>Ga0136640_10000708_pt1 | contig 12933 bp, 11 predicted proteins | sample AntDrymUQ8642106_2_FD_105498 | JGI IMG/M metagenome (GOLD analysis project Ga0136640, IMG submission 105498) | Polar desert sand microbial communities from Dry Valleys, Antarctica - metaG UQ864 (21.06) | ecosystem: Environmental > Terrestrial > Soil > Desert | place: Antarctica: Dry Valley...
CCTCCTTGGTGAGGTCCACGCCCATCATCCGCTCGAGCGTCTCGAAGGCCTCGTGCAGGCCGGTGGCCTCTACCAGCCCCTTCCACTGACGCAGCGTGAGCGCCACGATCATGATCCGCCGGCCCTCCCTGGTCGTGAAGTCGCGGCCGAACGCGCCGTAGAGGTAGTTGCCGTCCTTCTGTCGCTCGTGCCTGGCGACCTGGACCTCGGCGATCTTGCCGAGGTTGCCGACCATGGCGAAGGCCACATCCGAGAGGGCCACCTGGACCAGCTGGCCCTCACCCGTCTTGCGGCGGTGGCGCTCGGCGGCCAGGAGGCCGGCGGCGGCGAGGGTGCCGGTGATCGCGTCCCACGCGGGAAGCAGGTGGTTGAAGGGCACCGAGACGTGGCGCGGCCCAGTTGCCCACGGGAAGCCGGTCGCCGGGTTGATCGTGTAGTCGACAGCCGAGGAGCCATCGTGGTTGCCGAGGATGTTGACCATGATCAGGTCGGCGCGAGCCTTTGACAGCTCGCCGTGGTCGAGCCAGCCCCGCGCCGGGAAGTTCGTCAGAAACAGCCCGGCGTCGGGCCCGGGCGCCCCGACGAGCGCGGTCACGATCTCCTGTCCCTCGGGCGAGCGGAGGTCGACGCAGAACGAGCGCTTGCCCTTGTTGAGGCCGGCCCAGAACAGGCTCTCGCCGTCATCGGTCACCGGCCACCGGGTGCGGTCGAGGCCGCCCCCGATGGGATCGAAACGGATGACGTCGGCACCGAGCTGGGCCAGCGTCATCCCTCCGAGCGGAGCGGCGACGAACGCCGAGCCCTCGACCACCCGCATGCCGTCAAGGATCCCCTTCACGCCATCAGCCCCAGGAGGCGCCAGTCGAGCACCGGCTCGGGGCCCTCGCCCCGGTCGGCGCTCGTCACCGCCCGCAGGTCGACGAGTCCGCCCCGCTGGAGCGGATGTACGTCCCCAACGCTCAGCTCGGTGGCGAGCACATCGCCCTCGAAGACCGGTCCCGTGTGGTCGCAGCTGCGCCAGGCCACGATCGTGACGAGATTCGGCAGCGCCCGCGTGACCTGCGCGGCGGCGACCGCGATGGTGTGGCCGCCGTACGCCAGCCGCCGGCCATGTGCGCTCGCGCCGGCGTCGACGTGGGTCATCGCGACGTTGAGCGTCAGCCGCGCCAGCTCGGGCGCCGCCGTGACGGTGTCGCGCCCCTCGATCTCATAGACGGTCCCCGGCACGAGGTCGGCGAGGTGGTCACCCGGCGCGCGCTCGGCGAAGGTGTCGAGGCGCCAGTCTCGGGGGACCGCAGCCTCGACCTCGTCCATGTCGAGCTCCTTCGGGATGCCCTCGAAGCGATCGGCGTGCCCGGTCTCCGCGGCCGGGTCGCGCAGCGGGATCATCGGCGCGCGCCAGAAGTCGAGCACGGGCTCTGAGTGCTGGTTCTCGGTGCGCATGCGCAACGCCACGATCCCGGTGCCCGAGCCGGCGCGATTCTGCTTCAGGCCGACCACCTCGGTCCGCGTGCGCAGCGTGTCCCCGCGGAAGACGGGACGCAGGAGCACGAGGCCGCGGTAGAAGAGGTTGCCGCGCACGCGCTGGGTGGGTCCGGTCGACTGGCCGATCGCCACGTCGCAGACCAGGTTCGGGTGCACGAGCGCGTCCTGGCGGCCGGTCACCTCACGGCTCAGCTCGGCGTCGAGGGGAAGGCGCAGCCGGTCGCCGACAAGCGCCTGATGCAGGGCGGCGTGGCCCCAGGTGAGCGTGAGCCCGGGGGCGTCGTCGAAGACCTGCCCGACCTCGAAGTCCTCGAAGTACGGCCCGCCTATGCGGACCCTCTCGTCCGTCGTCGCCATCACTCTCCTTGGTCTGAGTACGCGAGGCCGCCCCATCGGCGGCCGGCGAGCGCTCCGGCAGCGTATTGCAACCGCGGCCGGTATGTTTGCGCTGTGACGAGCTCCCGCCGCTCGTGCCTGTCGGTCCCCGGCTCGTCGACCAAGATGCTCGACAAGGCCCGGTCACTGCCCGCGGACGAGATCGTGATCGACCTCGAGGACTCCGTCACGGTGGAGCACAAGGACGAGGCCCGGGCTGCGGTGGCCGCCGCCCTGAGCGAGGGGCAGTGGGCCGCTCGCTCGGTCGTGGTGCGGATCAACGAACCGGCGAGCCGCTTCTGCCACCGCGACGTGGTCGAGATCGTGGAGCGAGCGGGCGAGGCGCTCACCGGCCTTGTAGTGCCGAAGGTCGAGGAGCCCGATGACTTGCATTTCGTCGACCGCCTGCTCGGGATGGTGGAGGAGGAGACCGGCCGCGAGCGCCCGGTCGCGATCGAGGCGCTGATCGAGACGGCGGCCGGGCTCGCCCGGGTACGCGACATCGCGCGGGGCAGCGATCGGCTCGAGGCGCTGATCGTCGGCTACGCGGACCTGGGCGCCTCGCTCGGGCGCTCTTCGGCCGCGGGGGAGCACTGGTCGCCGGTGCTCGACACCGTGCTCGTCGCCGCGCGCGCCACGGGCCTCCAGGCCATCGACGGGCCTCACCTCGACATCCCCGACCTCGACGGCATGCGCGCCGCGGCGGCGCGCGCGCGGGCACTCGGCTACGACGGGAAGTGGGCGCTGCACCCAACCCAGGTCGAGCCGCTGAACGAGATCTTCTCCGCCACCGACGAGGAGCTCGAGCGGGCCGGGGCCGTGATCGCCGCCCTCGACCGCGCCGCGTCGGGTCCGGGCTCCGGGGCGGCCCTGCTCGACGGCGAGATGATCGACGAGGCGAGCCGCAAGCGCGCGCTCGGAGTGCTGGCGCGGGAGTCGGCGGCGCGCGGCTGAAGACCGCGGGTTCTCCCGTCAGCCGGAGGTGGGCCCCCAGATCGATCGCTTATTTCTGCGCGGACCCCTATTGCGCGCGGTGGCCGATCACGTGGCTCACCACCCGGCAGCCCGGGCAGGCGCCCACGTAGGACTCGCCGGCCAGCAGGTCCTCGACGCGGTCGGGCAGGGGCGGCGGCTCCGTGCCGCGCGCCCGGGCCTCGTTCGCGAGCGACTCGTAGCGCGGCTCGTGCCCGTGCCCCTCGAACTGCAGCGGCGCGGCGCACCAGGGGCAGAACCGCGGTCGGTCGGGGGCGGCCGCGGCCACGCTCAGCAGATCCGCGGCAGCGGGTCCCCGGCGAGCATGTCGACCACCCGGCTGCCGCCGATGGCGGTCTCGAGCAGCACGAGGCCGGGCGGCTCCTCACGGACCTCGGCGACGATCGCGGCGTCCTGGCCGAGCGGATGGGAGCGCAGCGCGGCGAGCGCGGCGTCGGCGGCCTCGGGGGCGACGATCGCGGCGAGCTTGCCCTCGTTGGCGATGTAGAGGGGGTATAGGCCGAGTATCTCGCAGGAGCCGTGCACGGCCGGGAGCACCGGCAGCGCGGGCTCGTCGATGACGATCGAGAGCTCGGTCTCTAGCGCGAGCTCGGCGAGCACGGTCGCGAGCCCACCGCGGGTGGGGTCACGCAGGCAGCGCACCCCGTCACCGGCGGCGGCGAGCAGGTCGCCGACGAGCCCCGCGAGCGGGGCGCTGTCGCTCTCGAGGTCGACCTCGAGCTCGAGGTTGCCGCGCGCGATCATGACCGCGGTGCCGTGATCGCCGATCGTGCCGGAGACGATCACGCGGTCGCCCGGGCACACCGTCTTGGGGGAGAGGTCGAGGTCATGCTCGATGATCCCCACGCCCGCCGTGTTGATGTACAGCCCGTCGGCCTTGCCGCGCTCGACGACCTTGGTGTCGCCGGTCACGATCGCGACGCCCGCCTCGCGCGCGGCGGCGCCCATCGAGGCGACCACTCGCTGCAGGTCCGCGATCGGGAAGCCCTCCTCGATGATGAATCCCGCGGACAGGTGCAGCGGCCGCGCGCCGGACATCGCGATGTCGTTGACGGTGCCGTTCACGGCCAGCTCGCCGATGTCCCCACCCGGGAAGAACAGCGGGTGCACTACGTACGAGTCGGTCGAGAAGGCCAGCCGCGGACCGCCGGCGCCCGCCTCGAAGACGGCGCTGTCGCCCAGTGGCTCGAGCAGCGGGTTGCGCAGCTCGGCGAGGAAGAGCGCCTCGACCAGGGTGTGGCTGGCCTTGCCGCCGGCGCCGTGGGAGAGCGTGATGCGCTCGTCGAGCAGCTTGCGCACCGGCCGGCGGCGGCGGCGCTCGATCGCGTCGAGCACATCCTCCTCGGTGCGGGCGGGGCGGGTGCTCACGCGGGCGCGGGCTCCTCCTCGCGGCGCCGCCGGCCGGCGTGGCGGCCGTAGTTGTAGTACGCGGCGCACGCCCCCTCGCTGGAGACCATGCAGGTCCCGATCGGATGCTCGGGGGTGCACGCGGTGCCGAAGACCTTGCACTCCCAGGGCTTGATCACGCCCTTGAGCACCTCGCCGCACTGGCAGGCCTTGGGGTCGGCGACGCGCACGCCGGGCACCTCGAAGAGCACCTCGGCGTCCCAGTCGGCGAACTCCGGGCGCAGCTTCAGCGCGCTCTGGGAGATGAACCCCAACCCCCGCCACTCGAACGTCGTGCGCAGCTCCATCGTCTCACCGATCGCCTTCATCGCCGCCGGGTTGCCCCCGTCGCGGACCACTCGGCTGTACTGGTTCTCGACCTCCGAGCGCCCCTCACGCAGCTGGGAGAGCACCATGTGCACCCCCTGGAGCACGTCGAGGGGCTCAAAGCCCGACACCACCACCGGGCGCTGCCAGTCGCGGGCGATGAACCGAAACGGGCGCGTACCGATGACGGTGGCCACGTGGCCGGGACCGATGAAGCCGTCCAGGCGCAGATCGGGGGAGTCGAGGATCGCCCGGATCGCGGGGATGATCGTCACGTGGTTGGCGAACAGCGAGAAGTTGCGGATGCCCTCTGCGCGCGCGCGCAGCAGCGTCACCGCGGTCGAGGGCGTCGTGGTCTCGAAGCCGATCGCGAAGAACACCACATGGCGGTCGGGGTTCTCCCGGGCGATCTTGAGCGCGTCGAGTGGCGAGTAGACCATCCGCACGTCGGCGCCGCGCGACTTGGCGTCGAGCAGCGACCCGTTCGACGCCGGGATCCGCATCATGTCCCCGAAGGTCGTGAAGATCACCTCGGGGCGCTCGGCGATGGCGATCGCGTCGTCCTGGCGGCCCATCGGGATCACGCAGACGGGGCAGCCGGGTCCGTGGACCAGCTCGATCTCCGGCGGAAGCAGGTCCTCCACGCCGTGCTGGTAGATCGAGTGCGTGTGCCCGCCGCAGACCTCCATGATCTTGTAGTGACGGCCGGGCTCGGCCATCTCCGCGATCTCCGCAGCGAGGCGCTTGGCCACGTCCCCCGCGCGGTACTCGTCGACGAATCGCATGCTCATGGCGCCTCTCCAATCGCTTCGAGGATCAGGTGATAGATGGTCGCGTGGGCCTCCTGCAGGCGCGGGATGTAGTCGCTGCCCACGACGAACAGGTGGTCCAGCCAGTCGAGCTGCGCCAGCCGGCCGCCGTCATACCCCGCGATGCCCACACACAGCAGCGTCCGCCCGTGCGCCTCCTCCAGGCCCGCGAGGGCGTTCGCGGATGAGCCGCTCGTGGTGATGGCGACCGCCACGTCGGCGGGCCGGGCGAGCGAGATCAGCTGGCGTGAGAAGACGTTCTGAAAGCCGACGTCGTTGCCCACCGCCGTTATCGTCGCCACGTCGTCGTTGAGCGCCAGCGCCGGCCATCCGCGCGCGAGCGCGTCCGCCGCGAGATCTTGGGCGTCGGTCGAGGAGCCGCCGTTGCCGAACGCGATCAGCCGGCCGCCGCGCTCCAGGCGCTCGCGCACCGCCGCGGCGCACGCACCGACGGCATCGAGGTCGAGGCCGCGGCGCAGCTCGATCGCGTCGCGTCCCTTGCGCACGCTCGAGGCGCGCACGTCCGCGAGCACCGCGTCGAGGTCAGCGGGCGCGGACGAGGACATGAACGGGTAGAGGAACCCGCTCGGGTCGTCCGTCTCGGCATCGCCTTCTCCCGCGGCGAGGCGCTCGAGCGCGACGCCGGCGTGGCAGAGCAGCAGATCGCCCTCGCGCACGTCCTCGACCAGCTCGACGGCGACCTCCTCGCGCGCGCCGTCGCGCTCCACGATCGCCGTCGCTCCCCTGACGGCCACCACGGTGGCCTCCACCGCCACGTCGCCGCAGGTGATGCATGCCTCGTCGAGCAGCCCCGGCTGCTCGAAGAACACGTGGACGAGCTCCCACAGCACGTGGTAGCCGGTCTCGTGCACCTCCTGCACGATCTGGGGATTCTCGCTCGCCACCGCGAAGCCGTGGTCGGCCGCGGGCATCGAGCCGGCGGCGCCGAAGACGAGCGTCAGCGCCCCGCGCTCACGCGCGCCCTCGAGGAAGCGCTCGACCGCCGGGTCGGGCGGGCCGTGCGCGATCGCGAGCGCGACGTCCCCCGCGCCCGCCAGGCGGCCGCCGCGGGCGGCCCCGGTGGCGTCATTTGTGAGCGCGAGCGCCGGCAGCGCGCGCTTGCCGACGATCACGGGGTGCATGAACTCGACCGCCACGTGCGCCGCGTCGGTGGCGGCGGCGCCGGTGCCGAAGGCGACCAGCGTGCCGCCGCGCGCGAACGCCCGCGCAAGCTCGTGGCAGGCGCGGGCGAGGCGCTCCTGCTCGTGCTCGAAGAAGTCCTCGAGTGCCCGCTCGCGGTCCGCGATCTGCGCGGCGAGGCGCTCCGGGCCGGCGGCGGCGCGGGCGCGCGTTGCCGGACCGGCGCTCATTCGATCGTGCTCTTCTCCAGCTCGTCGAGCTCGGCCTCGTAAGGCGCGCCGAGCGAGATCAGGAACTCGTGCGTCGACCGCGCCTCCTCCTCGTCGATCTTCGACATCGCGAAGCCGACGTGGATCAGCACCCAGTCGCCGACGCCCACGGCGTCGGGGCCCTCGGCCAGCAGGCCGATGTTCACGTTGCGCCGCACGCCGGAGACCTCGGCCTTGGCGATGTGGTGGTGAAAGTCGACCAGCTCGACGATCTGGCCGGGGATGCCCAGGCACATGTCTAGATGATCCTCCCGGCGGCCATCGGCCGCCCGTTCGAAACCGAGCTGTGAGCGTAGCCTACGCGCTTGTCGGGCATGCGATCCTCCCTCAACCTTTCCGGTAGATGCATCGTACACCTACGCGACTCTCCCGCTTGCCCGTAGTGTGTCCAGCGCATATAGTGGCGCCAGCCGGTAGTGTACCGGCGCATATAGGGGTCTCGGTACGGCTGGGAGGAGGAAGCGGATGGCAAGAGAATCAGCGCCTTGGCTTGAGAGCGCTTCGGGTCGGGGTGGCTCGGCGGAGGGTGTCGTTCACGTCTTCTGGCTGGCGGGGATGAGCTGCGACGGCTGCTCGGTATCCGTGCTCGGCGCGAGCAATCCGTCGGTGGAGGCCATGGTGGTGGGCACGATCCCCGTGCTGCCCCACGTCGTGTTCCACCACCCGATGCTCGCCGAAGAGGCCGGGAGTGACTTCATGGGGCCCTTTCGGGAGGCGGTCGAGGGAACGCTCGGCGCCCCCTACATGATGGTGGTCGAGGGCTCGATCCCCGACGATCAGACCCTCGAGCGCGCGGGCCAGTTCTCGGGCCTGGGCGTCGGGGCGGACTGGCCGCGCGGCAGCTCTTCGTCGCGAGGGCCGGAGCAGCCGCTGCGGGCCAGCGACTGGATCTGGGCGCTGGCCCCCGGCGCCGAGGTGACGATCGCGATCGGCACGTGCGCGACCTGGGGCGGGATCCCGGCGGCGGCCGGGAACATCACCGGCTCGATGGGCCTGATGGACTACCTGGGAGCCGACTACCGCTCCGCCCGCGGCCTACCGGTGGTCAACGTCCCCGGATGTGCGCCGGTGGGCGACAACTTCACCGAGACGCTGGCCCAGCTGCTCCAGTACCTCGAGGGCATCGCGCCGCTGCCCGACTTCGACGACCTCGGCCGGCCGGCTTGGATGTTCGAGGAGACGGTGCACCGCCACTGCCCGAAGGCGGGCTATTACGAGGAGGGCGTGTTCTCCGAGGAGCCTGGCGACGACCAGTGCCTGGTGGAGATCGGCTGCTGGGGTCCGGTGGTGCAGTGCAACATCGTGGAGCGCGGCGCGATCAATCACATGGGTGGCTGCATGGTGGCGGGCGGGGCGTGCATCGGTTGCACGATGCCGGGCTTCCCGGACAAGTACAGCCCGTTCTACAAGGCGCCGCCGGGCTCGGCGTTCTCGGGCAGCGTGTCGAAGGTCTACGGCGGCGGGATCCGGCGGCTGCGGCGGATGTCGATGAAGACCGGCAATCGCGAGCCGCTGTGGGACCAGACCGATGTGGTCACCTCCGGCTGGGGGCGCGGCAAGGGCAAGCGCGATCCGGTCGACAAGATGAACGCCTTCTTCTACAAGAAGCTCCAGTACCGCGGATCGGTGAACCAAGGTAAGCGCCACAAGAAGCAGCCGCTGCCCGGCAGCCTGGACGTCCTGACCAAGAACGGCATCGACCACACCCAGAGCGTCGACGTGCTGGGCGAGCGGATCAAGTCCCGGGAGGAGATCTAGATGGCAGCCGTGCGGATGGCCAACGAGGCCCAGCGGGTGGACTTCGACCCGGTTACTCGGGTGGCGGGCGCGCTCTCCTTCCAGACGACGGTCGACGTCGAGGGCGGCCGGGTGCTCGAGGCCTCCGCGGTGGCCACGCTCTTCCGCGGCTACGAGGTGATCCTCGAGGGCCGCGACCCGCGCGACGCGATCTTCGTCTCGAGCCGCGCCTGCGGGGTCTGCGGTGGCGTGCACGCCACCGCCTCCGCGCTGGCGCTGGAGATGGCGTTCGGGATCCAGCCGCCCCCGATGGGGATCGTGGTGCGCAACCTGCTGGTCGCGACCGAGTACCTCTACGACCGCCCGACCCACCTCTTCACCCGCGTCGGCCCGGACTTCTCCGAAGCGGCGGTGCGAGAGACGAACCCCGAGTTGTGGGAGCGCGCGCTGCGGACCCCCGCACCCGGGGGCGCCACGCACGGCTTCGCGCTGATCTCCGACCTGATGACCGCGATGACCCCGTTCGTCGGAAAGCTGTACACCGAGGCGCTCGCGATGTCTCGGCGCGCGCGGGAGGCCTACGTGCTGCTCGGCGGCAAGTACCCGCACCCCCAGACGATCACCCCGGGCGGGGTCAGCGCCACTGTCGGCACCCAGGACCTGCAGTTGATGCTGTTGCGGGTGGTCGAGTTCTTCGACTACTCCCAGAAGGTGGTCGCGGTCTGGGATGATGTCGTCGACTTCTTCTTCGAGGCGGACCCGCGCTTCCGCGAAGTCGGCCAGGGGCCTCCGAACTTCATCGACCTGGGACAGTGGGACGACCCCTACGCCTACGACGGGACGTTCGAGACCGCTTCGTCCTGGGGCGAGCGGCGTTGGTCCACGCCGGGCGCGATCGTCGACGGCAGGCTGCGGACCACGGACATCCAGCGCGTCAACATGGGCGTCGAGGAGTTCGTGGACCACTCCTTCTACGAGGACTGGAGCGGGGGGGGCTCCCAGTCCGGCAACGACCCCGCCGGCAACCCGCTCTCGAACCGCCACCCCGCGAACAAGCAGACGATCCCGCAGCCCGGGGAGACCCACCTGGCGGGCAAGTACTCCTGGTCGACCGCCCCGCGCTGGGATCGCCAGCCGATGGAGACCGGGGCGTACGCGCGCCTGTGGATGACGGCGATCGCCGACAAGCTGCCGCACCGCGGCTTCACCGAGCCGACCGGCCACAGCCTGCGGCTGGCGATCCCGCAGGCGCAGCTGCCCGCGACCGTGCTCGAGTGGCGTGTGCCCGAGCATTGGGGCGCGCTCGAACGCAACCGCGCGCAGGCCTACGCGCTCGCCCACTCGGCGCTGGTCGCCTACGAGAGCCTGCTGCTCGGCCTGGACCTCATGCGCAAGGGCGGTCCCGATGCCGGCGTCTTCACCCATTACAAGATTCCGAAGGATCTCCGCCACGGCACCGGGCTCTGGGGCGGCTCCCGCGGGTACCTCAGCCACCACGTGACGCTCGAGGACCGGGTGATTCAGCGGTACCAGATCGTGGCGCCCTCGACGTTCACGATGTCCCCGCGGGACGCCTTCGGGAACTCTGGTCCCTGCGAGGCGGCCGTCGTCGCGACGCCGCTGCTGAGTACGGCGCACCCGGAGCGCTGCATCGACGTGCTGCGCACGATCCGCAGCTTCGATCCGTGCATGTCGTGCGCGACGCACTGAGGCGGCTCCGCCTCTTCCCGCTTGGCAGCGAGCTCTGACGGGGGCCACCCCGAGGGCGCCCCTGCCTCAATCCGCGCGGCCGCTCAATCCGCGCGGCCGAGCGCCGCCCCCGCCGGCAGGGCTTCCTCGGAGGCGGCCACGAAGAAGCCGTACAGCCACGGGCGCTTGAGCTCGGCAGGGTCCTCCACTACCGCGGCCTCGGCCTCATTGAGGTGCTCCTCGATCGTGCGCCGCGCGAGGAAGTGACGGACGTGGCCGCCCGGCCCCGGAACCCGCCAGCTCATCGCGGCTTCGTCATCGGGACTCGGCTTGCCCAGCGGCTCGGAGCGCGCGAGATCGGCGCAGGCGCTCACCACCGCCTCATCCCAGCTCGTGGTCCGGGCGAAGCGGTCGGTGAGCATCTCCGGGATCCACTCGGCCGGCTGGCGCGCGGGCTCGAACAGCTCGACCTCGACCACCCGCGCCAGGTACCCGGCGTGACGCAGGTCGGCCTCCAGCTGCGGCTCGGCCTCGGTGAGGCGCAGGTCCGCGGCGCCCAGCACGGCGGCGACGGATTCGGGTGGCCCGTCTTCGCGCCGACCCTCGATCAGCCCGAACATCCGCTCCACCAGTGTCTGGAGCACGAGCCCGGTGTCGACGGGGACGTAGCCGCTGCGCCCGTCGCTCATCGAATTCCGTGCCTGGCCGGCGAGCGGCAAGGCGCCGAGTACCCTTTGGGCGGCGCGGGAAGGTCGCGTATATGTACTATGCACACAGCGCAGCAGAGTCCAGGGGAAAGGGAGCGAGACTATGGCACACGGTTCGCATCGTTACGGCGAGAAGCAAAAACTTCAACAGGTGCCTAACGCGGGCGCCGTTTTCGGGGCGGATTACCCGATCGGCCTCGGCGGCCTGGGGGGCAGCCCCGACGGCCCGCTGAACGAGGTGCACGTCTTCTGGATCGCCGGCATGAGCTGCGACGGCTGTTCGATCGCCGCCACGGGCGCGACCAACCCATCGGTCGAGGATCTGCTGCTCGGCAGGATCCCCAACCTGCCCAAGGTGATCCTCCACCACCCGGTGCTCAATCCCGGCGCCGGAATGGAGCTCACGCGGCCGATGAGGAAGGCCGTCGACGGCGAGTTCGGCGCGCCGTACGTAGTCGTGCTCGAGGGCTCGGTGCCCGACGATCAATCATTCCCCGACGAGCTCGGCTACTTCTCGGCGATGGGCGGCGGCGGCTTCGACCCGGAGTCGGAGACCGACCAGCCCAACCGCGTCACCGACTGGCTCTGGAAGCTGGCCCCCGGCGCCGCCGCCTACATGGCGATCGGGACGTGCGCGACCTGGGGCGGAATCCCCGCCGCGGCCGGGAACATCACCGGCTCGATGAGCCTGACGGACTTCCTCGGCAAGGACTACCGCTCAGCGCTCGGGGTGCCGGTGGTCAACGTCCCCGGCTGCTCGCCGGTGGGCGACAACTTCACCGAGACCGTGGCCGCCGTGCTCCTGTTCCTGCAGAACCTGGGCCCGCTGCCTAAGTTCGACGAGCTCGGCCGTCCCGCCTGGCTGTTCGAGGAGACGGTGCACCGCCACTGCCCGAAGGCGGGCTACTACGAGGAGGGCGTGTTCGCGGAGGAGCCTGGCGACAACGAGTGCCTGGTGGAGATCGGCTGCTGGGGTCCGGTGGTGCAGTGCAACATCGTGGAGCGCGGGGCGATCAATCACATGGGTGGCTGCATGGTGGCGGGCGGTGCGTGCATCGGCTGCACGATGCCGGGCTTCCCGGACAAGTACAGCCCGTTCTACAAGTCGCCGCCGGGCTCGGCGATCTCGGGCGGTCTCTCCAAGATGAACGGCGGCGTGATCCGGCGGCTGCGGCGGATGTCGATGAAAGCCGGTAACCGCGAGCCGCTGTGGGACAACGCCGGCGAGGTGCCCTCCGGCTGGGCGGAGGGGAGCGGCAAGAAGGGCACGATCGAGAAGACCAACTCCTTCTTCTACAAGAAGCTCCAGTACCACGGCTCCGTCGATCAGGGCAAGCGCAACAAGAAGCAGCCGCTGCCTGGCAGCCGGGATATCCTGAGGAAGAAGGGCGTCAACCTCAATCAGGGCACTGACGTGCTAAGAGAACGGGCCAGAACCCGAGAGGAAGTGTAAAACCACATGTGCTTCAAGAATCTGCCGATTGAGTTTGACGCGCAGGGCAACGCGTCCCTCAAGGAGAACGTCCCCAACCCGTACTCGTATGTCGAGACGCCGGCTCCCACGCCGATCGAGGAAGATCCGGATCGGATGCGCGATTTGGTGGAGCGCAACGGCAGCGTCCGGCGGGTCGATTTCGATCCGATCACCCGGGTCGCGGGGGCGCTGGCGTTTCATACCGTGGTCGATCTCGAGAATCGTGAGGTGCTCGAGACGGCTTCGATGGCGACTTTGTTTCGTGGCTATGAGGTGATCTTGAAGGGTCGCGATCCGCGCGACGCGATCTTCATCTCGAGCCGCGCGTGCGGGGTCTGTGGTGGTGTGCACGCGACCTGTTCGGCGCTGGCGTGTGAGATGGCGTTTGGGATCCATCCGCCGCCGATGGGGATCGTGGCGCGCAACCCGTTGCTCGGGATCGAGTACCTGTATGACCCCCCGATCCACCTCGGGCTGCTCGCGGGCCCCGACTTCTCCGAGCCCGCGGTGCGTGAGACCAACCCGGAGATCTGGGAGCGCGC
>Ga0136640_10000709_pt1 | contig 12932 bp, 12 predicted proteins | sample AntDrymUQ8642106_2_FD_105498 | JGI IMG/M metagenome (GOLD analysis project Ga0136640, IMG submission 105498) | Polar desert sand microbial communities from Dry Valleys, Antarctica - metaG UQ864 (21.06) | ecosystem: Environmental > Terrestrial > Soil > Desert | place: Antarctica: Dry Valley...
ACGCGATGGGCTTCTGCCTCCTCAACAATGCCGCCGTCGCCGCCGAACACGCCCGCTCTCGCGGTCTGCGGCGCATCGCCATTCTCGACTGGGACGTCCACCACGGCAACGGTACTCAGGATATCTTCTACGAGGACGCCGAAATTCTGTACCTCTCCGCCCACCGCAGCCCCTTCTACCCAGGCACGGGTGCCTCCCACGAAGTAGGCATGGGATCTGGCGAGGGCTTCACGGTGAACGTCCCGCTGCCCGCCCGTTCCGGCGAAGACCTTTACGCTGCCGCTTTCGCGGGCGTATTCCTGCCCATCCTGCGCGAGTTCCAGCCGGAGTTGCTGATCGTCTCGGCAGGCTACGACGCCCACGCTGCCGATCCTCTTGGCGGGATGCGTCTCGAAACAGAATCCTTCTGGCGCTTCGCGGCGGCGGTCTCCGGTCTAACGCGAGAAATTGATGCGCCGCCGCCAGCCTTCCTGCTCGAAGGCGGCTATGACCTCGACGCTCTCACCATTTGCGTGGCCACCACCATGATCGGCGCGAGTGAAGAGCCGCCCGACTGGAACTACGCTGGCGACGTTTCACCCGTCGAAGAGAGCCGGTCGGCGCTTGCGCCATACTGGGAATCTCTGCGGTAGCCGCGGGAACGAGAAAGGAGCGACGCCCGAACTTCGGGCATCGCTCCTTTCTAGAAGCTGGATGTAGTCTGTTTACGCGGCGGTGGTAGCCAGGAAGCGGCCGTATTCGCCGGAGCGGATCATCTGCTCGGCTTCGCGCTGAAGCTGGCGAATGCGCTCGCGGGAGACGCCCATCTCGTCGCTGAGTTGCGCGAGGGTGGCGGGCTCTTTGGCGTCGAGGCCGTAGCGGCGAACGAGTACGTGGCGCTGACGCTCGGGGAGCTGCTCGATGGCGGCGCCCAGGCCCTCGGTCTCCATGTCGCGCATGACCGCGCCAGCGGTGTCCGAGGCTCGCTCGTCCTCGATCAACTCGCCAAGCTCGGAACTGTCGCCGTCGGAGCTTAGTGGCTGGTTGAGGCTGGTGGCGTCGGGCATGGCGCTCTTGACGTCGCGCACTTCGTCCGCCGTCCATCCGAGAAGACCGGCTACTTCCTCGTCGGTCGGATCGCGCTCAAGGTCCAGCGAGAGCTCGTTGTAGGCACGGGCCATCTTCCGGATCTTGTCGCCCATGTGGACGGGGACCCGGATGGTGCGGCCCTTATCCGCCACGGCGCGCTGCACGGCCTGGCGGATCCACCACGTAGCGTAGGTCGAGAACCTCCAACCACGTTCGGGGTCGAACTTCTCCACAGCCTTCATCAGGCCGATGTTGCCCTCCTGTATGAGATCCTCGAACGGCAACCCCATCCCGCGGTACTTCTTGGCAACGCTCACCACTAGGCGCAGGTTCTTCTCGACCAACCGCTGTCGAGCCGCTACGTCCCCACTACGAGCACGCCGCGACAGGTCCCGTTCCTCGTCGTGCGAGAGCAGGTTTCCCTTGTCTATTCGAGCGAAATACCCCGGTATGAGATCCGGCGTGTCCGTGCTCCGCTCCCGCTTCTGTCTGCTATTCGTTTTCTCCATCCGCTACCTCCAATACTCGCTCCGATCGGCTTGACCACCGTCTACGGACGCCAAACCGCGCCCGAGCCAATGCTTTCTCCACAGTGGCCCCGACGCGCTTGAAGCTCGTCTCGCTTTGCGAGGGTCTACCTATCAGATACTGACAACTGCATAATAATAACCCGCTGGAACTAGTTTGTCAATACTTCGGAACCCTCGCATCTATGCGGAAGTCCGGCGCAGGGTACCAGCTTTCTCGCTGCGTATCTCCACCCGAACCTCGCCTGCGCCCTCGACGACCCAGACCACACGGCGGACGTAGTCCGAGGGTAGGCCTTTGAAGAAGGCGGAGTCTTTCCAGGAGCCGCCGACTAGCGCCGAGCGACCGGCGAGGTGTCCTAGTTCGACCACCGGCTCGCCGGAGACCAGGCTCGCGCCTTGCGGCAGCGAGATCTCAGCCTTCACCGGTTTGGTGAGTTTCTTGTCGGCGGCGACTTGGGTGACGTTTGTGGGCAGGTAGCCGGTGTTCTCGACGGTCAGCTCCAGGCGGCGCAGGTTCGGGGCCAGCGTCTCGGTTTTGAAGTTCGCTTCGAGGCGCGGCGCGGTCGCGGCGTGGGCGAGAGCGAACGCCGTGAGTTTCTCACACTCGGCTTCCAGGTACTTTGGGGGCGGGTTCTGAGCGGTGAACTTGGTCTTCCAGCCGCCGATCTCCACCCGTCCGAGCTGTGGGTGGTCGAAGGGCCGCCACGTTATGAAGCCATCGCCGTCCAGTTCTTCGTCGTTCCAGGCGAGCATCTTTAGCTGCGCTTCCTCGGGTGGGTTGCGGAAGAACTCGATGAAGTTGTCGACCTCGACGCCGGCGGCTTTCGCCATCGACCAGAACTCCACGGTGAAGGCGAGGATGCCGTAGTAATCGTAGGCCCAGTCGTCGAACGCGCCGGTGATGAACTTGTCGGCCTCGTAGCGGAAGTCGTGGTAGACGGAGATATTGGGGTAGCCGGTAAGCTTTGTGCCTCGATCCCCGATGGCTTTGTACACGGCGAGGTCGTGGCCGGGCATGTCCGAATCGGGACGGTTGGAGTAGGGCCGCAGCAGAGCGCCGCAGAAGGTGTGGTAGGTGTGAAGGGAGTAGACGTTCTTGCGGGCGAGCAGCGCGTCTACGTGCGCCCGTGACTCGGGTTCGGAGAGTGGGTACGGTCCCGCGCCGCGTTGTTCGGCGTCCTCGCGCCAGTGGTAGGGGTATTGGCGGTTCATATCCAGGCCGTGGAAGGGCTGGGCGATCTTGCGCTCGAAGCCGTTGTAGTCCTTGAAGGAGCCTTCCTTGTAGATGCGGTAGTACGCGCCGTCGGGTTCGTCCTCGTCGGGAGCGCGGGGGACCATGAGGCGCGGGTCCTTCTCGGAGACGCGCCATTCGCCGTTGGCGTCAGCGACGCGCATCTGGACTATGTGGCCGTCGCCGTCGAGGTCGTCGGGCTGGAGGCCAGGGTCGGGTTCTTGCTCGGGCCAGGGGCGGGTGGAGGCGCGCAGGGTGTGGGGGGTGGTGAGGTAGCGTTCGGCACCGTGGGGGGAGAGGCGGGGGAGGACGTAGAAGGCCTGTTCGTCGAGGAGGCGTGTGATGCGCTCGTCGGTGCCGTGGCCGGTTAGGAGGGTTTGTATAAGGTGGAGGGCACACATCGAGCCGGTGACTTCGCCAGCGTGGGTGTTGCCGTCGACCCAGAAAGCGGGTTTATCGCGGGCGGGGCCGGTATCCTTGTTGGTGATTTCGGCTAGCGGTATCTCCCGTCCCTCGCGGCTCTGGCCGATGGATGAGATCGAGCAGAGCTTTGGATGCTCGCTGGCGAGGACGTGCAGGGTTTCCGTCAACTCTTCGTAGAGCAGGTAGGTATCGAAATTTATGTTCATTTTGGCCTTTCCATTTGGGGCGAAGAGAAGCATACACATTTGGCGAAGAATCGTGCCGACAATAAATCTCATCGAAAACCCCAAAATGTGGGGTGCGAAGATGTTAACCTTCATCATGTAGGGGGATGTGGCGTTGGCCCGCTCCGGATCGTATCTAAGGCGTAAAGAGGGATATATAATTGCTTTTCAGGCAGCAGGTTAGGCGGCGAACGGTCGAAGGCGGTGAGGTGCTGGACACCTCGGTTGGAACGGTCCTCGGGGGACGTTACAGAATAGAGAGCACCCTCGGCACGGGGGGGATGGCGGTCGTCTACAAGGCGGAAGACGCCATCCTCGGTCGTAAGGTCGCCCTGAAAACACTGCGCCCCCGATACGCTGAAGAGCCGACTTTCCGGCGGCGCTTCAAGCAGGAGGCGCGGGCGATGGCCTCCCTGGACCACGAGAACATCGTCAAAGTTTACGATATCGCCCAGGACGGCGACGCGCCGTTTATCGTGGCTGAGTATGTCAAGGGCTACGACGTTGGGGATTTGCTGAAGCGTAGCTCCACGTTAAACGAGCAGTTCGCGCGCCGGATCTCCGAGCAGCTTCTGGGGGCTCTGGCTTATGCTCACCGGCGGGGCATCATCCACCGGGACATAAAGCCCTCGAACATCCTCATCAACACCGAGGGCGTGGTGAAGGTGGCGGACTTCGGGATAGCGCGCATCGTCGAGGAGGACAACCCGGACACCGGGGAACCGGGGGAGATCGTGGGCAGCGCCCGGTACATGAGCCCGGAGCAGCTTCAGGCTGCGGAGGCGATGCCCCAGAGCGACATCTACTCCGTGGGCATCCTGCTCTACCACTGTCTTACGGGCGCGCCGCCCTTCTCGGGCGATGTAAAGAGCCTCGCCCGGCAGCATATGAAGTCCAGCCCGCGCCCGCCACGGAAGGTGAACCGTAAGATCTCACCGGCGATGGAAGCCGTGATCCTGAAAGCTCTGGCCAAAGACCCGAAGGACCGCTACCCATCCGCGGACGCGGTTCTCGACGATCTCGAAGCTGATTTCCCCCGTAGGGCGGCGGTCGGCACGGCGGAGGCACCGCTGCGGAGCGCGTCCAGTAGTGGCGGGAGCAGACTCAAAAAGCTCGCGCTGGCTTCCGGGTTCGCGGTGTTGCTGCTCGGGGGTGGGACCGCGTTAGCCTCGACGCTCGGATACATGGATTTGCCGAGGCGGAGCGGGCTGGAAGCTTTCAGCAAGCCCAGCACTCCCGCAGACGACGAGCCCGTAGCGGCCCCCGAGCAAGTCTCGGACCAGGGAGCGGAGCAAGAATCGAACCAAGCTCCAGAGCAAGAGGCGAATCAGGCCGCTGAGGAGCAAGCCGCTGAGGAGCCCGAGTCGGAGAACGTAGCTTCACGTGAGGCGGAGGTCGCGCCGGTGACCGAAGCTGTCCCGGAGGAGGAAGCGCCGCCGGCGGAGATGATCCCCGTCCCGGACGTGCGGACGTACTACGATTACTCCGCTGTGGAGATCCTCAACAACCGCGGTTTCGAGGCCGCTATCGTCTACGCCTACAAGGAAGGGTACGCCGACCGGGGCGTGGCCTGGGGAACGGACCCGGCCATCGGCACGATGATACCCGCCGGGTCCACCATCACCGTCTACGTCACCCCGGAGGACTTCCGCCAGCCTCAGATCCGCAGCTAGTAACCCCTAGCCGAACCGTCGGCTGCCGTCGATCATGTCGGCGATGAACGGGTACCTGTAGTCCACGCCCTGGCTAACCTTGTAGGCTGCGTAGCACTGGTGGATAAGCGGGACCAGAGCGATGAGCGGCAGCAGGAAGAACATAAAAATGCCTATCACCACGAACGTCAGGATGAAGCTGACGATACTGTAGCCAACAATAATCGCCGACCACGCTATCTGGTACCAGAGCGACTGAAGCGCGTGGAACCCCACTCGCGGTGAGCGGTCTTTGTAGACCAGCCAAATCACTAGAGCCGCCACGATCCCGCCGATACCGGTGATTAGGCTCACCAGCACGCTGAGGTGCGAGAGCATGGACCACGTCTGTTCGTCTTGACGGCTCATCGCTCCGGGAGCGACCGTCGCGCCGCCCATCGAGCCGCCGGTAGCGTCGTAGCTTCTGCTTCCCGGCGAGTATCCTGCATCTTGCCGCTCGTCGTTCGTAGCGCCAAAACGAGGATATCCGCCGCCGGTGGCTCCTGTTGAGGCCGCCGGAGGCGCATCGCTTGGGCGGTCGTTGGCGGTTTCGGGGTCGTTGATCGGGATACGGTTTAGTCGGGTCTTTCGGGCGTCTTCGCTTTGGGGATTCATCGCGCCATCCTCAGGTCCCTGGTTTCGGGGGTCTTGCTGCATCGCCACACTCCTTTTTCGCTGGCTTCAGGATATATAATAGACACATTTTTTACAAGCCGCCCGGAGGAAGGCGTATTGGGATGGCGCGGTAGGCGCGGCTCCGCACGACCAGCAAATGGTAGAGGATCAGGACCGCTATGAGCGAACCGCGAGGATCTTCGGTGTCGAAATCGAGCTGGTACTTCAGCCCCAGCAAGCCACCCGAGACCCGCGCTGTTTCGGTACCATCGTCCGCGTGGGCGACGGCGGTGTTGCGTAGCGGGCTTATGCGAGCTTCGTAGGTCTGGTCTGCGTGATGGATCGAGAGGCGTTCCAACCCTCTACCGCTTGGCGCGGCGCTCACGAGTTCCTTTCCGCCGGTGAGCATCCGGTAGCGGAAGCGGGCGTCGCGCTCCAGGGTCGCGGAGAGGTCGCCCAGGACGATGTCCGCGCCGGAGTCCTGGATCACAATCCCACCGGCAAGTTCGCCCGAGGGCCGCGAGAACGGTATTGTCGGCCGCCCAGGAGTGCGGCGAATCAGGAGAGAGCCGGGAAGGCTCTTATGAAAGTATTGGAGGGACGCGGGCGGGGTGTTTTTCGAGTCGGGCGTCATGGTAACCTCTCTTACGCTAGAAAGACCCTGGAGTTTCGCGGAACAGCGGAGGTCTATTGAGCGGGATGTTCGAGGCAGTCGGCGAGGAAAGAGAGCGTGGGGAGCACGGTGGAACTACGGAGCAACGATGAGGTCAGAGAGAGTTTGTTGCAGTCCTGGTTGAAGAACGCCTGGGTCTATCCGATGCAGGGGCCGGAGGAGAGGACCTTGCTGCGCCTGACGCCCGGCGGGAGGCTCAAGATGCGCCGGCGAATAGCCGAGTTGGAGAAGTCCCTGGGAGTGAGCGGCGTGGAACTCGCGAAGCAGGAAGCCGCCGGAACCCTCCCCGCCGAACCCGAGAAGATGGAGCTTGCGATGATGGTCGCGGCCTACACTTCCGAGCGCGACTTTATAACCAGCCAGGGTCAGGCTCTGGGTACTCCGGCCGTCGAAGTTCCTGAGGAGCCCGAAGACACCGAGGAGCAACAGGGGTAGCCTGACTTGCTCTAAGCAGTCCGGCGGTTCAGGCGTCGTTCCAGGCCGTTCGCCGCGTAGATCAGGGGCAGGCAAATAGCCAGGTAGATCAGGGCCGCCACCACAAGTGGCGTGGCGTTGGCTGTCGCCGATTGCAGGACTCGTGCGGATCGCAGAAGCTCCTCAAGCCCGATCACGGAGACTATGGAAGTATCTTTGACGAGCATGACGAACTCGTTGGTCAGCGGCGGTATGACGCGGCGGAAAGCTTGCGGCACGATGATGTGGCGCATGGCCTGGGTGTAGGTGAGGCCCGAGGCGCGACCGGCTTCCATCTGACCCTTGTCGATGCTCTGGATGCCGGAGCGGAAGATCTCCGCGACGTAAGCCGCGCCGTTGAGCATCAGAGCGGTCAGGCCCGCGAAGAACAGGCTCGAAAACCGGATGCCTATAAGCGGCGTCGCGAAGTAGATGAAAATGATCTGGACCAGAAGCGGTGTCCCGCGGAAGAGGTCTATGTAGAGTTGCGCCGGAAAACTAAGAAGCCACGAGCGTGAGATCTTCATGAGCGAGAGCCCAAGCCCGAGGACTATCCCCAGGCCCTCGGCCAGCAGTGCAAGCACCAGCGTCACGAGGACCGCCTGCAGGATCACGTCGTACTGCTCGGCGACCAGCCCGAAGTCCAGGTACTTCTCCCGGATCGTCTCCAGGCTGAAGTCCTCCAGGTTGAACTCGACCGGCAACTCGAACGGCATTTTTAGTCTCTAAACGCTACGCGCCATCGCCGTAGGTTACGGGATCTCCTCGGGCTCACGACCGATCCACTTCTCGTAGATCTTGGCGTAGGTGCCGTCGTCCTTGACCTCCGCGAGCGCGTCGTTGACCGGGCCGACTAGCTCGCTGTCCGTCGGGAAGGCTATGCCGTACTGCTCGCCGGTCGGGATGGTCTGAACGATCTCCAGGTTCCCGTCGCTCTTGTTGGCCTTGTCCTGGGAGACGGGCAGGTCGTTGATGATTGCGTCCACTTGCTGGTTTTCGAGTGCCGCGAAGGCGTCCTCGATGGTGTCGAAGGTCCGAACGTCGCCGGTGATGTCGCCCGCGTCGGCGAACTCATTGGCTTTGATCTCGCCAGTCGTGCCGATCTGGACTCCGACGGTCGCGTCGCCTATGTCCTCGACGGCTTGTATGTCCGAGTCGGCCGTCACGAGCAGCGACTGGTCGGCGTTGAAGTACGGGTCGGAGAAGTCTATCTGCTCCTCGCGCTCCGGGGTGATGGTCATCGAGGAGATGGAGGCGTCGTACAGGTTGGATCCCAACCCGCCGATGATGCCGTCGAAGGCGACATTCTGATACTTGACCCCGAAGCCGGCGCGCTCGCCGATCTCGTTCATCAGGTCGATGTCGAAGCCCTTCGCCTCGCCGTTCTCGGAGAACTCGAACGGCCGGTAGGCGATGTCCGAGGCGACCGTGATGGTCTCGCCGCCACTCGCCCCGCCGGTGGTGCTGCCGCCCCCCGACGTGTTCTCTTCGCCGCCGCCTTCGCCGTTATTCTCGCCACCGCCGCCACAGGCTGCCAGCGTCATCAGCATCGTCACGGCCAGCGCGATCAGCGCCAGCGTCCTGGATCTCCTCAAATCTCTATCCTTTCACATGCTTTACGCAAACATTTAACCTTCTCTACCGCTAGTTAACAACAGAATAGTCCACCCGCGCAAGTGGGACGCCCGTGAGGCCGTTGCCCGAGACCCGCCACCATGCTACCGTGCGCCCGTCCGAAAGATCTTCGAAGGAGTCGTGAAGATGGCGAAGCTAGACTCGGTGCTTGTCGGCAAGATTTCCGACGCCGTCGAAGCCCAACGCGATACGTCCGTTCGCCTGCTACAAGACCTCGTCCGCATCCCGTGCGTGACCGGCGCGGAGGCCCCAGCGGCCGAAGTCGCCGAACGCGCCTTCCGCGAACGCGGCCTCGAAACCGACACCTGGTCCGCCACCCCCGAGGAGATGACCCCGTACTTCGACCACGTCGGAGAGCAACAAACTTACGAAAACCGCCCGAACGTGGTCGGCGTCCGGCGCGGCTCGGGCGGTGGGCGCTCCATCCTGCTAAACGCCCACATCGACACCGTATCCCCCGGCGACCCCGCCGCCTGGACCCACGACCCGCTTTCGGGCGTGGTCGAAGGAGATCTACTCTACGGTCGAGGCTCGTGCGACATGAAGGGCGGCCTCGTCACGCACCTCGCGGCTCTGGACGCGCTCTCGGCGGCGGGCGTCACGCTTGCGGGCGACGTGACCGTGGCCGCGACGGTCGGCGAAGAGGACGGCGGCCTCGGCGCGCTCTCGACGGTTCTGCGCGGCTACCGGGCGGACGCGGCGCTCATCACCGAGCCCACGCGACTCGCACTCGTTCCGGCGCAGGGCGGCTCGCTGGTCTTCCGGCTCACCGTTACCGGCCGCTCGGCTCACGCCGCCGTGCGCGACGAGGGTGTCTCGGCGTTGGAGAAGTTCGTCCCCATTTTCGAGGATCTCATGCAATTCGAGCGTGAGCGCAACGAGACTCTGAACCACCCACTCTACGATGGTATGAAGAACAAGGTTCCGATCAACATCGGGCTCGTGCGAGCGGGCAACTGGGCCTCGACCGTCCCCGAGACGCTGGTCGCCGAGGGACGCATCGGCCTGATCCCTGGCGAAGAAGTCGGACCCTTCAAACAGCAGGTCGTCGAACGCATACGTGCCGTCGCGGCGCGGGATCCCTGGCTCCGCGAGCATTCACCAGAGATAGAGTGGTTCAGCGGGCAGTTTGCTCCCGCCGAGATCCCGCCCGACGCTCCGATCTGCCACGCGCTCTCCAGAGCTCACGAGCTGACTACGGGCCAAAAACCATCAATCGAGGGCGTACCCTACGGTGCGGACATGCGGCTCTTCGTCCGGTTCGGGGAGATGCCGTGCGTAATGTACGGGGCCGGAGACGTGAACGTCGCCCACGCCCCCGACGAGTACATTAGCATCCCGGATCTACTCACGGCGACGAAGATCATCGCGTTGCTCCTGGCCGGTTGGTGCGGGGTGACGGAGTAGCCGGCGTTCAGGAGAGCGCGGCGATGAGGCGGTCGTTCTCCCCGGAGTTACCGAGCGAGATGCGGCTCCATCCGGGACACCCGAGCGCCTCGCCCTCACGCACCAGCACGCCGGCCTTCTCGAAGACCTCCGGGCCGGAGCGCGCCAGGATAAAGTTCGTCTGGGAGGGCACGTACTCCAATCCCGCCGACCCGAACGCAGCCTGTACTCGGTCCCGCTCCCCCGCCATGAAACGGGCGCGCTCGGCGATGCTCTCGGTCGCCCGCATCGAGGCCTCGGCGGCGGCCTGGGCGATGAGGTTCACGGAGAAGGGCGTGTGGGCGCGTCCGACATAATCCGCTATTCCCGGCGGCGCTATGACGTAGCCGACCCTCAAACCGGCCAGACCGTGGACCTTCGAGAACGTCCGCGTCGTGACCACGTTCTCGGATTCCAGTACCAGTTCGTGAGAGCCCGGATACGCCGGGTCCGTGACAAACTCGTAGTAGGCTTCATCCAGGATCAGGAGCATTTCTTCGGGCAGAGCCCGCGCGAACGACCGCACCTCGTCCAGCGGCAGGTGAGTCCCGGTCGGGTTGTTCGGGTTGCAGAGGATGGTGGCGCGAGTCTCGGGGCCGACCGCTGCTAGCAGGGCGTCGAGGTCCACGGCGTGGTGCTCGTCGAGCGGGACCCGGCGCTCTTTCAGGCCGACGATGCGCGCCGTGGAGGAGTAGAACGGAAACGAGGGCCACGGGAAGACGATCTCGCCGGGCCGCTCCAGGACCTGCATCAAGTCCACGAGGATTTCGCTGGAGCCGTTGGCGATCACGACGTTCTCCGGGTTGCTACCGGGGTTCGCGTCAGAGATCACCGCACGCAGAGGGGCGGAGTCGCGCTCGGGGTAGCGGTTGCCGCGGGCGAGAGCCTCCGTGGCCGCTGCCTTCGCCTCCGGGAGTGGGCCGAAGGACAGCTCGTTCATCGTCAGCTTCACGTATTCGTTGGAGCCGCGATCCGCCGCGATCTCCCACGCCATCCGAGGTGGATGGTATGGACGAACCTCGTCGAGAGCTTTCCTGAACCTCAATCTGGTCTCCTGTCTCTAAAATTTGAGAACTCAGTATTCTACGGTCTGGCATCCCGCACATCGGGATTCCGTGCCTCGGGGTCACGTGCGAGCACCGACCGTCCGCTATCGACCGGCACGATTGCCCCGTTGATGAAGCTCGCGTCGTCCGAGAGCAGGTGGGCGACGGCGGACGCGATCTCCTCGGGACGACCCACCCGGTCAACCGGGTGCAACAGGCGCATCTCTTCCTCTATCCGCGTGGCTTCCACGTCCTCCTGCTCCCCGAGGAACGACTCGTAGCGCTCGGTGGTGATCGAACCGAGTGCCACGGCGTTGACCCGGACGCCTAGCGGCCCGTAATCGACGGCCAGAGCGCGGGTCAGCCCTTCGGTTGCCGCCTTGGCCGATCACGTACGGCAGAGCGCCCGGAACCGCCCGTTGCGCTTGGTGAGAGGATACGTTGACGATGGCCCCGCCTGTCCCGGCCGCTAGGAAACGGCGGATCGCGGTAGCACACCCGACGACGGCGGGGTTGAGGTTGAGCGCGATGAGGTCCAGCACCTCACGCGCCCCGTCCGAGTGGATAGAGGCGTCCCGAAATACGGCGGCGTTGTTGACCCAGCCGGCGAGCGTGCCCGCCTCCTCGGCGCGGTCGGCGGCCTCATTCGCTACGGCTTCGTCCGAGGCGTCGCCGACCACTCCGATAACGCGGAGACCGGCGGGATGACCGTCTATCCAGGCTAGCGCGGCCGGGTCTAGCTCGATGGCGACCACGACGTTCCCGTCGGCATCAGCGAGGAGCCGCTCGACCAGCGCGCGGCCGATGCCGCGGCCTCTCCCCGTTACTACATACGACCGGCCCATGCTTACCCTTTCTTCGATAATCAACCCGTAATCTAGCAAACCTCGCCCAGCCGTCAGACCCGCCACAAACGCCGTGCCCTACTCTCGAAGCCGCAAGTCAATCTTCCCGTCAGCTCCGAGGCGAGCATAACCACGCTCCCTGCCGCTAGTGCAGGATCTGGGCGAGGAAGCGTTTTGCCCGGTCGTTCTCGGGGCTCTGGAAGAAGTGTTCTGGGGTGCCGGTCTCGACGATGCGGCCTTCGTCCATAAACACGACGCGGTCGGCGACGCGGCGGGCGAAACCCATCTCGTGCGTGACGACGACCATCGTCATGCCGCCCTTCGCGAGATCGGCCATCGCTTCGAGGACCTCGTTGATCATTTCGGGGTCCAGCGCCGAGGTCGGCTCGTCGAAGAGCATGATCTTGGGCTCCATCGCCAACCCCCGCGCTATGGCGACGCGCTGCTGCTGGCCGCCGGAGAGGTTCTCGGGGTACTTCGTTGCCTGCTCGGAGATGCCGACCCTTTCGAGCAGGCGCGCGCAGCGATCCGAAGCTTCCTTGCGGGAGAGCTTGCGGACGTTCATGGGGGCGAGCATGACGTTCTGGGCGGCGGTCATGTGTGGGTAGAGGTTGAAGCTCTGAAAGACAAAGCCGATCTCGCATCGGAGCTTGTTTATGTCGGTCTTTTTGTCGTGGACCTGGATGCCGTCCACCACCAACTCGCCCGAGGGGATGGACTCCAAAGCGTTTATGCACCGGAGCAGCGTGCTCTTCCCCGATCCGCTGGGCCCGATAACGACTACGACCTCGCCGGGCTCGACGGCGAAGTCGATGTCCTTCAGGACCTGGAAGTCCCCGAAGAACTTGTTCACGTCCTTGAACTCTATGATGCTCAAGAGATCCCGCCCTCTCTAAATCCGTCAATGTGCGGGTAGAATAGCAGTCGGAGCGTAACCTGAGAAGACCGGGGGAAGTTTTGGATAACCTCTTCGATGCCGCCGAGAGCGGCGAGAGCCGCGAGGACCGGCTGGCCGAGTTGTCGCGGCAGGTGGCGGTATGCACCCGCTGCGACCTCGCGATGGGCCGCACCAA
>Ga0136640_10000710_pt1 | contig 12927 bp, 10 predicted proteins | sample AntDrymUQ8642106_2_FD_105498 | JGI IMG/M metagenome (GOLD analysis project Ga0136640, IMG submission 105498) | Polar desert sand microbial communities from Dry Valleys, Antarctica - metaG UQ864 (21.06) | ecosystem: Environmental > Terrestrial > Soil > Desert | place: Antarctica: Dry Valley...
AGCCGCCTACCTCGATGGCATCGCGATCCGCCGCCCGCGGTGGCCGCCATGCGGCTGCGCCATATCCTCAACTCGCTCTCGCGGTGCTCGGGGCGTGGTCGATTCTACCCCCCTATATCGGCCCGCCGCTCGGGCTGGAGCTGAACGTGGCGGCCAACGTCGAGGTCGTCGACCACGTGATCACGGGCTTGGTCGTGGTGCTGTGTGGCGCGCTCTCGGCTTTGCTCGCGCGCCGGGGTGGAGGAGCGCAGGTCGGCGCCCCCGGCCTCGCGCTCACCCTCGCGCTCACCGGGCTGTGCTTCCTCGCCGGACTCTGGCAGGTCGCGACTCATGTGCCGCTCGTGCTCGAAGGCGGAGACCCCGGGGCGCCTTGGGGGGCGGTGCTGCTGCACTCGACCGCAGGCCCTGTGATCGCCGTGATCGCGCTCTGGCTCACGCTGCGAAACCCGGTGGACGAGGCTTCCTGACGCGGGGCTGCGGCGGGACGCTGGTAATTTGGACCGGTGAGCGAACCCGGCCCGGACTACTTCCTCAAGCCCGTCGGGGAGGTCGATCCCGAGATCGCCCGGGTGCTGGAGGACGAGGCGCGGCGGCAGGAGTCGACGCTCGAGATGATCGCCTCGGAGAACTTCGTTCCCCAGGCGATCCTCGACTGCCAGGGCTCGGTGCTCACCAACAAGTACGCCGAGGGCTATCCCGGCCGGCGCTATTACGCCGGCTGCGAGCACGTGGACGTGGCCGAGGAGCTGGCGATCTCGCGCGCGAAGGAGCTGTTCGGGGCCGAGCACGTGAACGTGCAGCCCCATGCGGGGGCACAGGCCAACGCCGCCGCCTACCACGCCCTGCTCGAGCCGGGCGACCGCATCCTCGGCATGAAGCTCGACCACGGCGGCCACCTCACCCACGGGATGAAGATCAACTTCTCCGGGCGCCTGTACGACATCGTCGCCTACGGCGTGCGCGAGGATGACTCGCGGCTCGACATGGATGAGCTCCAGCGGCTCGCCGACGAGTTCAAGCCCAAGCTGATGCTCGCCGGCTGGTCGGCCTATCCGCGCCGGCTGGACTTCGCCCGCTTCCGCGAGATCGCCGACTCGATCGGCGCGCTGCTGATGGCGGACATGGCGCACTTCGCGGGGCTGGTGGCGGCGGACGAGCACCCGAGCCCCGTGCCTTACGCCGATGTCGTGACCACCACGGTGCACAAGACGCTCGGCGGTCCGCGCAGCGGAATGATCATGTGCAAGGAGGAGCACGCCAAGAAGATCGACTCGGCGATCTTCCCCGGGCAGCAGGGCGGGCCGCTCATGCACGCGGTCGCCGCAAAAGCGGTCGCCTTCAAGATCGCGCGGTCGGAGCTGTTTCGCGAGCGCCAGCGTCGCACCCGCGCCGGCGCGCAGGCGCTGGCCGAGGAGCTGATGTCCGGCGGGGTGAACGTGCTCACCGGCGGCACCGACGTTCACCTCGTGCTGGTGGACCTGCGCGAGTCCGAGCTGGACGGCCAGCAGGCCGAGGACCGGCTGCACGAGGTCGGGATCACGGTGAACCGCAACGCCGTGCCCTTCGATCCCCGCCCGCCCTCGATCTCCTCGGGCCTGCGGGTGGGCACCTCTGCGCTCGCGACCCGCGGCTTGCAGGTCGACGACTTCCGCGCGATCGGACGCGCGATCGTCGAGGCCCTCACCGGGGACTTCTCGGACGCCACCCGAGCCGATCTCACCGAGCGTACGCGCGCGATGGCCGACCGGTATCCGCTCTACCCCCACCTCGCCGCCTGAACGGCGCGCCGCGGCGATGATTATCCCGGTGCGGTGCTCCGGCAACGTTTCGGCTGCGCTTTTCCGGCAACGTCTCGGCTGCGCTCCTCCCCAGTGACCGGCCTGTTCGCGCTCGAGGGCGTCTGCGCGTCGCGCGGCGGGCGGGCCGTCCTATCCGACCTCGACCTCGAGATCGGGAAGGGGGCCACCGCTCTCATTGGGCCCTCGGGCGCGGGTAAGTCGACGCTCCTGAGGCTCCTCAACCGCCTCGCCGATCCCGACCGGGGCACGGTGCGCTTCGCCGGCGCCGATGTCCGTGACCTCGAGCCGCTCGAGCTGCGCCGCCGTGCCTGCCTGGTGCCCCAGCTGCCGGCTCTGCTGCCCGGCAGCGTGGCCCACAACGTGCGCTTCGGGCCATCGCTGTGTGGCGAAGAGGCCGATGTGGCGCGCAGCCTGCGCCTAGCCGGCCTCGATCCCTCCTACGCCGACCGCGAGGGGGAGCGTCTCTCGGTGGGCGAGCAGCAGCGGGTGATGCTGGCCCGCGCGCTCGCGCTCGAGCCCGAGGTGCTCCTGCTCGACGAGCCCACGTCGGCGCTCGACGCCAGGGCCCGGGCCGGGGTGGAGGCCACGCTGATGCGCCTGGTGCACGAGCACGGGGTCTCGGCGGTGGTGGTCACTCACGACCCGGCTCAGGCGCGGCGGCTGGCGCGGCGCTCGATCGATCTCGCCCCTTCCCGGGGGGGCGAGCCGCCTCGTTCGCAGCGGCGCGAGTCGCCTGCTTCACAGTGGCGCGGGACGCCTGCTTCACAGCGGCGCGAGTCGCCTGCTTCACAGCGGCGCGAGTCGCCTGCTTCACAGCGGCGCGGGACGCCTCCTTCAGCCTCGTGACGCCTGTCGACATCACCCTTACCGAGGTCCTGGCCTCCCTGGCGCTTGTCGCGATAGCGGCGGCGGTGTCGCGCTGGCGCCGCGCCGATCTGGAGACCGACATCGGCGTGGCCGTGCTGCGGTCGTTCCTGCAGCTCACAGCGGTCGGCTACGTGATCCAGGCCATCTTCGACTCCGACAGCCTGTGGCTTGTCGGCCTCCTGCTGGCGGGAATGGTGGCATTCGGCACCTTCACCGCCCGCAGGCGCGCCCAGGCGGTGCCCGGCGCACTCGGGGCGATCGCCCTGGCGCTGGGTACCGCCGCCGTCGTGACCCTGGCGCTGGTCTTGGCGCTTGGAGTGTTTCCCGCGGAGCCTCGCTATCTGGTGCCTGTCGGAGGGATGGTGATCGGGAACGCCATGACCGCCGCGGCCGTGGCGCTCAACCGGGTGGCCGACGAGGTCTCGGCCCAGGCCCGCCGGCTCGAGGCCACCCTCGCGCTTGGGGCCACGGCCCGTCAGGCGTCCGAGCCGCTGGTCAGCGCCAGCCTGCGCTCGGGGCTGATTCCGTTGATCGACCAGACCAAGACCACCGGGGTCGTGACCTTCCCGGGCACGCTGGTGGGGGCGCTGGTGGCCGGTGCCGAGCCTGTCGACGCGGTCCGGCTGCAGCTGATCCTCCTGTGGTTGCTGCTTGGCAGCGTGGCCCTGGCGGGCCTGATCGCCACGTCGCTGGGCTACCGCGGGTTCTTCACCGAGGCGCACCAGCTGAGGGAGGCGCAGCCCGGCGGAGGGGCGGTCAGCGGTCGGTGAGCTCGAGCGAGCGAGCCATCGACCGGAATGCGTCCGTCTGGTCGGAGTAGCTGGCCGGGTCGAAGGTGCCTACCAGAGCAAGGTAGCCCTCATCGGTGAACAGGACGGCCGCGTAGTACCTTCGTTCGCGCCCGCCCTCCTTACCGGTTCCGGTGAACTCCCAGCCCGCAAGCCCGGAAATCGTGACGGGTTCCTCGGAGTCGGCCCTCGGGTTGCCCGGAAACGCCCCGAAGCGGGCGCGAGCGACATCGCGCCTCTCATGCCTGGGAGTGGGTGTGCCCCCGAGTGATCGGTTGACGAGGAACGCAGGGACCCCGGGACCCAGGCGGCCTCCGAGGGTGTAGGAAAGGCCCCCGCTGGCGGCCTGCTTGACGTAGCCGGCTGCGGGCCTGACGACGAAGCCGGGATTGCCTGCCGCGCCTCGTGTCGACCATCGGGCTCCACGCAGGATGGCCAGGGCGTCGGCGGCAGAGACCGGATCGTCAGGGGCGAGCGTGGCGCTGACCGTGACGAGGAACCCTTCGGACGGGAAGGTCACGATCGCCTTGTTGAACGCCAAGCCGCCCGCGGTCTGCGTGCCGGTTGCGCCTACGGCTGGCCGCCCGTCGATCGAGAGCCGCTTCACCGAGCTTAGCTCGAGGCCCTTCTGTGTCGTTGCCGCCTCGTCGTTGAACCCGGTCTCGACCTCATCGACTACTTCCTCGGGGTCGTCGTAGGGCGTGGCCGCCTGGCTGACGAGAAAGGTGGAACGAGTGCCCTTCCGTGCGAGTCCCGGGAGGCTCGCGGCGACGACGAATCCGTCGGGCGGGCGCAGAGCGACGTTGGTCCGAGGAACCAGGACGTAGCCCTCGGCCTTCAGAATGCCAGGCGCAGTCGCCGGGCCGCCCGTCTTTCGGGCGGTGGGGGAGGACTTCCCGCCGGATGGGTTCTCGTCGCTTCCGGACCCTCCGCAGCCCGCAAGCGCCACCGCCGCGGCGAGGCCGGCCAGGAGCACTCGTCCCCGACCTCGACCGAGTGTCAACATCGGACGCACCCGGGCGGAGTATCCCAGCTGCCCGACATGTGAGAGCGGGCATTTGGGGCGAATCTGGGAGCCTCCACATGGCGCTCTATCCTGAGCGGCGGTGAGCGACGCCGCCCAGCCGCCCCTCCTGGTCAAGCCCCGGCTGCGCGGTGTCTCGCACCAGTGGGCCTTCTTCATCTCGGTCGGGCTGGGGATCGCCCTCGTGATCTCCGCCCCATCGGGTACGGCGACCGCCGCCGCGGCGGTCTACGCAGCCTGCGTGACGACACTGTTCGGCAGCAGCGCCGTCTATCACCGCGTCGACTGGAAGCGTCCCAATGCCCGGCGCTGGATGCGCCGCCTCGATCACTCGGCCATCTTCCTCCTGATCGCGGGGTCCTACACCCCCTTCGCGTTACTGGCCCTCGACGGCACCCTGGCCGACGTGATCCTCGGCGTGATCTGGGCGGGCGCCCTGGCCGGGATCGTGCTCAAGCTCGTGTGGATAGACGCCGCCAACTGGCTCACTGCGACGATCTACGTGCTCCTCGGCTCGGTGGCCTTCGGCGCCTTCCCGGGGCTGGTGTCAGAGGTCGGCCTCACGGCCTCGGGGATGGTGGCGCTCGGGGGGCTTCTGTACACCCTCGGGGCCGTCGTCTACGCACGCCGTCGCCCGGACCCCGTTCCGGCCGTCTTCGGCTACCACGAGGTCTTTCACGTGCTCGTGATCCTGGCGTCCGGACTTCTGTACGCCGTGATCGCGTTCTGGGTCATCCCAGGCGCCTGATAGCCATCGCTGGGCGCGCGTTGGCCTCCAGGGTGGCGGATACAGTGCGCCCGGATGCACGACCTCGATGCGCTCTGGGCGTTTCTCGTGGCGGGCGCGATCGCCTTGGTGCTCACGCCGCTGGCCGCGCGGCTCGCACACCGCGTCGGCGCCATCGACCGACCGCGCGAGCGCAGCCTGCACGACAGCCCCACGCCAAGCTTGGGCGGGCTGGCGATCCTGGCCGGGGTGCTCGCGGCGGGCGCGGCCTTTCTGCCCTGGAGCGGCGAGACCCGGGGCATTCTCGGCGGCGCCGCCGCGATCACGCTGATCGGGGCCATCGACGACACCCTCGAGGGTGGCCTGTCCCCGTTCGTCAAGCTCGCGGGCCAGTTCGCCGCCGCCGCGATCCCGGTAGCCGCCGACGTGCGCGTGGAGAACATCACCCTGCCCTTCGTGGAGCCGCTGGACCTGGGCGAGTGGGGGGTGGCTCTCACGCTTTTCGGGATGGTCGCGGTGATGAACGTCGTGAACTTCACGGACGGGGTGGACGGGCTGGCGGCGGGGGTGTGCACGATCGCCGCGGTGACCTTTGCGGTGATCGCGCTCTCCCTGGATCGCGTGGAGGCCGGGGTGCTGGCCGCCGCCGTGGCCGGGGCGTGCGTGGGCTTCCTGCGCCACAACTTCCACCCGGCGTCGATCTTCATGGGCGATTCGGGCTCCAACCTGCTCGGTCTCCTGCTGGCCGCGGTCGCCATTCAGGGGGTGCTGAAGACGGCCGCCGTCGTGGCCCTCTTCTTTCCGCTCGTGATCCTGGCCGTGCCGGCACTCGACGCCACCTTCGTGGTGGCCAAGCGGATCAAGTACCGGCGCCCCGTCTACTCGGCCGATCGATGGCACTTCCACCACCGCTTCGCCAACATCGGCTTCTCCACGCGGCGCACGGTGCTCTACCTCTACGGGTGGACCGTGTCGCTGGCAGCCCTCGCGCTCGCTCTGCGCTTCGTGCCCTACTCCGACAGCGACGGCCACCTGAACGCCGGGTGGACGATCGTGATGGGGTCCTTCGGCCTGGCCGCCGTGGCGGCCAGCCTCTACCTCGTCCTCGTTCTCGAGATCCTCAAGTTCTCGCGCTGGCGCGAGCGCCAGCTGCGCAGGGAGGCGCTGTCGGAAAGCGACATCGAGGCAGAGATCGTGCGTGAGGTGGAGACCGGCGAGTTCGAGTCGCTGCAGCAGCCGCGGACCTAAACCACTTCCACGCGTGGCTGGCCGGCGGCCACGCGGAAGCGGCCTATGCTCCGCGCGCTTGCTCCCTGGCTCATCGCGTCCACGCCCTTGAACTCCACGAGCAGCTGGTCGCGGCTGGCCTCGACGATGCCGTATCCCCGGCTCTGCTGCTCGGTGTACTTGATGTGGGGGTTGGTGGCCTTCACGTTATTGGTCAGCAGCACGATCTGCTCGTTGGTCAGGGGAGCGCCGGTGGTGCCCTGCACGGTCTCGGGTACGCCGAGCGAGGTGATCGACCCGCCCACGAACTCGGTGGCATAGCTCTCGGGTCCGCGCCCATCGATGCCCACGTCACCGGCGAAGAAGGTGTGGATGTCGCCGGTCAAAAAGCTCACGTTGGGGATTCCCATCGAGGCGATGTAGGACATCAGCTCGCTGCGCTCGGCGCCGTATCCGTCCCACGAGTCCTTGGTGATCTGCGCCCCCTGGGCGAGCTCGAAGGACATGATCATCAGCTGGTTGCCCACCAGCCGCCACGTGGCCCCCGAGTTGCGCAGGCCGCGCTTGAGCCACTCGAGCTGGGTGCGGCCGAGGAAGGTGCGCGGCTCGGACTCGGCCTCGGAGCAGGGGACGAAGAACTGGTCGTCGCAGGGCTGATCGTCGCGGTACTGGCGCTCGTCGAGCAGGAATAGCTCGGCGTTCGCGCCCAGTGGCAGGCGGCGGTAGAGGTCGTGCCCCTTCTCCGGATCACCGGTCACCGGCATGAACGGCATGTACTCGTAGTAGGCGTCGTAGGCCGCGCGGCGGCGCTGCTCGAAGGGGCCTCGGCGGTCACCGGCGGCGTCGCCGGGCACGCCTTTGGCGTAGTTGTCCTCCACCTCGTGGTCGTCCCAGATCCCGACGAAGGGATGCGCGGCGTGCATCGCCTGGAGGTCCGGGTCTGCCTTGTAGAGCCGGTACTTGGAGCGGTACTCGGGCAGCGTCTGCACCTCGCCGTCCGAGTTGGCGCCCAGCGTGTCCCTGCGGGGGCCCTCATAGAAGGTGCGCTCGTAGATGTAGTCGCCCAGGCACACCACGAGATCGGCGTCCTCGGCGGCTATGGCGCGGTGGGCGTTGTAGAAGCCGGCCTGGTAGTCCTGACAGGAGAAGAAGACCGTCCGGAACGGCTCGCGCGAGTCGGCGGGGCGCAGGGTGCGAAAGCGACCGACGGGGCTCGAGCCCGTGCGCGTCTCGAAGCGGTAGAAGTACTCGTTTCCCGGCTTGAGCGCCTTGCTGCGCAGGCGGGTCTCGATCGTGTGATCTCGGCCGGCACGTGCCCTCAGCTTCCTGCGCGCCACGACCTTGCGAAAGCCCGGGTCCCGGGCCACCTCGAGGTTCACGAACCGGTCGCGGCTGAAGCCCTCCAGACGGCTCCACAGGGTGATCGCCTGCTGCGAGGGCATGCCCGACGCCACGCCCTGGGGGAAAGTGCCGCCGCGCGCCAGCGGAACCTTGCGCCGGCGGGCGAGCTTGGCAACGCTCGGGTCCACGGCCACCCCGCCCAAAATCAGGGCGCCGGTGCCGATGCCGGCGTAGCCGAGCAGCTCGCGGCGATCGATCGGGCGCTGCAGGGGGCCGTCCATCGGCTCGACCTTACCCACCGCTCGCGCGATCGGGCGCAGGTCTTGTTACCAGGATGTGGTTGGGTGCGATCTGCGATCAGAAAAGGCTCTGCTGCTCCTCGCGCGGGCGCTCTTCGGCCACGCCGCGTGGGTGAGCGGCATCACGTTCGGTCACCGCCGCTCCCGCGATGCCTCGCAGCGCCCGGCGCGGCCGCCCGGAGGGGTTGGCCAGCTTGGCCAGCCGGTTTCGCTCCTCCGTGGGGGCGTAGGCGCCGCCCGCGTAAAGACGCTGATAGGTCGGCAGCAGGTCCGGGCGGTTCTCGCGCAGCCAGTCGAAGAAGAGACCCTTAACCTCACCCCGGAGGTGGAGGGCGATGCCGCCGATGTCCACGGCACCGGCCTGGTCGGCCAGCTCGATGATGCGCGCCACCTGCTCGGGCGAGTCGTTGATGCCCGGCATGAGCGGCGCGATCAGGATGCCGCAGGGGATGCCGGCCCGATTGAGCGCGGCCACAGCCTCCATCCGCTTCATGGGGCTGGGAGTGTGCGGCTCGGTGGCCCGCCACGCCTTCTCCTCCATGGTAGGTATCGACAGGTTGGCGCGGATGCCGGGCACCTGCTTCATCAGGTCGAGGTCGCGCAGCAGCAGCGGCGACTTGGTGAGGATCGAGCCCGGAGTGTCGCTGTCGATTAGCGCCTGCCAGATCGCGGGCATCAGCCGGTAGCGGCTCTCGACCCACTGGTAGGGATCCGTGTTGGTGCCCATCGCCACGTGCTGGCGCTTCCACGACGGTCGCCGCAGCTCGGCGCGCAGCACCTCCGGCGCGTTGACCTTGACGACGATCTCGCGCTCGAAGTCGCGGCCCGCATTGAGGCCCAGGTAGGTGTGCGTGGGGCGGGCGAAGCAGTTGTGGCTGACCACGCCGTCGGCGATGAAGTCGCCGGTGCCCGTCGTAATGTCGTACATCGGTAGCACCTTCTCCATGGGCTCGATCGCGACCACCCGCAGGTTTGTGTCGCTCTTGAGCGCCATGCCTTCGATGTTGCGCTTGCGGCTGATTGCCGGATCGACAGTGTGAAAGAAGCGCAGTCGCTCACGCAGACCACCACGGAAGCGAATCGAGATGCACCCGTTGGGTCTGGCAGGGTCTGCCGTGGCGTCGAAGCCGAAGCTTTCCAGGCACGCTTTGGTCCAGCCGAGGATGATCGGGTCCGTGTTGGCTATCCGAAGCTCGTTGCGCCCGCACGATCCCTCGGCGTCGAAGATGCCGGCGAGGAAGCCCTTGCGCCAGTCCTTCCCCGGCGACAGGGGCCAGCGGATCAACGCGGTGACCCCGTCGACGTTCTGCAGTCCGTGGGCGGCGATGGCTTGGACTTCGCGATCGTTCCGGGTCGCGGCGGAGAAGACTCGCCGGCCGGTGGCGAGGCCGTCCAGCGCCAGGTAGGCGGCGGTTCGATCAAGTGCTGCTGCATCCGTCAGCGCGAGGCGGAAGGTGTGGGTGTCGCGCAGGCGTCCGTTGCGCTGCGGATATGAGTAAGAGCCGATGTGGCCATCCCCGCGGACCATTCCGCAGAGATAGCCATGGCGGTACTCGGGCGTCGCCTCCGGAGGGGCGGCGAAGTGGCCGGTGCCGCGCAGCTCGTTACCCGTGGTCAGATAGGGGCGCTGCCCTGGCCCTCCCATCTTGCCGACCACGTGCTTCCACCCCCGCTCAGTGAGGAACCGGTGGTCGCCGCTGGTCACAAGTGTCGTGCCATCCGCGAGGGTCACGCGATAGGCCACGCGGCGCACCGTCCAGTGCTGCAGCACCTCTGTCTTGACGTACCGGCGGTACCGGCCGACCCGGACCGTGCCGTAGATCGAGTCGCCGACGCCGATCTCCGCAATCCGCCGGGCGCGGCCGTCGGCCATCAGCACCGGAGTATCCTCGCCCATGCAGAACACACAGGAATGGGTGCATCCGCGGTACGGGTTCACGGTCCACTCGAACGGCATCCGTGACTTCGCCGGCACGCGGTTGAGCACCGACTTGGCGCGCACCTCGTAGAAGCGAGTGTCGAGCGCCTCGGGGGCGTCGAACGTGCGCACGGTGGCGGGTTCCCTGTAGCCCGGCAGGGTCCGCCGCTCGTCCTCCTCGACCCTCAGTTCGTCCCACCGCATCGAACGTATGTTCGCATATGCGGCGGACGCCCCCGTGAAGCTCAGCCAGGCCTTGCAAGCGCCGCCTCGATGAGCTCGGCCTTGGCCGCCGTGTAGCGCTCCCGGCGTCGTAGGCGACAATGCGCACCCGCTCGTCGGCGGGCTTCACTCCCCCCACAGGGTCGCCACCACCGTACGCGGGCCGCCCGAGTCGCGGTGCTCGCCCAGGTAGATCCCCTGCCATGTGCCGAGCGCAAGCGAGCCGTCACGGACCGGCAGCGAAAGCGAGCAGCCCAGCAGGGCGGCCTTGATGTGCGCGGGCATGTCATCGGGGCCCTCGAGGGTGTGGGTCCAGTACGACGCTCGCTCGGGCACGGCCTCGTTGAACCAGCTCTCGAAGTCGCGGCGCACGTCCGGGCTGGCGTTCTCGTTGAGCGTGAGCGAGGCCGAGGTGTGGCGGATGAACAGGTGCAGGAGCCCCACTCCGAGGCCCTCGATCTCGGGCAGCGACGACACCACCTCCCGGGTCACGAGGTGAAACCCGCGGGACTGCGGGCGCAGCTGGATGTCGCGCTGTATCCACATTGGCGAGAAAGCGTTACCGGCCCTATATTGGCCGAGGAATGGATTCCAGGCAGCCCCGGCCTGTCATGCCGGCGCAGCAGTTCACCGAACGCCGTCATGCTGGCCTGGACCAAGGAAAAGGAGCGCCATGAAGCCGAACATGCGCGAGCGGCTCGGCCGGCGAAGTTCCATAGCGGGAGGATCGTCGCCGCTGACGGGTACGGCGGCGATGGCGAGCGCCGCGGTCTGGTTCGCGAGCTGCGGCGCGTTGCTGACCGTTGCAGCCGTCGCGCTGCCCCATCCCGGGGAAGTGGACGAGCCGGGCCTGGCCGTGGTGGCTGGCGTGCTCGCGACGATGGCTCTCGCAGCGCTCGCCGGCCCCCACCGGTTGCCGCGCTGGCTGTTTCACGTCGGCTGCCTGCTCGGATCGGCCGGAGCTTCGGCCGCCATCTACCTGTGGGGAGGGGGGTCCTATTACGGAGCCCTCGGATACCTCTGGCCGGCGCTCTATGCCTTCCAATTCTTCTCGCTGCGGGCCGCACTCCTGCAGGTCGGCGCGCTCGGAGCGATGTTCGCGGCGGTGCTGCTGGTCCGCGACCCCGATTCGGCGGCGGTCGCCGCATGGGTCGCGACGGTGGGCACCCTCGTGAGCGGCGGTGTGGCCGTGTCCCTGCGCCGCGACCGCGTGGCGGGCCTGATCTCCCAGCTCTCCGACGCCGCCCGCCGTGACCCCCTCACGCACATGCTCAACCGGCGCGGGTTCGAAGAGATGTTCGACTTGGAGGTCGAGCGAGCCAGGCGCACGGAGCTGAGCCTGAGCGTGATCGTGGTCGACGTCGACCGCTTCAAGGAGGTCGACGACCGCTTGGGCCACGCCGCGGGCGACGCCGCGCTGCGAGACGTGGGCGCCTCCATCCTGGACAGCAAGCGCAGCTGGGACTCCGCGGCCCGGATCGGCGGCGACGAGTTCGCGATCCTCGCGCCCGACGCCGACGAGCACGGCGCATACATCCTGGCTGAGCGGATGCGCAGCGCGCTCCAGGCCTCGTTCGAGAAGGCGGGGCCCGCGCCCCTGACCGCCAGCATCGGGATCGTCACCTACCCGGTGCACGGCCAGACGCCCGGCGCTCTGCTGCAGGCGGCCGACCGGGCGCTGTACGCGGCCAAGCGCCTTGGTCGCAACCGCACGGTGATCTCCAGTGCGGAGGTGCCCGGCATCCTCGCGCGCGCGCCACGAGTGAGAGAGGAGCCCCAGGTCGGGCTGGCCACCCTGCTCAACCTCGCCGAGGCCCTCGATGTGCGCGACTCGGGCAGCACGACTCACTGCCAGCGCGTAGGCCGCTACGCGGAGTTGATCGCCCGTGAGCTCGGGCTGCCTCCGCAGGCGGTGGAGCGCGTGCGAATCGCCGGCATCCTCCACGACGTCGGGTGCGTGGGCGTGCCCGACGAGCTGTTCTCCAAGGAGGGCCCCCTCAGCGAGGAGGAGCTCCACAGGGTCCGCTCCCACCCCGAGACGGGTGCACGCATGCTCGAGACCACGGAGTTCGGTGACATCGGCGAGTGGATCCAATTCCACCACGAGCGCCCCGACGGCACGGGATACCCGGCCCACCGTGCGGCCGGCGACGTGCCGCTCGAGGCGGCGATCCTGGGGGTGGCCGACGCTTATGAGGCGATGACCGCCAAGCGCTCCTACAGGGCCGCACTGGATCCCTATGCCGCGAGCGACGAGCTGCGACGGGGAGCCGGCCGCCAGTTCGACGAGCGCGTGGTCGAGGCGCTGCTGCGAGTGGTCTGAGGGAGGGCCTCGAAGGGCCCGCGCCGCCCCCATGCCATCCCCCCCGAATGGGTAGACCCTCACGAGCCACGTGCCACGTTGTGGCGGGTACCCCACCTCCTCATATAGAGTCGGTTCCCCGCCCGGGCCCCCCTTGACGACACACGCTCTGGAAACACCAAAGAACGCCGCCGAGGCCGGCACCGGCCTCACCGTCCTCCGCTATCTCGACCTACTCGTGCTGGCTCTGGCCCTGCCCCTGTTCGTACTCGCCGGCCTGCCGCTGCTCGGCTACGCCGCCGCCGCCGCGGCGTGGCTGGTGCAGCGAGCCATCAATGCTCTGGCCACCCGCAAGGCGCACGCCTCCGAGGACCCCCGCGCCGTGGTGGGCCTGCTGGCGGGCAGCATGATCG
>Ga0136640_10000711_pt1 | contig 12923 bp, 14 predicted proteins | sample AntDrymUQ8642106_2_FD_105498 | JGI IMG/M metagenome (GOLD analysis project Ga0136640, IMG submission 105498) | Polar desert sand microbial communities from Dry Valleys, Antarctica - metaG UQ864 (21.06) | ecosystem: Environmental > Terrestrial > Soil > Desert | place: Antarctica: Dry Valley...
ACCCTGGCCAGCTCAGGCAGGGCACGGTCTGGGTCAAACCAGTGATACGCCTGCCCGATGGTGACCGCATCGACACTGGCACGGCGCAGCGGGATGCGCTCAGCGGCCCCCGCCAACACTGCCGGCCCGTGCCCGGCCGAGCGACGACGCAGGTGACTCAGCATCGGCAACAACGGGTCGATAGCGATGACGGCATGTCCGGCAGCGATCAGCAACCTGGTCAGGGCGCCGGTGCCAGCGCCGAGGTCCACAACCGTCCGTGAGGTGGAGCCGACCATGAACTGCACGGCCCCGTCGGGGTACGACGGTCGCGCCCGGTCGTAGGTATCTGCCACCGCGGCGAACGACCGGGCGTGGGTGATCCGCTGCCAGTCGTCCATCGCGGTTGCAGGCTAGCAATGCGCACGAGCGGCCAGTGCCGGTCGGCTGGCTAGTCTGCAGCCGATGTCGACGAGCGCCGGAGACCCACTGGCAGTGCTTGCCACCCATGAAGGTGTCCCGTCGGCGATGACAGCCGCCCGCGACGCCGTGGATGCGCTGTTGCGGGATAGAGGTCTGCGCCGCACCGGACCTGCCGACACGGGCGAGGCGCTGTTGCGGGGCGCCGCAGCGAGTGCGGCGTTGGAGGGCAGCGCCTGCACGCTGGACGACCTGCGCGCCGGTCGCGGCGATGCAACCGCCGCTGCTGCCATGCGAGTCTCTAGCGAGCTGGTGGGGCAGTTGCCCAGCTGGCAACGAAGCCCACTGCAGACTCTGGCCAGGCTGCATGCGCTCGCAACGGACGCCGATGACAGCTCCCGTGGCCGGCCGGCGTCGGCCGCAAGCGCGCAACGGCTGCGGGGGGTTGGCGAGCTGGTGCTGGCCGGGACGGCCGCGCCGGGGATGGTGCTCGCGGCGGTGGTGCATGCGGAGGTGGCCACCGCCGATGCGTTCGGCCCAAGTGCGGGGCTGGTCGCACGTGCCGCGGAACGGCTGGTGCTCATCGACACCGGGGTGGACCCACCATCACTGACGGTGCCGGAGGCCGGACATGCGCGTTCGGCAGCCGCATATGCGGCTGGGCTCGCGAGCTATCGCGACGGCGGTCGCGCCGGGGTGCTCGGATGGCTGTTGGCTGCAGCCGACGCGTACAGCTATGGGGTGGAGTGTTCACCCCTGACGGATGAACCCTGAGGGGTGAGCCCTGACGGATGAACCCTGACGGATGAACCCTGAGGGGTGAGCCCTGGCGGGGTGCCTGGCGTGCGAACGGCGCCACCGCGTAGGTAGCGCCGTTCGCTGGCATGGTGCGTGGCTACCAGGCGTGCAGTTCGTATCGTCGCCTCGGGCACCAGGCCCGCGATGACTGCCCTGTAGGAAGGGTGATCGCCGCGTGGGTACCGGTGCACCATGTCAGTCTGTGGAGTTGTCTGGTCCCTTTGTACGCCGCTCAGCGCCCGAGCGGAAGGGGCAGTCGGCGTGTCCGGGTGAAGATCGACGGTTGGTGCTTGCGCCGCCGCAGCCGCAGACCGGCGGTCACGGTCGCCGCGGCCACGGTGACACCGGCGAGCGCGACCCAGGCTGGACGCGTTCGCCAGCCCACCCGGGCGCGCAGATCCACCGGTGTGTCGAAGCGCAGCACGGGCCAGCCACGCTCGCTGGCGATGCGGCGCAGGGCACGGTCGGGGTTGACGGCGTGCGGGTAGCCAACGGCGGACAGCATCGGGACGTCGGTCTCAGAGTCGGAGTAGGCATAAGACTCGGTGAGGTCGTAGCTGTGCTGTTGGGCAAGCTCACGCATCGCGGTCGCCTTGTGCGGACCGAACGCGTAGAAGCCAATCTCGCCGGTGTATCGCCCGTCTTCGATCGTCATCTGCGTGGCCACCACATGGTCGACGCCCAACATCTCGCCGATCGGCTCGACCACCTCTGAGCCGGACGTGGAGACGATGATGACCTCGCGACCTGCCGCCTGATGCTCCTCTATCAACCCGACCGCCTCGTCGTAGACGAGTGGATCGATGATCGTGTGCAGTGTCTCGGTCACGATGTCGCGAACCGTCTGCACATCCCAGCCGGCGCACAAGGCCGACAGGTACTCACGCATTCGCTCCATCTGCTCGTGGTCGATGCCGGATCGGCCGAACACGAACTGCGCGTACGCACTGCGCAGTGCGGATCGGCGGGTGATGAGCCCACCCTCGAAGAACGCGCGGCTGAAGGCGAGGGTGCTCGACCGGGCGATGATGGTCTTGTCCAGGTCGAAGAAAGCAGCCGGCCGGCCATTGGGGGCCTCGTCATCAGCCGGGCTCGGCGGCGGGCTGACGACGTCCACGCGTGTGACTGTAGTGCGCCTCTCCGACCAGCACCTGTTGTCCACAAGCTCACGCCACGACTAGCTCCGTCCACAGCGGGCATCCGGATGGTTGTCGGCAGCGGCTCTGGCGACGCACGATGCGGCATGAGCAGATCGACATCAATTCTGCCGCGCAGCCGGCCAGCTCTATCAACGGGCTTGCTCCCCTGCCCGCTTGTGGTGAGCAACGAGCCGGCACTCGTGAGTGAGCTGGAGCAGCTCGCTGACATCGCAGGCACGGGCGCCCAGGTGCAGGTCACAACGGTCGACGTGCGCCGAGCGTGGGCTGCAGCGTCGACGGTGGTAGTGGGTCTGGACATGGCCGACCAGCTGATCGACCTGCGGCTGCCGCGTCGGCACCGGGTGCTGTTGTTGGCTCGCGGCGACCAGGTGCAGAGCAGCTGGCAACGGGCCGCCGAGGTGGGGGCCGAGCAGATTCTTTCGTTGCCTGCCGATCGCGACCGGCTGCTGGCAGCGCTGCGCGCCGGTGCGACTGATTGCGGCGGCGGGCTGTTGGTGTCGGTCACGGGTGGGTGCGGCGGAGCTGGAGCATCCGTGTTCGCTGCTGCGCTAGCAACGACTGCGAGCACCCCCGACCGGTCGGTCGTCCTCGTCGACCTGGACCCGTGGGGCGGTGGGGCCGACCTACTGCTCGGCGGCGAGACGGCGCAGGGGCTTCGGTGGCCGGACCTTGCCGCCACCAGCGGGCGGATCAACGCCGCGTCGCTGCGGGCGGTGCTACCGGTCGTGGACGATGTGGCTGTGCTCTCCTGGGCGCGCGCTGACCCAGTGCCGGTCACACCCAGCTCCGTGCGCACGGTGCTGACTGCGGCCAGAGATGGCCATGGCTTGGCGGTTGCTGACGTGGCGCGCGGGGAGGACGAGGTGGTGCGGGAGGCCTTGTCACTTGCTGCCTGCACGCTGTTGGTGCTGCCGGCGCAGATACGTTCTGTGGCGGCGGCGCGGACCCGGCTTCCGCTGTTGCGCGCAGCTACCACCGACCTCCGGCTGGTCGTCCGCGAGGTGTCTGCCGGCGGTCTGGCCGCGGAGGAGGTGGCCGATGCACTGGAGTTGCCATTGGTCACCTCGATGCGCCCGGAGCGTGGCCTCACGGACTGGCTCGAGCAGGGGCTTGGCCCCATCCGCCGGCGGCGTGGACCGCTGGCGCGAGCCTGTCGCGCCACCCTGACCGCGCTGGCGTCGGCGGGCTCAATTGCAGGCACGAGCGGCACATGAGCCAACCGGATGCGGCTCTGATCGAGCAGGTACGCACTGGGCTGGCGGGGCGCGGTGCTGGCGTCGACGTTGACCAGGTGGCATCGGTGCTGCGCGCCGGCGGGCGGGTTGTCGGCGACGAGACCCTGCGCGCGTTGGTGGAGGCACTTGAGCGGGAGTCCTTCGGCGCCGGGCCGCTCGAGTCGCTGCTGCGTGAGCCCGGGGTCACCGACGTGCTGGTGAACGGTGCCGGGCAGGTCTTTGTGGACCGGGGGGCGGGGCTCGAGGCGGCCACGGTGACGTTTGCTGACGACGCCGCGGTGCGCCGACTTGCGCAGCGTCTGGCGGCCGGGGGCGGGCGTCGCCTCGACGAGGCCAGCCCCTTCGTGGATGTACGCCTGCGGGACGGCACCCGCCTGCATGCCGCTTTGGCGCCCGTGGCCCGCCCCGGCACATTGCTCAGCCTGCGGGTGCCGGCTCGCCGTGTCTTCACCTTGGACGAGCTGGTGGCCAGGCAGCTGATGTCTGCTGGCGGTGCCCGGGTGCTGGCCGACATCGTGGCCTCACGTACGGCGTTCCTGGTCTCGGGCGGCACCGGCTCAGGCAAGACCACCCTGTTGGCTGCGCTGTTGTCGCGCGTTCCTGCCACCGAGCGCATCGTGCTGGTGGAGGACAGCGCCGAGTTGCGACCAGCGCACCCGCATGTGGTGGCGCTGGAGTGCCGACCGCCCAACGTCGAGGGTGCAGGTGACATCGCCCTGCGGGATCTGGTCCGCCAGGCGTTGCGGATGCGTCCCGATCGGCTTGTGGTCGGTGAGGTTCGCGGTGCTGAGGTGGTCGACCTGCTGGCGGCGCTCAACACCGGGCACGAGGGAGGGTGCAGCACCGTGCACGCCAACTCGGCAGCCGACGTGCCCGCCAGGTTGGAGGCGCTTGCCATGACCGCCGGCGTAGGCCGAGAGGCAGCGCAGGCCCAGATGCTCGCCGGTATGCGTGTCGTGGTGCACCTGCGACGAGCCGCTGACGGCGGCAGGCGACTGGCCGAGGTCGGGGTGCTGTGCGCTGAGCAGGGTGGCTTGGGCTGTCTGACTGCACTGGCGGCGGAGCCCGGGGGCAGGCTCGTGCCGGGACCAGCTGCCGGCGAGCTGGAGCGGCTCCTCGACGACGGCCAGCCGTGACCAGCCTGGGTGTGGCCCGGTGAGCCGTGGCCAAGACCTGCAGATCGTGACGGTGGCGCTAGCGATCATCATGATCGCCGCGTTCAGCGCGGCGGGGCTGGATTGGCTGCTGTCCACGCGGGTACCGCGCCTGCGAGTAGGCCGGATCGCCGGCACAACCGCCGGTACAGCCGAGTCGGCGGCACTTGGCACATCCGGTCGCTGGCGATGGGCAACGCCCAGTCACCGACAGCCTGTGAACGAGCCGCCAGGAGGTCGCAGGGCACGATCAGCGACCGTTCGAGCCCTCGGCTGGGCAGCGGCCGGCTTCGGTGTGCTGGCGACCGGCTCGGTGCTGGGCAGTGCGGCGCAGACCTTGGGCATACCCGTGCCACCCGGCCCGGTCTTGTTCCCGCTGGCCTGCAGCGTCGCGGCAGTGGCCAGCACGACGGGCTGGCTTGCCTCGCAGACCGGCAGGCGGCGCCGCGCCGCCCAGATGCGGGGGCAGGTGGTCGAGGCATGCGAAGCGCTGGCATCGGGTCTGCGCGCCGGCTTGCCGCCCGACAGGTTATTGCAGCGCACGGCCGACGACGTGCCGCTGCTGCTGCCTGCCGCCAGCGCAGCGCGGCTCGGAGCCGACGTCGCGCCCGCTCTGCGGGCGGTGACCGGCACACCCGGCGCAGAGCGGCTGACGATGCTGGCCGCTGCGTGGGATGTCGCTCGCAGTTCAGGGGCCGGTCTCGCTGACGTCGTGTCCCGCATCGCCACCATGGTGCGTGCCGACGCGGGTCGGCAACGCCAGGTGGATGCCGCACTTGGCGGCGCGCGATCGACCGCGCGATTGTTCGCAGTGCTGCCGCTGCTCGGGATCGCGCTCGGGGCCGGGATGGATGCCGACCCCGTGGGGGTGTTGACGCGATCTGCGCTGGGTGCTTGGGCCCTGTGTCTTGGGGCAACGCTGGCGTGCGTTGGTCTGGTGTGGGTCGAGCGGCTCTCAGTCAGCGGGCAACCGTGAGCGGGTACCAGTGAGCGGGTACCAGTGAGTCACCCCGGGCGCCGGCTGCGGCTGCTGCAGCCGGCCGAGCGCTCTGCTGCTTCCTGGTCGCTACAGTCCTGGGCCGCCACCTCCGGCGCCCGCACGGTTGTCGCGCTGCTGCTCGGTGCCCAGGTGGCCGTGATGGTTGGTGGGGCCGTCGGATTCGTCGCCGGTGCTGCCGCGACTGCCGCGCTTCGTCGCTGGTTGGCACGACTGGAGCCGGTCGCGGTTCGCCGCCGCCGCGAGCGGGTGCATACCGACCTGCCGCTGGCTGTCGACCTGCTGGTCGCCTCATTGCGAGCAGGCCGCCCGGTGGTTACTGGGCTGTCGGCGGTTGCCACGGCGGTCGGCGGGCCGCTCGGTGCGGACCTCGGTCGCTGGGCTGCGCGCCTTGAGCTTGGCGGCGAGCCGAGCCTGGTCTGGGCCCAGGTGTCGGCCGACCCGGTGCTTGGTCCGGTCGGTCGTGCCATTGTGCGCGCCGAGGACACCGGCGCGCCCGTGGCCGACTCGCTGCAACACCTGGTCGATGACCTGCAGCGCGACCGTGTCATCGACACCGAGGACGTAGCCCGACGGGTGGCGGTGCGCTCGGCGGTGCCAATGGGTTTGTGCTTCCTTCCGGCATTCGTGCTGGTAGGGGTGACACCGACCGTCGTCGGTGCCTTCTCCACTCTGCTCGGCTGACCTTCGTACACGGACCACCGCTGTACACATCTCACCCAGCAGCGGCCGTCCTCCACAACCGAGTCCGGTGACGCCACCAGCGGCCCGTTGGCGACCCAGTCTGTCTACGTCACAGCAATCGAACCCCGCGATGTGCGGGGCTACTGCCACGGAGGTCACCACCATGCACAACCTCATCACTCAGATCACCCGCTGGACACCGACTCGCGACGAGCGCGGGATGACCACATCGGAGTACGCCGTCGGCACGGTCGGCGCCTGTGGCGTCGGCGGCATCCTCTACACGCTCGCCTCCTCCGGCTGGTTCCAGGACCTGGTCAAGAACGTGATCGACGACCTGCTCGACGTCCTGCCCTTCTGAGCCCGGCCGCCGCCGGGAGGGAACTCCGCAAATCCTTCCCGGCGGCACCCCGCCCGCTTGTCGTCCGCACACCACTCGCCGGAGGTCTCCGATGCCCCGCCACCGACCCCGCCACCGACCCCGCCACCGACCCCGCCACCGTTCCAGCCACAGCGGCCAAGCGGTCAGCACTGACCGACAGCGTGCGCCGCGGCCGTCGACCGACAGTGGGATGGTGACCAGCGAATACGCCACCGGAGCCGTCGGCGCAAGTGCTGTGGGCTGCGTGGTCTATCTCCTCGCCCAGGGCGGGTTCTTCACCGATCTGATCCAGGGAATCCTGGACACCATCCGCATCATCACCACGCCGGTGTTGCCCTTCCCGGGGTTGCTGTGAGTGCTGTGCGCCCACGCCCCCGGCCACGGCGGTGGGCTGGCCTGCGGTCGGCTGCGGGGTGCGGACAGCGACTTGCTGGACGCAGGCGTCGCAGCTCGGTGGGCATGGTGACTGCTGAGGCGGCGGTAGTGCTTCCGGTGCTGGTGTGCGTCAGCGTCGGCCTTGCCTGGCTGGTTCTGATAGCTGTGGCGCAGATGCAGTGCGTCGACGCGGCACGCGAGGCTGCCCGACTCTACGCCCGTGGCGACGACACGGCAGTGGTGTCCGATGCCGTGCGCCGATTGGCGCCCACCGGCGCGCAGTGGACCGCAGTTGACCGAGCTGGGCTCGTCGTGGCATCGGTCACCGCCGAAGTGCGTCCCAGCCTGCCGCTCGCGGGGCAGATGCCGGCGGTGGCACTGACCGCGGATGCTGCGGCAGCAGTGGAGCCGCAGTGAAGTGCCGGCCGGCCACTGCGGTGCGGATTCTTGCCGCACGGTGGCGCCGCGAGCGTCGTGCTGGCGACCACGAGCGGGGCATCGCCTCGATGTTGACCGTCGCCATGGCGGCATTGCTGCTGATGGTGGCTGTGGTCGCCGTCGGGATGGGCCAAGTCGTCGCGTCGCGGCATACCGCGGCAGCAGCGGCTGACCTGGGCGCTCTTGCCGGGGCTGTTGAGGCCAGCTGCGCAGCAGCCACACGGGTGGTTATCGCCAACGACGCCGAGCCAGTGGACTGCACGGTGACCGGATCCGACGTCGTCGTCACCGCTGCGAGCCGTACGCACACACTGCTGGGACTCAGGTGGACGTTGCGGTCAACAGCCCGCGCCGGACCCGCCCGACGATGACCGCGCTGCTCACTCCCAGGTTGACTGCCGCTGATCGGCCCGCGTGCCGTCGCGCCCTGTGCGGTCGTCCGGTCTGCTGCTGCGGCTGCTCGACGCCGGCTGGCTGCCGGCCTCCCGTCGCAACTGCTTAACCTCCTTGTGCCGCCGACTGCTGCGACGCGCGCCTCCGACGATCAGCGCCAGGCCGAGAAGAACGAGCACGGCGCAAGCGGCGCCGATCCCGAAGACGCCGGCGACAGTGGTGTCCACATCGACGCCAGGCAAACCCAGGGTGACCAGATCGCTGCCCTGGCGGACGAGGACGACCGCGACCACGGCCGCAAGGATCACGACGATGATGCCGAGAACTGCCATGGTCCCTCCACGAACAGGGGCGTCGTGCCCAGTGAGCGGGACGCTCCGCGCGCCCGGCACCGATTCTATGCCCGCGACCGATGCATCCGTGGCTGTCAGCACTCCAACAGCAAGGTGTCCAGCAAGGCCACCGCGCCAGGCTTGTGCAGCGGCTCGTTGCCGTTGCCGCACTTCGGCGACTGCACGCACGAAGGGCAGCCGTCCCGGCACGTGCAGGACACGATGGCCTCTCTGGTGGTCCGCAGCCAGGCCTCGGCAACCTCATAGGCTCGCTCGGCGAAACCTGCTCCACCGGGGTATCCGTCGTAGACGAAGACGCTGAGTCGACCGGTGTCTCGGTGCAGCGCAGTCGAGACCCCACCGATGTCGCCCCGGTCGCAGGTCGCGAACAGCGGTAGCAACCCGATGGCCGCATGCTCGGCGGCGTGCACCGCCCCAGGAACATCCGTGGGGGCAACACCGCTGTCCAATACCTGATTGGCGGTCAACGTCCACCACACTGCTGTCGTCGTCAGTTGTCGCGGTGGCAGGTCCAGTGCCTCCTCGCCCAGCACCTCACCGGTGACGATCCGGCGCCGCAGATAGCCGACCACGTGGTTGGTGACCCGCACGCTGCCCAACGCCAGCGCGGCGGCCCCCCACGCTCGTGAGCGTTGCTCGCTCAGCACCTCGATGTCGGTGACCTCTCGAGCGGTGGTGGTCCAGTCTGGGTCGGCCCGCTCCACCAAGGCGCAACAGCCGCTGAGGTCCAGCTCTTGCACGAGGTAGGTGCTGCCCCGGTGCAGGTGCACGGCGCCGGTGTGTACCGCGGCAGGCGCGGCGGCAGCGTCGACGGTGCCCAGCACCTTGCCGTCGGGGGCCTCCACGATCTGCACCGCCGAGCCGCCGGTCGATCGGATGTCGGCCAGGTCACACGCGCGGTCACGGCGGGTCCAGAACCAGCCTGTCGGGCGTCGCCGCAGCATCCCTTGAGTGGTCAGCGCGGTCACCCCTGCCGCCGATGTCGGGCCAAAGAGGTCGAGGTCGGCGTCGACGAGCGGCAACTCTTGCGCGGCGGCGCACAGGTGCGGGCCGAGCACGTATGGATTGTCGGGGTCGCTGACCGTCGCTTCTACCGGCTGGCCGAGCAGTGCCTGCGGGTGCCGGACCAAGTAGGTGTCGAGCGGGTCGTCGCGGGCGATCAACACCCCCAAAGCCGACCTGCCGCGGCGACCGGCGCGACCGACCTGCTGCCACAAGCCAGCTCTGGTCCCCGGATACCCGGTGATGAGCACCGCATCCAACCCGACCAGGTCCACGCCAAGCTCGAGAGCGTTGGTGGCGGCGGCACCGATCAACCGCCCGTCCTTGAGCTGGCGTTCGAGCACACGCCGGTCCTCGGGCAGGTAGCCACCCCGGTACGCAGCGACGGTACTCGCCAAGGCTGGGTCCACCTCGCTCAGCTGCCGTTGAGCCGACAGTGCCACCGTCTCGGCGCCACGTCGGGAACGGACGAAGGCGAGCGTACGGACGCCGTCCAGCACCAGATCGCTCAGCAGGTCGGCAGTCTCAGCCTGGGCGGAACGACGAACGGGAGCCCCGCGCTCACCTGTGCTGTCAGTCAGCGGCGGTTCCCACAATGCCAACGCGCCGGGGCCACGCGGTGATCCATCCTCGCTGACCGCTCCGACGACAAGCCCGGTCAGCTTGGAAGCGCAGCCGGCAGGCTCTGCCACCGTGGCCGACGCGAGCACGAACGTCGGCGTGGCGCCGTAGTGGGCTGCGAGCCGCCGCAGCCGACGCAACACCAGTGCCACGTGTGACCCGAAGACGCCGCGGTAGTGATGGCACTCATCGACCACCACCAAGGTCAGCCCGGCTAACAGTCGGGCCCATCGGGAGTGCCCGGGCAGCAACGAACGATGCAGCATGTCGGGGTTGGTCGCCACCCAGTTGGCGTGGTCGCGAGCCCAGTCTCGCTCGCTGCGTGGGGCATCCCCGTCCACCGCCACCGCCCTCAGCGAGCGCAAGCCGGTGCCGAGGTCTGCCAGGGTGGCGAGCTGGTCGTGGGCGAGCGCCTTGGTGGGCGCGACGTAGAGCACCGTGGGGGTGGCATCGCGGCGGCGCACAGGTGCCCCGGCAGCCTCCAGGATGCTCAACCCAGGCAGCAGGTAGCCCAGTGACTTGCCCGATCCGGTGCCGGTGGCCAGCACGACATGGTTGCCCCGCCACGCCTGCTCGGCGGCTTCGACCTGATGGCTCCACGGCCATTCGATGCTGTTGGCGCGCAGTCGCTCGATGACGTTGGAAGGCACCCACGTCGGCCATGGTGTGGGTCGCCCCTCCCGGGCCGGCCAGTGCGCCAGGTGGGTCATTCGGCCGACATAGCCGGGCCGACCGGCCAGTTCTTCGAGCCTGGCGACCGGATCGCCGCCGCCGATCACCCCCGCCGCGGCCGCTGCGCGCGCCGACATGATGTCTCGAGTCTCGCACGGTCGCCCACTGCCCGTGTCGGCAGCGTCGTGGTTGAATGCCCCGCGGACACGCGGCGAGCTCGTCCTCTCGGGATGTTCTGCGGCCGCGAAGACTCAGCTACACGAAGGAGACTCCGTGGACCTGTCGCTGCAGACCCACGAGGCTGGCGCGTGGACGGTCGTCTCGGTCGGAGGCGAGATCGACGTTTACACCGCACCCAAGTTGCGCGAGGCCCTGATCGAGCTGGTCAACGACGGTCGCTACAACCTGGTGGTGGACGTGGAGCAGGTCGATTTCCTTGATTCCACCGGGCTCGGTGTCCTGGTCGGCGGGCTAAAACGGGTGCGCGCCAACGAGGGCAGCCTGCGGATCGTCTGCACTCAGGAGCGCCTGCTCAGGATCTTCGACATCACGGGGCTCACCAAGGTCTTCGCCATCCATGACTCCATCGCCGCCGCGACCGCCACCTGACCGACCCCGTGGGCTCGGTGCGTCTCGAATCCATCCCTGACCCGGGGTTGGTCCGGGCGGGACGGTTGGTCGCGGTCTGCATGGACCGTGTCGCCGGTCTCGACGAGGAGACCGTCGAAGACGTACGGCTGGCTGTGGGTGAAGCCTGCGGACGTGCGGTCGCCGATCGAGTCGAGCGGACCAGTGCCGCCGGCACCACGATCACCCTGCATTGGCGGGCTGGGTGCTGATCGCTGCGCGGGTCGGCTGCAGGTCCGGGCGTGGTTGTCGGTACGGTGCGTGCGGCCCTGCTTGTGCACGGGCCGACGGCTGACCTGTACCGGGACCCGACGCTGCACGCGTCGAGACACGGGGCGCAAGCGTCAGCCGTCGTTGTCGAACGGGGTGATGTCCCCTGGAGGAGTACGCAATGTCGCGGGTTCCCCTCGCCGCAACCGGCGCGGACGTGTCCCTTGATGCCGGCAACACCACCCTCGTGGTCGTTGTCGGCATCGTCGCGCTGGTCGCGCTGGTCATGGCGGTGGTGTTCCGTCAACAGGTGCTGGCCGCCGACGAGGGCACGGAGAGCATGAAGACGATCGCCAAGGCGGTGCAAGAGGGCGCATCGGCCTACCTCACCCGCATGTTCCGGACCCTGGCGGTCTTCGCCGCCGCGGCCTTCCTGCTGCTCTTCGTGCTTCCCGGCGAGGCCGACATCCGGATTGGACGTTCGGTGGCCTTCCTGTTCGGCGCCGGCTTTTCGGCGTTGATCGGCTATCTCGGGATGTCGTTGGCGGTGCGTGCCAACGTCCGGGTGGCCGCGGCAGCGCGACAAGGCGACCGTGACCTCGGCATGCGGGTTGCCTTCCGCACCGGTGGCACGGTCGGGATGGCGACGGTCGGGCTGGGCCTGCTCGGCGCCGCGGTGGTGGTGTACATCTATCAAGGCGACGCCCCCAGCGTGCTCGAGGGCTTCGGCTTCGGTGCGGCCCTGTTGGCGATGTTCATGCGGGTGGGCGGCGGCATCTTCACCAAAGCAGCCGACGTCGGCGCCGACCTCGTCGGCAAGGTGGAGCAGAATATCCCCGAGGACGACCCGCGCAACGCCGCCACCATCGCCGACAACGTCGGCGACAACGTGGGTGACTGCGCTGGCATGGCAGCCGACCTGTTCGAGTCGTATGCGGTGATGCTGGTTGCAGCGTTGATCCTCGGCTCGGCGGCGTTCGGCTCGGAAGGTCTGGTCTTTCCGCTGATCGTGCCGGCCATCGGCACGCTGACCGCCATCTTGGGGGTCTTCATCACCAAGCCGCGGGCCGGTGAGAGCGGCCTGACGACCATTAACCGCTCGTTCTACATCTCCGCCGCAGTGGCGGGAGTCGCGACGTCGGTCGCAGCCTTCCTCTACCTGCCGACATCGTTCGCCGACCTCGACGGTGGCATTGCGGACGGAGAGGGCAACCCGGCGCTGATCGCGGTCATCGCGGTGCTGCTGGGCATCGTGCTCGCCGCCATCATCTTGTCGCTCACCGGCTACTACACCGGCACCGAGCACCGCCCGGTCAAGGATGTTGGCAAGACTGCCCTGACCGGCGCTGCCACCGTGATCCTTTCCGGGTTGTCGGTCGGCTTCGAGTCTGCAGTCTTCACCGCACTGGTGATCGCCGGCGCG
>Ga0136640_10000712_pt1 | contig 12918 bp, 12 predicted proteins | sample AntDrymUQ8642106_2_FD_105498 | JGI IMG/M metagenome (GOLD analysis project Ga0136640, IMG submission 105498) | Polar desert sand microbial communities from Dry Valleys, Antarctica - metaG UQ864 (21.06) | ecosystem: Environmental > Terrestrial > Soil > Desert | place: Antarctica: Dry Valley...
CCTCGAGCCCCTCGGCGTGCAGCGCCTTGACCATCGCCTTGAACTCCTGAACCTGCTGACCGCGCTGGCCGGAGGAGGAGTAGTCGTTGTGCGGGGCGAAGAAGCCGATCGTGTTGTAGCCCCAGTAGTTGCTGAGCCCCCGGTCGACCAGGTGTGAGTCCTGCACGAACTGGTGCACCGGCATCAGCTCGATCGCGGTGATCCCGAGGCTCGTCAGGTGGTCGATGATCACCGGGTGTGCGATGGCGGCATAGGTGCCACGGATCTCCTCCGGCACACCGGGGTGCGTCATCGTGAGGCCACGCACGTGCGCCTCGTAGATCACGGTCTCGTGGTACGGGTGCCGCGGCGGCCGATCCTCCTGCCAGTCGAAGTACGGATTGGTCACCACTGACTTCATCGCATGTGGGGCGGAGTCCTCGGTGTTGCGCTTGTCGTGGTCGTCGAAGTCGTAGGAGAACGACGCCGGCGACCAGTCCACCTCGCCCTCGATGGCCTTGGCGTACGGGTCGAGCAACAGCTTGGAGGGGTCGCAGCGCACGCCCTGCTCGGGCTCGTACGGGCCGTACACCCGAAAGCCGTAGCGCTGCCCCGGGCTGATCCGAGGCAGGAACGCGTGCCAGACGAAGGCGTTGCGCTCCGTCAACGGTAGCCGGGTCTCGACGTCGTCGTCGTCGAACAGACACAGCTCGACGGACTCAGCGACCTCGCTGAACAGGGCGAAGTTGGTGCCCGCCCCGTCATAGGTTGCGCCCAATGGGTAGGCCGTACCAGGCCAGACCTCCATGCAGTGATCTCCAGTCGTCAGGGGTTGTGCCGTGCCCGCCGTTAGGCCTACTAGGGGAAGAAAGTCAGACGCCGCTGACGCCCTCGCCTGCGCCGCCCTGTTCGTCTAACGTCTCGTGCTCAAGCAGGTGCAGCGTCGGTATGCCGATGACTCGGCGGGCTCGAGACGTCCAGTCCAGATGAAAGAACTCCTGGACCGCGTGCGGAGCCGTTAGCACGATCGCCTCGGCTGCCTGATGCTTGTCCACCTCGCCGGCCAGTGCTCGGACCGGGTCGTCGGGGGTGACGCGACCGTCGGCTGGGCGTCCGGTGGCGCGCAACAGCTCGACGCTGGCATCGAGCTCAGCGCGGGCCTGCTGCACCAGATCTTGATTGAGGCGCTGCAATGCCTCGGCGTCGGTGGCATCCATCGGTGGAATCAGCTCGTAACGGGCGATCGAGCCGAGCGCCGCCTGTACCTTGCTGGCTGCATCCTCGACCGGGATCAGCAGGTGATAGCTCACCGGCTCGTCCAGACCCTCATGCAGGGCGACGACCTGACGGGCGTCCAGCTCGGTGAGCTCGCGCTCCACCAGCAGCACCACGTCGTAGGTCTCGTCCACCCCCGAAGACTACGTGCGTCAGCCTGCAAGCAATGACTGCAGGTCGTACGAGACCGGCTCCTGCAGCTGGGCGTAGGTGCACGAACGGGCGTCACGGTCGGGCCGCCACCGCTTGAACTGGGTGGTGTGCCGGAAGCGGTCGCCCTGCAGGTGGTCGTATCCCACCTCGGCAACTCGTTCTGGGCGCAGCGGCACGAATGACAGGTCCTTGCCGGCGTTCCACCGCGAGGTGTTGCCGGGCCGCCGTCGGCCCTCGGCGGCGTCTTCCTCCGATGCACCCCAACCCCAGGGGTGTCCGGATCGTTCGTCGTCGGTGCTGAGCCGCCACGGCTCAAGCTCGGCGACCAGGTCTGCCCGGCGGGACGCGGTGAACGACGCGCAGACCCCGACGTGTTGCAACCGGCCGTCGCTGGTGTGCAACCCCAACAGCAAGGAACCGAGCCGGGGTTGCTCCGTCGTCGACGTCTTGTGCAGCCGATACCCCGCCACTACGACGTCGGCGGTGCGCTGATGCTTGATCTTCAGCATGGTGCGACCTGCCGCCACGTACGGGGCGGCCATCGGTTTGGCGACCACGCCGTCGAGGCCGGCACCTTCGAAAGCATCGAACCACTGGCGTGCGGTCGACGCGTCGGTGGTCAGCGGGGTGAGGTGCACCCGCGGACCGGGCCGGCGCAGGGCCTCCTCCAGCAGCTGGCGCCGCTCGGCGAACGGCCGTCCGGTCAGGTCGTGGTCGTCGAAGGCCAGCAGGTCGAAGGCGACGTACGAGGCCGGGGTTTCGCTCGCGAGCCGGCGGACTCGTGAGTCTGCGGGGTGGATGCGGTCGAGCAGCCGATCGAACTCGAGTCGGTCGCCCACCGCGACGATGATCTCCCCGTCGACGACGCACCGTGGCGGCAGCGTGCCGCGCAGCGCCTCGACCACCTCGGGAAAATACCGGGTGAGCGGCCGCTCGTTGCGGCTGCCGAGCTCGATCTCGTCACCGTCGCGGAACACGACGCAGCGGAAACCGTCCCACTTCGGCTCGTACGCGAGCCCGCCCTCGACCGCGTCGGCTGCGGGTACCTGCTTGACGGACTTGGCCAGCATGGGGCTGAGCGGCGGCGGCACCGGCAGGTCGGCGAGGCTCATGTCAGCTCGTCTCGGCTCTGGTGTAGCGCAACAGCAGATGGTCGTGATCGGCGAGCACATGCCCCAACTGCAGGCGCGGCGCCGGGTCGATGGTCGGGCCGGTCGCCAGCCTGTGGGCATCGCCGGCCAGCACCTGCGGGCTCAACGTCAGGCATAACTCATCGAGCACGTCAGCAGCGAACATCGCCCCCGCGAGCACCGGGCCACCCTCAGTCAAGATGCGGCGCAAGCCACGCCCGGCCAGCTGCTCGCGTGCCTCTCGGTGGTCGACCCGGTCTGTGCCGCAGACGAGCAGCTCAGCCCGCTGGCGCATGTCCGCCAGGGCAGCCGCCGGGGCGCCCTCGCAGGTGATGACCAGGGTCGGAGCGGCGCCGTCGTCACCCGAGAGCAGCTCGTCTGGCAGGTCCAAGCTGCTTGAGACCACCGCGAGCGGCGGCAGCGGCGCCAGCCCGAGTCGGTGGCGCAGGGCGGTGTCCACTTCACCTGGGCGCACCGGCGCATACGCCTCAGCGCGGGCAGTGCCGGCGCCGACCACGATGACATCGGCCAGACTGCGCAGCAGCGCGAACACCCGCCGATCGCCGGGGGCGGATAGACCGTCCGACCTTCCGGTGCCGTCGGCGGTTGCGCCGTCGAGGCTGGCCACGAAGTTGAGCCGTGACCAGCTGCCCTCGCTCGGATAGGCGTAGGCCGCCTCGAGGTCGTCATCTGTCAGGTCGCCGGCCGACTGCAGCATCTGCACCCTGGCGATCCTGCCACCGTCGGCGCATCGCCGTACGCTCACCTGCGTGTGTGCTGCGGCTCCTTACTCGTTGGTGCAGCGCAACCCGGTGGTGACTCCCGAGCGACTGCTGGCCGAGTTGGTGCCGCCGCCTCGCTTCGCGGACGTGTCGTTGGCGTCGTACCAGCCGGACCCCGCGGAGCCGTCCCAGCAGGTGTCGCTGCAGCGGGTAGGTGCCTTCTTGGCCTCGATCGACCGGCGGGGGTCCGGTAGCGCTGCTGGGCGACTGCATCGCTGGTGGCAGCCGGCCCGCCAGCCGGTCGACCCTCCGGGGCTCTATCTCGACGGCGGCTTCGGTGTCGGCAAGACTCACCTGCTGGCGGCCGCTTGGCACGCCGCGCCCGGGCCCAAGCTGTTCGCGACGTTCGTGGAGCTCACCCATCTGGTCGGGGCGCTGGGCTTCGCCGCCGCGGTCGAGCAACTGTCTGCGTACCGGCTGATGTGCATCGACGAGTTTGAGTTGGACGACCCCGGCGACACCGTATTGGTGTCGTCGCTGCTCGGGCGACTCGTCGCCGCCGGCGTCAGTCTTGCTGCCACCTCGAACACGTTGCCTGACCGGCTGGGGGAGGGGCGTTTCGCCGCCGAGGACTTCCTGCGCGAGATCCAGGGACTGTCGGCTCACTTTGAGACGGTGCGCGTCGACGGCGACGACTACCGGCACCGGGGTTTGCCGTCCGCGCCGCCCCCGCTGGACGACACGGCGGTGACAGCGGCTGCGAGCCGGCTGGGCGGGGCCAGCCTGGACCACTTCGTGGACGTGTGTCGGCACCTGCAGAGCGTGCACCCGTCGCGCTACGGCTCTTTACTCGACGGAGTCGAGACCTGTTGCCTGCATGATGTGCGAACGGTGTCGGATCAGACGGTGGCGCTGCGGCTTGTGGTGCTTGCCGACCGGTTGTACGACCGGGATGTGCCGGTGGTGACCAGTGGCGTACCGCTGGACCGGTTGTTCGCCGCTGAATTGTTGACGGGTGGGTACCGCAAAAAGTACGCCCGCGCTGTCAGTAGGTTGATCGCCTTGGCGACCGAGGGAGCGAACGCGATATGAGCAAGGACGCTGACGAGCGGTTGGTCGATCTGTTGCGGCTGGGGGACGGGCCGGTCGATCTGGCCGGCATGCAGCCGGGAAGTACGCCGGCTTTTGATGGCGACAAGTCCGACGGCAAGGACGCCCTGGCCGACATGGGTGACGAGCTCAACGATCTCAGCCGACGACTGTTCGCTGCCGGCAACGGAGGTGCCGACGCCCGGGTCCTCGTCGTGTTGCAGGGCATGGACACCTCCGGCAAAGGCGGCGTCGTCCGGCACGTGGCTCCGTTGCTGGACGCCCAGACGTGGGTGCTGTCCACCTTCGGTCGGCCCACCGAGGAGGAGTTGAAGCACGACTTCTTGTGGCGGATCAAACGCGGATTGCCCGGCGTCGGGCAGATCGGCTTTTTCGACCGGTCGCACTATGAGGACGTGCTGGTGCCGGTGGTCGACGGCGACATTGATGCCAAGGAGCACGCCCGGCGGCTGAAGTCGATCGGCACCTTCGAGCAGTCCCTGGTGGACGAGGGCGTGCTGATCATCAAGTGCTACCTGCACATCACCGCTGAAACCCAACGCGAGCGGCTGCTGGCGCGGTTGGACGAGCCGCACAAGCACTGGAAGTACGATCCGCACGACCTTGAGGACCGGAGCGAGTGGGCTGACTACCAGGCGGCATACCTGCGCGTGCTGACGGAGTGCGCGTCACCGGGCGCGCCGTGGCACGTGGTGCCGGCCGACCGCAAGTGGTACCGCAACTGGGCCGTCGCCCGACTGTTGCTCGAGCATTTGCGGGACATCGACCCACAGTGGCCGGTCGCCGACTTCGACGTCGACGCCCAGCGCGCCCAGCTCACCCCCTAGCCGCACCCACCCCCACCCCACGATCCGTCACTTCTGGTGTGCCGATCCGTCACTTCTGGCGAGCTCGCCTAGCGGAGTTAGCCGCAGTGGATGATCCGCCAAGACTTCGTATCGACGGCGCGCACTCGCTTGCCGCCAAAAGTGACGAATGACTGGTCCAAAAGTGACGGATGAACGCTCCAAAAGTGACGGATCGCGGGTCAGGGGGCGGGGAGCGGCACCATGTCCACCGCACCGACGGCGTATCGCTCCAGCACGGTGCGGGCGATCTCGACATCCGCCCCGAGCGGTTCGGAGACGGCGACGGCGCCGGCCTCCTGTGCGAGTTCACGCACCCGATCGGGCAGCAGACCTGGCGCCAGGAAGAACGAGCCAACGGCAATGTGGCGCCGTCCCTCGGCGCGGAATGCGCGCACCGCCTCGCCGGCTGAGGGCGGGGCAGCGGACGCGAAAGCAGTCAGTACGGGCAGGCGGTGCTGTGCGCCCCAGGCCCGCGCCACCCTTGCGATGCCGGCGTTGGCCACCGCGTCTGACGAGCCGGCCGCGGTCAGCACCAATGCATCGAGCTCGCGCACGTGCGACTGCGTCAAGGCTGCGCGCAGACGCCGATCCAGTACGCCGAGGAAGGGCCGCTGCGCACCCAGCACCGGGGTGGTCTCGACGCGCAGCCCGGGGTGCGACCCGACTGCCGCCGCCACTGCGGAGGGGACGTCGACGCGGGTGTGGTACGCCTCGCTGAGCAGCAGCGGGACGACCACGACCTCCTCGACGCTGTCGGCGGCGAGCTTGGCGAAGACGTCGCTGTGGTGCGGGCTGGATAGCTCCAGGAACGCCGACTCGATGCGCAGATCGGGCCGCAGCGAGCGGACGACGTCGCGCAGCGCGCGGATTGTGCGCGCCGAGCGGGGATCACGGCTGCCGTGGGCGAGGGTGAGCAGGGCCGGTGCGGTCATGGCAGCTGCCCCTTCCAGAGAGTCGATGGATGCGGCGCGCGGGAACGCCGCTCGGGTTGAGTGTTGTGCGGGCGCGAGCGGTTCATGCGTGGATGCCGCACTCGGTCTTGGCGTGCCCCGCCCAGCGGCCGGATCGCGTGTCGTCACCGGGCGCGACCCGCCGCGTGCAGGTGCGGCAGCCGATCGAGGGGTAGCCGTCAGACACCAGCGGGTTCACCAACACGCCGTGTCGCTGAACATACGACTCGACGTCGCTCACTGTCCAGCGCGCCAGTGGGGATACCTTCACCTTGCCGAGTGCGGCGTCCCAGCCGACGACTGGTGCAATCACCCGGTTGTGGGTCTCGGCTCTGCGCAGCCCGGTCGCCCACGCGTCGTACCCGGTCAGCGCCTCGGCCAGCGGCTGGACTTTGCGCAGCGCGCAGCACAGGTCGGGGTCCCGGGCGTACAGGTCCGGACCGTACGCCGCGTCCTGCTCTGCAACCGACTGCACAGGAGTCACCGTGCGCACACTCAGTGACAGCGTTGCCTCGACCGCGTCCCGGGTCCCGATCGTCTCAGCGAAGTGATATCCGGTGTCCAGGAACACCAGATCGATCCCGGGCGCCACCTGCGCCGCCAGGTGCGCCAGGACGGCGTCGGCCATCGACGATGTCAGGCAGAACCGCGAGCCGAACGTCGTCACAGCCCACGACACGATCTCGGTGGCCGAGGCGAGCTCGAGCTCGGGGCCGGCGATCTGGGCCAGCTCGCGCAGCTCGTCGGGGCTGCGGTCGTACGCCGGTCGACGCAACGTCACCGGTACGGCGGTCATGACGACCTTCCAGCATTCGGCGTCAGCAGCCCGATGAATTTGACCGAGAACGCCCGCAGGCAGCTGCGGCACTCCCAGGTGCCGTGTTGCTCGGCGTGCGGGAACAGGTCTTCGTCGCCGCAGTATGGGCAGTGGTGGGGCACTGACATGCCGCTCATCGCAGTGCCTTCTCATCCGCGCCGACCGCCCACTCGGCAAAGGTCTGACCGGCCGAGCGGGTGTCGAGCCAACCGCGAACGACCCGCTCGACGTAGTCGGCAAGACCGTCTGCGCTCACCTTGTGCCGGCGGAGCTTGCGACCGATGCCGGGCTCGTTGCGTTGCTGCAGTGCAAGACCGCCACCGAGGTGCACCTGAAATCCCTCGACCTGCCGCCCATCGTCGTCGGTGACGATCTGGCCCTTGAGCCCGATGTCGGCGACCTGGATACGCGCACATGAGTTGGGGCATCCGTTGACGTGCACGGTCAACGGCTCGTCCAGATCCGGGATCCGCTTCTCCATCTCGTCGATCAGCCGGGCCGCGAGTCCCTTGGTCTCGACGATGGCCAGCTTGCAAAATTCCAGGCCGGTGCATGCCATGGCGCCGCGTCGCCAGGCTGACGGCCGAGCGGCCAGCCCGATCTCGGCAAGCGCGCCTACCAGCGCTTCCACCCGCTCGGGTGCAATGTCGAGCACCACCAACTTCTGGTAGGCGGTGAGCCGCACCCGGTCGCTGCCGTGCTCCGCCACCGCATCGGCGACTCTCGACAGCTGGGTGCCGGAGACGCGGCCGACCTTCGGTGCGACGCCCACGTACAAGCGGCCGTCGGACTGGGCATGCACGCCAATGTGGTCACCGGGCTCGGACGGCACATGGGGCGCCGGACCGTCGACCAACCGACGACTGAGGTAGTCGTTCTCGAGCACCTCGCGGAACCGCTCCGCACCCCAGTCGGCCACCAGGAACTTGATCCTGGCCCGGGTGCGCAGCCGGCGATAGCCGTGGTCCCGGAAAAGCCGGGTCACTGCGTGCCAGACCTCGGGCACCTCCGCGAGCGGCACCCACGCACCGAGCCGCTGCGCGAACATCGGGTTGGTGGACAACCCACCACCGACCCATACGTCGAATCCAGGCCCGTGCTCGGGGTGCTGCACGCCGACGAAGGCGATGTCGTTGGTGGCCGGCACGACGTCTTGGCTGGGGTGCCCGGTGATCGCGGTTTTGAACTTGCGCGGCAGGTTGGCCAGCTCGGGGTCGCCGATGAAGCGTCGCTCGATCTCACGGATGGCCGGTGTGCCGTCGATCAGCTCGTCGGCGGCGATGCCCGCCAGCGGGCTGCCAAGAATGACCCGCGGGGTGTCGCCACACGCCTCCTGCGTGGTCAAGCCGACGGCCTCCAGCCGGTCCCAGATCACCGGTACGTCCTCGACGCGGATCCAGTGCAACTGGATGTTCTGCCGGTCGGTGATGTCGGCGGTGTCCCGGGCGTACGTCTGCGAGATATCGGCGATCGTGCGCAACTGCGCGAGGTTGAGCTGACCGCCGTCCACCCGCACCCGGAGCATGAAGTACTCGTCGTCGAGCTCGTGTGGCTCCATCGTCGCCGTCCGGCCGCCGTCGATCCCGGGCCGTCGCTGGGTGTAGAGCCCCCACCACCGAAAGCGGCCACGCAGATCAGCCGGGTCGATCGAGGCGAAGCCGTGCCGAGCGTAGATGGTCTCGATGCGCCGACGCACTTCCAGCGGCGGGGCGTCCTTTTTGACCTGTTCGTTGGCGTTCAGGGGTTCGCGGTGACCTTGGGCCCACTGGCCCTGGCCGCGGGGGCGCGCGATGGGCGCGGTGGTGACAGACATATGGGGCGACTTTCGAGCTGAGGCGCCGACCGTGACTCACCATCGAAGGTGTGCAGGGCCGGTCGTCCGGGCGGCGCGGCCGAGGCCGCTGAGGGACGAGGTCAGTCGCGTCGACAGGTCATGCTGCGCAGGCGCATGAGGTCGACGTGGCGTCGACCCACCAGATGCGTACTCCGCGCGTTGTCCATGGCCGCGAGTGTGCGTGCTCAAAGCACGGCACAGCAAACCCGTATCCCAACCGATGAGACGCTGTCTCATCCAATGAGACGGCGGCGTGACAGGAGCCCGATCAACCGTCCGTCTGCGAGACGGGTCGTTACCGTAGAGCTATGGCCGAGGCGACGTCCGGCGCGGGGACCGCCTCGCCGACGAAGACCAAGCGGGCTCTTCCGGCGCTCTGGGGCGCCATCTGGCGCTTGCTCGGCAGCACGGTCAGTTCCTGCTTGCGCTACCGGGTGACCGGCCTTGCGGCAGAGGGGGCCTTCTTCGCGATCTTGTCGCTACCACCTCTGCTGTTCGGGCTGGCGGGCTCCATCGGCTACCTCGCCGAGCGCTATGCCGTGACCGAGGTCGAGGCATTGCGAGCGCAGATTTTGGACGCAGCCGCCAGAGCACTGACCGAGCAGACGGTGGCCGCGGTCGTTGCGCCAACGTTGGACGATGTCCTCCGCCGCGGCCGCTTCGATGTCATCTCACTCGGTTTCGTGTTGGCCCTGTGGTCCGGCTCTCGGGCACTCAACGTCTTCATCGACACGATCACGATCATGTATGGCCTGGGTGGGCGCCGCGGCATTGTTCGCACCCGGGCGCTGTCGTTCTCGTTGTATGTCGTGGGACTGCTCATCGGCATCATCGTGGTGCCGTTGGTCCTGGCTGGTCCTGACCTGGTGCAGCAGCTACTCACCACCGAGACTGCCTGGCTTGCACAGTTGTACTGGCCGGTGGTGCTGGCCGGCACGATCGCCTTCATCACCACGCTCTATCACCTGTCGGTCCCGGTTCGTACGCATTGGCGTTACGACGTCCCGGGTGCGGTGCTGACCGTGGCGATCTGGCTGGCTGGCAGCTGGGTGCTGCGCGAGTCGCTGCAAGGGACCATCGGCGGCACCTCCATCTATGGACCACTCGCGGCGCCGATAGCAGTGCTGCTGTGGTTGTACGTGCTGTCGATCGCCGTGCTCATTGGTGCCGCTCTGAACGCGGCCTTCGACCGCGTCTTCCCCGATGACAGCACCGCCGGTGCGCGGCTCGAGCTGGTACGAAGGCTGCGCGCCAAGGCGGTCGCGAACCGCATGCGGGACGCCGGCCTGGAGGGCCAGGTGCCGGCCTGGGAGGACCTCGCTGTAGTCAAGACCCACGAACTGCACACTGACCTCGCCGACGGCGAGGAGCGAGTAGATGAGGACCGCGAAGCCTTGCAGGAGGGGCGCGGCAAGGCAGCGCCGCCGCCGCGATCACCCCGGTGAGCCGTGGGGCTGTCGATGGCTGCTGCTCGCTGTCGCGGTGGACCGTACTGGACTCGAACCAGTGACCTCGTCCGTGTCAAGGACGCGCGCTACCAGACTGCGCCAACGGTCCGCGTGTTCAGTTGATCTTCCGTGCAGAGCGGCACCGCCACCATGCGCGGGACCGAGGTGGAGACGGGATTCGAACCCGTGTAGACGGCTTTGCAGGCCGTTGCCTCGCCTCTCGGCCACTCCACCCGGACAGGCCAACGACCCGCTCCGAGCGGACGACGGGATTCGAACCCGCGACCCTCACCTTGGCAAGGTGATGCTCTACCACTGAGCCACGTCCGCATTGCCGCGCACGGGGCATCCCCCGGCGGTGCCCGAGTACCCTAGCCGATCGTTCGCGGGCGCCACCAACTCACCCTGGGCATGAGCCGGCACTAGTGTGACCACATGCGTACGTGGCTGAATGGACGCCTGTTGGACACGCCAGACGAGGCGGCTGTGTCGGTGCTCGACCATGGCCTCACTGTCGGAGATGGGGCGTTCGAGACGATCAAAGCCGTCGGCGGGGAGCCGTTTGCGCTGACCCGGCACCTTGCCCGGCTCGGGCGGTCGTTGCGGGGGCTGGGCTTGACTCCCCCCGACGAAGCCTGGTTGCGCGAGGGCGTGGCCGCCGTGCTGGACGATGCCGCGGGGGACCTGCGGGTGCGCATCACCATCACTGGCGGTGTGGCGCCGTTGGGCTCCGAGCGCGGCAACACTGGTCCCACCGTTGCCGTTGCCAGCGCACCCCTCGGGGACTGGCCGCCCGCAACGGCCATCGCGACGGTGCCGTGGCCGCGCAACGAGCGCGGTGCCCTGGCTGGGTTGAAGACGACGTCCTATGCAGAGAACGTGGTGGCGTTGGCCAGGGCCCACCAGGCGGAGGCGAGCGAGGCGATCTTTGCCAACACGGTCGGCGAGCTGTGCGAGGGAACGGGCTCGAACATCTTCTATGTGCTCGGCGGCGAGGTTGTGACGCCGACACTGGCTAGCGGTTGTCTAGCCGGCGTGACCCGCGCCCTCGTACTGGAATGGGCAGACTGCGTGGAGCGGGACGCGCCCATCGCGGTCTTAGCCGACGCGGAAGAGATCTTTCTCGCGAGCACCACCCGTGATGTGCAGGGGGTGCACCGCTGTGACGGGCGCGAGCTGGAGGCGCCGGGACCGGTCACGTCTGCGTTGATGCAGACCTGGTCAGAGCGTGCGGCCGCTGACGTCGATCCCTAAAGCTGCGCGGCACTGCCTAGGTGGGGTCGCCTTGTAGTAGCTGCCGCAACACGTCGTCGAACTGGACGTGTGCGCTCTCGCTGCCGAGCGGTACGAGTGCTTCGGTGCGGCGCAGGAAGGTGGCCAGGTGGCTGGACGGCGCTTGCATGGTCGCAGAGCCGTCAGGGGAGCAGAGATCAACCACTAGGACAGCTTTGCCGTCGTCGTCGAGCCATGGGTGGACGCGTACGTCTCCTTCGCCGACCGGCTCGTACAGACCCGTCCGCAGCAGCGCCCGCGCGAACACCCAACGCACTACCTGGCCCTGCAGGCAGAAGTCGCCGCGGACGGCGTACGGGTCGGCCGAGTCGTAGCGCAGCTCAGCGTGCACCGTGCTCGCGCAACCGTTGTCGTCAAACAGTTCGAAGTCCACTACGGCGTTTACCGTGGACGAGCGGGCGAGCATAGATGTTGCCTCCAAGAGCGCACGGGCGCGGGCTTCGATGGTGTCAGTGTCGACGCCGACTTTCCCCGGGTGTCTAAGTACATAAACGTATCGACCGCCATGCTGTCACGGCTTTCCTCAAGTGTGTTTGTGCAACTACTGCTTGTGGCGACTCTTGATTGCTCCTCGTGTATAGCCTATCACTGTGCGTAGAGATTCTGCGGGAGACTTGTGGATAAATGCTCACCGCGGGCACGGCCTTGTGACAGTGGGTAGCTGTGGGGCCGGGGGGACCGTGCGCTATCCACAGAGTGCGCAAATGGGGTTACGCGGCCGTTGTCCCGTTGACTACTGTGCCTGCCCAGCGGAGGTGGTCCTTGATGTTCTGGCAGACCGAGGCACGCAGGCTGGGCGGATGCCCTGGTCGCAGTTTTGCCGTTGCACTGGTTGTCGCCCTGCTGGTGTCCGGATGCTCGAGCGAGAGCGGCGACTCGGACGAGCAGGCAGCTGACCAGCCGAGCGCGTCGCAGGCCACCAAGTCCCAACCTGACACCTCGCGGAAGACTGAGGGAAAGGACCCGAAGCCGTCGGCTCCGACGCTCCCTGGCGAGGCGAAGGGGGACTCAGTCAAGGCGGCCGAAGCCTTCGTTGAGCACTATATCGACTTGTTCAACTACGCGATGACGACAGGGGACACGAAAGCGTTCCGCGCTGCCTCGCGTGGATGTGAGGGCTGCGACAACTACGCCGCACTCTTCGAGAAGGTCGAACGCGCCGGGGGGTACACTAAAACGCGTGGGTGGGAAGTCGCGTACATTGGTTCGACGCGCACCGCTCGCCAGGTTACAAGCCTGGTAAATGTACGGGCGGCTCGGTTGCGATTGAGGCCGTCCTCTTCCGCGGAAGTTGAAACGGCGACTCCGGCCGAATACAAGCTCCGATTTGATCTCAAGTACGCGGCTCGAGGCTGGACA
>Ga0136640_10000713_pt1 | contig 12912 bp, 14 predicted proteins | sample AntDrymUQ8642106_2_FD_105498 | JGI IMG/M metagenome (GOLD analysis project Ga0136640, IMG submission 105498) | Polar desert sand microbial communities from Dry Valleys, Antarctica - metaG UQ864 (21.06) | ecosystem: Environmental > Terrestrial > Soil > Desert | place: Antarctica: Dry Valley...
CGGCCGAGGTCGAGCTCCTCATCGCCGTCGACCTCGAGGTGGCCAACGACGTCCTGCTCGACGAAGTGCGCCAGGAAGCGCTGGTGCAGGTGGTCCATGATCGGCGACCCCAGCGGCAGCAGGTCGCGCGCGAGGCCCTCCATCTCCTCGGCCATCTCGAGCCCGGGAAGCCCCTCGCGGATCAGCGGCTCGTGCACGTAGAGGTGAAACAAGCGGACCTCGGCGTCGGCGATCGCTCGCATCGACTGACCGTAGATGCGGACCAGCTGGACGAATGCGACCAGCGGCAGGCCCGCCGCGAGCACGGCCGCGAAGTGGCGCATGAGTTGAAGGTCGTCCTCGCTCATCGAGGCGAGCTCCTCCGCGGGAGAGCCGATCGCCGCCCACACGCGCCGGATCAGGGCGGGTTCCATGCCCGTCTCGTCGGCGACCTCCTCGACCGTGTAGCCGCCCTCGGCCGACGGGAAGAGGTCCTCCATGGAGCCGAAGGCCAGGCGCCCCGTGCGCGAGGCCTCGCGCACCGCCTTCAGGGGATACCCGCGCGCGCGCATTCGCGCGACGATGCGCGCGTGGGCGACCGCGGCGGGCGTCCAGCGCCCGTCGCGCAGCGGCACGATCTCCTCGCGCACCCAGCGCCGCAGCGTCTCCGGGGTGACGGCGACCTGCCGCGCGACGTCCGTGAGCGTGGGCTCGGCCATGGCAGCCAACGATAAAGCGGCGGAACCGATTTTCGGTCCCGCCGCCTGCGGGCAATGCGGCCCGCTTCCTCGGCCGGCGACGTTCGTCGTGGTGGCGACGCCTTGCACGAGCCTGTGGCCCGCACTTCCCGGCCTTCCGGTACTGCGAGGTCTACTCCTCGGACGTACGCGTGTCAATGCACATCGCGCGCAACGTGCGTCTACTTCGCCACCAGATGCGGGTACTCGGCCTCGACCAGCTCCCGGTAGCGGGTGAACAGCGGCTTTGTGAGGGGCAGGATCGCGAGCGCGCCCTTCACGTCGCCGCCGGCCTTGATGCGCAGGTGCTTCAGCGCCGCCGGCACGTTCTCCCTGCCCTGGAAGTACTGGTTCGCGGTCGCGGAGGACATGGTCATCCGCACGCGCGGCTCCCAGTCGATCTCGTCGGACCACTTCCACACCAGATTGCCCTCCTCGCCCTCCTTCGCCGCGCGGAGGTTGACCACGAGGGCGAGGTCGTCGAACTCGAAGCGCTGGGGCGTGTCGGCGTCCTTGAGCTTCGGACCCACGTCGGAGTCCGTCGACATGATCGTGAAGGCCTTGTCCAGCACCTCCCGGAACTCTTCCGGCGACTGAAACGCGTCCGCCATGGGCTAGGAGCCCGAGCCGGACCCCGAGGAGCCGCCGGAGGCGGGGCGCCGCGCGGCCGGCTTGCGCGCAGCGGACTTGCGTGCGGCGGGCTTGCGCGTCGCCGGCTTGCGTTTCGACGAGGACGACCCGCTCGCCGCGGCCTTCGAGCGGGAGGCCGGCGGCTTCGCCCGGCTCGCCACCGCCGGCTTGCGCGCCGGAGACGATGAGGACGACCGCGGCTTCGGCTTCGGCTTGGCCTTGGCCTTGGCCTGGGTGGAGCGTCCGCCGGTCGTGCGCGAGGAGGCCTGCCCGTCACGCTCGAGGTCGGCCACGCGACGACCGAGGCCCTGGACGTCGTCGCGGAGGCGCTCGAGGGTCTCGAGCACCCGCTTCTCGTCCACGGCCTCGCGCAGCCGGGTGAGGGTGCCGGCGAACTCGTCGAAGACGTCCTGCACGCGCTTCTGCGCGCCCGCGGCGCCACCCACGGCGCCGGCGGCACCCTGGAAGGTACGCTCGACCGCGTCGCGGAGCGCGTCGGCGGGGTGCGCCGACGACTTCTTGCTGGACTTCTTCTCCTTCTTCTTGGCCATGGCGCGCGAGCCTACCGAAAACCCCTGGGAGCCTGGCGGCGGCAACCGCCTGCCGGCTTCCGGCAGGCCTGGGCCGGTCCACCTGCGACCGCACGCGGAGGTGGCCGAGCGGGTGCTCCTCCCCGGCGACCCCGGGCGCGCGCTGCGCCTCGCACAGGCGCTGCTCGAGACGCCTCCTGCGATGCTCAATCACCACCGCGGGCTGTGGGGGTACACGGGCACCGCCGCCGACGGCGCGCCGCTGACGATCCAGAGCACCGGCATGGGCGGGCCGAGCGCCGCCGTGGTCGTCGAGGAGCTGATCGTGCTCGGGGCCCGCCGGCTGGTGCGCGTCGGGACCGGCCGCGCGCTGGACCCCGCCCTGGCCCTCGGTTCTCTGGTCGCCGCGAATCCGGTGATCGGCTGCGACGGGACGAGCCGGGCGCTGGGCGCTGCGGCGCGTCTGACCCCGGACCCGGACCTGGCGGACCCGCTCGCGGCCCGAGCGGCGGCGGCCGGACCCGTGGTCTCCGTCGACCTGTACTACGCCGAGCCCACCGGGCTCCCCGCGGACGCGCTCGCGCGGGACCTGGAGGCGGCCGCAGTGCTCTCCGTCGCCCAGTCGCGTGGCGCCGCGGCGGCGTGCGTCCTGCTGGTGGCCGCCGACACCGCCGGGCGGCGGCTCGACGTCGACGCCCTCCACGCGTCCGAGCTCGAGCTCGGACGCGCCGGCGCGTCGGCGTTCGGGCTCTGAGCGGCGGGCGTGGCTCCTGCCCGCCGCTACTTCTTCGCCGCGGGCTTCTTCGCCGGAGCGGACGCCGCGAGCTTGCGAACCTCGGCGGTAAGCGTGTCCAGCTGGGCCTTGACGTCGGCGTCGCCGCCGCCGGCCTGGGCGGAGGACTCCAGGCGCCGGTCGAGCCGATCCAGCGCGTCCTCGATGCCCTCGAGCCGCTGCGCGACGGAGCGGAGGCGGCGCGTGAGACGCTCGATGTCGGCGGCGGACGGGATGTTGAGCGCCCCCATCGCCACCTCCTGGGTCTGCACGACCCGCTCGCGCGCGTCGAACGCCCGGGTCAGGGCGCTGGAGACGAGCGGGTTGTCGAGGAGATCCTGGGCCAGCTTGCCCAGCGCTTCCTCGCCTTGCTTGGTGAGCCGCTCGCGCAGCCCCTGCATGTCCTCGGTCATGAGCTCGCACGCTAGCGCCGAGCTTCGTAGCCGGGGCTATCTAACCGTCAAGTCGAGGGTGAGTATATGTCCTCTCGCTCCGTGTACGCCGCATCTACTCACGCGGGCGGGGAGATAATGCGATTCGGGTGGGGCGCAACTCAGCGTTAACGGTGCGCGATTGCAAAGCCATCCGCGCTCAAGTAGGTTTCCGGTCTGTTCCAGAGCCGAAGCGGCAGCTTGACCGTGGCCGCACTGGGTATTCGGCGGGGAGGGAGTAGTCGGGGGATGATTCGTCGCAAGTCGCTAACCGCGCTGGCCGTGACCGTGGCCAGCGCCACCATGATCGGCCTTTCGGCGTCGCCTGCATCGGCGACGCCGCGGACGTTCGTGGTCACGCTGATCGGCGGCTCGCAGGTCACGGTGACGATGGACGTGCCGCCCGGCACGCCCGTCGACCAGATCCAGATCCCCAATCTCCCGCTGGCCGTCGTGGGCATCCAGGAGGTCACCCCGGAGCCCGCCGCGCCGTCCCCCACCGGCACCCCGTCCGGTACCGGTACGGCGACGCCCGGCCCGGGCTCCCAGTCCTCGGGCGAGGCGCCTCAGGGGGACCCCGGGTCCGGCGGCAAGCAGCAGGCCGGCCAGAAGACCAAGTCGCGCAACGGCTCGGACAACCTCAACGACGTAACCGAGCAGCTGGGCACCGTGGAGCAGCAGGCCAAGGCCAAGGCCAGGGCGAGGGAGCAGGCCACGGAGTCGCTGGGTCGCAACATCGACGGCACCCCGACGGCGGGGAACCCCGGCTTCTCCCTGGCCCAGCCGGGCGCCGCGCCGATCGGCGTCCCGAACTTCTTCATCGACAAGTTCCGCATTCCCCCCTTCCTGCTTTCCATCTACCAGGCGGCCGGCATCCAGTACGGCGTGCGCTGGGAGGTCCTCGCGGCGATCAACGAGATCGAAACGGACTACGGCCGCAACCTCAACGTGTCCTCCGCCGGCGCCGTCGGCTGGATGCAGTTCCTGCCCTCGACGTTCAAGGTCTACGGGACGGACGCCAACCGGGACGGCGTCAAGGATCCGTACAACCCGGTGGACGCGATCTTCTCCGCCGCGCGCTACCTGCGCGCCGCCGGCGCCGACAAGGACCTGCGCAAGGCGATCTTCGCCTACAACCACGCGGACTGGTACGTCGATTCCGTGATGCTCAGGGCGCGGGTGCTCGGTGGCCTGCCCTCGAACTTCGTCGGCTCGCTCACCGGCCTGACCCAGGGCCACTTCCCGATCGCGGCGCGGGCCACCTACGCCGACGACCTGACGGAGGCCGAGGTCGCGGCGCGCAAGAAGACGAAGGTCGGCAACGCCGCCTGGCTGGTGCAGTCCCAGGAGGACCGTCGCGGGATCAACGTCTACTCCAAGCGCGACGCCCCCGTGATCGCGGTCGGCGACGGCAAGATCACCCGCGTCTCCGAAAGCGAGCGGCTCGGCAAGTTCGTCCAGCTCCAGGACGTCTACGGCAACACGTACACCTACGGGAACCTGGGCAAGGTCGCGAAGCTCTATCCGGCCGCCAAGGCCGTGACGACCTCCAAGCAGCAGATCTCCAAGGAGCTGGAGCTGCCCAAGTCCGACCAGGCGCCCACCGCCCCCGCGAGCGCGGGCGACGTGCTGAAGGTCAAGCCGCCCGCGCCGGCCGCCACCGCCAAGACCCGAGCCAAGCAGTCCAAGGGCGCTGCCGCCGCGAAGCGCACGGCCGCGCCGGCGGCCCAGGCCAAGGAGCGCCTCTTCGCCAATCCCTTCCGGCCGCGCTCGACGAAGGCCGGCGGTGCCCAGCAGGTCCTCCAGGGCAAGGCCCCGCGCGGGTCCTTCGAGGTCTTCCGCGCCGGCGTGTCCCGGGTCTTCGGCGTCAACACGAAGTCCAAGGACGTCACGCTCAAGCCGCTCGAGCCGGGCGCCAAGGTGATCGCCGGCACCATCCTCGGGCGCCTCGGCCCGGGCGACCGCCAGGGCGTCGCGCCGCACCTGCAGTTCGAGATCCGGCCCGCCGGGCGCGGTGCCCCGCGCATCGACCCGAAGCCGATCCTCGACGGCTGGAAGCTGCTGGAGTCCACGGCGATCTACCGCGCCGCGGACAAGAACCCGTTCGCCGAGGACACGACGGCGCCGACCATCGGGCAGATCCTGCTGATGGACAAGGAGTCGCTGCAGCGCCTCGTGCTCGCCGACCCGCGCATCGAGATCTACGAGTGCGGCCGGCGCGACATCCGCCTCGGCCAGATCGACCGGCGCGTGCTCGCGTCGCTGGAGTTCCTCGCGCTGTCGGGCATGAAGCCGACGGTCACCTCGCTGAAGTGCGGCCACGGCTTCCTCACCGCGAGCGGCAACGTCTCGCAGCACTCCTCCGGCAACGCGCTCGACATCGCCAAGATCAACGGCCTGCCGATCCTCGGGCGTCAGGGCAAGGGCTCGATCACCGACATCGCCGTCCAGCGGCTGATCACCCTGCAGGGCCTGATGAAGCCCGACCAGATCATCAGCCTGATGAAGTTCGAGGGCACCGACAACACCGTCGCGATGGCCGACCATGCCGACCACATCCACGTCGGGTTCCAGCCGCTCTACGGCACGAACTCCAAGGCCGCCAAGCAGATCAACACCACCCTCAAGCCGGCGCAGTGGATCAAGCTGGTCGACCGCCTCAACGAGATCGACGAGCCCACGGTGCCCACCAAGCCGTCGAAGTTCGCCCTCAAGGCCGCCCAGAGCGCCTCGAAGGCCAACTTGGGCGATTGACGCCGGACCGGCTGTACCGCTTCATCCAATTCGAGTACCCGTGGCCCCTCGGACCGGTGGACGGCCGCTACCTCATCCGCGACCACGCGGGAGAGGAGGCGCACCACGTGCTCGTCTTCGCCTCGTGGGCGACGACCACCCAGCGCCGCTCCCGGCGCTGGACGCGTGAGCCGGAACCCCAGCGGGTCCCGGCGGAGACGGGCCTGAGCCGCGCGACGCTGGTGGAGACCACCGTCGTGGACGCCGCCACCGCCCAAGCGTGGCTGGCCGAAATCGAGGGCCCCGCGGCCGGGGAGGCGGTCAGCGACGGCCTGCTCCTGGTCAACTCCGCGATCCGCGGCCACCGTGCCGCCGCCGCCGACCCGACGGTCCGAGAGGTCACCGCCGAGCAGGCGCTCACCGTGCGCGCGGGCTACGGCGCCGGCGACGAGGTGGCCGAGGGCGACTGGACGCAGGCGCGCGACCTCCCCAGCCCCGGGAGCCAGGAGGGCAACCGCCGCCAGCGGCGCGAGGCCGCGCTGCGCCCGCAGGAGCGCCTCGCGGCCCTGCTCAGCGGCCGCGACGCGGTGCTCGCCTGCGAGGAGCTCGCCCTGCGCGCGCGGCTGGACCTCGACCAGCGGCGCCCGCGCGAGGCGGCCCTCCAGACCCATATCGCCCTCGAGGCCGCCGTCGCGGAGCTCCAGGCCTACCGGGGCAGCGAGAACCTCAGCCGCCGGCGGGGCGAGCTCGAAGCCCTGCGCGTGCCGATGTCGGCCGCCGCCAACGAGGCGCTGCAGGGCGGCCCGTCTGACGCGACGACGGCCACGGTCTCGGACGCGTTGGAGCAGATCGAGGCCACGCTGCGCGCTCGCGCGGCCGTCGCGGCCTATTGACGCCCCGCTACCACTTCCCGCCCGGGCAGACCTCCGGCCTCGCCGGCTTGCACTCCCGGGTCGTGACGTCGCCGTCCTTCATCAGGGTGTAACGGACGGCTTGGTCGTCGTACGCGGCCATCGAGAACGAGGTGGCGTCGGACGCCTTGATGGTCACCGTCCGCGGGAACGCCTCGCCCAGCTGCGTCTCGTCGTCGGTGTAGCGCCGCTCGGCGAGCTTGTAGGCCTCCAGCTGGATCGCCGCCGTCCGCAGGTCGTATTTGAGGGTCTCGGAGTCCGGCGGGGTGGGTGTCGCGAGGGGGTCCGGCCGCTCGGCGGCGTCGCCGCCGCCCCCGCCGCAGCCCGCGAGCACGACCAGGCCGACCAGCGCCAGGCGCCTCACAGCGCCGCCAGCACGGCTTCGAGCTCGTCGACGACGTCGCCGTCGAGCTTCACCGTGGCCGCGGAGTCGTAGGGCGTCGGGTCCTGGGTGACGATGGCGACCTCGCCGCCGGCGGCGAGCGTGATCTCCGGCAGGCCGGCGACCGGGTGCACCTCGAGCGACGAGCCGACGCACAACAGCAGCGACGCCTCGCCGGCGAGCGCGAAGGCCCGCAGGATGTCGGCCTCGGGAAGCATCTCTCCGAACAGGACGACGTCGGGCTTGAGCGGATGGCCGGCGTCGCAGCGCGGGACGCCGTCGCCCGCCGCGGCGATGCGGGCGAGGACCTCCTCGAGCTCGTGCTGCTCGCCGTCGACCAGGCAGCTCGCCGCGGCGATGGTGCCATGGACCTCGAGCAGGTCCACCACCCCCGCCGCGGTGTGCAGGCCGTCGATGTTCTGGGTGACGACCGCGCGCAGGAGCCCCTCGGCCTCGAGGCGCGCGAGCGCCGCGTGCGCCGCGTTGGGCTGCTTGTCGCCGAGCGTCGCGAAGCGCTGCCCGTAGAAGCTCCAGAAGGTCTCGGGATCGCGGCGGAAGACGGAGATGTGGGCGACCTCCATCGGATCGACGTTCTCCCACAGCCCGGTGACGGGGGTGCGGAAATCCGGGATGCCGCTGGGAACCGAGATGCCCGCGCCGGTCAGCGCGACGGCGGTCCCCCGGGCCTCCAGGAGCAGCCCGGCCAGCTGTTCCGCGCTCACCGCCCCTGCCAGCGGGGACTGCGCTTCTCGACGAAGGCGGCGATCCCCTCCCGCGCGTCCTCGGAGGCGAAGGCTGCGGCGAAGGCCTGCTTCTCCGCGGCGATCCCGTCGTCGAGGTCGCCCCGGCCGGAGACCTGCTTGATCTGCTGCACGGCGATGGGCGCCTGTCCCGCGAGCTTGCGCGCCCACATCATCGCCTCGTCGAAGAGCTCGTGGTCGCCGACGACACGACTGATCAAGCCGTGCTCGTAGGCCTCGTCCGCCGAGATGGGCTCGCCCGTGAGGATCATCTCGAGCGCCTTCGACGCCCCCACCAGCCGCGGCAGCCGCTGGGTGCCGCCGAAGCCCGGGATGATGCCGAGGTTGATCTCGGGCTGGCCGAAGGTGGCCGAGAACGCGGCCACGCGTACGTCACAGGCCATCGCGAGCTCGCAGCCGCCGCCGAAGGCCAGCCCGTTGACGGCCGCGATCGTGGTCACGCGGGAGCACTCCCACTCGCGCAGCAGGCTGTGCATCCGGTCCAGGAACGCCTTGCCGCCGGCGGCGTCCATCGTGGTGAACGCCTTGATGTCGGCCCCCGCGCAGAACAGCGCCGGGTTCGGCGAGGCGAGCACCATCGCCTTGGCGCCTCCCTCCTCGACGGCCTCCCACACCTTCCCGAGCGCGGCGAGCACGTCCGGAGAAATCGAGTTGGCCGGCGGGTTGTCGAGCCAGGCGATCGCGATCTCGCCGCGCGTGTCGAGCTTGACGACCTCGCTCTCATACCCCGGGTCCGGCTGTGGGTAGGGGTAGAAGCCCTGTCCGCTCTTGGCGCCCAGCCGGCCCTGGGCGACGAGCCGGCGCAGGATCAGCGGCGGCTCGAACGCCTCGCCCCAGTCCTCGGCGGCGGCCTGCATCGCGGCGAGGACGTCGTCGAGCCCGCGCAGGTCGGCGCGCACGAACGGGCCGGGAACCATCCCCGTGCCCATCATCATCCCCAGGTCGATGTCGCGGACGCCCGCGATGCCCTCCTCGAGCACCATGCACGCCTCGGCGAAGGCCTTCAGGGCGACGCGCTCGCGCAGCGTCGGATCGACCTCAGCCGTCATAGGCGTAGAAGCCCTTCCCGCTCTTGCGGCCGAGATGGCCCGCGGCGACGAGGGCCTCCATGCCCTGGTGGACGTAGAAGCGGTCCCCGTAGGCCTCGACCATGTCCCGGGCCACCTTCAGGCCCGTGTCGAGGCCCGTCATGTCGGCGAGCCGGAACGGCCCCATCGGCGCGAGCTTCTGGTCCGCGACGTACTCGTCGATCGCCTCGGCGGAAACGCCCGACTCGTCCTGGTAGCGCCACATCTCCGCCGCGAGCGACATCAGGATGCGGTTGACGACGAAGCCCGGGCACTCGCCGCAGCGGACCGGCATCCTCCTGATCGCCTGGGCGAAGGCGGCCGCCGCCTGCGCGGTCTCGGGCGACGTCTCGTCGCCTTCGACGACCTCGATCAGGCGCATGAGGGACGCCGGCCAGAAGAAGTGGAACCCGACCACCTTGTCGGGGCGGCTCGTGGCGTCCCCGATCTCCGTGATCGACAGGCCCGAGGTGTTGGAGGCCAGGACCGCGTGACCGGGCGTGGCGGCGTCGAGCTCTGAGAACACCGTCTGCTTGATCGCCATCTTCTCCGGCACCGCCTCGACGACGAAGTCGACGTCGCCGAGGTCCTCGTAGGCGAGCGTGCCCTGGATGCGCCCAAGCAGCGTCTCCACCTGCGCCTCGGCCTGCTCTGCGGTGATGCGCTCCTTGGCCACGAGCTTGGCGACCTGGCCCTGGGTCACCTCGCGCGCCTTGGCCAGTCCGGCGTCCACGAAGCGCTGGTCGATGTCCTTGAGGACGACGGGAACGCCGGCGGCGGCGATCACCTGGGCGATCTCGCCGCCCATGGTCCCCGCCCCCACGACTGCGGCCTTGAAGACGAACATGGCCGCCAGACTACGTGACCCTCGTGGCTCGATAGTCTCCCGCGCCCATGCAGGACTTCGCCATCGAGCGCGACGACGACACGGTCCAGGTGCACCTGCGCCTGCGGGGCGACCTCGACCTCTACACCGCCCCGACCTTCGACGACGCGCTGGTGGCCGTCGAGGGGGAGAAGTGGCCGACCATCGTGCTCGACATGCGCGAGCTGAACTTCGTCGACTCGATGGCGCTGCGCCTCGTCATGCGCACCCAGGCGCGCGCTCAGCAGGACGGCCGCCGCCTCGTCATCGTTCGCGGCCCGGCCTTCCTGGACCGCGTGCTCGAGCTCAGCGGCCTCCAAGAGCACCTGGAGATCGTCGACGAGCCGCCGGCTGTCCCGACGACCTAGTGGGCGTGTCCGTAAGTTCCGCGTGTTGGACGAGACCACTAGCGCCCTTCGGTTTCCGTCGGGCCGACACTCCTCAGTACCCGGCGGCGTCCGCCGTGCGCTCCGCGGCGTAGCGGCGCACGGTGCGGACGAGTGCGTCGCGCAGCGCGCGGCGTACGAAGAGGCGGTCGATCAGGGGCGTGAGCGGGTTGCGTTCCTTGAGCGCGTATTCGAGGTGCACGATGACCCGTACCTCGTCTCCGCCGGGCTCGAAGGTCACGGTCTGGGTGCCGCGCAGGCGCTCGCTCTCGATCTCGGCGATGCCGGGGCCGGTGACGCGCTCCACGGTCCGGCCGGAGCCGTGCGGGGTGGAGTCCCACACGATCGAGCCGGAGGCCGGCCACTCAGAGTCGACGCGGACGACGGTCCGGAAGCCGTCCACGAAGGTGGGCCAGCGCCTGGTGTCGAACCACAGCGCCCGCGCGTCCTCGAGGGGGCCGGGAACGACCGCGGCCGCCGAGACCGTCCCCACTCAGGCACCCAGCTCCGAGCGGATCGCGCGGATGGACTGCGCGATGCGCTTCAACCGCGGGTCGACCTCGCCGCGCAGGCTGGCGCGCTCCTGCTCCCCCGCCTCGGTGATGCGGTAGAAGCGGCGCGACCTGCGCTCGGGATGCTCCCACTCGCCCTGCACCAGCCCCCGGGCCTCGAGCTGGCGCAGCAGGGGGTACATCGTGTTCGGGTTCACGGAGAGGGCCCCGGAGGTCAGCCGCTCGATGCGCTCGATCAGCTGGTTGCCGTAGCACGGCTCGCCCGCGACGAAGTGCAGGATCAACAGCGGGAGCAGGCCGCCGCGGCGCAGGTCCCCGATGAGCGGGTCGTGCGAACCGACGCCCGCGGCAGCCTGGACCGCGGCTTCGACGGCGGAGCGTTCCTTCACGCCGTCAAGCATCGCACGCCCGGGGGGACGAGTCCGCCGGCCTCCACGCCTAATGCATCCGATGGATGCATCAGGCGTGGCGCGCTGGAGAATGGTGGCCGAGGTGGCGCGCGACCAGCACGGGGTGATCACCACGGCGCAGCTGCATTTGTGCGGTGTTGGGCGCGGTGGCATCGAGAAGGGGACGAGATCCGGCCGGCTGCACCGGGTGCACGTCGGCGTCTACGCCGTCGGCCACCTCGCGCCGAACCAGCTCGCGCGGTGGCATGCCGCCGTGCTGGCGTGCGGTCAGGGTGCCGCGCTGAGCCACCGCAGTGCGGCGACCCTGTGGGAGATCCGGGAGGCGGAGCAGCCGCGCGTGGACGTGACGGTGCCGCGGGAGGGCACGCGCCGGCGCGGCGGCATCCTGATCCACACCTCGTCGTTGCCCAACGCTGAGACGCGCGTCCACAGAGGCATCCCTGTCACGTCACCTGCCCGGACCGCTCTGGACGTCGCCCACGACCTCGACGATCCTGACGACGTCCACCGGATGCTGCGCGAGATGCAGTACCGCAACCGCTTCGACCGCGTCGAACTCGAGCTCGCCAACCGTCGTCGCACGAGCCGCCTGATCACCGCGTCGCTCGACGACCTCGCGGCGACCGACTCACCGCACGAGGATGCGTTCAAGTCCAAGGTCCTGCGCCGGTACCAGCTTCCCGAGCCGCTGTATCAGCCCAAGGTCGAGGGCTTCCGGGTTGACTTCCACTGGCCTGAGGCCCGGCTCGCGGTCGAGATCGACGGTCGCAACCACACCAACCCGGCGATGATGCAGGCCGACCACATCCGCGACAACCTGCTCCACCTCGCCGATCAGCTCGTCCTGCGCTACACGCGAGCCGACATCAACCGCCGGCACAGGCGCGTCGCGGACCAGATCCTAACCGCCATTGACCAACGGTCAGCCTGACCTCCACGCCTGATGCATCTCCTGGATGCATCAGACGTGGAGGCTGGCGGAGGTCAGGCGACGACGGGCTCCTCGAGCCGGCGCGGCAGCAGCGTCTCGCGGGCGATGACCAGGCGCTGGATCTGCGACGTGCCCTCGTAGAGCTGCATGATCTTCGCGTCGCGCATGAGCTTCTCGACCGGATACTCCTTCATGAAGCCGTAGCCGCCGTAGACCTGCACGGCGTCCGTGGTGACCTCCATCGCGGTGTCCGCGGCGAAGCGCTTGGCGTGCGAGGACTCGATGGTGTTGCGCTTGCCCTGGTCGAGCAGGACGGCCGACTGCCAGGTCGCCAGGCGCGACAGGTGCACCTTGGTCGCCATGTCGGCGATCATGAACTGGATCGCCTGGTGCATCGCGATCGGCACGCCGAACTGGACGCGCTGCTTGGAGTAGTCCGTCGCGAACTCGAAGGCCGCACGGGCGATGCCGACCGCCATGGCCGCCACGCCGGGGCGCGTGCGGTCGAGCGTCATCATCGCCAGCTTGAAGCCCTTGTTCTCCTCTCCGATCAGGTTCCCGACCGGGATCTCGGTGTCGTTGAAGGAGATGGTCGCGGTGTCGGACGCCCGCTGGCCCATCTTGTCCTCCTTCTTGTCCACCGTGATGGTGTCGTCCTTGGGGACCAAGAAGGCGGAGATGCCGCGGTGCCCGGCGTCCTTGTCCGTCTTGGCGTAGACGGTGAAGTAGGACGCGTAGGAGCCATTGGTGATGAAGCACTTGGAGCCGTTGAGGACGTACTTGTCGCCCTTCTTGACGGCCGAGGTGCGCATGCCGGAGACGTCGGAGCCGGCGTCGGGCTCGGTCAGGCAGAAGGAGGCGAAGATCGGCTCGGA
>Ga0136640_10000714_pt1 | contig 12863 bp, 11 predicted proteins | sample AntDrymUQ8642106_2_FD_105498 | JGI IMG/M metagenome (GOLD analysis project Ga0136640, IMG submission 105498) | Polar desert sand microbial communities from Dry Valleys, Antarctica - metaG UQ864 (21.06) | ecosystem: Environmental > Terrestrial > Soil > Desert | place: Antarctica: Dry Valley...
ACCCCTCGTCCACATCTCCCGCGAGCACCTCGCGCTTACTACGAGGCGAGAAGCAACCGCCACCGCTCGCGAACTGCTCACGAGGCTCGCGGCGGGCCATCATCCCCTAGCGGGCTCCAACCGGTTCGCATCCTTGCGGCGGGTGACGACGCCTGAACGCCTGGCCACGCAACCGCGCGTGGCTGGGTCGACTGAACTTCTTGTGTCCGATCCCCTGAAACTTCTGTGTCTCTTCGCAGACGACGCCGTCGTCCTTGCAGACCTCGATGCCGTGGCCGGCGACGTACAGGATCGCGACGTTCTTCGGGTCGGCGCATGCGTCGGCCCAATCGTCGATCGCGACTTGGACGTCGGCGGCTCGCGCCGGCGGGACGTCGCTTTGCTTCGACGCCGCATCGAGAGCCAAATGCGTGCGCTCCAGCGTGGATGGAGAGATCAGCAGGCGCACCGTTCCAAGCGGCGCGCTGGGTCGGTTGTAGCTGTCTCGCAACCAGGTCGCGAACTGAAACGCCGCCGAGGCACCGCAGTCGACCGGGCTCAGGTCGAACGTCGCAGAATCCTTCTGCGCCGGGTCCAGCGGATCCTTCGGCAAGAACTCATAGTCGCTGACACCGATGACGAGCGCGTGCGTCTGAGGACCCACACAACGGTCTTGTCGATCCACGTGGGCATGCGCGCATCGCCAACCCTATCCGCGGCATCGCCGCAGCGGCCTTGCTCGCGGACGATCTTGAAGATCAGCACGTCGGCTTGGGCCTGTTGCCGGCTGCGTCGGGTGACGACGAACGTCGAGGTGTGGGTCCTCGGCGCGGATCCGGCACCGGCAAGGCCCGCGGGCCGCCGCGGACCGCACGCGGCCCTGCCATGCCGCCGGACACGCGGCCGCGCGATCAGCGGCAAATGATTGACGAGTTGCGAGCCGCGTCTATCGGACATCTGACTTCGGAGGGGATGTGCTATCCGTCTGCGATGTGGAAGGTCGCCGCAGTATGCGACGCGCGCAGCAGCGTCTGAGCGACACGCGCGTTGCGAGCGTCTCGCCTGCGGACGCGTCACTGCTTGGAATTTGACGGCGGGACACGGTAATCCGGGTCGCAGGGTTACGGTGCAACGACGCCGCGCGGTTTAGCCGCTCGCTCGGCTGTCCAGCGAGTGCCGCCGGGCGACGCCTTGGTGGGGATGTGTCGTCGATGGCGACTTCGCAGGGGTGGCTCCGAGGCGGCGCGCCAGTACCAGCGCGTCCGGCCATGTGCGCAGCCGCTTGCGGACCGTCGACTCGCTCGGCGGGCTCCGGTCGAGCGTTCCGGTCCGTCGGCAGATGTCCGCTTCGATGCATTGCCACAGCGCGTACTCGCGCTGGCCTGGCCAGTCGCCGATCGCCAGCTTGCAGCGCTCGATCGCCCGCACGCAATCCGCGCGGCTGTACGTGCGTTGAGGTTGCGATCGTGTTGGCTGGCCCCATGACGGCGGGTCGCAGGTCACTTGGACGGCCGCGCTGACCGCGGATAGCCAGCTTCCCTAAAGGCGGCCGAGGGTGCTGTGGTGCGGCCACGCGGGCTGCTGCTCCCTGGCCTGCTCGTACTGCTCGATCGTCGGGACGCAGTGCATCGTGAACGGCACCCCAAGTAGAGTATCTCGGTAACCCATCCTCGGAGAGAGGCAGCGCATGTTACGTATCGTTTCAGCGACGAGGGCGAAACACGCACGACTGGACTCAGGGAGTCATTTCAAGCTCGTGTCGATGCACACCGGAACCGGTGATGGTACCAGCTGCGCCTCCACGGTCGCCAGGACATCTCCACACGCGCGATCGGCGGCGCGGGGGGTTGCGGCCACTGCTACAGCCGCAGCGGCAGTCGCGGCGAGTCTGCTGTTCGCTTCCGCGGCGTCCGCCGTCGAGTTGGGCGTGGTGCCAACCGACTACGCGGACGCGTACCTGGTCGAGCGCGACGGCAACTGGTTTTGCCCAAGCCGTCCCGACTTCGCCAAGAAGTGCCCTACCGGTCTCAATTCGCAAGCGTTTGTCGAGCGGTTCGTAGCCGACGCCGAAGACGCGCAACGGGTCAACCAGAAGGGTCGTCCGTACCCGACGCTCATGAAGGTAGCGAAGGCACGCAAGATCTGCGCGGTCGGCTCGCAATGCGACACCGCGGTCCCCGAGCCGATGGCGGGCTGTTCTAACGCCGAGGAGAAGAAGAGCAGCGCGATCGCCAGCCCGTACTGCGCGCTCGTGCGCCTCGGCGACCTGAGTATCGGGCGGGGCGTCGTGATCGGAGCGGCCAAAATAGAGGACGGTGAGGATGATGCCCGGCCGATCACGGACATCGCCCATCAGGCATGCGAGATCAACAGGGCCAGCATCAAGGCGGCTCCCCGTCAAAGTCGCAGGCTCTACGACTTCATCTTTCTGGATCGCGCACCAGAGCTCAGCGCGAGCAAGCTCAAAGAGCTCGTTTCGCGAATCACGCACGGCAGAGTCGGAAAGAACGGCAAGCAGCGTTGCAGGCTCAACGGCAAGAAAAGTAAGAAAACGGGCGGGCTAAAGGTGATCACCAACGACAACGGCGCATCGAGGCGTCAACTCGACAACGAAGCGTGGGGCCATGCAATGGGGCTCAACGCGCTCAAGGTGCCCAAGGACGAGACACGCCTTGCCAATAGCGACGGCCTGAGCGCCAGGAACCGGCAGTTCGTCAAGCGCGTCAATCGACTCAGCCGGCCAGGGCGCCGGACACGCGCGATCCTGAGGCCCGAGGTCCCCCCGGGCACAGACGCGCTGGCGAACCTCAAGCGTAGGACGCAGTGCAAGCTGCTGAAAGCGTTGGCCAGACGCCAGGACCGACTCGGCTTCACATTCGAGTACCCGCTGTATGTCCACGCTACAGGTGACCTGGAGCCCTACGACAGCATCGAACGCGACACCTACGACCTCCAGCTGAGTCTCATGCGACGCTGGAGCGAACCGAACCGCAAGAAGGCTGCCGCACCGTCTTGCTAACTCAGAGGCCCTGAGCGACCCGCCGATCGGCGGGCCGCTTAGGTAGCTAGCTGTCCTGCCCGCGGACTTAGTGCTCCCCGCCGCAAGTTCTGTCGGCTTGAAGGAGTTGCGCTCAGGTTGACGAACGTTATGGCGTGGGACGAGCGGCCACAGCGCTCGAACTCGACGCGGAGGTACGCGGCGTGCTGGAGCGCCGCGCGGGCAGCCTGACGCTGCCCAGACGCACGGTCTGGCGCTGTCGCGCTTCAGCCGCTCTGAGATCCATCGCTTCGTCGTTGAGCAGGCCGTCAGCGACGCGTCGGCGTCAACGATCGGGCGCTGGCTGGCCGACGACGCGATCCGCCTGTGGCAGCACCGGTCGTGGATCTTTCCGCGCGACCCGACTTCCTACAGAAGGCCGGCCCGGTACTTGACCTGTACTCGGGGCGCTGGGAAGGCAAGCTGCTTGAGCCCGGCGACATGGTCATCAGCGCCGACGCGAAGCCCTCGATCCAGGCACGCGCGCGCGTCCACCCCAGTGCGCCGCCGGCACCCGGGCGCGGTCAGCGCGTCGAACATGAGTACGAACGCCGGGGCGCGCTGACTTACTTCGATGCGTGGGACGTCAGACGCGGCGGCGTGATCGGACGCAGCGAACGCAAAGGCGGCATCGCCCCGTTTGACCGGCTCGTGTGGCAGGTCATGACCAAGGAGCCCTACGCCTCAGCTCCGCGGGTGTTCTGGATCGTCGACAACGGATCAGATCACCGCGGCAAGGCATCGATCAAACGCCTGCAGGGCCGCTGGCCGACGCTGATCCTCGTCCATCTCCCCGTCCATGCAAGCTGGCTCAATCAGGTCGAGATCTACCACTCGATCATCCAGCGCAAGCTGCTGGCACCCAACGACTTCAACAGCACCGCCGAGCTCGCCCGTGCGATCAACGACTTCGAGCGCCGCTACAACGAGATCGCGCAACCCTTCGACTGGACGTTCACCCGCGACGACCTCGCAGCGCTCCTCACCCGCCTCGACGAACGCGAACGCGAATCCGCGCTCGCGCTCGCCGCCTGACTACGACCGAACTTCCGGCGGGGAGCACTTAGTGGACGCGGGTGATGGGTGCTCGGCCGTTGGCGGCGCTGTGAGGTCGGTAGCGGTTGAAGTATCGGATGAATGAGGAGAGCGCGCGGTCGCGGGTGTTGCTGTTGGGCCATTCGCGGGCGTGCGCCCATTCGTCTTCGAGGGTGCCGAAGAACCGCTCGAGCTTCCCGTTCCAGCGCGGCGTGTAGGGCGGGATGCGGATGTGGCGGGCGCCGAGCTCGGCGAGGACGCCGGCGAACTTCGGGCCCTTGGTGTAGGCGAACGCGTTGTCGCTCATCACCGCTTCGACGGGGCGACAGCCCTGCTCGACGAACCAGCTGGCGGCGCGTTTGAGGGTGATCGAGACGTTCGTCGCGTTCTCGGAGCGGTGCAGCTCGGCGTAGACCAAACGGCTGTGGTCGTCCTGAACAGCGATCACAACGGTGTGGCCCCGGGCGCGGGTACGGCCTCGGTAGTCGCGGGCCTTGACGCGATGTCCGGGCGCGTCGAACTTCGGTGCCTTGTAGGCGTCGATGTGCAGCAACGCTCCGGGCTGTGACCACTCAAAGGGCTTGAACGTCTGGCGACCCGGGCGCCGACGCCTGGAGCAGCCGTGGCGTTTGAGGACCTTCCAGATCGTGGAGCGGTGAAAGCCCGTCAGCGCCGTCAGACGCATCGGCCCCCAGTTCGTCCGCGCCCTGGCATCAAGAATGCGCTGCTCTTGCTCGACGCTCAGCGCGTGCTGACAGGACTTCGGCACGGCCGGCGCGGCACCAGGCAGCTGAAGTCCGCGCGACTCGCCGCGTCCGCCTGTTCCCAGCGCTGCCAGGCCGTCCTGACGGTCGTCGGTGAGCACGCCATCGACGACGCGATCGAACGCAACGACTCACCGGCCTCGCGGGCTTGATCATCTCGATCCGCGCCGCCGGTCCGAAGCGACATCTACGGACTTGCATGTCCGGTTCTCCTTCGGTGACTTGAGTGGCTCGCACCTCTCAGCCTCCGTGGAGGACCGGACATCTCTATCTCCCTCTTCCTCTAGATCTCCTCGATCTGCTGTTCAGCAGGTCCGTAGGCAGGACATCTAGCCGCTCACGGGACCCGGGCGTAGCATCAGGCCGATGTCCACGCCGCCGTGCACTTCTAAGCTCTAAGGCGGCGTACCTTCCCGGTTGATGAAGACCGATGCCGGTGTTGGCCGACAGGAAGGCACGCCATGGTGGATGTTCGTTGGCTCCCCGTCGGGGCAGAGCTCGACGGGGTCGTGCAGCACGCCCGCGTCCTCGAGCGCGCGATCGTCGACAATTGGCGCAGGCCGGCACGAGCGATCTGATCGCCGTCGCCGCCGCGCTGCTCGCGCACCGTGGACCTGTGCCCGCTTGAGCGCGACCTGCTCGAGTTCATGCCGGCACCACGGTGTGCGCCGGTGGGGTATGTGCTCGGTTAAACGCGCGCGTCGTGACGGCTCGCGAGGACTCGGCGCTGCAGCTCGGTGCGCTGCGCGACGCAGAATGCGGCGCGTCTTGATCGAGGACGCGTCTGGAGCTCGCAGGCAGCGCGGGTAGCGCAGCAGCTGCTCGCAGGCATCACGGTCTGCGCGGCGCGCCGACTGCACCGGCCGCTTTCGGCGTTGATCGCCGTCTACGGCGATTGTGTCGGAGTTGACCTCGCGAGGCGGCGGGCGAGCTCGAGCGCGTCGGGCCAGCTGCGCAGTCGTTTGCGGACCGCCGACTGGCTCGGCGGGGTTCGGTCGAGCGCCCCGGTTCGGCGGCAAATGTCTGCCTCGATGCATTGCCAGAGTGCGTACTCGCGTTGGTCTGGCCAGTCGCCGATCGCCCGCTTGGCGCGTTTGATCGCGCGGACGCAGTCCGCGCGGCTGTAGGTGCGTTGAGGTTGCGTCCGCGCCGGCGTTCCCCAGGACGGCGGGTCGTTGGTCACCTTGACGGCAGCGTTGACGGCGGACAGCCAGCTTCCGTAGCGGCGGCCGAGGCTGCTGTGGTGCGGCCACGCGGGATGCTCCGTTCGGGCGTGCTCGTACTCCTCGATGGTCGGCACGCAGCCGAGGGTGTCGATGAGCGTCGCGATGCCGGCCAGGCTGTACACGGCGGGCTTCAGTGTGTCGCGGGTCGCGACGTCGTCGCGGAGTAGCGCGCGCAGCTGCTGGCATGTGCGTTCGTCGAGGACGGCGACGAGTTGCACGATGACGTGTGCGCCCGCGGACGGTCGGTCGGTCACGGCAGCCTGCCATCCGCTTCACGGTGTGCGTCGACGCGAGCTCGCACGGACATCCAGTTGCCTGCGAGCTGTCCGAGGGTGACGGAGGAGGGCAGGTGTGTGTCGGGCTCGCGGGCCATGACCGCTTCGCGCCACCGTGTGTACGCGCTTCTGGTCGGGAGCTCAGTGCTCTCAGCGGCGAACCGTGTGATCGTCTGTTCGATGTCGTCGTCGGTGAATCCGCGTCCGGCGCCGCCTCGCATGTTCTGGGCTGCGGTGCTGCTCATGAGTCCGGCGGCCACGAGAGCGAGGCGCCATCCGCCGTAGTGCTGGCAGATCGCGTGGCCTGTCGCGACCGCGGTCATGTCGCTGCGGGCGAGCTGTTGGGCGATTCGCCGCTTGCGCCACGCGTCGTACTGCTCGTGGCGGAGGCGCTGTGCGCCGAGTTCCTCGGTTGCGTCGCGCAGGTGTTGTAGCGGCTGGCCTGCCGCCCAGTCGATGCGGCGCGTCCGGGCAGCGATCTTGCCGTCAGATGCGAGGCCGGCTGCGATCAGGACGTTGGGCCAGTTGCCGAAGCGCGTGCGGTAGGTCTGCTTGCCGAGGTATCGAACCGAGCCGACGCTGTTGGCGACCTTGTCGCGCTGCCATGCGGTGTGCTCCCCGTATGTCGGTGGGTGTCCGAGTTCCGCGGCGCATTCGCGGACGTGCTCGAGTAGCTCCTCGTCGGTGCGGCGTGGTCCCTTCTTGGCCATCCGCCGTGCGGCGTGATCGGGTGCGGGCTGCAAGCCGAGCTCGTGCATCGCCTGCGACCACGATCCCTGCCAGGTGTTCGCGATGTACGTCGCCGACGGCAGCGTACGTGCGTCCTCATGCGTTACGCGCCAGCGCTCGTAGCGCTTCTTGGACGGCTGCTCGCCCGTCTCGCCGCTGAACTGCTCGATCGCTGAGCGCGCTGTCACGACCCGCTCGCCGGAGGCATGGGCGAGCCGACCATCGAGCGCGGCGAGCACGAACCGGCAGTCGGTCGTGTTCATTGTCCGCAGCTGGTCGAAGAGGTTCAGCGCGACCCGATCGGTCGTGCGCCTGTAGCGCGCCTCGACGGGAAGAAGGTGATTTGTGGCCGGCACGAGCCCGACCATAGGCCGGCCGTGCGACGCGATCGAGCAGCGACGTTGGGCAGATCGCGGTCACCCGCTGTGAAGCCCCGATGGGCAACGCTGGCCACGTCTCAGCCCGGAATTGCTGGGGTTCTCGGCGGTCGGCCCGGGCCGGTTGGGAAGACCCCTCGAAAAACGTGGGCAACTCGTTCTCGCCGTCAATCGAGGTCGGCGCGAAAGCTCAGCGACGGCGGGCTCAAATCCGGTTGGGCGACATTCCCGGATTGCCCCTCTGGCTATTCACACCGGCTACGTGCTGGACTCCCTGCGCCAGGTCGCGGATGCCGGCGTGCAGCGCGACGCGGCCGAGGGGGCATGGCTTCGCGGCCTGGACTTCTACCGCGATAGCCTCTTTCTCGCCGACGGCACGCCGCGCTGCTCGGCCGGCTCGACCTACGCGATCGACTGCCAGTCGGCCGCGCAGGCGATCCAGACGTTCTCGATCGCCGCGACGCACGATCCGTCCTTCGCGGTCGACGCCTGGAAGGTCTTCGACTACGTGATGGCCCATTTGTGCCGGGCCGTGCGGACGGCGACCTGAGCGTTGCTCCAGGTCCGGGCTCAGCGAACGGTGATCGGCTGGGTCCTGACCGCCGACTGGTTGCCGGACTTGTCCCGGGCCCTGACCTCGAAGCGGTAGCGACCCTTGCCGAGATCGGTGAACTCGGCCGCGGAGCCCTCCGCCCAGCCCGACCAGGCCTTGCGCTCGCCCGCGGCGACGAGCCGATACGAGTAGGCGATCGCCTTGGGCTGAGCCTTGCTCGGGACGGCCGTCTCGTCGGTGGCACTCCAGCGCACGCGCACCGGCGAGGAGTCCACCGGCCCCCGCGGCGCCTGATCGATGGAGAGCGACGGCGCCACGGTGTCCGGCCGCTCCTTGATGGCAGCTCGGCGGAACGACCGCTCCAGTGCGCGCACCGCGATGCCGCGGCCCTCGACGTAGACCGGCGTCGGGCCGTACTGGATGCGGCCGTTCTTGGCGGGCACCGGGTTGCCCATGCTGTCGAAGATCCGCAGCTTGCCCGATTGCACGCCGGTCACCTCGATCATCCGCTGGCGGCCGTCGAGCGTGTACAGCCCGACAAGGGGGACGCCCTCCCTGTCGAAGAGGAACGCCTGGCTGTGGGAATCGCCGAGCTTGATCACCCCCATCCCTCGCGAGTGGTCGAACAGGTGCGCGAGAACCGCGTAGGCGATGCCCTTGGGCCGCACCGTGTCGTCGTACTCGAGCATCGAGTGAGCGCGCTGCGTCCATGTCGGCGTGGCCGCCCCCACGCGGAAGTCGTAGTAGAAGTACTTGCTCAGCCCGTTGCCGATCGTTTCGAGGAACGCCGTGCTCACGTTCTCGATCCCGTTGGGAGAGGACGTCGCCGTGCGGGCGGCGTCGTCGACGGCGAACAGGCTCGTGCCCCAGCGCTCGTACACCGCGTTGCTGGTCCGGTAGAAGCCGAAGTCCTCGTCGCCGGACTCCGTGTTCCACAGGGGCAGGTCGTAGGGGCGCAGGACCTTGTTTCTGAACTTCACCGCACGTCCCCCGTTCGCGGACTCGCGTTCCACGCGCGAGGGGTACATGTGCATGCTGAGGGTGTCGATGTATCGCTTGTACTCCCACTTCGGGAACTGCTTGCGCAACTCGCCGAAGACGGCAGTGATGAACTCGGCGTCGTACGGACCGCCCATCGCGACCACGGACGCAGACGGATCGGCGCGCTTGATCGCCTCCGCTCCACGCTTGAGCATCCTTGCGTAGAAGGCCGGCTCGAACTGGTAGTTGGGCTCGTTCCAGATCTCCCATGCCTGCACGTCGCCGCGGTAGTGGCGCGCCACCTGCCCGACGAACTCCTCCCACTTGTCGAGGTCGGGGTTGCCGTCGTCGTCGGCCCACTTGGGCCAGTAGTCGTTCGTGCCCAGCGTGCCCAGGACGGAGATCCCGCGCTTGGTCGCCTTGGAGATGTCCGAGTCGTACCAGAGGAACTTGTCGTCCTCGGGCTCGATGACGCTCCAGCGAAAGAAGCGTCCCGGGCTCAGCGCGCGATCCCATTTGATGCCCAGCCGGCCCATCGAGTCGTACTGCCAGTCGCTGAAGTTCGAGTGCGCCCCAATCAGGGAGTCGCGATCGGCGCCCTTGCGGCGCGGCCGCGGGACGACGCCGAAGATGACCTCCTCCTCCGAGCCCTCGTCGCCCTCCACCCACATGACGACCCTGAAGATGCCGCGCTTGTCCACGGAGAGGCCGAGATCGGCCGACTCGACCGACTTCGCAGGCACGGTGACGTCGCGGGTGCCCGCGCGGACCCTGCGGTTGAGGTAGTCGTAGATCTCGAAGCGGACGGTGCGCTTGAGTTCCCGGGGGCCGGCGTTGTAGGCGCGCAGGCCCATCCGCACCGGCTCGTCGCCGTAGTAGAGGTTGCTCGGTTGCGTTCGCTGCAGCCCGATCTCGAGCGGCGACCTCGACAGGTAGGTTGGCGCGGGACCGCCCTCGTTCAGCGACACCGCGTCCACCGACAGATGACGCCCGGCAGCCGCGACCTCGGCGGCGATCCTGACGTGGTAGTCCGCCGTCGGGTAGCTCAGCAGGAACCCCGTGAGATCGACGCGCGTCCATTCGCTGCCGACGCTGAAGGCCTTGTTGAGGACGTGCTGCCCGCGCTGGCCCTCGAGCTCGGGCGCCGACGGCGGTCCGAAGGAGTTGACGAGCGAGATCCTGCCCTTGACCGGGTTCTCACCATCGCCCTTCAACCACACCGACAGCGTGTGCTGCTTGTTCGCGGCGACCGGGATCGGCTTGGACACGATCGTGATCGGCGCGCCCTCCTCCGGGCGCAGACCGCTGCTGGAGCGATCGATCGGCAGCTTGAGGCTCGCGCGGCCGTCCTTGCCGTCGCGCGGGTCCCACACGGATATGAGGCTGAAGCGGCGGTCGTCAGTGGAACCCCAGCCATGCCCGAGGCCGACCTCGAAGCTGCCGTTCTCCACGAGGTTGCCGCGTCGCGGCGCGCTCTTGTCCATGGTCTTGGGGTAGTCCAGCGCCACGACGCGGTCGGATGCGAGGACGACCTCCCCGGGATCGGTGGTGAGGTACAGCCCCCTGACGAGCAGCTTCTCCTTCTTGGAGGGATCCTGGCCCGACCGCTGGAGAGTGAACTCGAGCTTGTCGGTCGCGGACTCCACCGTGATCGGGACCTGGTCGGACCAGTAGGCGTTGTCGTCGTCGTCGTTGGTCGTCACGGTCGCCTCACCCCCTCCGAGGGCGAACTTGACCTTCACAGGACGGTCGTAGTTGATGCCCTTCACGAACGCGAAGTACTTCCCCGGCTTCAGCATCTGCTTCAGACGCATGCGTCCGGACAGACTGCTCGCTCCCGGCAACATCCAGCCCATGTACGCGCCCTCAGGGGCATCGCGATCCTCGTAGAGCTTCCAGTAGCGGTTCTTCTCCTTGACCTGCGCATCGAGCTTCAGCGCCACCAGATCCTGTCCGACGAAGCCGATGCGGACGTCGCCGGGCTCGTCGCCGCCAGCAGACCACAGGCCCCAGGCCACGATGATCGCGACGAGCAGCAATCCCCCGAGCAGCAGCTTGCGCGGCGGGCCCGTCGATGCCGGCCCCGCGACCGCAGCGTCGCGTTCGGACTCGCCGGGCTGCTCGGCATCCTGCGTCACGACCGAACCCGTTCGGCGGGGCCGACCGACCAGTGATCGAAGGGCAGCCCCGAGAGCTCGCGGAACTGCGCGACGTCGTCGCGCAGCGCGTCCGCGAGCCGCGCGCGGACATCCGCCGGCAGCAGCGTGCGCGGCGCGGGTCGCATCAACCCGCGTCGGGCGACCTCGAAGACCGCCTCGCGCACGCTCGCCGGCACCTTCGTCCTCACGAGATCGGCGACCGGCGACTTTCTCAGCCGTACCCCCGCCCCGGTCATCCGCAGCTTCGTCTCGCGCGTGTTGAGCTCCGAGTCGAAGCGATCGGATGCAAAATCTGCTTCGACGCCCAGAAACGCGAACACCGACCGCAGCGTGTCCTCGCGCTTGAACCTCAAGGCCTCCTGGTCGACGATCAGGATCGACGAGCGCGCAAAGAACTGCAGGTACTGCTTCAGCTGCAGCGCGTACATGCTGGACGCCACGTAGAGGTTCTTGCCGGGATCGAGCTCGGCGAAGGTCTTCTCTACCTCCCTGCCGACCTTGTGTGAGCAGTAATGCTGATGGTGAAGCGCTTCCGCACGGTCGATCGGATCGCGCACGACGTAGATGAGCCTTGCGTTCGGAAGTACGGAGTGGATGCGCTCGGGCACGCCCTTCACGAAGGGGTGATAGGTGTACTCGACCGAGGATTCACCGCGGACGCGGCCCGCTGCCGTGAAGCAGCGCCTGTACTCGTCGAGCGCATCGCGAAAGTCCGCGCGGTGAAAGAAGTTCGGCTCCTTCGGAACCGACATCCCGATGTCCGGGTGCTGGCGCAGGTAGTAGTACAGGCTGGTGGTGCCGGACTTGGCCGCTCCGATGATCAGGAAGTCAGGTAGGCAGCCGTCGTCGGGCTCACCGTCGGCGAGCCCGTCCAACGCGGCGTCGTCCCAGCGGACGTTGTGCCAGTTCATGGGGTCTCGCCCACGGGCCACCAGTTAGACCGTCCAGTGCTTGAACGACCGCCCGGTCAACTCGCGAAAGCGCGCCGCATCCTCGCGGAAGTGGCCCGCCACCTGCTCGCGCATCTCAGGCGACAGACGGGTGGGCGTCACGGTTCCGGAAGGCGACAGGACGCGCCGCGCGGCGGCGAACAGCGGCTCGCGCACCGCCACCGGCAGCAGCCGGCGTCCGAGCTGCGCCGGCGCCGAGTGGCTGGCGCGCGCGGCGGTCTGGGAGGAACGGATCGTCTTCGTGCGGGCCTTGATCTCGCGCTTGAAGTGCTCGGGCGACAATCCGGGCTCGATGCCCAAGAAGGAGAACACGGAGCTCATGGTCGCGTCGCGCTCATGCTTGAGATCGCGGTTGTCGACGATCAGGATCTGCGACCGCTCGAAGACCTCGAGATACTGCTCGAGCTGCAGCCCATAGGTGCTGCCCCTGATATACGGGTCATCCAGTGGGTCGGTTATCTGCGCGAAGGCCTGCTCGATCGGCCGCGATTCGGTGCGGTTGAAGTACTTGTGAAAATAGTGAGACTCGGCACGCTCGATCGGATCTCGCACGAGGTAGATGAGCTTGACGTCAGGTACCAGGGCGCGGATCCGCTGCGGCACGTGCTTGCGCCGCGGGAAGTTCGAGTACGCGGGAGAGGCCTCGCCACGCATCCCCGGACGATCGGCAAAGCAGTTCTCATACCAGTCCAGCGAGTCCATGTAGTCCTCGCGCGTGAAGAAGTTGGTCTCCTTCGGCCAGGACATCACGATCTGCGGATGCTGGTTGAGGTAATGGTGCAGGCTGGTCGTGCCGGC
>Ga0136640_10000715_pt1 | contig 12858 bp, 9 predicted proteins | sample AntDrymUQ8642106_2_FD_105498 | JGI IMG/M metagenome (GOLD analysis project Ga0136640, IMG submission 105498) | Polar desert sand microbial communities from Dry Valleys, Antarctica - metaG UQ864 (21.06) | ecosystem: Environmental > Terrestrial > Soil > Desert | place: Antarctica: Dry Valley...
AGCCGATTGTTCCGCGTCGGACACCACCTGCTCGAACAATAAAATTATAAAAGTTAAAATCGCAGCAGCAGACCGCGAGGATATAGAAGAAAAATATGTCTACAAAGTTTCTGCGGGTAAAATTATCGGCGAAGGCGCGGATGTAGAATGGGATTTATCCGACGTTAAGCCCGGAAATTACACAATTACGGCAGGCATCAGCCAGCCTATCTTTAACGGCACACGTTGGGAAGTTCTCGGAATGACAAAAACAAAAGTTGTGGTAATCAAAAAATAATTTAACTGCAACTGACCGCCCGTAAAGTTTGTGTCGCAAACGGAAAATTATTTTCTGCCGCAGATTTCTGAGATTGTCGAAGCGGCGCGACGTTTGGCGGCTTATTAACGAAACGTCTGCAGTATTGACGGCAAACGCCGCCCAAATGATTTAATTGTTTGCTTAACACAATTTGAATGCTCTCTACGTTCATTACCGACAAGATGCCGGCGTTCCGTTTTCTTATTCACAGCCAACCGATGCTGTGCTAACCTCGACTAAAATTATCTGGACTTACTCAAGTTTATCCAGAAAATTATTATCCAAAACTCAAAGACGAAATATGGCACTCGACAGTTCAAATCAAACATTCGACCAGCGCGACCTTTTAACTTTGGCGACGAATAAAATGAATCTGCTTCCTCGTTCGGTTTTGCGCGGCGGCGATTATTTATTGCTCGACGGCAACTGGCGATTTACCCTTGACGTGGAAAATCAAGGGCTGAAGAAAAAATGGTTCGTCAAACACAATTACACGGTGACGGCGAATTTTCCCGGTTCGATTGAATCGTATTTCGCCGCCGTGCAGGATTTCAAAGGCGAATCTAATTTATACACCGAGAGCGACGAAGTGATTGCGTGGTATGAGCGCGATTTCACCGTTCCCGAAGAATGGACGACGCAAGGCAGATTGACGCAGTTGACTTTCGGAGCGTGCGGCTACGAAACGCGGGTTTGGCTCAACGGCTCGCCGCTGAAAACCATCGAAGGCGAGAAGACGCATTTCGGCGAATACACTTCTTTTTCGTATGAGCTGCCGCCGGAGATTTTGCAGCCCGTCAACCGCCTGACTTTGCGTGTCGTGGACACGATTGACGCGGAAATCCCGCGCGGCAAACAGGCTTCGCGTGTTTATAAGCAGGGCGGAATCTGGTATCAGACGATTTCCGGCGCGGTGCGGAGCGTTTGGATTGAACCGGTCGGGCGCAATCGTCTGCGCTCGCGGCTCGGAGTAACGAGCAGTCTGCACGACCGGCTGGTCGAATTTGATTTTACGATGCTCATTCACGATGCCGGTTCGTATCGCCTGCGCCTGACCGCCGCGCCGCGCAAGAAAACGGACGAACAAAATCCGGCGACAGCTGAATTTGATTTGCAGTTGGAGGCGGGCGAAAGCGTCCGGCGCGTTCCGCTCTCGATGCCGGAGGCGAAATTCTGGTCGCCCGCTTCGCCGAATCTTTATCATCTGTCGGCGGAACTCGTCGCGCCGGACGGAACGAGTGCGGGCATCGAAACTCATTTCGGATTGCGTAAAATCGAAGCGCGCGGGCGGCACGTTTATCTGAACAACGAGCCGACTTATCTGGACGGAATTCTTTACCAGCCGGGCATCTCGACATTCGACGAAATGCGCCGGCATCTTTACGCCATCAAGCGTCTCGGCTGCAATCTCTGCCGCGTTCATATCGCCGGAATTGACCCGCGCATCTACGATATAGCCGACGAAATCGGGTTGATGCTGTGGGTCGAAGTTCCCTCGCCGCATAGCTCGACGCAGAAGAGCCGTAAAATACATTGGGCGGAACTCCAGCGAATGCTCGTTTTCATCGCCGCGCATCCGTCAATCGTAATTTTGAGTTTGTATAACGAGGATTGGGGCGCGGAAGACATTAAGACGAACGCGGAAACGCGCCGTTATATTTCCCAGACTTTCGATTATTTGCGTCTTCATTATCCGCAGCTTTTGATTGTTGACAACGACGGTTGGAATCACGTTTCGCAGAATGGGCGGCTGAGTTCGCATCTGTTGACGGCGCACGTTTACACGCCGGTTCCGGCGGATTGGGCGACGGCTCTCGAACGTCTGGCGGCGGGCGAAACGCACGGTGTTACGGCAGAGCCGCTCGTGGCGGGCGACGAGTATTTTTATCGCGGGCAAGTGCCGCTCATTATCAGCGAATGGGGCGGCTTCGGCTTTTCCAATTACGGCGGACCGGACGAAGCCGAAGGCAAACACCGCCTTATCGAATTGTTCAAACACGAAATGCGCCGCCACGCAGTCGCGGGCGATGTCTATACGCAGGCGACGAGTATCGAAGATGAAGTCAACGGAATCATCGAACCGCAAAGCGGCAAACTCCTTGTTCCGGCAGGCTTGCTCGACAGCACCAAGTCGTTCGACGAATAAAGACGCGAAAATGATTTTATTACCGGCGTGTAAGATTCCAATGCTCGATGTGTTCGGTAAATTCGTTCGGTTTGATTTTACGCAGAGGCGCGAGCGATTCGATTTCGATAAAATCCCCCGCCGTGTAAAGCTCGGTGTTTGAGTTCATATCTGGATACGTCGCATTTTCGACGAAGCCGAAGCGTTTGACGAATTGCAAATTTTTGTAACGATAAGCCGCCCAGCCCTGCTTGTTCAGAACGCCGATTTTTTGCGGCGACGGCTTTTCGGCATTAACCGTCAAACGAATATAATCTTTGTCGAATCGCCAGCGCGCATCCGACAAATCCGTGTAAGACCAGAGGCTCAGATTTCTGACGGGCAGCAAAGTCTCCGCGCCGTAAGCGGCAAAAGGTTCGTTCGGAATCAACGCTTCGCCGCCGCCGCACATAATCGTCAAAGCCCACGCCGCAATCTCAATCGTCTCCGCGCCGCGATTGGTAATACGATGGTAAATCGAAACGCCGCTTCCCTTTCCGTCTAAAGTTACGGTGATTTCTTTCTGCGTCCCGGTGACGAATTCGATTGGCTGAACCAGACGAATCGAATTTTTTGTTTCGTCAAAATCGTATTCGATTGGCGCGTTGTCGGGCGCATAAGAATTCGGCATCGTCTCCGGCGCAATCCACAAGCGATGTCCGCCGTAAGGTTTCCAAACGCCGAGCGCGGTTTCAACCGTCGTCTCCGGGTGAACGCCTAAAATGTTTTCGCCGTTCAGAAAACCGTAATGCAGAATTCGCGGTCCGAAGTCGGTCGTGACGATAATTTCAACTTCGCCGTTCTTCAGGCGAATACAGTTTGGAAAGTTTTGGTATTGGATCGTTTCCATAATGAAAACAGTTCGGACGAGTTTTTATAAAAAAATTTGAAGGCGGCGTTTCACCGCTTTATGCCGGAAAGAAAAATTATTCGGAATAGATGAGAGATGAGAGATGAGAGATGAAAGATGAAATCTATCGGTTATCTGTATTCACCAATTAGATTAGATAGCTGAAAACAACCGGATAGCTTGGCAAACTGTTCGCTGTTCGCTATTAACTATTCACTGTTTTTTCAAAGAAATTCTTCGTTTATCAGTGAATAGCGAACAGCGAACAGCTGACAAAACCGTCTGACCATCAACCTATTTTGTCAATACAGTTATCATCTACCATCTATTCTCTATTCCGAAAAAAAAATCTAAAATACGACGTGGTTAAAAAGTTATTTCACTTGCGCCGTCCGCCGCGCCCGAAACGTAAATTGACGGCTTTAAATTAATTTGCCGCTCATACTCGGTCGAAATCGCTTCAATAAAATTATCAAGGTTTTCGCGCCGCACAAGATTAACGGTCGAGCCGCCGAAACCGCCACCGGTCATTCTCGCGCCGAAAACTCCCGCGCAGCCGTCGGCAATCGCAGCCAGCAAATCTAACTCTTTGCAGCTCACTTCGTAATCGTCGCTTAAAGAAGCGTGCGAGAGTTTCATCAATCGTCCAAACTCGATAAAATCATTTTGCTTCAACGCTTCGGCGGCTTGCAGCGTGCGCTCGTTTTCCGTGACGACGTGGCGGCAACGCTTTTTAATTGTTTCCGGCAGATGCGCCGCGTATTTTTCAAACGCTTCGACGCTGACATCGCGTAACTGTTCAATATCCGGCAAAAAAGTTTTTAATAAATCCACGCCGCGCTCGCACTCTTCGCGCCGCGTGTTGTATGCAGATGCGGCAAGCTCGTGTTTGACTTTTGAATCGCAAATCACGGTTGCCACTTCTTCGCTCGCAAAAGGAATTTGCTCGGCACGCAAACTTCGGCAATCAATCAGAAGCGCGTTTCCTTTTTCGCCCAATGCGGAAACGAATTGATCCATAATGCCGACATTCGCGCCGACAAATTCGTGTTCGGCGGATTGCCCGATTAAAGCGAGTTTTACTTTTTCAATCGTCTGACCGGACGTTTCCGCGAGAGCCAGCCCGACGGAAATCTCCAGCGCGGCTGACGAGGAAAGCCCCGCGCCCGCCGGAACATCAGAGAAAATCAACAAATTCGCGCCGCGCAATTTCCCGTTTTCCCGTTCTAAAATACGCGCCACGCCCTCGACATAATCAAGCCACGAGCCGCGCCGTTTCCTGGCGGGCGCGCCTAAATCTATCTCGCCCGCTTCGTCCAGATTTACTGAACGAACGAAAATTTTTCTGTCGTCGCGGGCGGCGGCGGCGACTGTCGTTGTGTATTCAATCGCCATCGGAAGGACGAAGCCGCCGTTATAATCGGTGTGTTCGCCGATCAGATTGACTCTGCCCGGAGCGCGAAAAAGACGCGGCTTGCCTCCGTAAAGTTTCTGAAATTCGGTCAGTAAGATTTTCGGTTCAATCGCCATTAATTAAGTCAGTCAAAAATCTAAAAATCAAAATTTGAAATGTGACCGCGAAGTTCCGCCGCTTTTTCTTCCGGCAGCGTGTCGTTGATAAACATTCCCGCGCCGCTTTCGCTGCCCGCCAGATATTTTAATTTCGTGGCGGAGCGCATCGGCGGATAAAACTCTATATGAAAATGATAAAAATCATACGCGCCGCCGTCCGAAGGTTTTTGGTGCAGAACCATCATATACGGAAACGAAACATTAAAAAGTTTGTCGAAGGCGACGAGAACCTGCTTTAAAATCAACGCCAAATCTTTTTGTTCATTTGCCGAAAGCTGCGTCAAATCCTGCAAATGCCGCTTTGCCGCGATGTGCGTTTCATACGGGTAGCGGGCGAAAAACGGAATATAAGCGACAAAAGATTTGTTCTCCGTCACGATTCGCCGTCCGTCGCGCAACTCTTCCGCCGCAATATCGCAAAGCAAACAGTGTCCGGTCTTCTCCTGATGAAGACGCGATTGCTCCAACTCTTTTTCGACGCGCGGCGGCACGAACGGGTAAGCGTAAATCTGCCCGTGCGGATGATTGAGCGTCACGCCGATTGCCTCGCCTTTGTTTTCAAAAATAAAAACGTATTTGACGAATTCTAATCTTGCTAATTCTCGAAAACGGTCAGTCCAAACCCGCACCAGTTTGTAAATCTGACTGACCGGCTCGTTTGCCAGAGTCGAATTGTGATTCGGCGTATAAACCACCACTTCGCATTCGCCCCGCGCCGGACGCGCCGGATAAAAATCGGTTGCTTCGATTGCCTGTTCGGGCGGATTCGGGCTTAAACTCGGAAAACGATTTTCAAAAACGACAATATCGTAAGTCGCCTCAGGGATTTCGGTCGGGAAACCGCCGGGCGCGGTCGGGCAGAGCGGGCAGAAACCGGCGGGCGGCAAAAACGTGCGGTCTTGCCGATGCGTCGCGGTCGCCAGCCATTCGCCCAAAAGCGGATTCCATCTGAGTTCAGACATTTTTCCGCTCCTCGCTTTCGCCGGTTTTCGTCGCCGGTTTTTCGACCGTTTCAAAGGTGTAATAAATTATATAACGCCGCTCGTCCGCCATCGTTTCGCGCCGCGCGCGCATCTCGCCGGTGTCTGATTTGTCGTCTTTCATTCTCAAATTATTATAAACAAAATTTTATTCTCTAGTGCAATTTACCATACGCATTTGCCGTTTTATGTTAATCTTTATCAAAATTACTGGAAAAAAATCTCGTTATGAAAAAGAAATTTTTATCGCTAAATTTATTTTTGCTTTTGTTCGTTTTCCCGGTTTTCGTTTTCGCGCAGACGCTCGACGACCGGCTCAAAGAGATTGACGCTTACGCCGAAAAAACGCGCCTCGACTGGAACGTGCCGGGAATTGCCGTGGCGATTGTCAAAGACGATAAAGTTGTTTTCGCCAAAGGCTACGGCGTGCGCGAAATGGGCAAAACGGAGCGAGTTGACGAAAATACTTTGTTTGCCATCGCGTCGAACTCGAAGGCTTTTACGACGGCGAGTTTGGCGATTCTGGTTGATGAGAAAAAATTGAATTGGGATGACAAGGTGGTGAAATATCTGCCCGAATTTCAAGTTTATAATCCGTATGTGACGAGCGAGCTAACGATTCGTGATTTGGTTTCGCACCGCAGCGGACTCGATACGTTTAGCGGCGATTTGCTGTGGTATGAAACGAATTACGGCGCGGATGAGATTTTAAGGCGCGTGCGTTTTCTGAAACCGAAATCGAGTTTTCGCAGTCAGTTCGGTTATCAGAATTTGATGTTTATTGCGGCGGGCAAAGTCGTCGAGAAAGTATCGGGCAAAACCTGGTCGCAATTCGTCACGGAAAGAATTTTAACGCCGCTCGGAATGACCGGAACGACGACGAGCGTTAAGAATTTAAAAGATAATTATTCGATGCCGCATAACGAATCGGGCGGCAAATTGCGCGTTCTGCATTCGGGAAATGTGGACGGCGCGAACGCGGCGGCTGGATTAAATTCTTCGGCGGCTGATGTGGCGAAATGGCTGCGCTTACAGCTTGGGCGCGGAAAATTTGAAGGCAAACAGATTTTTAGCGAGCGGCAATCGGGCGAGATGTGGTCGGCGCACACGGTTCTTGGTGTCAATCCGTTTCCGGCGAAAGACGCGCCGACGAAATTGTTTTCGGCGGTCGGTTTGGGCTGGTTTTTAAATGATTATCGCGGCAGAAAAGTCGTTTCGCACGGCGGCGGGCTTGACGGAATGATTTCGCAGACGGCGATGATGCCCGAAGAAAATTTGGGTCTGGTCGTGTTGACGAATTCGGAAACGGGCGTGAATACGATTTTGCAAAACAAAATTTTCGATGTCTTTCTCGACGCGCCGAAACGCGATTGGAGCGCGGAACGGCTGACGCGCGCCAAACAAAACAAAGCAAAGGAGGCTGAAGAAGATAAAAAACTCGTCGCCTCGCGTGTAGCGAATACAAAAACGAGTTTGGCATTCAAAGATTACGCCGGAAATTACATTGATCAACTTTACGGCGATGCGACCGTCGCGGAGGAAAACGGCAAGCTCGTTCTGCGTTTCGTGCAGTCGCCGAACTTTGTCGCCGATTTAGAGCATTGGCACTACGACACTTTTCAAATCAAATGGCGACCGTCGGTGGCATACAATTTCCCGCGCGGCTTCGTCACTTTTACGATTGATAAAACGGGCGCAACCGACGAAATGAAAATTGACCAGCCGAATAATGATTTTTGGTTTTACGAGTTGGCATTCAAGCGGAAATAAAAGCGGAAGAGTGAAAGGGTAAAAAATGGCTAAAGTGAAATAGCCGATTTAATCAAACTCAAATTTTAAGCCGGACAATTTTCTGCTTTTCTACTCTTTCACTTTACAATTACTTGCGTTAGTCACAAGCCTATGTCAGAATCCGTGTATTAACAACAATTTATTACACAACAGAATTTAAGGAGAATTTATAAAGTCAATGTCAGAAAACGGAACGGTCGCGGCGACCGAAGAAACAACTTCGACAACCAGCGAGACGACAAATCAGGAAACCGCGCCGGCGGCGGAAGAAAATACTGAAGATATTTCATATCACACGGTTGAAAAAGAAGGAAATGTCACGGCGATCTGGGAAATGCAGGGACGCAAACACATTCGCACGATTGACCCGCGCTCGAACGAGGGCAAGCAGATATTGGAGCTTTTTGAAACCGCCGGATAAGCGAGCCGTTCAAGAACATTTCGGAAATATCCGATTCGTCTTGCCTTTGAGCAAAAATTCCTTGCCTTTTCCCAATGATAAAGTTACTATAGCTTGCATTCCACGACGAGCAGTTTGAAAGTTTGTAGGCACACGTCGGATAAGTCTTAGTTTTTCCAACATTAAGGCTTGTCTAAACTTCGGAAAGTTTTAATCTTTTTTATAAATAAACGGAGGTGATTCTTGTGAAGGATTTGCTGTTTGCGGTTTTGGCTTTAATTTCAGCCGTCATTGCGGTGGTAACTTTTTTGAATTATCAAAAAAGTGCTAATCAGACGATGATTATCATAGCGATAATTTGCATCATTGCCACGCTCGGTTTCGGCGCGATGTTTTTATCGGGCAGAGTTAACAAGCAAGATGATATTCATATTACCGAATAGAATTTTACTTTTTTCGACTAAGCGGTAAATTGATAAAGTTCACATCAGCGTTTTTTCTAAGCGGCGTGACTTTATCGTTTACCGTTTGTCTTTTTCCCTTTCAACTTAAATCAAAAGCTCATTTATACGGCACTTTTAATTGACTAGCGTTTGTAACCAACCTCTTTATTCTTGCCATCCAACTTTTGCTGTTTTAGTCAAATCCTATTTAATCTACAATCGCTCGCCGGACGAATGCGACAATTTTACAATCTTTGGTATAATGTTTACTAAAATGTAATGATTACATTTTAGATTATTAGAATAGTTTTACGAAAAATGCCAAAAATAGCCGATATACAAGAAACGCCGAATCCGAACGCGGTTAAATTTATACTTAAAGAGCCTGTCAGTCACGGAACTTCACACTCATTCGATACCGCTGAAAAAGCTGCGAACGACGCGCTTGCCAAATCGCTGTTTGATATGGGCGAAGTCGTTTCGGTTTTTTATATGGACAAAATGATTACGGTTGAGAAAACCGACGAAGCCGATTGGGACGAGATTTTGCCGCTGCTCGCTGTTCCGATTCGGGCGGCGGAATCTGTTCAGACGACGAACGGCGCGAACGGTTCGGCGGCTTCGACAGTCGGCGGCGCGATTGCGGCGGCAGCGAGCGACAATCCGGTTATTGCACAAATCAACGAATTGCTCGACGAAAGAATCAGACCGTATCTGGCGAGCGACGGCGGTTGGCTGGAGATTCTCGATTTAGAAGATAAAACCTTAAAAATTCGCTATCAGGGCGCGTGCGGAAGCTGTCCTTCGAGTTTGACGGGAACGCTGATGGCGATTGAGAATATGATTAAAGACGAGATTGATTCTGAAATCGAAGTCATCGCGGTTTAATCGAAGCCAACAATTACGGGCGCGAATGAATCTTTTCAAATTGCTCTTTTCTTACGGACAGACTGCCGCCAGGCACTTTTAACAAATTTTATCCCCTGCAAAAAAGTTTCTTGACATAAAAACAAAAAAAAGTTCATAATCAAAAAGGTGACATTGATTGAAAATGTCATCTCATCAATTTAGATTTCAAATATCTACTCAAAACTGCCAACCGAATCATCCCTGAAAGCGCAGTCTTTTCAACATACGGAGGAAGAAATATAGTGAATAGCGAAGAACTCGAACTTAGTTTGAGAAACGAATTCGAGAGCCATCTCAAGAATGTTGTCGCCGATATGCGGCAGGAATTTTCCCAGTTTCAGGAAAAAGTCGAAGCTGAATTCGATAAACATAAATCGCAGCTCGACGGGGTTTTCCAGGAATTTTCCGCCCGGCTCGGAACCGAGAAGGAACTCGAAGGCGGATTTTCGGAAACGGTGGTCGAACATCTGCGCCTGGCGCGTGATGAAGGCGCGCGGATCACCGCAACGGCATTTGCCGAAGCGGAAGAAATGGATAAACAAACCGCTGCCGATGCCGCGCCGAAAGTCGGAATAAGCGAATTGAGTGCCGCGATAGCCGACATCACCGCGCAAAATTCGCAGGCGACGATTTTGAAAACACTCGTCCAGCACGCGGCACAATTTACGCCTCGCGGCGCGTTTTTCATTATCAAGAACGAGCATTTCGTCGGCTGGCGCGTTTTCGGAAAAGAAGGCGATTTAGACGAGCAAACCGTCCGCGAAGTTTTCTTCCCGGTTGCTTCCTCAACCGCGCTGGGCGAATCCGTCCGCTCATTGAGCGCGGTCGAAAGCTCTTTCGGAACTTATGCCGATGATTCGATTTATTTAAACAAACTTGAATTCGGACAGCCCGACCGGATGTTTGCCATTCCGCTCGTGGCGCGTGGACGCGGCGTTGCCGTTCTTTACGCCGATTACGGAACGCAGGGCGAAGAAGTCAATTTTGAAGCACTCGAAACTCTGGTGCGCGTCGCCGGTTTAACGGTCGAGATTTTGGCTGGCGCGCCCGCCGCCAGAATATCCCAGGATTCCGCAGCAGTTTCCGAAAGTTACGAGCAAACAGTTTCGGATGAAAGCCGTGAAGAATACGCCGAACCCGAAACGGTAGAAGAATATCAAGCCGTCCCGCAAATAGCGGAAACGACGGAAAGCGATGACTTTGCCGCGCAGCCGGTATCGTCTTTCGATGACTCGTTCAACGAAGCGGAAGTAATCGCCGTCGAGCCGGAAGTTGAGGAAACAGAAGCGATTGCCGTTCAAGCAGAGGAAGATTCGTGGACTCAGCCGACACCCACTGAAGAAGCCGAAGACGAAACGGACGGTTATCAACCCGTCATTGAGGACACCGATTATTCCGCACCGCAACAAAACGATTATCAATTTTCAAAAACGCCGGACGTTAAAGATTCAATGTCCGAAGCGGAAGAAGTTCCGCAATACGACAGCGGGCGGTTTGAGCCGGTTGAAAGCTCTCTCGGCGAAAGCGGTTCGTTAAACGGTAAATCGGAAACACCGGCAGTCGAAACTTATGAGCCGGTCGTCAGCGAACCGGTTGCCGCGCCGCCTGTCAGATCACGATTCAGCGACCGCAATGTTGATTTGCCGATTGAAGTCGGCGAAGACGAACGCCGCCTGCACAACGACGCTCGCCGCTTTGCGCGTCTGTTGGTTTCGGAAATCAAGCTCTACAACGAGCAAAAGGTCAAAGAAGGACGCGAAGGGCAGGATTTATATGAGCGACTTCGTGAAGCGATTGACCGTTCGCGCGATATGTATGACAAGCGCGTCCAGCCGCCGGTCGCCGCCAAGTTCGATTATTTTCATTACGAATTAGTCAGTTCTCTGGCGGAAGGCGAAGAAGGCAAACTCGGAGGCAATTATCCGGGCGCAGCCATTTAGAAGTAAGCAGCCAAACAAAACAACGGAACGCCAGCATCTTGCTGGCAAACGTCGCGCAAGCGACGTAGAAGACTCGATACTCAAGTGTATTTGAACGCTCGCGCGTTCATTTCCAGCAAGATGCTGGCGTTCCTTTAGTCAAACATAATTTTATCCTGACACATAAATGGCAAAAGTAAAGCCGATTTCGATAAACTTGAATGTTTATCGAAGTCGGCTTTTTTAGGTTTTACTTTCAGCTTATTGAATCTCAAATTGAACGAATTGCGTAGCGATTTGGCGTTTCTTTTTCGCCAGATTGTCCGTCACGACGATTTGCAGAACGTATTCGCCCGCTTGCATCGTGCCGCCTAAGCTCAACGCGCCTATGGCTTTTACCCGCTGCAAATCAGTTTGTGCCAGTAATTCGAGCGGCGTGTTTTTGCCTTCGAGAACCGGTTTGCCGTCGCGGAAAATTTTCACCTGCGCGGATAGATTCGGCTTTTGCGATGCGTCAGATTTCGCATTATAAATTTCGTAACCGTAGCGCAAAATCGTGCCGCGTTTGAACCGGCGAAGCGAAGTATCGTTCATCGAACTGTCCGGCACATCATTTTCCGCCGCGTTCGTGTTCGGCGCATTTTCGTTGAGTTTCTGCCATTGCGCGACGGTTAAATTTTCCAGCACGATGCTCGAAATCGTCAGATAATTTTTCTTCAAATTCGGAATCTCGATAAACTGATTTGCCGAGCCGACCTTGTTCGACGCGCTATCCCGAATCGCCACGCGATACTGATACGCGCCCGGTTTTTTAACGGGAAAAGTAAAATGATAAACAAAGCCTTCGTCTAAAAGTTTTCGGTAACTCTCGTCGTTGACCGTCCACGTATAAGTTTTGCTGATTTGGTCAACCACCGTGCCGTTTTCGCCGAAGCTGATCGCCAAAACATCAAACACGGCTTTCTTTTTGCCGTCCGCTTGATCGGTAAATTTCAAATCTTTGGCGTTGACATGCAGCAGTGAACGCACGAATGAGCCTTGTTTGTTGTTTCCGAAAAGCGTGTTGAGACGCAGAGAAATGTCGCTGACCGCAAACGGCGAGGTCAGAGCCGTGAAAATTTGTTGCGCGGCGGTTTGATTTGCCGGTTTTTTTATTTCGTCGTCGGCGATTCCGAAAAATCCGCTTCGATAACGGACGTTCGTTCCTTTCCGGTTGACCTTTACTTCTAGTTTGTTAAAACGCCTGGTTTTCGGGTCGAACGTCTCGTCGTCCGGCTGATAGCCGATTAAATAATAGCCTTTCTGGTCTTCGAGGGCTTTGTCTAAACCGTTGTTGATGCTGTTGTTATTGAAAAACGCCCGCCCGCCGGTTTCTTCCGCCAGATAAGCCAGTCCTTCCTGTTTATCGAAAATTTCAGCCGACCGCGAACTGTTCAAGTTTTGAAGTCGCTCGCCCGAAACATTGCTCGTATTATCCGCCGCCGTCAATCCGGTCGTTAAAAGTCCGCGAGCGTCGAAAGTGTAAATCGAGA
>Ga0136640_10000716_pt1 | contig 12853 bp, 14 predicted proteins | sample AntDrymUQ8642106_2_FD_105498 | JGI IMG/M metagenome (GOLD analysis project Ga0136640, IMG submission 105498) | Polar desert sand microbial communities from Dry Valleys, Antarctica - metaG UQ864 (21.06) | ecosystem: Environmental > Terrestrial > Soil > Desert | place: Antarctica: Dry Valley...
CCTGCTCGCGCGTGCAGGAGGTGGTCATGGCGGCACCGTAAACCCGACCGGCGACAAGGCACGCTGTGCGGCGGACGCTGCAGCCGTCATCTGATCGGTATGACGCCGTCCATGGAGTGCTCGCCGAAATGCTCGACGTTCCGCTGGTCACCAGCGACGTCCGAACACAGCAAGGGGTCGCGGAACGTGGCATATTTGTGGCAGGAACAGAGCACGCCTGAGTACCACCGTGGACGCCAGCCTTCTCGAGATCGCTCGCGGACTGCGCCCGAACGCTACGGACGCCGCGATGATCGATGAGGCACTGCGCGCCTTGCTTACGCGCCACCGCGCAACCGAGGTCGACGCCAGTTATGCCGCGTACGACGAACACCCGCTCGACGAGCCGGACGAGTGGGCGACCTGGCGTCCTTCCGCGAAGCTGTCGCCCGGTCGTGACCACAGTTCCAGCGCGACTCTGTGGAGAGTGTGTCGGTCGCGCTCCTCGTCGAGCGAATCGGTCGGCTGGCCGATCGGATGCGACAGATCTGCGCGTCGCTCGCCGTCGCGATCGACTGCGCGGACTGACGACGTCTCGACAGGCCATCCATGCCGTCGTGCCGGTCACCGCCTCACAGCGGGGCGAACGCCACCCCGCGCCTCGGCTCGCCGTTGAAACGCTGACTGTCCGAGCCGACCCACAGTCCCTTGCCGGTGACCATAAAGTCCTTGCCGCCGATCCTGGCGGGCTTGTCCGGGTTCCACCCCAACGCTTTGCCGGTCCGCGAGTTGATCGCTCCGATGCCTCGACGGCGCACCGCCGTGTTCACCGGATGGCCCTGATAGCCGCCGGCGTTGTTGAGCCAGGTGAAGTGCCCCTGCACATACACGGCGGCGCCGGTGACCGCCACCGACCAGACGCTGTCACCGCCGGTGTAGTTGATCCACGTAGGCCGGCGAGGGTGCCGTACGTCGGTCTCGAAACGTGCCGCGGCGTCGCACACCGTCTCGCCAAGCTCTCCCCTGCGGGAGATCTGCCCGGTGGACACCACCACGAAGTAGCCGCCGTGCGGGGAGAAGTCGACGTCTTGCAGGTAGGCCACCCGGCGCGCATCGGTTGAGGAGCACGGCTTGCGGAAGGCTTTGTAGTACCAACGTGCCAACCGGGGACGTTTGCCGAGGCGGACCATGAAGGCACGCTTGCGGGACTTGCCGGCCACCATGGTGAAGTTTCCGACTGCTACCAGTCGCTTGCCGTCCGGACTCACCGCAAAGTGGTAGACGGCGGTCCGGCCCCAGCTGCCGGCAATCTCCCCGCGGACCCGCAGCCGCAGGTAGCCGGTGTTGCGCCCCGTCCGCGGCTTCAGCGCGACAAGTGCGCCAGGAATGCTGCCGCCGACGACGAGGCGCCGCCCCACCCGGTGGATCTCGTTGACCCGTCCACCGTCGAACCCGGCGTTGAAGCGGCGTCGCACCTTGCCGGTACGCGCGTCGACCTTCACCAACCCTGGGCGCCGCACGCCGTTGACGTTGCGGAAGGAGCCACCGAGGTAGACGGCCTTCCCCACCGCCTGCACCGACCACACCGGCCCGTCCACTCTGGGGGCGAAGGAGTGCACCGCGCCCGTGGATGCGTCGAAAGCCATCACGTGCTGGCGCCGATAAGTGCGGGTGCCGGCGGCGTTGCGCACCGTGCGGAAGGTTCCGCCGGCATAGACGACGCCGCCAGAGCGACTGAACGCATCCACATGCGGATGTCCGACGACGGAGTCCGGAACCACCCGCGGGGTGAAGTTGGCGGGATTTGCTCGCACCACGCGGGGGTGCTCAGGTGACGCGACTGACGCAGTCGACGAGACTAGGGCGAAGCAGACCACCAGCGCCGCCAAGCGCACACACCGACCCACGAGATCTCCCCGGACAAGCACGGGCCCCCGGCGGGCCGACTACAACGCAGATTAGAGCCGTGGAGGGCAGCATGTCACGCTATGTCGTTAATTATTCACTTTCCGCGTCGGGGTTGGAGTGGTAGACCTGTTCCCGTGCACAACTGAGCACGGCGCCCAGGTCGAGGCCGTAGGTGGGGTGGTCACCGAGCCGGTACCGCTCGATCCGACCAGCCCCCCGCTCCACGAGCCTGCTGGCCCCGGTGGCGTTGCCGCGGGCCGCGTGGGTGAGCGCCACGCACAGTTGAGCGAGCCCCTGCCACAGGTCGCGCTCGGCATCGGGCCCGTCCTTCCATCTGGCCTCCAGCACCTCGTGGGCAGCGAACGGTCGCCCCGCGGCGATCAGCCGGCACGCGGTGGTCACCGTCTCGGCTGGCGGCAGCGGCTCCTCCGAGACTGGCTGCACGCCGGCGGTGCCGTACGGCAGCGGGCGACCCAACGCGTCTCGTGGGCGCGCCTGGCGGGGCCGTCCGGTGGCGTCGCGGTCACGCATGGTACTGCCCTTGGCGCTCAGCGGTCATCCGGTCCGTCCACGTTGATCGTGGGCGCCCCGGTGCCCGCCCGCGCGATGATGGCGCTGGCCCGCTCGTCGCCGGGGTTGGACTCGCGGTGCACGGCGTGGGCTGGCACGTGCACGAAGTCGCCGGGCGCCGCGTCGGCCACCGATGCGCCCCCCGGGCCGAACTCGAGGCGCATGGCACCGGCGACGACGTACAGGCTGGTCTCGTGCGCGCCATGGTGATGCCACCCCGACGTCGACCCCGGATCGGTATGCACCACCCCCGCCCACAGCCCATCGACATCTACCGCTTGCTGCCGGCGCATCCCCGGGGTCGGGTCAGCATCGGTGAGGTCGTCTGGCTGGACCACCCGAATCGGCTCGGTCATGGGTGGAGTGTGCTCGCCGATGCCCGCCACGATCAAGAGCGCGCGGGCGGGCCGTTTGACTGTGCGCGCCGGGGCCGATCGTCGGGGTCAGGCGAATCCGAAGGCGAGTGGGAAGGTCAGGACGACGACTGCGGCCCAGATGCCGTAGACGGGCAGGTAGGTCGTCTGCCAGCGCTCGAGCCTCGTGAACGGCAACCGGCGGCGCAAGAAGCCGATGCTCAGTCGGGCGGCCCAGGCGAGGTTGACCAGCAGGACAAGGTTGAGACCGAGGGCCGCCGCCTTGTTCGGGCTCACGCCGAACTCGGCAACCCGACCGAACATGGCATAGAGCATCAATGCGTCGACGGCGAGGGCGCTGACCACCAGGAGGAGCTGGAGCCGGTCGAAGGTGTCCGGCGGAGCGTGCGGGTCGCGCGCAGAGAGCGCGTACAGCAGCAGTCCGAGCACGAGCACCAGGATCAGGTCCACGAGGATGAGCAAGGTCCGGTCGACCTCGACCAGGCCCCCGGCGGCCGGGATCGCCACCAGCAACGCCAGCAGCATGAGCGTCGTCAGCGGGGTGAAAACCCGGGTGAGGACGGGCGCGATGTTCTCCACAACGCTCTGCTTGGCCTCGACCAGCCAGCCGGCGATGATCACGGCACCCAGCGCGCCGCACGGGAGAACCCATTCGGGGACGACCGTGGAGAGGTTCACCTCGAGGGTGGCGAAACCGGCCGTGGTGAGCCCGACGAGCACTCCACCACCGAGGGCGAGCAGCGCGTAGTACACCACCCACTCGCCGGTGAACCGGATGAAGTCCATCCGGCGCCGGTGCGAGCCAACGTCACCGCTCACGTAGGCCAGACCGGCTGCCAACCACAGCGCGATGGGCAGGTGGATCGCGGTCAGGACCTCCGTGGCCCCGTTCTCGGTGAATGGGTAGGCGTTGGCGACCACGGCCCCAAGCGCGAAGGGCGGCACCAGCAGTCGCAACGAGTCCGACCAGCTCAGCTGGCGCTTCCACGCGAAGAAGGCGGCCAGGAACGGCAGCACGAACAGACTCAGGTTGCGCGCATAGAAGCCTGCGCTGTCGTCGGTCCAGCCGAGGCCGACCAGCGGCGGCACCTTGATCGCCAGCGCTGAGGCCACGGCGAGGCCGAGCACGATCGCCAGCTCTCGGCGCGCGTGCGCATCCGTCTGCTCGTCGGGCCCGGAGGTGAGGACGAGCTGCTTCCAGAGACGCTCGGAGTGCTCCCGGGCGAACTCGCGGGAGACCTGATCGAGGTCGCCCATCCGCCGCACGGCGACGAGGAACGCCTCGCCGCCACTGAGGCCCGCCTGCTCGAGGTCGGCGATCTGCTCGCGTAGGTGGTCCTCCAGCTCTTCGGCGTCGCCGGCGCTGATTGCCCGATGGCGCTGCACATAGCCCCGCCAGTGGCCGATCTGCGTCTCCGGCTCGGAGTGCAGCATCCCGTCCATCCGCGTCACCGCTCCAGCCCGGCGGCCGGCGCCAGCAACGGCTTCGGACCAATGGCGGCCTCCCGCCATACCCGGTCCAGGGCGCCTGTGACCACCTCCCATTGCTGCCGCCGCTCGGCCAGTGCCTGCTTGCCGGACGCGGTGATCTCGTAGTGCCGGCGACGTCGACCGCTCGGCGCCACCTGCCACGAGGCCGCCACGTACCCCAGGCGCTCCAGCCGGTGCAGCAGCGGGTAAAGCATCCCGTCGGTCCAGGTCATCCGGCCGGTGGACAGTTCGTTGACCCGTTTCAGGATCGCGTACCCGTATGACCCGCCGTCGGCCAGGATCCCCAGCACCAACGGAGTCGCGGACGCCGCCACGAGGTCCTTGTCTATCTTCATTGCCCCACCCCTAACCAATACCTAGCAGTCCGAGGTAAGCATACATAGAACCGTGAGGGATAACGAGCCCCTACTCGAGGTAGGGGTCGGCCCACGCGCTGATGATGCGGGCGGCACGTTCGGCCTGGTTCCTTCCGGTGAGCAGGTGGTCTGCCCCTTCGAGCGACACGAAACTGCGCGGGTGCCGTGCGGCGCGGAAGATCTGGCTGGCGTTTGCGATACCGACCGTGTTGTCGGTGGGAGAGTGCATCACCAGCAGGGCCCGGCGCAGTGTGCGGATCCGCTCGTGCAGATTTGCTGCGCGCACATCCTCGATGAAGTCCCGTTTGAGGATGAGTGCCTTGCCGCCGATCAGGATCGGTGCCTCCCCATCGGCGACGATACGTTCGATGAGCGCGTCGTAGTTGTGCTCGACGTGCGCCGGCTCGTACGGCGCGCCGATGCTCACCACGGCGCGCACGGTCTCGACCAGATGGGCGGCAGCGATGGCGGCGGCGCCGCCGAAGGAGTGGCCGACGAGCAGTCGGACGCCTCGTCCAGTCCCCTCCAGGAAGCGGACCGCCTCCGCGGTGTCGTCGACCTTGTGCGAGAAGGAGCCATCACCCCAGTCACCCTCGGAGTCGCCGAGTCCCAGGTTGTCGAAGCGGAGCATGCCGATGCCCTCGCTGGCCAGCCGCTGGCAGATGCGGCTCGTGGCGCGAAAGTCCTTGCCGAGGGTGAAGCCGTGCGCGAAGACACCCCAGCCCCGGACCGTTCCCTGCGGCGGGTCGATCAGGCCCGCAAGCCGTGGCCCACTTGTGCTCGGGAACCGCACCTGTTCAACCACGAGCGCCATCGTGGCAGACCCCTGGGACATTCCCTCGACGACCAGTGTCACGGTCGAGAGAGACACCGCCGCACATCGCCGACATCCGCCCCATGAAGGACAAGCCCAGCGCAGGTTGGCGATCTTCACCACGGACGGGCGAGCCATCAAGACCGCTCTTCATCCAGTCGAGCATCGCAGTCTCCCGCGCTACTGGCGCGAGACCGTTGGCATCGATCACAGCAAGAGTTAGCCTGCGGTTGTCCGCATCGGTCACCTGGACTGTCTTGGCGGCGCGACGCCGCGCTCGACGACAGCGAGGCGTTGCGTCTGATGGCTGCGTCCTGCGTGCTCCTTGCCAGGTGTGCGTCAAGGCACCACGGTTGCCCGACGACGTGGTGCCTTGGCGCACGGTTGGCGAACGTGAGTCCCGACCAGCCGGGCACGGTGGGGCGGGTGGGGCTCGAACCCACGACCCAGGGATTATTAGCGGCTAACCGGCCGTGTCGGCGTGTGCCGTGCAGACCTGTGTTTGTCGTATCCGTGCAGGTCAGCAGCCTGCAAGGCGACGCGTCGCGTCCGGCTAGGTCGTCTCGATTCGTCCTGTTGCGCGGAGTTGGTTGGAAGTTCTGTTAGACAAATTGCCGCTGTGGGTGGCGCGCCCGACCCCACAATCACCGACGATCTCCGCGAGCCTGACGACTGCGAGGGCGTTACTGGAACCGAATGCAGTTCCGGCCCGTCACAGGACCATGGCCTTTCGACGCCGCTCCCTGATCCCGCTTGCACCCGTCCTTGCGCTCTGCATCTCGCTGGGTGCCTGCGGCACCGAGACTAGGGCACCGGATGTGGCCGGCGGCAGCGCGTCGGTCGTCGCTGAATCCACTGAGCCAGCAAGCCCTGCTGTCCAGCCGACGTCCGTACCGATCCCCGAGAGAGAGGTGACGACCGGTCATCCCATGCTGGTCCTCGACGAGGGCGAAGGAGCTGAACTCTGCCTGGGGGTTGTGATGACCTCCTTGCCGCCCCAGTGCGGTGGGCCCCGCATCAGCGAGTGGGACTGGGCCGAGCACGACAACGAGTATCAGCAGCTGGGCGGCACGCGGTGGGGGGAGTTCGTGTTCACCGGCCTTTTCGACGGCGCCACGGTGACGCCTCGCGTCATGGTTCCCGCTAATGAGCACGACCACCAGACCCGCGACGAACGCGACCCTTTCAAGACCTCGTGCCCCGAACCCGAGGGTGGGTGGATCGTCAGCAGCAGGCGTCTCGGGCACAAGGACCTCGACGCGGCATTTCGCACAGCCAATCGACTCGACGACTATGCGGGCTCCTTCGTCGACACATCCGTCGACTCACGAACGATGAAGCAGATGGACACCGACGCCGCGGCGGGCAGTGAAGACGTGGCGACGTGGATCGTCAACGTCGCGGTGACCGAGGATCCGATCGCGGCCAAGACTGCAATCCGTGCAGTGTGGGGTGGCGGGGTGTGCGTGACCGCAGCCGAGCACACCGAGAGCGAGCTGCGCCGCATCGGGACCGAGGTGCGGGAGCTGCCAGGCTGGTTGAGCAGCAGCACTGGCGATGACGAGGTCGAGGTCCAGGTCACCTACGACGATGGCAGCATCCAGGCCTGGGTCGACCAGGAGTACGGCTCGGGGGTCGTCGTCGTGAGCAGCGCCCTCGCCGATGTCACCTAGTGGCCTATCGCAGTGGTCTCCTCGCCGATCTCGTTGAGCTGGACTCGTACGGCATCGAAGACGAGCCCGTCCATGAGGTCGCCGCGCCGCACGTGGCCGTCGATGGCGTCGCTGGCGGCCTGAATGTCGTGCAGGCGCTGGCGGTCACGTCGGCTCACAGGGGCACCGCCGAACGGATGGCTTCGGAAGCGACGCCCGGCTTGAGGCTGTCAGCCGGCACGACGTCAACGTCTGCATGGAGCAGGGTGCGTAGGTCGCCCGGCCAAGGCCGACTAGGCCGGTGCCGGGAGCAAGGTCCACCAGCAGGTCGACGTCGCTGTCCGCCGTGTCCTCCCCGCGCGCGACGCTGCCGAACACCCGCACATTGCTGGCCCCGTGTGAGTCAGCCAGCCCCAAGATCTCGGCGCGATGCTCACGCACTCGCTGGCCCACAGGTCCCGTCAGCTGCCGCAACCGCGACGGCGCAGGACTAGCGGATCGTAGATAACACCAGGCAAGACTACGATCTTGCGTCCCGGCTGAGCCTTGCGCGAGCGGTGGGCTACAGGGCATGGTGTATCCGAACTAGGTAGGCACGGATATCCGAGGTGGGGGTTGTGACCAAGACGCTGATCGACGTGGATCCGGACCTGCTCCGCCAGGCCAAGGACGCGCTCGCGACGGACACGAAAAAGGCCACCGTGAACGCCGCGCTGGCCGAAGTCGTCGCGCTGCACGCGCGTCGGGCCCTGCTCGCCGACGCCGCTGACGGGGCCTTCGCGGGGGCTGACGACCTGCGTACCGCAGCGTGGCAGCGGTAGCTCGCTGGCTCGCCGACACCAGCGCGCTGTCCCGGCTGTCCGACCCGACGGTGGCAGCAGTGCTCGCTCCCCGAGTTGAAGCGGGCACTGTCGGCATGTGCGGGATGGTCGCGCTCGAGCTCCTGTACTCCGCTCGCAGCCCCGCCGAGCACAACCGGAGCCGGCACAACCTGCGCACGGGCTTCGAGTGGCTGCCGATCGGTGACGCCGAGTGGGAGCGGGCGATCGAGGTGCAGGCAGCTCTCGCGGCACAGGGGCGGTTGCGTGAGGTGAAGCTGCCGGACCTGCTCATCGCGGCTACCGCGGAGCGACACCGCGTCACCGTCGTCCACTACGACAGCGACTTCGACGCCATCGCCCACGTGACCAATCAACCGACCGAGTGGGTCGTACCCCGTGGCTCCGTCTCCTGAGATCGTCGGTCCTGGCAGTCCCCGCCTAGTCCTCGCCTAGTCCCGTCCACACCGCCTCTTTCGGCGAGGGATAAGGGTGTCAAACCTCTTGCACGGCCAGTGTCGGGTTGCGTCCGTACGGAACTCTACGGTGGGCGGATGGACACTCGCACAAGCGCCAGCGCCTCCGCGAAACCCACCAACGAACTCGCCAGCGACCGCGTGACGGTGGCGCCGGGAACGTGCCCCCGATGCGGTCAGCCGGTGCAGGTGTCGGTGCGTTTACGGGCCGAGGCTTCGCCGGTCGGTCAGCCGGCGCCTGCTGATCCCGCGGCATGGGACGTATCGGCCACGTCCGACGCTGATCGGCACGGGGGAGAAGCTTCACGATCCGCTCGACCTGGACACGGCTCGTGACCCTGCTTTCAACGCGGCGCGGTAGCCCGAGCCGTCTGCATCGGTCTCGGCCGCACGACTCGACTGTCCCGGGACAGGACCACGGTGCGCGGTCTCGAGGCAGCGGACGCCTGACACCCTCTGCGCGCTCCTGGCCGGGCCGCGTGGGAGACCCGGGTTCTACAGTTGGATGCCGCGGGTCAACGCGCCGTCCACCACGAGGTTGGTGCCACTGACCCGGCGGGCCAAGGGGCTGGCCAGGAAGACCACCGGTGCGGCGACCTCCTCGGGGGTGCCCATGTCGCCGGACGGGTTGAGCTCCATCGCTGTCTTGAAGAGGTCTGGGTCCCCGGTCTCGATGCTCTCCCAGACTCCACCCTCGAAGTAGGTGTTGCCTGGGGAGACAGTGTTGGCGCGGATGCCCTTGTTGGCCAATTGCATCGCCAGTCCGTGGATGTAGCCGACGATGGCGGTCTTTGCGGTGCCGTACGGGCCCGAAGCGAAGTCCGACTCGCGTCCGGACACGCTGGAGATCGCGATGATCGCCGCGGCCTCGCTGCCCTCGAGGTAAGGCATGGCCGCCCGGACGAGCCGGACGGTGTGCATGAGGTCGACGTTGAGACTGGCCTGCCAGTTCTCCTCGGTGTCAGGGATGGCGAGGGCACTGACGTTAGCCACGACCACGTCGAGGCCGCCGAACGAGTCGGCCGACTTCTCCACCCAGGCCGCAAGCGCCTCCGCGTCGCCGACGTCGACGGTCGCACCGCTCACGGTGCCCCGCGCGCTCAGTGCCTCTTGCGTGTTCGAGACCTCATCGGGGTTGCGGGCGCAGAAGGCGACGTGTGCCCCCTCGGCGAGGAAGGCCTCGACTACCGCCCGGCCGATGCCTCGCGTGCCGCCGGTGACCAGGACACGTGTACCGCTGAGCTTGAGATCCATCAGGCAGAGCCTTTCGCGGCGTTGGGGGGACTATGAAGTGTGACCGGTGCCGAGGGAGCGGGCTCGCGCACGAAGCTCGGCGTGAATGCCGCCGAACGCGTCCGTGGCCGGCAGTAAGTTCTTGGCCGCCTTGACCACGACGCTGTAGTTGACGTCGACGACGTTGGCGATCGGCGCTTGTGTGATCTGCGAGCACAGCTGGTAGGCGTCCATCGGGTGGAGGCCGCACATCTGGCCGACCCAGTGCACGAGCTCGGCGTTGCCGATGCGCCAGGAGTCCTCCATCGGCCGACTGGAACCGATCGTCATCCAGTGGCTGTCACTCTCGATTCGCGGCCAGCCCGGGGCGCCCCCCTTGATGAGCTCGACGATGAGCGTGGTGGTCATGGCGCCCTCAACGGCGGTGCCGCACGCTTCCCCTTCGCCCTGGCGGTAGTGCCCATCGCCGACGGAGAACATGGCGCCTTCGACGTTGACACCGAAGAAGGCCGTCGAGCCGGCGCGCATCTCCGGGGTGTCCATGTTGCCGCCGAAGCGCTCGGGCACCAAGGAGGACCGCACCTCGCCGCCGGCCGGAGCCACGCCTACGGTGCCGAGCATCGGCTCGAAAGGCAGTTCGATGCGGTGGTCGCTGTGCCGGGCAGCGAACGCGACGGTCTGGCGGTCCCGGTCCAGCTCATAGATCCAGGTGGTGTCTGGCAGCGGGTCCTGGAGGGTGACCACGCGGTCGGTGCTGGTCATCCCGCCGAAGAAAGGGATCGCTGCCGACGCCCCCCAATCGCGCGCCGCCTCCAGGGCGACGAGGTGAAGCACGAGGGTGTCGCCGGGCTCGGCTCCCTCGACGTAGAACGGGCCGGTCTGCGGGTTGACGAACCGCAGGTCGACCTTGGCGCTGGAGAGGTCGTCCACGGTGCGCAGCGCGCCGCCGAACGCATCGTCGGACCACAGCCGCAGAACGGCACCCGGTTTCACCCGCATCACGGGGGCGGCGCCCCCGAACGTGTAGACATACTGCTCACGAGTCGGCGTGTACTCGATGACGTCCATGGCCGGAAAACTATCTCAGGTACCGCGGAGCCGTACATGTTCGCGTCGGAGGTCGGCAGCGCGAGTGACGCCCAGCAGCGCCAGGGTGCCATCGACTTCTTCCCTGAGGATTTCGGCGGCCCGTTGCACCCCGCGCTCGCCTCCGGCCATCAGCCCGTAGAGGTAGGCCCGGCCCACCAGGGCCGCCCGGGCGCCGAACGCCACGGCTGCGACGACGTCGCTGCCGGACAGGATGCCGCCATCGACGTACACCTCGGCGCGGTCGCCAACGGCATCGACTACGGCCGGCAGCATTTCCAAGGGTGTGGGAGAGCAATCCAGCTGGCGGCCGCCGTGGTTGTGGCTGTACACGTCGAGCGTGAACGCCACCGTGGCGTGACCGAGCCGCTCGCTGACGACCTTGGCCGGCACTCCGGCCTGCAGCGCCAAGGACGCATGGGTATGGCGCAGGTCATGGAACCGAACCTTGGGCAACCCCGACTGGTGTAGGTGCCTGCTCCACCAGGCGGAGAAGGCATCGGGATGGATCAGCGACCCGTCCTCCCGGGTGAACAGCATCCCGGTCTTCTGCCACGCCTCCTCCCAAGCCAGCCGCTCCTCCAGCTGGGCCGCACGCCACGACCGGAGCGCAGTCACGGCCTCGGCGTCCAGCGCGACGCTGCGTCGACTGCGGGCTGTCTTCGGCGCATCGAAGAGCAGCGCGCCCCGTACGGCGGTCAGACACAGTCATTTGCCGCAAGTCGGGAGTGTCACCAATCAGCCGGAGCACGTGTCACCCATCAACCGAAGACACCATCGACCACGGTGGGGCGGGTGGGGCTCGAACCCACGACCCAGGGATTATGAGTCCCTTGCTCTGACCGGCTGAGCTACCGCCCCGCGAGCAGGTCACCTTAGCGATCTGCGGCGGCGGCATACGACGCCGCACTAGTGTTTGGCCATGGCCGCCGACGACACCCCTCCACCACTTCGGCCCCTTGACGAGAGTTGGGAGCGTGCGTTGGCCGTGGTCGCACATCCCGACGACATGGAGTTCGGTGCAGCCGCCGCAATTGCCCGCTGGACCGGCCAGGGCAAGCACATCGTCTATTGCATGGTCACCAGCGGTGAGGCCGGCATCGACGCGTTGCCGCCCGACCAGTGCCGCATAGTCCGCGAGGGTGAGCAGATCGAGTCCGCGCGACTCGTCGGTGTGGAGGCTGTCGAGTTCCTCGGGCTGCCCGACGGCGTCCTCGAGTACGGCGTCGACCTGCGTCGAGCCATCACCGCGGCGGTGCGCGCCCACCGCCCGGACATCGTCATCACCAACAACTTCCGCGCCACCTGGGGCGGGCGCAATCTCAACCAGGCCGACCACATCGCGGTCGGCCAGGCCACCCTTGACGCCGTACGCGATGCTGGCAACCGGTGGGTTTTCGCCGAGCAGTTGGTCGACGGTGTGGAGCCCTGGGGCGGCGTACGCGAGGGGTGGGCCGCCGGCTCACCGGACGCGGCGCACGGCGTCGACACCAGCGACAGCTTCGACCGCGGTGTCGCTTCGCTGGAGGCGCACAGCGCATACATCGATGGCCTCGGCTGGGACGACTTCGACCCCGAAGAGTTCCTGCAGAGCATCGCCCGACCGACCGGCGGCCGCCTCGGGGCGAAGTACGGGGCGGCGTTCGAGGTGTTCCCGATGGGCTGGGGCAGCTGAGGGCACCTACTGGCTCCCGCGACTGGACTCGAACCAGACTTATCGCACATGTGACGTACCCCCGGTGACCTGCGAATATGCGATCTGACCTGCGGTGATGCCCCAACGGCTGGAGTGTCACGAGTGGACACGAACGGCCTCAGAAGTACCCTGCTATTGCACGTAGGTTGCACGCGGCAAGGCCGATCTGAGTCCGCACCGCGCGGCGACTGCGTGGAATCCAGTCACCGGCTGTTGCATGCAACAGACCAGCAGGAAGGCCCGGCCATGGTCCGCACCCGCCGCACGTTCGGCGCGATCCGCAAGCTCCCGTCCGGCCGCTTCCAGGCCAGCTACGCCGGCCCGGACCTGGTGCGGCACAAGGCGCCGCACACCTTCACTGCACGCATGGACGCCGAGGCGTGGCTGCACAAGCAACGCG
>Ga0136640_10000717_pt1 | contig 12837 bp, 15 predicted proteins | sample AntDrymUQ8642106_2_FD_105498 | JGI IMG/M metagenome (GOLD analysis project Ga0136640, IMG submission 105498) | Polar desert sand microbial communities from Dry Valleys, Antarctica - metaG UQ864 (21.06) | ecosystem: Environmental > Terrestrial > Soil > Desert | place: Antarctica: Dry Valley...
CGGCCATCACGCGCACGGTGACCTCGAATGCGCCGGGCTCGGGCACCTCGATCTCCTCGAGCTGGAAGGCGTCGATCGGCTCGCCCTCGCGCTCTTGGCGGATGACCCAGGCGGTCATCTTCTCGGGCAGCGTGCCGGGCTCGACGCTGATGTCGGCCACGCTGGTCACGTCGACGGAAGCCATGGGGTGCAGAGATCCTCCAGGGTCGGTTGTGGCGGGGGCGGGATCGTACCGGCCCCCTGGCGCCGGACCCGATTCAGCCTCAGACGGCGATCGGCTCGGCCTCGGGCTGCGCCGGGCCACGGGCCGCCTGGGAGGCGGGGTCGCGCTGGGCCGCGCGATCCTTGATCGTCACGGCGGCGATCACCGCGCCCAGTAGCGCGACGCCGGTCGCCAGCCACATGCCGCTCGACAGGGCATGGATGAAGGACTCCTCGACCGCGCCGGCCACCCTCTCGGCGCTCGCGGGATCGAGGCCCGTGACCCGGTTGGCGCCGGCTCCGGAGCCGATGTTCTCCACGATGTGGTCGCGCTGGGCGGCCGAGATCCCCGTGCCCGCCAGGCGCTCCTCGAGCCGGCCAGAGCTCAGGTGCGCGAACAGGGCGCCGAAGGAGGCGACGCCGAACGTGCCACCCACCATGCGGCTCATGGTCAGGATCCCCGACGCGCCCCCCGCCTTCGACGGGTCGACGGCGTTCATCGCCGCGGTGGACATCGGCGACATCACCAGGCCCATGCCCACTCCCAGCAGGAGGAAGGCCGGAAGCAGCACCCCGTACCCGCTGTCCACCGAGATGTGGGTCTGCACGTACAGGGCCGAGGCCGTGAACAGTAGCCCCGTGACCATCAGGCGCCGCGGACCCACGGTGTCGGCCAGGCGGCCCGCGATCGGGCGACGACGATGATCAGCGCGGTCGAGGGCAGGAAACGGACGCCCGCCTCCAGCGCGCTGTAGCCCAGGAAGTTCTGCATATACAGGGCGGTGAAGAAGAACATCGCCAGCATCGCGAAGGTGACGATGAAGGCCACCGCGTTGGCTCCCAGGAAGGTGGACGAGCGGAAGTGGGCGAAGTCGACCATGGGAACCCGCACGCGGCGCTCGAGCACCGCGAAGCTGGCGATCCCGACCGCCGCGGTCGCGAAGAGCGCCAGAAGCTCCGGCGAGGCCCAACCCCAGGCGTTGCCCTCCACGAGCGCGAACACCAGCGCCGTGAGGCCGATCGAGAGCGAAGCGATGCCGGCCCAGTCCACCGTGCGCTCCACCGTCTCGTCGCGTGACTCGTGGGCGGCGAACAGGGTGACGGCCACCGCGCCGGCGGCCACGGGCAGGTTGAGGAAGAAGATCGCTCGCCAGGAGACGTACTCGGCGAGCGCACCGCCCACCACGGGACCGATCGCCAGCGCGAGAGCCGACACCCCGGCCCAGGTGCCGATGGCCTTGCCGCGCTCCTCGGCCGGGAAGGCGTTGGTGATGATCGACAGGGTCGCCGGCATCATGAACGCGGCCCCGATGCCCTGCACGGCGCGGCCGGCGACGAGCCAGCCCTGGGTCGGGGCGAAGCCGATGGCCGCGCTCGACAGCGCGAACACGATGACGCCGCAGAGGAAGACCAGGCGCCTGCCGAAGATGTCGCCGAGGCGACCCCCGGTCACCAGCAGCACGGCGAACGTGAGCGTGTAGGCGTTCACCGTCCACTCCAGGCCGGTGAGCGAGGCGCCCAGGTCGTCCTGGATCGACGGCAGCGCCACGTTCACGACGGTGTTGTCGAGCATGATCATGAAGAGCGCGAAGCACATCGCGCCGAGGGTCCACCAGCGGCGGTTCTCCTCGGTGAGACGGATGCGGTCGGTCATCGGGGGGCCTCCGGGGGGGTGAGGGGGGAGATCTCGGGGCGCGCTGTCAGCAGCGTCAGGCCGGGCAGCAGGGCTTCCCGCTCGGCGGGCGCGAGGTCCGCCACGAAGGCACGGATGCCGGCCAGCCGTATCGCAACCAGGCCCTCCATGGTTTTCGCACCCTTGGCGGTGAGCGCCAGGCACCGGGCTCGGCGGTCTCCGGGATCCTCGGTGCGCTTGACCATTCCGCGCGCCACCAGGCCGTCGAGAGCGCGGCTCATGCCCGCCACCGAGAGGCCCAGGGCGTCGCTGAGGCCCTTCACGCTGAGCGGGTCGTGGTCGGTCAGGAGGTTGAGGGCCTTCACCTGGGAGAAGGAGAGCTCCAGCCGCTCCACCTCCTTGAAGAAATCGGGGCTCGTGCGGGTCACGAGGTGTCGCATCAGCGCCGCGAGAGGGAGTGCGATCTCATCGACAGATGCTTGCGTGAGCGCAGTGGTTGCATGCATGCACGCAACTATTTCACAGACGTGCCATCGGCCCCCGCCCGACGGGGTGTGAGCGACTTTGCTCGCATGCGCCCGGCAACTGCTCACACCCAGGGGCGACCTACGCCGTTCCGTCAGACCGGGGGCGTAGCGTGCGACGAGACTCCCATGGAAGCCGCCACCCCTCTACGCAAGCCCCATGTCCGCGCCGCGGGCAACCACGTCGCCATCGACGGCCTCGTCGTCGAGGACGAGGCGGCAGCGCGGCTCGTACGCGAGCGCCAGGAAGCGGGGGCCGATCCGGCCGCCACGATCACGGACGCGATCGAGATCGGCGCGCGGGTGCTCGACCGCGAGCAGACGGGCGCCAACGCCGACTTCGTGAAGAGCGAGTTCGAGAAGGTCTCCAAGGAGGTCGAGCGCGAGTTCGGCGCCAATGCCCGCGAGGTGGCCGAGCAGCTGGGCAAGAAGGTCGACGAGGTGTTTCACCCCGAGAGCGGCCACCTCGCCAAGTCCCTGGAGGAGCTGTTCTCCGACGGCAGCTCGCGCGCGGTTCAGAACCGCGTGAAGGAGATCGTGGGGGAGGCGATGCAGCGCTCACGCGAGGACCTGCTGCGCCAGTTCTCCTCGGGCGGAGACAAGAACCCGCTGGCGGACTTCAAGACGGGAACGATGGAGCTGATCAAGGCGGCCGACGAGCGCCAGCACCGCACCCAGCGGGCGCTCCTCGCCCAGATGGCCGAGCTCGAGAAGCAGCTCCAGGGCCTGCGCGACGAGAAGGTCAAGCTGGAGCAGCTCGACGCCGAGCGCGAGCGCGGCACCGCGAAGGGCCGCACCTACGAGGAGCAGGTGGTGGAGGCCCTGAACGCGATCGCGGAGGGACAGGGCGACTGCTGTGATGCCGTGGGGGACCTGCCGGGGGCCTCGGGCCGTACCGGCGACGCGGTGATCTCCATCGACGCGGCTGCCGGCCCCGTGCGCGGGAGGATCGTGTTCGAGGCGAAGGACCGCCGTCTATCCGCGCCCCGGGCCCGCGAGGAGCTGTCGCGGGCGCTCGAGCAGCGCGACGCCGACTTCGCCGTGCTCGTCGTGCCGGGCGAGGACGAGATGCCCGCCAGGATGCACCCGCTGCGCGAGTGGGGGGGTGACAGCCTGATCGTGACCTACGACCCCCGCGAGGAGTCTCGGCTGGCCCTCGAGGTCGGCTACCGGCTGGCCCGAGCCCGCGTGCTCATGGCCAGCGCGACCGACGGCGAGGTCGACGCGGAGGCGGTGCACACGCAGGTCGAGCGTGCGCTGGCCGAGATGGTCGAGGTGCGAAAGGTGAAGAGCCAGCTCACCGGCGCCAAGACGAGCATCGACAACGCCTACGGGATCGTCGAGACCATCGCCGCTCGCGTGCGCTGCCATCTCGAGGAGATCGCTTCGCTGGTCGTGCCCGCGGCGCGGGAGCCCGGGGACGAGTCGGCGGCGGCGGCGGGTATGACTTCCCCCCGCGTAGAGCCGGATCGCTCCCCGCGCATCGAGCCGGCTCATTCCCCCCGCGTCGACCCGGCTGCTGCCGATCGCGGCGGCGAGCAGCCGACCCTCGGCCTGTAGGTGCGATCCTCATGCATGGAACCGGGCTCATTGGGTAGCGACGCCGCATGATCTTTCAAATCCTCGGACTCCTCCTCGTCGGTCTCATCATTGGCGCGCTCGCGCGGCTCCTACTGCCCGGGCGTCAGAAGATCGGGCTGGTACTCACGCTGGTGCTCGGGGTGATCGGCGCGTTCATCGGCGGCGCGATTGCGGGCGCTCTGGGAAGCGGCGGCATCTTCGAGCTCAATGTCATCGGGTTCATCACAGCGGTGGCGGCGTCGGTGGGCCTCCTTGCGGTGGCGGAGGCGGCCGGCCTCGGCGCGGGCGACAAGAACCGCGAGCTCAAGCGCTGAGGATGACGTCAAAGGGGGCACGTGCCCCCCTTTGCAACCCCCGCGAGGCTCTTGCTAGGGCAGGAGCAGTTCGTCAGACGAGGAGTCGCGCGGCGGACCGACCTTGAGCTCCGCGGGCGGGATCTCCCTCGCCACGGCCCTGGGGGACCCGGCCCGCACCTCGTAGGTGCCGGGCTCGAGCGTCACCTGAAGCGTGGCGGTGTCCTGGGGCTGTACGGGGCCGACGGTCTCCTCGACGCGATCACGGCCGGCGGGATCGCCCGCGAGCGTGAGGGTGCGCGCCTGGTCGGTCTGGTTGGAGATCGTGATCAGGAAGGGGCCCGCACCGCGGCCCTTGGGCAGCTGATCGACCGTCACGCCGCTCTCCTGCACGATCCCGGTCAGCGTCACCGCGGCAGCCGGCCGGGGCTTGTTCTCGAAGTCGTCACCGCCGCAGCCCGCCAACGCGACCGCCGCTCCGGTGAGGAGCAAGCCCAAGCAGCAGACCCTCGTCTTCCCGCGCATCCTCATCCTTGAGCGGCTTACCTTAACCGAACCAGACAGACGTTCGTGAGGCTATGAGCGAATCGAGCTCGGTCTGGATACGGCCGCGAACGTCTTCAGCCACCGCTTGGACGAGGGAAAGGTCGTCTGCGGCCTCCGGTCCGTAAGTGGACAGGTCGACGGGCTCGAGGAAGCGGATCTGGAACTTCGCGGGCAGATACATCAGCCCGGCGGCGGCGCCGAAGTGCGGGAAGGCGTGGTTCACGGGGAAGTAGATCAGCCCGGTCAGGCGCTGCAGCAGCGGCACGTGCGCGAAGATCGGCATTGCGTCCTCGGCACCCACCACCGCCACCGGGATCAGCGGCACCCCGGCGCGCATCGCCGTGCGCACGAACCCCCCGCGGCCGAAGCGCCGCAGCTTGTAGCGCTGCCAGTACAGCTTGCGCGTGGCCTTCTGCCCCTCCGGGAAGACGAGTGCGAGGCGGCGCTCGTCGCTGAGCAGGCGCTGCGCGTTGGCGGGGTGGGCGGGCACCACCCCGATCTTGTTGGTCAGCATGCTCACGCCCGGATAGCCCTTGAACCAGTGCTCGGCCAGGATGTAGAGCGGCCGCGGCGCGGGGTGCTCGTGCCGGATGGCCTGCATGATCATCGGGGCGTCGGGGGGCAGTGCCCCGGAGTGGTTGGACACGAGCAGGGCGCCCCCTTCGCTCGGCACGTGCTCGACGCCCTCGGCCTCGACCCGGAACCAGTAGCGGTAGTAGACGTCGAGCAGGGGCTGCATCAGGTCGAGGACGCGCTGCGAGCGGCCCCAGTCGTCGAGATCGCGGCCAGCTTCGGGCGCGGGCAGCAGGTCGCGCAGCTCGCGTGGGTCGGGAGCGCCGCCCGCAGGCGCGACCGGCGCGCGGCGGGGCAGCCCGAGCTCGTCACGGCGCGGGTCGTAGTCCTCCCTCGGCGAGCGCGGCTCCTCCGCGCCGGCGACGGTGGTCAGGGGGCCGCCGAGCAGCGCGCTGTCCTCACTGAGGCGGCCGGTGGCCGGCCGTCGTCGTCGGGTGAGGGGTGGGTTCTGTGGAGGCCGCATCCGCCGTGTCGATGCTAACCCTGCCCCGGGACGCCGGACGCCATCCCCGACGGGGTCTGAAGCTGCAGCGGCGCGCGACCCGCGGGCGGGTCTGACAGCGGCTACCCGGTTTTCGCGAACGGCAACTCGACCACCGTCGCGGCGTGGCCCGCTACCGCGACCTCGTCACCGGGTACGGCCTCGCGGCGCACCAGTGCCAGCGCGATCGGGCCCAGCGTGGGGGAGACGCAGGCCGATCCCACCGTGCCGACCTGCTTCTCCCCCAGCATGAGCGGGTCGCCGTGCGCGGCGGGTTCGGACAGGCGCAGTCCGCGAAGGTGGCGGTTGGGCTTGCCCCGGTAATGCAGGCGGGCGACGGTCTCCTGGCCCACGTAACAGCCCTTGGTGAAGCTGACCGCGCGCTCGTTGAGCCCGGCCTCCTGGGGGATCGTGGTGGCGTCCATGTCGTGTCCGAGCCGGGGGCGGCCCGCCTCGACGCGCACGCACTCGGCCGCCTCCTCGGAGACGGCGGGAGCGGTCGCGCGAGCGTGATCGGCCTCGCCGGCGGCAACGATCAGGTCCACGCCGAAGTGGGTGGCCACGTACAGTCCGCGCTCGCCCTCGACGAATGCGTTCTCGCGCTCGGGCGGCTCGCTGTCCAGGCGCGCCCGGGCGCCCGGGCCGATCAGCGACAGCACGCGCCGCTGGTCGGTGAGGTCGCGGGAGCGCACGTCGCGTCCGAGGCTGTAGGTCTCGAAGTTGTGCGCGAGCACGGCCCGGGCCACGGGCTCGGCGTCCACGAGCAGCCGGTCGGCCGCGAGGCGAAGCACCCGCATGTCGGTGCGCAGCTTGCCCTTGTGGTCGAGCAGCGCGGCGTAGCACCCCTCGCCGGGCTCGAGCGCCTCCACGTCGTTGGTCACCTGACCCTGGAGGAACTGCGCCGCTTCTCCGCCCTCCAGCTCGATCACCGTCCAGCCGGGGCGGTCGAGCAGGCCGGCGTCCCTTCTCAGAAGCTCGTATTCGGTGGTGGCGATCACTGCTCACCCAGTCTAGGCGCGTGCTCCTTGAGGTCAATCTCGAGTGGCCCCGAGCGGGGGGCGTGGTCGACCTGGAGGGTGGTGTGCTCGATCTCGAAGCGATCCAGCAGCAGCTGCTGGAGCTCGCGTCGCTTGCCGTGGCAGTCGGCGCCCGAGGCCACCAGCACGTGAGCCGACAGGGCCGGGAAGCCCGACGTGACCTCCCACACGTGCAGGTCGTGCACCTGCGCGATGCCCGGGTGCCCGGCCATGGCCCGGCCGACCTCGGACGGGTTCGTGCCCCTCGGGGCGGCCTCCAGCAGCACGCGTCCCGAGTCGCGCAGCAGCCCCCACCCGCCGTAGACCATCAGTGCCGCCACGGTGAGCGCGGCGATGCCGTCGGCCTCGTCGAAGCCGGTAGCCAGGATCACGCCACCGGCCACGGCCGCGGCGAGGGAGGAGTAGAGGTCGGCGAGGTTGTGCAGGTAGGCGCCCTCCACGTTCAGGCTCGCGCGGTTGGCGCGCGAGAGCGCCCATGCGGCCGCGCCGTTGCCCGCGGCGCCGAGCAGGCCGACCGCGATCAGCGACTCGCCGGCCACCTCGGGCGGGGAGCCCAGCCGCCCGACCGCCCCCCAGGTGATGAAGCCGGCCAGCAGGAGCAGGGTCACTCCGTTGACCTGTGCGCTCAGGATCTCGCCGCGACGCAGGCCGAAGGTGAAGCCGCCCGACGGCGGCCGGCTCGCCAGCCGTACGGCGAACAGCGCCAGGCCGATCGCGCCCACGTCGGTAAGCAGGTGCGCGGCGTCGGAGAGCAGGGCGAGGGAGTTGGCCAGCAGGCCGACCACGACCTCGATCACGAGCAGTGCGACATTGATCCCGAGCGCCACCGCGAGCCACCCCGGCCGCGTGTCGCCTGAGACGCCGTGCGAGTGCCCGGCGTGCGAGCGGCTTGAGGGCCCGTGATGCGAGGGCGCGTGGTCGTGGGGGTGGCTCACCTGCCCCAGCCTACGAGCCGCAGCTACCGTCCAGCCCGTGCGCCGGCTTGCGATCACCTCGCTGCTCGTCCTCGCCCTCGCGGGGTGCGGTGGCGACACGAAATCCGACGACGCTTCCAAGGGGACCGAAGACGGAGTCCCGTTCGGCGACGCCATCCGCGAGGCGCGCTCGGTCGAGGCCGGTGACCTGCCTGCCGCGCGCGGGCGCACCCTGCAGCAGATCGCGGGCCGCCTGCCGGCGATCCAGCTCGGTCCGGCCACTTCGATCTATACGCCGGGAACCAACCGCCTGGCCTTCGGGATGCTCGATCAGACCAACACCTTCGTCTATGGGAAGACGGGGATCTACCTGGCCCGCACGCCCGATGGGCGGGCGCTGGGACCGTTCGCGGCGCCGGCCGACCCGCTCCTCGTGGAGGCGCCCTTTCGCAGCCGCGGCGCCGCTCACCCCTCGGGCGAGATCGCGGCGATCTACAACGCCTCGGTCGACCTCCCGCGTACGGGCAAGTGGTACGTGCTGGCCGTCACCCGCAGCCAGGGCAAGCTCTTCGGGGCCGCGAGCACGATCGAGGTGACCGGCAACGACCCCGTTCCGGCTGTGGGTGAGCAACCGCCCCGCGTCGAGACCGAGACCCTGGCCTCCGCCGGCGGCGACATCGAGTCGATCGACACCCGCGTGCCGCCCAGCGACATGCACGGGACCGATTTCCGCAAGGTGCTCGGCGAGAAGCCAGTGGCGCTGCTCTTCGCCACACCGAGGCTGTGCCAGACCCGTGTTTGCGGGCCGGTGGTCGACATCGCGGCGCAGATGCAGGCCCAGTACGGCGACCAGATGGAGTTCATCCACCAGGAGGTATACGTGGACAACGACGTCTCGAAGGGCTACCGGGCGCCGCTCGAGGGCTTCGGCCTGCGGACCGAGCCGTGGCTGTTCACGATCGACGCCGACGGCCGGGTGGCCGCACGCCTGGAGGGCTCGTTCGGCGTCGATGAGTTCCGCGACGCCGTGGAGGCCGCGCTCGGGTAGTCGAGGTCTGGCTGCGGGCTCGCTTTAGGCTCGTCTAACTTTTCTGTTAGGCTTCTACGGGAATGAAGTTTGGCGAAGACAAGATCTCGCGGCGCAAGCTGCTCGGGACCGCGGCCGGAGCTACGGCGGCGCTCCCGCTTCTGCACGAGTCGCTACCCCACCAGGGCGTGCACGACCAGTTTGCCCGCGCGGCCGGTGAGGAGCACGGAGGCGGAGGCGCGGCATCTGCGGCCCACAAGGGCGCGGGGCACCGGGGCACCGTCGGGCGGGTCGACCCGCGCGTAAACGGCTTCGATCCGCAGGAGATCCTGCGCGACTACGACCGCGGCAAGGTAGTCCGCGACGGCGGGCGCGCCGTGCGCGAGTTCGAGCTGGTGGCGGAGGATCGCGAGATCGAGGTGGCTCCCGGGGTCAAGTTCGCCGCATGGACCTACAACGGGCGCGTGCCCGGGCCCACGCTGCGCGCCACGGAGGGCGAGCGGGTCCGGATCAAGTTCGTCAACGGCTCCAAGCACCCTCACACCATTCACTTTCACGGGATCCACCGGGACCTGAGCGACGGCATCCCGGGAGTGGGCGTGGGCAACATCGAGCCGGGCGGGTCCACGGTCTACGAGTTCGAGGCCTTTCCCTTCGGACTGCACCTGTACCACTGCCACTCGACTCCGCTCGCCGAGCACATCGCCAAGGGCCTCTACGGCGCGTTCATCATCGATCCCAAGAAGGGCCGGCCCGAGGCCGACGAACTGGTGATGGTGATGAACGGGTTCGATACCAACTTCGACCTGGCCAACGAGATCTACGCGGTGAACACCGTGGCCTTCGCCTACCACGATCAGCCGATCCAGGTCAAGCGCGGGCAGCTCGTGCGGATCTACCTGGTCAACATCCTCGAGTTCGACCTCCTGAACTCGTTCCACACCCATGCCAACTTCTTCGACTACTACCCGACGGGGACGAAGCTGGAGCCGCGCGACTTCACCGACACGGTGATCCTGGGTCAGGGCGAGCGCGGCATCCTCGAGCTGCGCTTCCCCTACACCGGCAAGTACATGTTCCACGCCCACGTCAGCGAGTTCGCTGACCTCGGCTGGATGGGCTTCTTCGAGGTGACCGACTGATGGAGGCCGGGCAGGCCACCGCTCCGCGGCAGTCGGCTCAGCGGCTGCCCTCCTGGCTCGCCGGGCTGCTGCCGCTCGTCGTGCTCGGGGCCGCTATCGCGATCTTCGTGGCCCTCGATGCGCCCGGGCTCCAGCGCAACGGCGTACCGATCGAGGAGATCGCCGTCGAGAAGACCGTGCTGCGCCCGGGCGAGATCGAGCTGGCCGTGCGCAACGACGGGCCGGACGCCGTGCAGATCAGCCAAGTGACGGTGAACGACGCCTTCACCGCCTTCACCCAGACCGGCGACGAGATCGGCCGCCTGGGCGCGAGCACGGTAACGGTCGACTACCCGTGGATCGAGGGCCAGGCCTACGAGGTCGCGCTCGTGACCGCAACTGGGGGCACGACGGCCACGGCGATCGACGTGGCGGCCGAGACACCTGAGACCGGGGCGGGCTTCCTCGGGCTGATGGCACTGGTGGGGATCTACGTGGGCGTGATCCCGGTGGCCATCGGCATGCTCTGGCTGCCCTGGATCCGCGGCATCGATCCGCGCTACGTGCAGTTCCTGCTGGCGCTGACCGTGGGACTGCTGGCGTTCCTGGGAGTCGATGCCCTGCTCGAGGGCACCGACTTCGCGGCGCAGGGCTCGCAGGCCTTCGGCGGCGCGGCGCTGGTGTACCTGGGCGCGGCGGTCGCCTACCTGGCGCTGGTCGGGATCGACGGCAAGCTGCGCGGGCGCACGCAGCGGGAAAGGGATGCGATGGATTCGGCTTCCCTGCTGAATCCCTCAGAGGGCGCCGGCACCGGAGCGTGGCGCCTTGCCTTCCTCGTCGCGCTGGGCATCGGACTGCACAACCTGGGGGAGGGGCTGGCCATCGGCTCGTCCTACGCGATCGGCTCGCTGGCGCTTGGGGCCACGTTGATCGTGGGCTTCGCGCTGCACAACACGACCGAAGGCCTGGCGATCATCGCTCCCGTGGCGCGCGGCGAGGGGGGCGAGATGGGTGGCGGCATGCGCCTGCGCCGTCTGGTGGGATTGGGCCTGCTGGCCGGACTGCCGGCCGTGCTGGGCGCCTGGATCGGCGCCTCGGCCTTCAACCCCAGCCTCGCCGCCTTCATGTTCGGCCTCGGCGCGGGCGCCATCGCCCAGGTGATCGTGCAGATCGCCCCGAGCGTGCGCGACTCCGCCGGGCGCCTGCTGCACCCCCTCGCCGTCTCCGGGCTGATCGCCGGAGTGGGGCTGATGTACGCCACCGGACTGCTGGTCTCTCTGTAGCGATGGCCGCCGTGTTCGACAGCGCGGGCGTCTCCGACGCGGTCCAGGACTACGCCAAGGCGATCTACTCGCTGCACGGCCGCCTGGACGAGCCCGTGTCCACGTCCGCGTTGGCCGAGCGCATGCACGTGTCGCCGGCGTCGGCCTCGGCGATGGTCAAGCGGCTGGAGTCGATGGGGCTCGCCCGCCATGAGCCCTATCACGGGGTGGAGCTGACGCCTGCGGGGGAGCGTGTGGCGCTGGAGGTGATCCGCCACCACCGGCTGCTGGAGCTCTACCTGGCCGAGGCGCTCGGCATGAGCTGGGACAGGGTTCACGAGGAGGCCGAGAAGCTCGAGCACGCGATCTCGCCCGAGCTGTCGGCTCTGATCGCCGACAAGCTCGGCGACCCCACCCACGACCCCCACGGCGACCCGATCCCCACGGTGGACGGTGAGATGGTGGAGCCCAGCTCCCGCCCCCTCAGCGAGCTGGAGCCGGGCGAGCGCGGAACCTTCGTGCGGGTCTCGGATGCCGATCCGGAGATGCTGCGCTACCTCTCCCAGCGCGGCATCGCGCCCGGCGATCGGCTCGAGGTGCTCGAGCGCCAGCCCTTCGACGGACCGCTCCTCGTGCGCTTTGCCTCGGGCGACCACGCCCTCGGCGGGTCACTGGTGCGGATGATGCGCGTGCAGACGGCCGGGTGAGCGCCCCGCTGCCCGGTAAGGTCCCTGGCTGTGGCGCTGGCTGAGGAGTTCCAGACGATCGTCGACTCGCTGCCTCCCGACTGGACGCAGCTCGAGTTGGACTTGCGCATCGTGGACGAGGAGCGCTACATCGAGACCGCCACGCTGCTCACCCAGATCAACGCCATGCCCTACTCAAAGCACGATTTCCACTTCCGTCTGAGGGTGGCCAACAAGTTCGGGCACGCCGCCGCGGCGCCCACCGTCCGCGCCACGCTCGGCCTGCTCGACGACCAGCGGATCGCCGGCCGGCTCGTGGCCAGGGAGGCCCGGTCGGGGCGGGTCGAGGTGCGCGAGATGTGGGGCCGGCCGGAGTCGGTGCGCCAGGAGTTCGCCCGGCGCCGGGCGCAGTAGGCCGAGGGGCACGCCGTGGCGCGCATCGCCCTGCTCTCGCCGGACCTGCTGTTCGGCTCCAAGATCGAGGGCGCCCTCGCCGTCGCGGGCCACGAGGTCAACCGCTTCGACAGCGAGGAGAAGGTGCGTCCCGCCGCCTCCTTCCACGAACTCCTGATCGTGGACCTCACGGCCGAGGGGATCGACGGCCCCTCCGTGGTGCGCTCGATGCGCGAGAAGGGCGAGCTGGGGGCCGTGCCCACGCTTGGCTTCTACTCCCATGTCGATCAGGAGATGCGCCGCCGCGCGGAGGAAGCCGGGCTCAGCCGGGTGGTGCCGCGCTCGCGGATGGCGCGAGAGACCGCTGCGCTGGTCGAGGGTCTCCTGCCTCCGGCGGTCGGGCCGCCGAAGGCCTAGCCACGCCTCCAAGTCCGAAGCGCCACTAGGGAGCGAGGAGGAACGCCGCGTCCACGTCGGGCGGGCTCTCCAGGATCCCGAAGCGCGCGTCGAAGGCCGCCCACCGCTCCAGAGCGCCCCGGTTCAGCTCGAGCGGCGGCCGCAGCGC
>Ga0136640_10000718_pt1 | contig 12822 bp, 15 predicted proteins | sample AntDrymUQ8642106_2_FD_105498 | JGI IMG/M metagenome (GOLD analysis project Ga0136640, IMG submission 105498) | Polar desert sand microbial communities from Dry Valleys, Antarctica - metaG UQ864 (21.06) | ecosystem: Environmental > Terrestrial > Soil > Desert | place: Antarctica: Dry Valley...
AGGTCGTGGCGCAGGGCCAGCAGCGCCTCGGGGTCGGTGACGTCGGCCGCACGGGCCACGAGTTCCAGCGTGATTTCATCACGGCCGTCGACCAAGCCTCGCAAGGTTTTGACCCCGGCTTCGGTGACGAACGCAACGGCGGCGCGGATGCGGGTTCCGTCGACGATCAGGCGTTCCATCGCCGCGAGAGCATCTGGTGCGCTGGGGGAGGGGATGAGCTCGGTCACGGGAGGGCGCTCCTCGAGCGGCCGATCATGTAAGCGTGGATCGGCTCTGCTTGTCGTCTCCAGCCGTTGACACACGATCCCCATGTCGCGATCGTCTCATCGCAGGCCGCCCGTGCCGCTGGCGGGCGATGCCTGGCGAAGGGTGCGCCACCGTGACCGATGAGTTCGTGGTCTCCCGGGAGTCCTAGCAACCGTAGAGGTCGTCGACGCCATGCAACCGTGGTTGGTGCGTCGGCGCCCGACGCGGGACCCCGTCGGACGGCCGGTCCCTCGGGGAGACCGACAACGAAGGAGGTTCATATGCCGTACGTCGACGGGTTCGTGATGGCGGTGCCCAAGGACAGGATCGACGACTACGTGGAGGTCGCCCGCACGGCAGGGGAGTTGTGGCGTGAGCACGGCGCGCTGAGCGTGATGGAGTGCGTCGCCGACGACGTGCCCTACGGCGAGCTGACCTCCTTCCCCCGCGCCGTGCAGGCCACCGACGACGAGACGGTGTTCTTCTCGTGGATCGTCTACAAGTCGCGCGAGGCGCGCGACGAGGTCAACAAGAAGGTGATGGCCGATCCGCGCATGCAGAGCGACATGTCGCAGATGCCCTTCGACGCCAAGCGGATGATCTACGGGGGCTTCCGACCGCTCGTGGAGCTGTAGCGACGCACGAGGTCGAGGCCGGTGGCGGCGTGCCCGCCGTGCCGCCGCCGTGCCCGGCGGAGGCGTCCCCTGTGCGCCTCGCGACCTGGAACGTCAACTCGGTCAAGCAGCGGCTGCCGCGGCTGCTGCCCTGGTTGGACGAGCGCCGGCCGGACGTGGTCTGCCTGCAGGAGACCAAGTGCGTCGACGACGCGTTCACCGACCTGCTCGGGGACGAGCTCGCCGAGCGTGGCTACGCCGTCGCGGTCCACGGCGAGGCGACGTGGAACGGGGTGGCGATCCTCTCGCGGGTGGGGCTGGAGGACGTGGTGGCGGGGCTCGTCGGCGCGCCTGGCTTCCCCCATCCGGAGGCGCGGGCGGTGGCGGCGGTGTGCGGCGGCGTCCGGGTGGTCTCGGTGTACGTGCCCAACGGCCGGGCGCCGGACTCCGAGCACTACCGCTACAAGCTCGCCTGGCTGGCTTCCTTGCGCGAAACCGTCGCCGCCGACCCCGACACGACGGTCGTCTGCGGCGATGTGAACATCGCGCCGACCGACCACGACGTGTTCGATCCGCAGGCCTATGTCGGCCAGACCCACGTCACGCCCCCTGAGCGGGAGGCGCTGGCGGAGCTCCGGGCGCTCGGCCTGCGTGACGTCGTGCGCGATTGCTGGCCCGACGAGCGGGTCTTCACCTACTGGGACTACCGCGCGGGGATGTTCCACCAGGACCTCGGCATGCGGATCGACCTCGTCCTGGCCGGCGCACAGGTCGCCGGCCGCGTCCGGGCCGCGTGGGTCGACCGCCAGGCCCGCAATCGCGCGCGAACTTCCAGCTCATCGGAACGTCCCGCGGACTCCGGTCCCGGAGCTCGTCGAAGTTCGTCTTCTTCCAGTCCGGCATCGGTCTGGCGGGGCCCCCTCGGGCGTTGACGGTCGGCCTGCGTGGCCTGACCGGTCGTGGTGATCGTTCCAGACGGCTGCGACTTCGGCCAGCGTCTCGTGTTGCGGTGGCGCCGTGCGTGGCGCCACCCACCCTGGCGGCCACCTGCGCGGCCACCTGCGGACGTCCGGTAGATGGGTGCATCGGCTCTGTCGGTGTCGTCGGGCCGTCTCAGTGTTCTGGTGATCTTGTGTGTCGTCGTAGCGTCTGGGACGCGATGTACTTCGTGCTGCGGGTGCGCCCCTGCTGGCTGATGAGGTCGGCGTCGGCGAGTCGGCGCAGGTCCGTTGTCGCCGTGGCGAGCGAGACGTCGGCTTCGGCAGCGTAGGCATTGCGTTCTGCTCCGTCGAACAGGCTCTGCTCGAGGGCGATGACGAGGCGGTCGGGCCACCCGTGGGATTCGACGAGCTCTTCCAGCGCCGCCCAGCGCTTGGCGGCCGCGGCGATCTGGTCCAGACGTTCGCGTGCTTGCTGGATGTGCGCGGCGACGCAGAAGCGCACCCAGGGGGTGGCGTTGCGTGCTGGCTGGTAGCTGCCGCCCTGCACCTGCGCCAGCACGCGGTAGTAGTCGTTGGTGTTGCGGCCGAGGTACTCCTCGATGGAGCTGAACTCGGGCGCGAGCAGTCCGGCGCGGGCGAGTACAAGCGATTGCACGACGCGGGCGATGCGTCCGTTGCCGTCGGCGAACGGGTGGACGGACACGAGGTGCAGATGAGCCATGGCGGCGCGCACGGCGACGTGGGCGTCGAGGTCTTCGTCGTGTAGCCAGTCGACGACCTCGCTCATGAGCGTCGGAACGTTGTCGGCGTCGGGGCCGGTGTAGGCCGGGGGTCCGCCGGTTGGGCTTGTGACGTAGATCGGGCCGGTGCGCCAGAGCCCGGGGGAGCGGTCGCGCTGAGATACGCATGCATCGAAGTGCAGGTCGAGGATGACGCGGTCCAGCCAGCGGAAGTGCGGGTCGCCGGCCATCGTGCCGACGTGGTCCATCGCCCGCGCGTAGCTGGCCAGCGCTGCGCGGTCCGCGTCGTCCGCGTCTGGAACCCGGCCACCGGCGACTATCCCTGCGCCTTCGCCAGCGGGTACGTTGAAGCCCTCGATCGAGACGGAGCTTTCCATCGTGCTCGCGCGTACCTGGCGGCGCAGCTGGCCGAGCCAGCGGCCGGCGACACCAGTGGCGTCGCCGAGGCGAGCGCGCAGTGTGTCGAGCTCGCGCAATTGCGAGGCGAGGGCCTTGCTGGGCTTCGGGGTGGCGAACAGCATCCAGCTAGATTAGTCGAGTCTTCGACTAATCGACAAGCCGACGGGCTCGGCAGCCCACGTGTGGGGGCTCTCGGAATTCAGGCCCCACCGACCGCGCGGCGGGCCAGACGCGGGCGAACGCTCGGGCCATGCTCGTTCTCGGCTACCTGGCGGCGGGAGTGGCGCTGGTCCTGCAGGCCCGCGCCATCAGGCCGGTGTCTCGCCGCCCTCGCAGAGAGCGAGGTAGCGCGCGAGCGCCTCCTCCTCGCTGAGCGAGCGCACCTCGTCCTCGTCGACGCCGAAGGTCTGCACGAGCGCCTCGAACAGCCAGGCTGGCATCTGCGGCTCGGCAGGCGGGACAGCGGCTGCGCCACGCTGAGCCGGCTTGCGGGTCCTGAGGACCTCCCAGAACCCATCCTCGGAGTTGAGGCCGAGCTGGTGGCGCCACACCTTCGTCCACAGCGCGGGCGCGCGGCAGACGGGTCCCCGCCCGAAGGAGACCTTGGTGCGCAGTATCGTGCCGTCGTCGAGCCGCTTGCGGTAGCGGTGATGGTCGGGGGAGGTGGCCTCGGTCTCCTCCCAGCCGTCAAGCTCGCAGAAGCGCCTGACGTCCTTCTTGTCGGGGATGGGCACCGCTCATGTCAGGCCGCGGCGGCCCGGGCGCGGAGCGTCGCTAGGTCCGGCGGGGCCGGAAAGATGGTGTCCTCCAGCTGGCCACGCGCCTCGGCGATGAGCGCCTTGACAACGTGCGGGAAGTGGGCCGCCCGGTTAGGGGCACGCCGGTACTCGTCCGCGTTGGCCAGGTACTCCTGCACGTACACGCGCACCTCGCCTAGCAGGTCGGCCTTGGCGTCGGCGTACGTCTCGCCCTCGCCGTAGACATCGAACTCGGGCAGCCAGATGCTCACGCCCTCGTCGCCGCGCATGACCTGCGGCGAGAAGGCCCGGTCGCTCACCATCGCCCACACCTCATCGAGGCCAACCAGCAGCCCACGGTCGTCGCGGCCGCGACGGATGACCTGCGGGCGGTGGTGCTGGACGACCTCCGTGAAGACGGGGCCGGACTGCTCGCGAAAGGCGGTGATGGTGACTTCGTTGAACACGGGATGGACCTCGGCTCGGGTACGCCATAAACGTACAGATTGTACATAGCGTACGGGACGCTTTCGCCTGCGTCAACCGGGCGCCACCGTCGCAGCGCCAGGGCTGAGGCGCTCGCCGGCGCCGCATCGTCACCCGCGGGCCGCGGACCCTGCGATCTGCTCGACGATGACGACCACCTTCTCCTCCTTCCAGCAGGCCCGGACCTCGCCGGCGGAGAGGTCGTGCACGACCGCGTCCGGTGGCTCCATGTCGTCGGTGTCCAGGAGCGCCAAGAACCGGCGGTGGGCCGCGACGTGGTCGGCGATGCGCGGCGGGATCTGGGAGGCGAGCGAGCGCCAGCGCTCCGCCATCTCGCGCACTGCTGTCGCCTCCCAGGCGTAGGTGTTGCGGGTGGCCGCGAAGCCGTAGGTGAGCGACCCGTCGTGACCGTGGAGGAAGATGTCGGGAACGCCCATGTCCTCTTGGTCGGCGAGCTGGACGAGGAGACATTCGGCATCGAGCGTGAGCATGCCCGGGCACGCTGCCGCAAGAGTTGTTGCGCAACAACACGCTTCCGTTACAGCGGTGCGACAGAGCTGTGCCGAACGACTCACACATCGAGCCCGCGTCCACGCACGGAGGTGTCCTACCGTGGCCCCTGTGCGCATCGCGACCTGGAACGTCAACTCGGTCAAGCAGCGGCTGCCGCGTCTGCTGCCCTGGCTGGACGAGCGCCGGCCGGACGTGGTCTGCCTGCAGGAGACCAAGTGCGCAGACGACGCGTTCACCGACCTGCTCGGGGACGAGCTCGCGCAGCGCGGCTACGCGGTGGCGGCGCATGGCGAGGGCGGCTGGAACGGGGTGGCGATCCTCTCGAAGGTCGGGCTGGAGGACGTGGCTCCCGGGCTTGCGGGTGGGCCCGGCTTCCCCCACCAGGAGGCGCGCGCGGTGTCGGCCACCTGCGACGGCGTGCGGGTCGTCTCGGTGTACGTGCCCAACGGCCGGACGCCGGACTCCGAGCACTACCGCTACAAGCTCGCCTGGCTGGCCGCGCTGCGCGAGACGGTCGCCGCCGGCCCGCAGACGACGGTCGTCTGCGGCGATGTGAACATCGCGCCGACCGACCACGACGTGTTCGAGCCGCAGGCCTATGTCGGCCAGACCCACGTCACGCTGCCCGAGCGGCAGGCGCTGACGGAGCTCCAGTCGCTCGGCCTGCGCGACGTCGTGCGCGACCGCTGGCCCGACGAGCGGGTCTTCACCTACTGGGACTACCGCGCGGGGATGTTCCACCAGGACCTCGGCATGCGGATCGACCTCGTCCTGGCCGGAGCTAAGGTCGCGGACCGCGTGCAGGCGGCGTGGGTCGACCGCCAGGCCCGCAAGGGGAAGGGCCCGAGCGATCACGCGCCGGTGATCGTCGACCTCGACGAGGCGCCCGACGGGGACATCGGGCCGGTCGTGCCGCCGCCGTCCGCGCCGGCGGCCAAGCGCGGGTCGGCCAAGCTGCCGCAGTCGCGGTAGCCGCCTACCGCCGCCCGTCGCGGTCGCGCGAGGGCTGCACCCGCTTGGGCTCTCCCGGCATCTTCGGATAGTCGGGCGGATAGGGCATGTCGCCCACTCCCTCGGCGGCGTCGCGCTCGTAGAGGTCCAGCAGCGGCTGCAGCGAGTGGGCGGCGTCGTCGATCGCGGCGTGCCGGTCGCCCACCTCGGCGAAGCGCGCGGGCATGGTCGCGACCGTGAAGTCCTCCGGCGCGATCCCGGCGAGCTCCTCCCACGTCACCGGCGCGGAGACGGGCGCGCCTGGCCTGGGCCGCACGCTGTAGGCCGAGGCGATCGTGCGATCGCGCGCGTTCTGGTTGTAATCGACGAAGATGCACTCGCCGCGCTCCTCCTTCCACCACTTCGTCGTGACCTCGCCGGGGAGGCGGCGCTCGAGCTCGCGCCCAAACGCGATCGCGGCGTGGCGGACGTCGGTGAACGTCCAGCGCGGCTCGATGCGGACGTAGACGTGGACCCCGCGGCCGCCCGAGGTCTTGGGGAACGCCGTGTAGCCGAGATCCTCCAGCAGCCCCCGTGCCTCCCCGGCGACGCGCACGGCGTCGGCGAAGTCCGTGCCCGGTTGGGGGTCGAGGTCGAGGCGCAGCTCGTCGGGATGGTCGACGTCGTCGCTGCGCACCGGCCACGGGTGGAACGTGAGCGTCCCCATCTGCGCCGCCCAGCCGACGACCGCGACCTCCGTGGGGCAGACCTCGTCGGCGTGGCGGCCGGACGGGAACTCGATGCGCGCGGTCTGCACGTAGTCCGGCGCCCCGCGCGGGACCCGCTTCTGGAAGAAGGCGTCGCCGCCGCCCTTCTCGCGCGTCGAGAGCACGATGCCCGGGTGCACGCCCTTCGGCCAGCGCTCGAGCGTCGTGGGTCGCTGATGCAGCGCGCGCAGGATGCCGTCCTCCACGGCGAGGTAGTACTCGACGACGTCGAGCTTGGTCACCGCCTCGGAGCGCTCGGTGCTCGGGAAGATCACGCGGTCGGGGCTGGAGACCCGCAGCTCCCGCCCGCCCGCGTCGATGGTCACGGCCTCGGATGTCGCCATGTCCCAAGGAGTTCTACGGCAAGGGAACGTGCCCTACGTCCCCCTCGCGATTCGATCACCCCAGCGTCTCCCTAGCGCGGTCGAGCTCGTCCCGCGCCCGGCGGTGCTCGCCGGCGGCGTCGTCAGCCTCCTTGCGCGCGACGTCGAGCTGGGCGTCGGCGTCGCGCAGTGCCTGCTCGGCCTTGTCGCGGCGCTCCTCAGCGGCGCGCAGGGCGCGGGCGGCGCGCTCGTCGCGGCGCCGCGCGGTGACCTCTGCGGCACGGGCGGCCTCGAGCGCCTGTGCGCGCTCGCCCTCCGCCCGCTCGGCCTCGGCGCGCTCGCGGCGCTCGGCCTCCTCGCCGCGCGTGACCGGCTGTCCCTTGGGCGCGGCCGCGCGGCGCGGGCTGCCGCCACGCTTCTGCGCTTTCGCGGGCGCGGCGGCCCCCTCGCCGAGCCCCAGGCCCACGTGGCGCAGCTCGCGCTCCAGGCGCCCGCCGCGGACCTGCTCACGCGCGTCGTCGTCGAGCGCCGCGCTGTGCAGCGTGTCGGCGACGCGCTCGACGACCGCGTCGCTCAGCGCGGGCCCGTCGGGGCAAAGCAGGCGGCGGACGGCGTCGAGGAGCGTGTCCACCGCGCCCCGCTCGCGCTCGGTGGCGGTCCGCAGCGCCTGCACGTCGCCGCGCCCGCCCACCAGGTCGGCGTGGGCGCCCCGCAGCGCGTCGCCGGCGGCGACCAGCTCGTCCACCGCGTCGCCCTGGGTGCGCACGAGCTGGTTGATCGCCCACGCGGCCACCGACGGCTTGCGCAGCGCGGTGACGTCCTTGGCCTCGTCGCGCCGTCCGTCCGCTCGCAGCGCCTTGGCCAGCGTGCCGCGCTCGGGCACGAAGCGGTCGTTGGGAAGGGCGTAGAGGTCGTCGACGTCCATGCCGGCAGTGGACCGCCGCCTCAGCGCAGCTCGACAAGCCAGGGCAGCGACAGGACCCCGGTCGGGGCGCCCGCGGCCTCGCCCAGCGCCGCCAGCCAGGCTTCTGGGCCCTCGAGCGCCGGGTGCGCGACCGCCGCCGCGGGCGCGTGGGTGGACTCCGCGGGCTTCAGTCGGTCGAGGAGTCCCACGGCCGGCCAGTCGACGACGTCGGCGGCGTCGCGGTCCACCCGCGCGAGCCGGCATGCGTGCCCGACCGCCGCGTCTCGTCCACCCAGCTCGTCGACCAGCCGGTGGGTGAGCGCGTCGGCGCCGGTCCACACGCGCCCGCGGGCCAGCGGCTCGAGGTCCTTCCAGGGCATCCCGCGGTCCTCGGCCGCCTTGCGGGTGAAGTCGTCGTAGACCTCGTCCAACCAGCCGTCGAGGCGCGCGCGCTGCGCGTCGGTGAACCCTGCGTCGGGGGCGAACATCGTGGCGTTGGCGCCCGTGGCGACCAGCTCGCGGACGACACCGAGCCTCTGGGTGAGCCCGGCGAGGACGAACTTCCCGGCCAGGACGCCGATCGAGCCCGTGATCGTGGTGGGCAGCGCGAAGACGCGGTCGGCGCCCATCGCGACGAAGTACCCGCCCGACGCCGCGACGCCGCCCATCGACGCGACGACGGGTCGGCCGCCGGCGCGCAGCCCGAGCACCGCGCGGCGGATCGCGTCGGAAGCGACGTACGACCCGCCCGGCGAATCGACGTGCAGGACGACCGCGCGGACGCGGTCGCTCTCCTGCGCGGCCCGCAGCGCGGCGACGACGGTGTCCGAGCCGGCGCGGTCGCCGACCGGTCCGGGGCGGCCCTGGCGACTGCGACCGCCGACGATCGGACCGCGGACGGCGACGACAGCCACCTGCGGCGCGCTGCGGCGGCGCACCTGCGCGACGGGCGATCGCTTGGCCCGACGCTTGGCGTAGCGGTGTGCGAAGACGAGCTCGACGTCGTCACCGTGGGCGGCGCGCACCGCGGCGTAGAGCTCGTCCCGGTAGCCGACATGATCGACGAGCCCACCGTCGCGTGCCTCGACGGCTGACAGCGGCGCCCGGTCGACGATCTCGGCCAACGCGTCGGCCGAGATCCCGCGCCGATCGGCGATCGTCGCGCTGATCTGCTCCATGGCCGAGACGGTCAGGCGCGTGGTCATCTCGCGATTGGCCTCGCTGACCTCCAGCGCCGCGAACTGGTCGGCTGCCGTCTTGAACTCATGGCGCTGGGCGAACTGCGGCTCCACGCCGAGCCGGTCCAGGACGCCGCGCAGGAGCGTGACCGCGGAGGCGATGCCTGTGAGCGCGAGCTGCCCCGAGGGTTGCACCCAGACGTGCTCGCAGCGCGCGGCCAGGCCGTAGGCGATCGTGCCGGGGCCCAGTTCGCCGAAGGACTCGGAGAACGCGTAGGTGGCGGTCCCGGACGCGCGGACGGCGTCCAGCCCTGCGCCGATCTCGTCGGCCTGGGCACTGCGGATCGTGTTGCCGCCCAGCAGCATGACCGCGGCCACGCGATCGTCACCGCGGGCGTGGCGCAGAGCCGCGACGATGTCCGGCAGCGTCGGCGTCTGGCGCTGGCGCAGGGCGCTCAGCGGGTCGGTGGGCGCCTGTGCCAGGACGCCGCCCGAGAGATCGATCTCCAGGACGAGCGGTGGCGGCGCGGCGGCGCGGGGGAGGTCGCGGAGAATCGGCAGCGCGCGCGGGTCCATGCATAGCAAGGGTGGCACAGGGCAGCGAGCCGACGTTCACCGCCTGTCACTTCGCTGGCGACTCACTAACGGCCTTCGCCGCCGCGCGGGCCGAATCCCCGCCGCGGCGGTCCGTCTGCGTCGCCGCGGTCAAGCGGCGCCGCGGAACGCCTCGAAGCGCAGGGCCAGCCGCTCGCGATCGGGCCGGTCCTCGGTCCGGGCGGGGTGGAGCATGCGCGCGCCGTGGAAATGCTGGAGGCCGTTCGTCAGCATTGGTCCATCGATCTCGTCGAGGAGCCTCGCGTGGATATGGACGACGCCATCCGGGTCGATGCCGAGACGGGTTCGCCCGCGGCCTGACGCCGCTGCGCATCACGCCGGGCCAGCGCCTCGACGACGCGGTCGCGGCCGTGTCCGAGCTGCCTTTCGGCGGCACGGACTGCGCGCTGTCGATGCTCTACGCGCTGGAGCGCGAGCGCGAGGTGGACGTGTTCGTGGTCTACACCGACTCGGAGACGTGGGCGGGCGACGTGCACCCGGCCGAGGCGCTGCGCCGCTTACCGGCGCGAGTCGGGCATCGCGGCCAGGCTCGTCATCGTGGCATGGTATCCAACGGCTTCTCGCGTTTGGCGCTAACGGCATGATCATCGCTCCTCCAGCCGGTCGAGGAACGCCGCCTGCGCCGGGTTGATCCGCCGGCGCGCCTCGTCCACACCGAACCAGGCGGCCCGGTCGACCTCCGGGAACTCCTGCTGACGCCCCGAGCGCGGTGGCCACTCCATCGTGAACGTGTTGCTGACCAGGCGCGTGACGTCGAGGTCGCCCTCGCAGGCCCACGCTCGCACGACCTTGCCGCCGCGCTGGCGCACCTCGCCGAGGTCCATCAGGCCGCCGGCGTCCAGCGCCACGCCCGTCTCCTCCTCGAGCTCTCGCAGCGCGCACGCCTGCGGGTCCTCCTCGTCGCCGTGCTCGCCCTTGGGGATGCTCCAGGCGCCGAGGTCCTTCCTCGTCCAGAACGGTCCGCCGGGATGGACGAGCAGGACCTCCCGGTCGCCGTCTGCGCCGCGGCGGTACAGCAGGATTCCGGCGCTGCGTCGCGACGCCACGACTCGGAGCCGGGTGCGCTCAGCGCGCCGGGATCACCACGCGCACCTCGACGTGCGTGTGCCGCGAGGGCTCGCCGAGCGTGAGGAAGTCGCGCACCGCCGCGGTGTGCTCGCAGAACGAGCAGGCGAGGGAGTCCGTCGGCGTCAGGATCCCCGTGAGCGCGACGGGCGCGTCGCACTGCGGGCACGCGAGCGTTCCCTGGGCCGGCCGCGAGGTGCTCGCGATTCGCCGCTCCTCCTCGACCCCGGCCATGCGGCTCACGGGGTCCGTGCGGACCGGATCGGAGCCGTCGATGCCGCGATGGAGCGCCATGCCGCCGAGTCTAGATGGCGTCCGCCCGGTCAGCGCGTACGCTGCGCGACATGGCCTACGTCAGCGCCGAAGCCCGCCAGCAGCTCCTCGACAACATCGCGGAGGCCATCGACGAGATCGGTGTCTCGCTCGCTGCCCTGGGCGACGCCTACGAGCAACTCGATGAGTACAACGCCGACAAGCTCGAGGAGGATCTGTTCCGGCCCGTGCAGGTGGCCTTCGGGCGGGCGAAGCGCACGCACGCCGCGTTCGCTGCTCGTTACGGCCTCAAGACCCGCGAGTTCGCGGCCCAAGGCGCTCCGGGGGCCGCGTCACGCGGCGTGAAGGGGTTCCTCGACACCGCGGTGGAGTCGGTCACGGTGGCCGACAGCGTCCTCGCTCGTCTGCAGGACTCCCTGATGCCCGTCGAGGTCGGCGACGAGGAACTGCGGGCCGGGCTCGCGGAGGTGCGCCGGCTGCTCGGCGACCTGGGCGAGGGCGCCCGGCGGTTCGTCAGCCTCCTGGGGCGCTGAGGCCCCGCTGGACTGAGGCCACCCGGGCTCGGGGGCTGACCGAACCATGACCGGCGGGCTGGCACCACCCAACGGAGCGGTCGGGCGTGGCAGGCTGAGCCCGCAGGGCTTGACCGCCTGCAAGAAAACCGCCAGGAGGGAAGCCACGGAATGGCGCCGCTCGCCGCGTCCACAGACTGTGCAGCAGCGCCCGTGGGCACGGATGGCCCATCGGGCGGGAGCGCGACGCCGATGCGCGACCTCGCGAGCGCGGACGGGCCGTCGTCCACCGCAGCTCCCGGCGCCAGGCACATCCGGCGGAGCGTCGTCGTCGCCCTGGCCGTCGCGGCGGTCGGCCTTCTGGTCCTGCTGGGGCCGCCCGACCTGTCGGAGCTGGCCGAGGTCCCCGGGCTTGTCGCGAACGGCCATCTCGGGTGGCTGGCCGCTGCGCTGCTCTTCGAGGTCCTCTCCTTCGCCGGCTACGTCGCGCTCTTTCGGGCGGTCTTCGTCGACGACGAGAGCCGGGTGGGGTGGCGCGAGAGCTACGCGATCACCATGGCCGGCCTCGCGGCCTCGCGCGTCTTCGCCAGCGCTGGGGCGGGCGGGGTCGCGCTGACCGTCTGGGCGCTCAGACGCTTGGAGGTCCCCGCCCGGCGGGTCGCCGACCGCATGGTCGCCTTCCTGATGCTCCTCTACGCCGTGTACATGGCGTGCCTGGTGCTCGTCGGCCTCGGCCTGTGGACGGGGCTCCTCCCCGGGCCGGCCCCCTGGGCGCTGACGCTCGCGCCGGCGGTGCTCGGCGCGCTGGCGATCGCGGCGGGCCTGGCGCTCGTTCGCATCCCCGCCGACATCCACCGCCGGCTTCGTGGGCGCGCAGGCGACGCCACGGCACTCAGGCGCACCCTCGCCCGGGTTGGACACGCCCCCGCGGCGGCCGGACGCGGTGCGCGGGTCGCAGTCTCGCTGCTGCGTCGTGGGGAGCCGGGCCTGCTCGGCGCGCCCGCCTGGTGGGGCTTTGACATCGCCGTCCTGTGGGCGACGTTTCACGCCTTCGGCGAGCCGCCGCCCGTGGCGGTGCTCGTCATCGCCTACTTCGTCGGCATGCTCGGCAATCTGCTGCCGGCCCCCGGCGGAGTCGGCGGCGTCGAGGGCGGGATGATCGGCGCCCTCGTCGCGTTCGGGGTCGGCGGCGGGCTCGCGGTCGTCGCCGTGCTCGCATACCGCGTCTTCGCCTTCTGGCTCCCGACGCTGCCCGGCGCGCTCGCCTATCTGCAACTGCGCCGAGACCTGCCGGCGCGGTCGCACCCTGCCGGCCCAGAAGGCGGAGCGCACGACGCGCCACCAGGCGACGGGCGCCGGTCGCGGTCTCCCCGCCGGCCGGCCGCGACTGCCGTGCTCCACCTCCGCCGACGGCTCACGCGCGGTCGTCTCGCATGGCTCGCCGCCGGGGCGACAGTGAGCGCCACCTACCTCGTCGGTGCGTTCCCCGACCTTCCGGACGCCCAGGCGGCGGTCGCCGCGCTGGGCGAAGGCCTCGGACAGTGGACCTACGCGATCGTCGGAGGTCTCGCCCTGCTCG
>Ga0136640_10000719_pt1 | contig 12817 bp, 9 predicted proteins | sample AntDrymUQ8642106_2_FD_105498 | JGI IMG/M metagenome (GOLD analysis project Ga0136640, IMG submission 105498) | Polar desert sand microbial communities from Dry Valleys, Antarctica - metaG UQ864 (21.06) | ecosystem: Environmental > Terrestrial > Soil > Desert | place: Antarctica: Dry Valley...
CCCGGCGCCCCGGACTTCCCCCACAAGATCATGCGAGCCGGGGAGGAGGCGCTTCGGGCCGGGATCCCGCTGCGGGCCGTGGGTGACGAGTGGGGCACGCCCACGTATACCCACGACCTGGCCGAGGCGCTCGTCTGGCTGGTGGGGGAGGACGCGGTCGTCGCGCCCGGGGAGCGGGTCGCGATCCACCACATCGTCGGGGGCGGGATCGCCTCGCGGGCAGACTGGGCGCGTGACGTCCTGGGCCGCGTCGGAGTGGACGTCACCGTGGACGAGGTTCCCGGCTCCACCTGGTCCCGCGCCTCCACGCCGCCCGCGTGGGCCGTTCTGGCGCCGACCCCGTTGCCCGGGCGTGAGCCGCTGCGCCCGTGGCCGGAGGCGATGGCCGACTACGCGCCGTCCCTGCGCCGCAGCGGGACCGCTTCCAGCAGCGCCGCACGAGCATGACCGAGGAGCGCCCCGACTCCACGATCCCGGGCGTGCGGTACGGCGCGATCATCCGGTTCGGCGATACCCGTGGCTCGTTCCGGGAGCTCTGGCGGGCCAGCGCCTACGAGGGCGCGCCGTTCGCCCAGGCCAACCTGTCCACCTCTGCGGTCGGCGTGTTGCGCGGCCTGCATCTTCATCGCCGCCAGCTCGACCACTGGGTGGTGGCCGGCGGTCGAGCGTTCGTCGCGCTCGTCGACGTCCGGCCGATGTTGCTGGACCGGTCGGCGGCTCCCCTGGTCGAGACGCGCGACCTGGTCGCCGACGAGTGGGTGGACATCCCCGCCGGCGTGGCCCACGGGTTCCTCGCCCTGGAGGCGCTGGAGCTGATCTATCTCGTGACCAACGAATACGACGGCTCGGACGAGCTCGGATTCGCTTGGGACGATCCGCAGGTCCGGGTCGCGTGGCCGGAGCTGCCAGGCCTGCCTGGCGGGCGCCCGATCCTGTCCGCGCGGGATGAGGCGAATCCCTCGCTGGCCGAACTGGTCGCGCGGCTCGATCTCCTGGGCTGACCTCACCGCGCTGATCGTCTCCGCACGAATCCGGTCGCGACCGCACCTCCGGAAGCCCGAAGGGGCTATGCCGCAGGAGGACCATCCCGCGATTGAGGCCGGGCCTCGCCCGGACGAGTCTGGTCAGGAACCCGACCCGTCACCCCCAAGTGGAGCCCCATGCGCCAGACCGTCGCCGCCCTTGCCCTGTTCCTGACCGCCACCCTCGGCTCGTTCGCGCCCACCGCCGTCACTCCCGTACAGGCTGCCGGCGCGATGACTCCGCCCAAGGTGGTCATCGTGGTGGGCGCGACCCACGGCACGACCGCGACCTACCGGGCGAATGCCGACGCGGTCTATGCCGAGGCGATCAAGTACACCCCGAACGTCGTCAAGGTCTACAGCCCGTCCGCCACCTGGAGCAAGGTCAAGGCCGCCGCCGTGGGCGCGTCCATCCTCGTCTACTTCGGCCATGGCAACGGCTGGCCCAGCCCGTACACCTACGACCCGCTGTACACGACCAAGGATGGGTTCGGTCTCAACTACGACGTCAACGGCGACGGCAAGCTGAGCGACTACGAGCTGAAGTATTACGGTGAGCCGTCCGTCTCGACCCTCGACCTGGCGCCCAACGCCGTCGTGCTGCTCGGTCACCTCTGCTACGCCTCCGGCAGCTCCGAGCCCGGTGACGCGGCGCCCAGCCTGAGCGTCGCGCGCCAACGAGTCGACAACTACGCAGCGGGCTTCCTGAAGGCCGGCGCCCAGGCGGTCATCGCCGAGGGCCATGGCAACCCGGAAACCTACGTCCGGTCGCTCTTCACCACCCACCAGTCCATCGTCCAGCTGTGGCGGAACCAGCCGAACTTCCACGACAATGTGAGCTCGTTCACCTCGGTCCGGACCCCGAGCGCCACGGCCTATATGGACCCCGATACCGCCAGCGGCGGGTACTACCGAGCCCTAGTGGCACAGCCCGGGCTGACCAGCGACGATGTAGTCGGTTCGACCCCGACGAACACCGACCCGGCCAGCCTGACGGTGCCCGGCAAGGCCGCGACCACCACGGCCGGTGCGAAGATCTATCCCGATGCGACGCTCACGCCCAAATCCGGGTCGGACCTCGCATCCGTCACCGTCCCGGCGGACGTTCGGTTCCGGCTCCTCGCCAAGTCCACGACGGCCGATGGCCGCACGGCGGTCCAGGTGGAGGGACTCGACGATGCGAGCCTCGCCGGCTGGATGGACGCCGCGGACCTGGCCGCTCGCGACAGCACCGCGCCATCCATCTCGAGCGTGGACGCCGGCTCCGGCCGCGTTTCGCCCAACGGCGACGGCCGCAACGACACCGCCAGCCTCAGCGCCCGCTTCTCCGAGTCCGTGACCTGGCAGCTCAAGATCAAGGCCCCGGGCGGCACCACCGTGAAGAGTGCCTCCGGCACGGCCGACCGACTGTCTGTGACCTGGGATGCGCTCGCCGGCGGCCTGCCCGTCGCCGATGGCAGCTACGCCTGGTCGATCAGCGCGGTCGACGGCTGGCTCAATGGCCCGACCACCAAGACCGGCACATTCGTGGTCGACACGACCGCCCCGTCGCTGACGGCCGTCTCCCCGGTCGCCGATGCGGTCGCCTGGTTCTCGCCCAACGGCGACCGGTCCAGGGAATCGATCACCTGGACGGGCAACGTCAGCCAGGGCGGAACCATCCTGCTCCGGGTCCTGAACTCCGGCGGCACCGTCGTGCGCTCGACCACGATCACCGTCTCGACCGGAGCCGTGAGCCTCGTCTGGAACGGCAGGGACGGCGCCGGCAAGATCGTCCCCGATGGGACCTATGAGGTCCGCCTGACTCCGCGCGATGCGGCCGGCAATGACGGCACGCGCGTCACGCGCAGCGTCATCGTGAACACCAGCCTCGGCCAGGTCGAGACGACGAAGACCCTCTTCTACCCACAGGACGCCGACCGTCTGGCTCCGACCACCACGCTGTCCTTCAACCTGACTCGCCAGGGGACCGTGACCTGGACGATCGTGGACGCCGATGGCGCCACCGTCCTGACGCTCCTCGACGGCGCGTTGACGCCCGCCGGGACGGTCACCCGTGTCTTCGATGGCAAGCGGCCCGACGGCACCTTCCTGCCGGGCGGCTCGTACCGCTCCGTCGTGACCCTGGCCGGCGATGGACCTCCAACGATCAGCCAGTACCGGACCTTCAAGATGATGGCGTTCGCCGTCAGCCTGTCCGACACGACGCCGGCCCGAGGCCAGTCCGTCACCGTCTCCGCCACGTCGGCCGAATCCCTGTCGTCGACCCCTCGGGTCTACGTCTACCAGCCGGGCAAGACCACCTGGAGCGTGGCGATGTCGAAGGTCGATACCGGCAAGTACCGGGTGCGGCTGACCGTCAAGACCGGCGGGGGGACCGGCGACATCCGCTTCCGGGTCAGTGCCGCCGATGTCGACGGCCGCAGCCAGTCCACCAGCCTGACCGTTCGGCTCCACTGACACGACGGCGACGTCACCGCTCGCCAGCGAACGTCCCTGTCCCGGACAGGACCGGGACCTTCGTGCCGTAGTCCGGGGCCATCCCGTGGCCCTAGCGTCCGACTTCTCGACCCCCAGCCTGAGGAACGCTTGTGTCATCCCTTCGCCGTCACCCGTTCGCCCGCCCCGTCATCGGTCGATCCGTCGCCCTCGGCCTCGGCCTGGTCGTCCTGCTGGGTCTTGCGCCCGGATCCGCGGCGATGGCCGCCTCGCCCAAGGCGGAGGCCAGGCTCCAGCCCACGATCCACTACGAAGAGGCCCAGGCGCGCGCGGGCGATCGGACCGACTTCAAGGCCGGCGACCGCGTGACGGTCCCGTTTCGGCCCCGCACCGGCGACCGCTGGAAGGTCGGGGGCCAGGCGCCCCGGACCCTCCCTGCGGGTCGTGCCTCGGGTCGTGAGATGCGCCTGTCGAAGGAGGCCAAGCCGGCCCCCGACGCGACGATCGACCGTCCCTCCGTCGACCCGAGCGCGACCATCGACGCAGTCGACGCGAGCTGGATCGCCGGCACGACCGGCGATGACGTCGAGCTCGCCGCGGCCGTCGGCTCCGGCGGTCTGCGACGCGAGATCTTCGGCTTCCTTCCGTACTGGGAGCTGAGCGACACCTCGACCCGACTCGACTGGGAAAAGCTTTCCACCGTCGCCTACTTCGGCGTCGGGGCCGATGGCCAGGGCAACCTCCAGAAGACGAACAGCAGCGGGTCCACGACGGTCGGCTGGAGCGGCTGGACGAGCTCCAGGATGACCAACGTGATCAACGCCGCTCACGCCAACGGGGCACGGGTCGTGCTGACCGTGCAGAGCTTCGCCTGGTCCTCGGCCGGCCAGACGCGCCAGAAGGCCCTCCTCGGCAGCTCCACCGCGCGAGCCAACCTTGCCGCCCAGATCGCCAGGGCAGTCCGGGATCGAGGCGCCGATGGTGTCAACCTGGACTTCGAGCCCCTCGTGACCGGTTATGCAGACGAGTTCACCGCCCTCGTTCGCAAGGTGCGCTCTGCGTTGGACGCCTCCGCCCGCGGCTATCAGCTCACCTTCGATACGACCGGCTACATCGGCAACTACCCGATCGAGGATGCCACGGCCGCCGGCGGCGCGGACGCCATCCTGATCATGGGCTACGACTATCGGAACGCCGGTTCCAGCGTGGCCGGATCCATCGCCCCGCTCGCCGGGCCGACGTATGACATCGGCAACACGCTGAGCGCGTACCTGGCCCGGGTGCCGGCATCCAAGGTCATCCTGGGTGTGCCGTACTACGGCCGCGCCTGGTCCACGGAAACTGACACCCTGCATTCGAAGAACATCTCCGGTACCAAGTACGGGGCCTCGTCCGCCCCGAACTACAGCCTGGCCCGTGAGTTCACGGCCCAGTACGGCCGGCGCTACGACACGCTCGAAGGTGCCGCCTGGACCGCGTACAAGCGCCAGAACTGCACCGGCACGTATGGCTGCGTCACGACGTGGCGGCAGCTCTACTACGACGACGCGACCGCCCTCAAGCAGAAGTACGACTTGATCAACGCACGGGGGCTGCGCGGCGTCGGGATCTGGGCGCTCGGCTATGACGGGACCCGGACCGAGCTCTACCAGGCGCTCAAGGACAAGTTCATCAGTGCTCCTGTTGCCTCGACCAGCATCACCGGGTCCAGCCTCTCCAGCTCGATCATCTCGCCGAATGGCGACGGGCGACTCGATACGACCACGGCCAGGCTCACGGCCACGGTCGTCATCAAGTGGGGCTACAAGGTCCAACCTGTGAGCGGTACGACCGTGGGCAGTTCCATCCGTTCCGGGAGCAAGACCGGTACCACGGCCTCCTTCACCTGGGATGGCAAGGACTCCGGTGGTCGCCGCGTGGCCGACGGGGCCTACCGGCTGACCTTGTGGGTGGCGGACGCCTCGGGCGATCGCTTGTCGCGCCCCTTCTCCGTCACCGTCGACACCCGCGCTCCGGCGGTGAAGACGACGATCGGGAAGGGGTACCTATCGCCGGACGCCAACCGGCAGACGGACACGCTCCAGATCGGTTGGACCTCCTCCGAGGCGATGAACGGGACCGTCCGCCTGATCGATGCGGCCGGGACCAGCGTCCGCAAATGGACCTACGACCCGACCCCGATCTGGTCCCGGACCTGGACCGGCGCCGATGACGCAGGCACGATCGTCCCCGACGGCCGGTACACCTACCGGGTCAACGGGCGCGACCGAGCGGGGAACCGCACGATCGTCGACCGCACGATCCTCGTCGACCGGACGCTCAAGCTGCATCGCTGGTCCGACTACTCGTTCGACCCGCGCGGCGGCCAGGCCAGCAAGATGACGATCAGCCTGATCCGACGCGGTTCGGTCAGTGCCTCCATCTACCTGGATGGAACGCGCGTCCGCCGGATCTGGACGGACAATTCGCTCGCCGCCGGCTCCTACAGCTGGACCTGGAACGGCAAGACGAGCACCGGTGCGTACGCCAGGCCCGGCACGTACAAGGTGGTCGTGGCCGTCGTCAGCAAGTTCGGCCTGACCCGCTGGACTCGCCTGGTGGAGATCGAGGTCCACTGAGCCCAGGTCGCCTGGGCCCGACCGCCATACACTGGCACGGATGACAGAGATGGAGCGCCGGCGAGGGACGTGGGTCGTTCTGCCGACGTACAACGAGGCGGATAACATCGGGCCGATCGCGGCCGCGATCCTGGACGCCTTGCCGGACGCGACCGTGCTGGTCGTGGATGACGGGTCGCCCGACGGGACGGGTCAGCTCGCCGATGCCCTCGCCCTCGCCGACCCGCGGATCCGGGTCCGCCACCGGGCCGCGAAGCAGGGACTCGGGCGTGCGTACCTGGACGGTTTCGGCATCGCGCTCGAAGGCGGCGCCCGGGTCGTGGTCCAGATGGATGCCGATTTCAGCCACGATCCGGCCGTCCTGCCCGAGCTCCTGGCGCCGCTTGTCGAGGATCGGGCCGACCTGGTGATCGGTTCGCGCTACACCCCGGGTGGCGGCGTGGTGGATTGGGGGATCGGTCGACGCCTCATCTCTCGCGGGGGCAGCCGGTTCGCCGGGGCGGTCCTGGGACTCTCCGCCAAGGACCTGACCGGTGGCTTCAAGGCCTGGCGCGGTCCGACCCTCGCCGCCATCCCGTTCGAGGGCGTGCACGCCGGTGGGTACGTGTTTCAGATCGAGATGACCTCGCGGGCCGTTCGCTCGGGCGCCCGGGTGGTGGAGGTGCCGATCACCTTTCGCGACCGGCGCATCGGCGTGAGCAAGATGTCGCGACGGATCGTGATCGAGGCCCTCGTGGTCGTGGTCCAGCTGCGGATCGAGGCGTTGCTGGACCGTTGGCGCCAACGGTCTGCCGGTCGTCCGCGACGGCCGTGAGATCCGGTCCCGGCGTCCGGGTCATCCTGGATGTCCGGCCGCTCCAGGATCCGGAACGGGCACCGATCGCGGCGGCGTACCTGGGCGGCCTCCTTGGCGCTTACGACGCAGCGCCGCTGACCGGCGAATCGTTCGCCCTGCTCCTGCGCTCCGATCTCGACGATCCGACGGTCCCGTACGGCCGCCTGGACGTCGTCGGCCGGCGTCTCCTGCCCCCCACCGGTTGGCTTCGATCGATCGCGCAGACGGTAGATCCGTTCCTGCTCCGCGGCGCCTCCATGGGCGCGGCCTGGCGCGCGGAACGAGGCGGCGCCCGGGGTGCCGTCTACCACGCCGTGGGTGCCGGGACGCTGCCGATCGGGTCGTCCCTGCCCGTGGTGGTGACCGTCCTGGACCTCGCGCCATGGGAAGCACCGGGAACCTTCGCCGCGACCCCGGGGACGCGCTTCGGCCAGCGCCTGCGAGGCCAGCTGCTGCGACGTGCCGCTGCGGTCATCGTGGGCACGGAGGCCGTGGCTCGTGACCTCCGGCGCCTGGTCCACGTTCGGTCGGAGCGCATCCGGGTGGTGCCACTGGCGCCCCGGAGCTCGTTCACGATGGATCGGTCCGGTGGCCTCGACGATTCCGGGGACATCGTGCACCTCGGATTGCCGTCGCGCTATCTCGTCTATCCCGGTCGGTACGACGCCCGCCAGGATCTGGGCACGCTCCTGCGCGCCCTGGCCGACCTGACGACCGCGGGCCGACCGAGCGAGCTGCCCGCTGCCGTCCCCTGGCCACCGCGCGTGCTGCTCATCGGGGCCAGCCCGGATGACCGAGCCGCGCTGGCGAGGTCGGCCGCCCGCTACGACGTGGGATCCGCGCTGGCGTATGCGCCGGCACTCAGCCCGACAAGGCTCGCTGGGTTGCTGCGCCACGCACGAGCGGCGTTGCTGCCCGTCCGATCCGACTCCGCCGGCCTGAGCGCGCTCGAGACGATCGCCTGCGGGACGCCGGTGGTCGCCTCGGCCGTGGGCGCCCTGCCCGAGATCATCGGGACGGCCGGTCTCCTCGTCGAGCCGCGTGACCCGGCGCGCCTGGCCGCCGCACTGCGAACGATCTGGCTGGACGATCGCCTGCACGGCCGGCTGGCGGCTGCGGCACGGGCCCGCGCGATCGAGCCGCGTACCTGGCGCGACGTCGCCGACGAGACCCGCGAGATCTACGGGCAGGTCGGGATCGCCCGGGCCTGACGTCCGCCCCGCCGTCGTGCGAGGCGGACCGCGCTACGGATTCGTCGAGGGCGATGGGCTGGGACTGGCGGCGCCAGCCTCCGTGCCGGCCTTGTAGGTGACCTTCGTGCCCCGGGGCACGACCTGGATGAAGGTCTGTCCGATGGTCAACGTCACCGGCTGCCCGTCCGCGTCGAAGAACCGGGTCGGGGCCGTCTCCGAGGCCTTCTTCCACGTGCCGACGATCGTGCGGCCGTTGGTCGAGATCGTGGCCGTGCCGCCTCCGATCACATCGCCCTCCAGGCGGCGCTTGCTGTCCCCGGTTTGGATGAAGGTCACGGTCATGACGACCACGTTCCTGGGGGCGACCTGTTGGCCGTCGAAGGCGTCGATCTCGCGCTTCTGGCCGGTCACGCCGCGAAGGTAGGCGTTCGTGTCGCGGTCGTAGCTGTAGGTGACCGTGTTCAGCGGGTAGGGCACCTTGATCTTGCCGCCTGTCGGGCGGTCCTCGAGCGGCGCGTCTGGCGCGAACTGCCAGGCGGACTCGATCGGTCCGTCCTTTGCCCCGAGTCGCTTGCCGAGGCGCCGCATCCGAGCCGCATCCGTATACAGGTTATGCGGTGCGAACCTCGTGGTGGCGCGCTCGAATGCGCCTCCGTGCGCGAATTCGTTTGCGTCGTACACGTATGCCCCGGCACCCTTGCGTCGCAACAGCGCGAGGGCCCGTGGCGAGCCGCCGGAGTGCACATACGTGGCCCGCCATTCCGCTGCCCACAGGACGTAATAGACGCGACTGCTCCGGACCGGCCCGATGTCGGTCTTCATCCGGCTCTGGTAGATGGCCATGTAACGCGGGATGCCGCCCTCGGCTGGGGCGTGCCACACGATGTCCGCGGCGTTGAGCCCGGATTGCGGTCGGGCGGGCGCCAGGTCGTCGATCATGACGGCGATCGGGTGCCGGGCGGCGACCTCTGCGCTGACCGGACGGCCGGTCAGCGGGGCGGGGACCGGCGTAGGTGTCGGCGTGGGTGTCGGCAGCGGCGTGGGGCTCGGGGTGGGCACCGGCGTCGGGCTCGGGGTAAGGACCGGCGCTGCGCTCGGCGCCGGTGTGGGAGCTTCCGACGCCACCACTGGCGCCAGGGAACCGACCACCGCGAGCGAAGGTGCCACCGCGGCTGGCGAACAGGCCATGACGGACCCGACCAGCAGGATCAGCAAACCGAAACGCACCAGGTAGAACCTCGCTGGGTCCGCAGACAGCGTGACGGGAGCGTCTGCCGGATGGGGCGCAGCATAGCGGATGACCAGCGACGCGCGGGTCAGCGACGCCCCTGGCCCGCGATCCCCGGGTCGAGTCCGGCGGCTGTCGCCGCGGCCGCACTGGCCGCCCGAGCCTCATCGGTGTGCTGCCGGTGGAGGGCCACCACTTCGGCGGGGTCGCCTTCCATGATCAACCGACCCTTCTCGATCAGGACAGCCCGGTTGCAATATTCGGTGACCCAGCTCATGTCGTGGGTGACGAGGACGACCGCCTTGGCGGCGCGCACGATCTCGATCACGCGCGCCTTGGACTTCGCCCGGAAGTTCGCGTCGCCCGTGGCAAGCACCTCGTCCAGCAGCAGGATGTCCGGTTCGACAGACGTCGCGATGGCGAAGCCGAGCCGGGCGCGCATCCCGGACGAATAGGTCTTGATCGGCGCGTCGATGAAGTCGCCCAGTTCCGCGTATTCGATGATCGACGGCAGGAGCCGACGCGTGACGTCGTCATCGAGACCCAGGAAGGCGCCGCCCAGCAGGATGTTGTCCCGACCGCTCAGCTCGCGATCGAATCCGGCACCGAGCGTGAGCAGGCCGGAGACGTGACCACGCACGTCCACAGAGCCCTCCGACGGCCGGATGATGCCCGCGAGGACCTGGAGCAGCGTGCTCTTGCCAGCCCCGTTCGGTCCGATGACGGCCAGCGACTCGCCATGGACCACGCGCAGGGAGACGTGCCGGAGCGCCCAGAACGGCTCTTGCGAGCCGCGCCCCAGCATCTGCCGACCGACCGTCGGATGGTCGTCTTCTTGGTGAAACGCAGGTCGTACCGGACGCCCATGTCGTCCACGGCGATGGCCTGCAGAGAATCGGCGCGGAGCGTCGGAGGCGGCGGGCTGTCGATCGCGGTCACAGGACCTTCGCGAAGCTCGGTTCCAGGCGCTTGAAGACGACCGTGCTGAGCGCCAGGAAGCCGACGCTGACCAGGAGCAGCACGGCGAGGGAGGTCCAGTCGGGGAACCCCGGTGGGGACGTCGGCGCGCCGTAGATCACCTTGCGATACGCCTCGAACAGGATGGCGAACGGGTTCGCATTGGCGATGACCTTCAGGATCGGGTTGGCCTGGACGAAGTGGACCTCGTCGAGGACTGCCAGGCTGTACAGCCCCGGCGAGAGGAACCACCACAGGCGCAGGATGTGGCGCGCCACGTTCCCGAGGTCGCGGAAGAAGACGTTGCCTGCGGAGAGCAGGATGGCGAAGGCGAGGGTGAACACGTACTGGACCACGGCGATGGCCGGGATGAGCAGGAGGAACGGGCTGATCCGGTCCGCGTAGAACAGCATCAGGCCTGCCAGCGGGATGAGCCCGAAGGTGAACCCGACCACCCCGGCCGTCGTCGTGGCCACCGGCAGCACGAGCTTCGGGAACTGGATCTGCTTGATCAGCCGGTCCTGGCTGGCGACCGCGGACGTGGCATCGACGACGGAGGTGGTAAACCACTTCCAGGGCAGGATGGCGGCAAAGATGAAGAGCGGATAGTCCGGGGTCTGGCGCGTCACGATGATGGTCACGAAGACCAGGTAGACGAGCATCTGGAGGAGCGGATCCAGCACCCACCAGAAGTTGCCGAGGATCGTGTCCGCACCCCGCTTGCGCATGTCCGCCTGGACCAGATAGCGAACCAGGCGTCGCCGCGAGACGATGTCCGCGAGGCCCTCCCGGATCAGACGGGCGGCACCCGGGTCGCCGGCGGCGTTACGGAACGCAGCCGGTGCTTCACTGGTGGCGGACATCGCGCGGAAGGGTACCACCTCGTCGTTCGGTGCCCGGCTGGGGGCCGAGGAATCGCTCCACGAACTGCTCGCCTGCGCGACCGGCCGAGGACCCCAGGTGACGTTCGATGAAGCCGTCGTATGGCCCGAAGTCGAAGGCGTCCGTGCGAATCGCCTCGATCACGCCATCCGTGTCAAGGACCTGGGTCCCGATTACCTCCGTCCCGTAATCGAGGTACAGCCCCGGGTCAGCCTCGTAGGCCGTCAGGTCGGGGACGAGCAGGATCAGCGGCCGGCGCAGGAGCGCGTATTCGAAGATCGACGACGAATAGTCCGTGATGAGGATGTCCGTGACGGTCAGCAGGTCGTTGATCTCGAACTGCGGGTCGATGACGACGTCGTAGCCCGCGACGTCCGTGGCGGCCGGAGCCAGGTTCGGATGGGCCTTCAGGACCAGGACATCGTCCGGCGACAGGGCCGCTCGAAGGCGCGCCGGGTCGAGTCCGGCCGCTGCCTGTCTCGCCTTGCCGCGCCCGCGGAACGTCGGCGCGTGGAGGATCACCCGACGACTCGCCAGCGTGGGATACGCGGCCAGCACCCGACGCCGCGCCGCGTCCATCGCTACGGGGTCGACGAAGAAGTCCGTGCGCGGCGAGCCCAGGGGCAAGACCCGCTCCCACGGCACGTCGAAGGCGGCCGCCCAGGCCGCCCGTGAGCCCTCCGCGCTGCACACCACGTAGTCGTAATGTCGATGGAGGAACCGGCGTTCGGGCTCGCGTAAGGGCGTCGTCGCGTCGCGTCCGAAGCGCTTCAACGCCCCGACGGCGTGCCAGACCTGGACGACGGTCGTGCCCGGTCGGTGCGGCGCCACGTGGATCGGCAGGTACGCGTTGTCGACCACGAACAGGCCCGACGTCCGCAGGTAGTACATCCCCCGGATCAGGCGGGCGAAGTAGCGGAGCTTCCCTGCCAGGCCGTAGCTGTACGGCTCCAGCAGCAGGACGTAGCGGCGGCGTGGATGGCGGGCGCGCATCGCCGTATGCAGGGCGGCCAGGTTTCCGTCAAGCCTCGGCAACCGGGCCGTGGCGAGGACCACCCGCCGCCGATCCAGCGGCAACCGATCGAACAGCCAGCCCAGGAGTCGCAGGACCGTCGCGGCGAGGCGGTAGTCGAATCGGTTCACCCCGCTGGTCAGATCTGCTGACGGACGATGATGTTCTGGCCGTCGAGGGTCCGCTCTTCGTCCCGCATCAGGGACGCGATGACCTCCGCGACGTCGCCCGGCTGCATGATCTTGCTGGAGTCCTCCTCCGGCGCGAGGATGCGCCGGAGTTCCGTGGCCGTGCGCCCGGGCGAGATGCTGTAGATCTTGATGCCCGTCCCGGCCAGCTCGTCGGCGAGGGTTTGCGAGAGCGAGACAACGGCCGCCTTGGAGGCCGCGTAGGCCACCCAGCCGGGCCGCGAGGTGATACCCGCGGTAGAGGCGACGTTGAGGACCTTCGCCGGCCGCCCCTGCATGTAGCGCACGAACTCACGGGTGAGCAGGAGCATCGCGAAGACGTTGATCGTGAACGTCCGGACGAGGTTTTCGGCACTCGTGTCGAGGAGCGACTTCGGCTCGGCATAGCCCGCGATGTTGAGCAGCAGGTCGATGCTGCCGAATTCATCGTGAACGTCGCGGAC
>Ga0136640_10000722_pt1 | contig 12781 bp, 10 predicted proteins | sample AntDrymUQ8642106_2_FD_105498 | JGI IMG/M metagenome (GOLD analysis project Ga0136640, IMG submission 105498) | Polar desert sand microbial communities from Dry Valleys, Antarctica - metaG UQ864 (21.06) | ecosystem: Environmental > Terrestrial > Soil > Desert | place: Antarctica: Dry Valley...
CGCTGCTCGGACTTCAGTCCTGCATCGCGCAGCCGCGCGATCGCATCCTCGGCCGGCAGGTCCTGCACGAGCGGCACCTGGGCCTCGCCCGGGCCGCTGGACACGGTGATCGTGACGAGCGATCCCTCATCGGCCTCGGTGCCAGGGTCGGGGCGCTGGCCGGCGACGCGATCCTGCGGCACGGTATCCGACTGAATCGGCACGACGTCGACCTCGAAGCCACGGTTCTGGAGGATCTGCGCCGCGGTCCCGGAGCGCTTGCCGACCACGTCGGGCACCCGCCGCTCCTCGGGCGCGAGCAGCAGCCAGGCGCCGATCGCCAGCGCGGCCAGCGCGAGCGCGACGAGCGCGATGACGGCAAAGCGGTTCCAGTTGCGCCGGTCCTCCTCCTCCAGCAGCTCGACGGGGTCCTCGACGACGGCGACCGTCTCGACGTAGCCCCCCGCCAGCGCCGACTCCAGCGCCGCCATGAAGGCGTCTGCGTCCTGGAAGCGCTGCCCGGGCTCCTTGCGCAGCGCTCGCATCGCGACCGCGTCGAGCGCCGGCGACACCGCGGGATTGAGCTCCATCGGCGGCACGGGGTCCTCCGAGACCTGCTTGAGAGCGATCGTGACGGGCGACTCGGCGTCGAAGGGAAGTGCGCCGGTCAGGAGCTCGTAGAGGACGATCCCGATCGAGTAGAGGTCGGAGCGCGCATCCACAGGGTGCCCCTGCGCCTGCTCCGGTGACAGGTACTGGGCGGTGCCCATGATCGAGCCCGTCTCGGTCATGTCGGACGTGCCGGCGCGCGCGATGCCGAAGTCCGTCACCTTGGCACGACCTTCGTCGTCGACGATCACGTTGTGCGGCTTGATGTCGCGGTGCACGATCCCGCGCCGGTGCGCGAAGCGCGCGGCCTTGAGGATCTGGATCACGAGGTCGACCGCGAGTGCCGGCTCGAGCGCACCGTGGTCGCGCACGACCTGCTTGAGGTTGCGGCCCGGCAGGAACTCCATCGCGATGTAGTAGGTGCCGTCCCACTCGCCGCGGTCGAACACGCCGACGACGTTGGGGTGCTGCAATCCGGCCGCGCTGGAGGCCTCGCGCCGGAACCGCTCGACGAACTCGGCGTCCTCGGCGAAGCGCCGGTAGAGCAGCTTCAGCGCGACCTGGCGGCCGAGCTGGGTGTCCTCCGCGCAGTACACGTCGGCCATGCCGCCAGAGCCCAGCCGGCGGATGATCCGGTAGCGGTCGTCGACCGTCGTGCCGGGACCGATCCCGTGCACCGCTACTGCCCCAGCGCCTGAAGGACGGCCTTGGCGATCGGCGCGGCGTTGACGCCGCCGGTCCCGCCCTGGAAGCGCTCGAGCGTCACCGCGACGGCCACGTCCGGCGTGAAGCCCATGAACCACGGCTGGTTCAAGCCAGTGTTGTTGAGCTCGGCGGTGCCGGTCTTGCCGGCCACCTCGACGCCCTCTAGCGCGGCGGCGGTGCCGGTGCCCTCGCGCACGACCTGCTTCATCATCACGGTCAGGTCACGCGCCGTCTGGCGCGAGATCACCCGTTCGGCCTCCCGCGGCTCGACCGTCTCCACGGTCCGGCCGTCAGGATCGATCGACTTGGCCATGATGTGCGGCTCCAGGCGCACGCCGCCGTTGCCGATCGCCTGCGCGACCGAGGCCATCTGCAGCGGCGTCGCGAACAGGTCGCCCTGGCCGATCGCGACGCGCCCGATGTCGACCGAGTCGGCCGTCATCTCTGCCAGCGCGCCGCGCTTGCGGACTCCTGAGACCGACATCTGGCCGTCCGGGTAGTCCAGCGGCGGCTCGGCATAGAAGCCGAAGCGCTCCATGAAGCGCTGCAACGTGGCGCCGCCGAGCTTCTCCGCGACCTGCGCCCAGACCGTGTTGACGGAGTTGGTCAGCGCGAACGTGAGGTCGATGTCGCCGAAGCTGCGCCGGCCGAAATTGTTCAGAGGGACGCCGGAGATCGGCTTGCCGTTGGCGCCGTCGACGCGCGAGCCCGGGCGAAAGCGCCCGCTGTCGAGCGCGGCGGCCGCCGTCACGACCTTCATCGTCGAGCCGGGCGGATAGCCGTTCTGCGTCGCGCGGTTGACCAGCGGGGCGTTCTCCTCGTCGCGATTGAGGCGCGCGAACGTGACCGGGTCGTCGAGCCCGTTGGGGTCATAGCTCGGCTCGGACACCAACGCCAGCACGCCGCCGGTCTTCACGTCCAGCGCGACCAGCGCACCCCTGTGACCCGAGCCGCGCAACGCCCCGACCGCCACCTGCTGCGCCCGGGCGTCCAGCGTCGTGCGGATGTCATCACCCTCCTCCGAGCGGCCGAGGATCGACTCGAACGCGGAAACGAGCTCGGTTCGCCGGCCGGTGAGCTCGTCGTTGCGCGAGCGCTCGAGCCCCGCCCGACCGATCGTCGTGTACGAGTAGCCGATCACGTGTGCGAACAAGGCGGCGGTCGGATAGCGCCGGCCGAACGTGTCGCCTCGCCCGGCCACCGAGCGGGCGAGCAGCTCGCCGTCGGCGGAGCGGATCGTGCCGCGCCGGATCTTCTGCTCCTGCAGCAGCTCGCGCCGGTTGAGCTCGTTGTCGCGCAGCGCCTCCGCCTCGAACACCGTCCATCGCGACGTGAACACGACCAGCACGCCGAAGAGCACGACAACGAGGCCGTAGAGCCGCAGGACCGGCCGGTTCATCGCGCAGCCGCCGGCCGCCGGGCCCGGTCGGAGATCAGCAGCAGCAACGCGAGCAGCACGAAGTTGGCGACGATCGACGAGCCGCCGTAGGACACGAACGGCAGCGTCACCCCCGTCAGCGGGATCACCTTCGTGACGCCGCCGACGATCACGAAAACCTGCAGCGCGAACACCGCTGTCAGCCCGGCCGCCAGGAGCTTGGAGAACGAGTCCTGAGCGAGCATCGCGATCTTGAAGCCGCGCTCGGCGACCAGCAGGTAGACGAGCAACAGCCCGCACGCGCCGGCCAGCCCGAGCTCGTTGGTGATCACGGCGTAGATCAGGTCGGTCTGCGGCGCGGGCAGGATCGAGGAGCCGTCGGCCTGCTTGATCAGCGCCTGCCCGAAACCGGTGCCGAAGAGGCCGCCGTCGGCCTGCGCGAACAGCGACTGCGCGATCTGGTACGAGCCGCCCTGCATCTCGTAGAGCGCCGGGTCGAACGGGTCGCGCCAGGTGTCGATCCGGTTCTGCACATGCCCGACCGTGTTCGCGAAGAACCAGGCGCCGAGCGCGAACAGGCCGAAGCCGATCGTGACGAACGAGAGCCGGTTCGTGGCCACGTAGAGCAGCGCGAGGAAGCCGCCGAAGAACATCAGCGACGAGCCGAGGTCGCGGATGAAGACGAGCATGACCATCGCGCCGCCCCACACCACGAGCAGGGGGCCGAAGTGCTTGAGCGGCGGGATCGTCACGCCGAGGATGCGCCGCGATCCCTGCACGAGCAGCTGGCGGGTGTCGCGCAGGTAGGCGGCGAGGAAGATGACGATCGCGAGCTTGCCGAACTCAGCGGGCTGGAAGGAGACCGGCCCGATCCCGACGCCCAGGTAGGCGCCGTTGACCTGCTGGCCGATGATCGGCACGCGCGGGAGCAACAGCAGCAGCAGGCCGACGGCCGCCACCGTGTAGCGGTAGCGCTCGAGCATGCGGAAGTCGCGCAGGAACACGAGCGTCGCAGCGAACAGGACCAGGCCGACGACGAACCACTGCGCCTGCTCGCGCGCGAGCGTCTCGTCGATCCGGTAGATCACCACGAGCCCGAAGCACGCGAGCACCGCGACGAGCGGAAACAGGTAGGGGTCCGCGTGGGGCAGCGTCGCGCGGATCACGAAGTGCCCGCAGAGGCACAACAGGAGAAAGGCGGCGCCGTATGTGAGCGAGACGTCTGAGAGCTCCGCCGACTGCTGGATGAAGATCGCCGCGAAGCCGGCGGTGAGGAGCAGCGAGGCGGGGATCAGCGCGAGCAGCTCGCGGTTGCGGGCGCTCACTCGACCTCCCCCTTCTCGAGCGCGATCACGAGATCCTCGGCGTCGTCGCGCGAGCGCAGCTTGTGGTCAGTGAAACCCGCACGGCGCGCGGGCGGGACACCGGCGAGCGTGACGCCGGAATCGTAGTACCGCTCGTAGAGCTCGAGCCCGAACGGAAGCTCGTAGGGCAGGCCGCGGAAGATCGTGACGGTGCGGCCGTCGGCGGGGTCGGTGCCGATGAAGTAGACGGCGCGGGTGGCCAGCCAGGCACCGATGACCAACGGCAGCAGGACCGCGAGAAAGAGCAGCAGGGCGCCGCCCGAGCGCAGCCGGCTGCGGCGTTTCACCCGCGGCGGCTCGCGCTCACGCCCGGCGGGTAGCTGCGCCGTGCGGCGCGGTGGCGGCGAGTCGCCTGTGCCCCCCGGCGCCGCCCGTCCGTCGTCGGGGTCCAGCGCCTGCAGTGCGACCGTCCCGTGCCGGCGGGCTTCGGGATCGGCCACGGCGGCGCCCGTCGCGCTCGGCTTCGAGACCGCCTGGCGCGGCTCCGCCGCCTCGCCGGCGAACGTGTCGTACTCGGCCGTCTGGGCGGAGTCGTCAGCCCTTGCCGCAACGGCACGGCGGTCGTCCACCGCCTCGATCCTGAACAGGATCACGGTGATGTTGTCGCGCCCGCCCGCGTCGTTGGCCGCCGCGATCAGGTCGCGCCCGATCCGCTCGAGCGAGCGCTCGCGGTCTGCGAGCAGCAGCTTGAGCTGCGGCTCGTGCACCATCGAGGTCAGGCCGTCCGAGCAGAGCAGGAACAGGTCGCCGGAGCGCACCGGAAAGGCCTCGACATCGACCTCGACGTCGGGGTACGCGCCCAGCGCGCGGGTGATCACCGAGCGCTGCGGGTGCGACTCGGCCTGCTCCTCGGTCAGCTTCCCGCGCGCAACCAGCTCGCCGACCAAGGAGTGGTCGCGCGTCAGCCGCAAGAGGTCGTCGTCGCGCAGCAGGTAGCAGCGCGAGTCGCCGACGTGCGCGATCACGACCGCGTCGCCGGCAAGGTAGGCGGCGGTCGTCGTCGTCCCCATCCCGGCGTGCTCTGATTCGCTGCGGGCCTGCTCGAAGATGCGCAGGTTGGCCGCCTGGATCAGCGCCGCGAGCGCCGCTCCCGGATCGTCGCCGTCGGGCAGGCCGCCCTCGAACTGCTGCACCGCGATCGCTGACGCGACCTCGCCCGCCTGCGCCCCGCCCATCCCGTCCGCGACCACGAACAGCGGCGCGCGCACGTAGAAGCTGTCCTCGTTCCCGCGCCGCTGGCGGCCGAGGTCGGAATCGTGGAAGTGCTCGGCTATCCGGAGCAAAGCGTGTCAGCGCTCGAAGGTGAAGTCGGAGTCGCCGATGCGGATCCTGTCCCCTGGGTGAAGGGGCTGCGGGCCACGCAGCGGCTCGTCGTTGAGATAGGTCCCGTTGGTCGAGCCCAGATCCTCCAGCACGATGACATCTCCGTGCGGGACGAGCCGGGCGTGGCTCGACGAGGCGAACGAGTCCTCGAGCATGATGTCGGCCTGGTCGCCGCGTCCGAGCAGCGCGCCGTCCGAGAGGTCATAGGCCGCTCCCGCGCGCAGCCCGGCGCCGGTTCCGACACGCAGCTTGGGGGTGCCAGCGGGTCGTGCCGCCGCGCCAGCCGTGTGCATCCCCGTCGCGTCGGCGTAGTCGGGAGCGGCGGGCGTCCCGCCGTCGTCCGCGCTGCGCCGCAGGTCCTTCAGCGCGGAGCGCGCCATCCAGAGCAGGAAGAGGTAGAGCACGGCCAGGAATCCGAACTTCAGGGCGACGGCCACGGGATCGAGCACGACCGCCCCTACTCCAGCTCGAAGGTCGCGTGTGCGGTGCCGAGCTCGATCACGTCGCCGCGCTTGAGCGACTGGGGCGACTCGATCCGGCGCCCGTTGACCTTGACGCCGTTGGTGGAGCCGAGATCGCGCACGATCCACGACCCGCCCGAGGGGCGCACCTCGGCGTGCTTGCGCGACACGTTGGCGTCGTCGATCACGATGTCCGCCTCGCGCGAGCGGCCGAGCGTCGCGCCGCCTGAGCCGAGCAGCTCGCAGTGCCCGCCGATCCGCAGCCGCGCGGTTCCGCGGCGCGGGTCGGGCTCGCGCAGCGGCTCGGAGATCCGGTCCGAGGTCGAGTAGACCATCGTATGTCCCTCCTCGCCCTGGCTCGGCCCGGTCTCCGGGTCCGCGTCGGGGCGCACGAGCCGCGCCTGGATGCCGAACTCGCCGAGCCGCAACCGCTCGTCGGTCTTGAACTTGATCTCGGGCGGCGTCAGGAGCGCCACGCGCTCGCGCCGGGCGTGCTCGAGCAGGTAGCCCGAGAGCTCGCGGCGCAGCTCGTCCTCGTAACCCGAGAACTGGTCGCGGTCCTCGGTGGAGAGCCAGACGGCGTACTCGTTCGGGACGTAGGTGCGGCTGAGCGACTGCACGCGGTGCTCGTCCATCTCGCGCGCGAGCTTGCGCGCGATCTCGACCGGCCGCACCTCGGACTTGAAGGCGCGGGAGAACGTGCCCTCCACGAGGCCGGCCAGCTTCGACTCAAGGTTGCGCAGCACGCTCACGGCCCGCTACCCGATCGTCCGAGTCGCATGACGGAGCAGTATGGCGGCCGTCGTCAGGCGCGCTCGCCTTCCGGATCCGGCTCGCGAGCAGGACGGGCGTGCGCGAGCACCAGCGCGAGGGCCGCCGCGGCGAGCGTGCCCGGGACGAGCCCGTACGGCGTGGTCTGGGCGACCCGATCGCCGAGCGCCTCGCCGAGCGTGATCGTGGCGGCTGCGAGCGCCGCCGCCCAGCCTGCGGCGCGCACGACGTCGAACCTCAGCGAGCGACCACGCACGGCCCACGGCGCCATCAGAGCCGCCAGAGCCCAGATCAGCGCCAGCCCGAGCGCGCCCGAGCTGCACGCCCTCGCGAGCACGTCGCCGGCCGCAATCCCGGGCGCGCCGTCGAAGCTGGAGCGGTCCGGTGTTCCGGACGCGGGTCCGAACACGAGCGCGCGCATCAGCAGCGGCTCCGCCAGCACGACCCACCAGGCGCCGAGCGCGCCGAGCGCTGCGCGCGTGCTCCAGCGCGGGGCCCGGCCGGCGAGCGCGGGAAAGGCCCCGGCAAGGCCGACGATGCCGAGCGCGGGCGCCACCGCTGGCAGCGACCACGAGCGCCCATCCGCCCGCATCAGCAACGGTGGACCGACCGCGAGCGCCGCGAGCAGCAGCGCCGCGCCGGGTCGGGGTGCAGGCCCGAGCGCCAGCGCGAAGATCGTCGCGGTCGCGACGAGCAGCCAGCCGGCACGGGGCAGCACCGCGACCAGCGCTACAGCCGCCGCCGCAGCGAGCGGCGGCTGCACGGCAGGCTCGGGCGTGAGCCCTGCCAGCGCGGCCCAGACGAGCGCCCCGGCGGCAGCAGGCGCCACCAGCCTCCCGACCGCCGGCGGCAGCGCCGGGATCCGCCGCTCGAGCGGGTGCGGCGCGATCTGCCCGCCCTCGTCGGCGACATCGGGCAGCGCGTCGGCGAGCGCGTCGAAGAGGTCGTCCAGCTCGCCGCGCCGCTCCGGATCGGCGAGCACGGTTCGGTCGATGGCGGCGCACAGCTCCGCGGGCAGGTCACCGCGGGCGCGTGCCAGTGGCGGCAGCGTGGTGCCGATCCGCCGCGCGGTCGCCGACGGCGAGCCCGCCCGGACGGGATTCGCCCCCGCCAGCGCCTCGTAGAGCACCAGGCCGAGCGCGTAGAGGTCGGCGCGCTCGTCCACGGCACGGCCGGCGGCCTGCTCCGGGGCCATGTAGGCAAGCGTCCCGACGACATCTCCGGTGGCCGTCAGCGCCTCTTCGCCGGCGAGATGCGCGACGCCGAAGTCGGTCAGCTTCGCCGCGCCGCGGCGCGAGCTGGCCGTGTCGGGCACGATCACGTTCTGCGGCTTGACGTCGCGGTGGATGACGCCGCGCTCGTGCGCGTGGGCCAGCGCGTCGGCGAGCGCCAGCCCGATCCGCAGCACGTCGCGGTCCGACAGCTCGCCCGCCGCCTCGAGCTGCGCCAGCGTACGGCGCTCGACCAGCTCGGAGACCATATAGCGGCAGCCGTCCTGCTCGCCGGCATCGAACAGCGCGACGATCGCATCGTGGTCCAGGCGGGCGACTGCGCGCGCCTCGCGCTGCGCCCGCTCGGGAGCGGGCCCGTCACCGTGGATCACCTTCACCGCCACGGGCCGGCCGAGACGTTCGTCGCGACCCGCATAGACGGTCCCGAAGCCGCCGGCCCCGATGCGCGCGCCGAGGCGGTAACGGCCCATCGCCAACCCGGGGCCGAGGGACGGCGAAACGCCCGGTGACGAGCCGCGCGAGGCAGACTTCATCGCCGGCAGCTCCTCCGTGGCGTGCATCCGGCACCGCTTCCACGCGCGCGAGGGAGCACCTTCACGGTGCATGGAAGGGTTCACGGGGAGCGGCGGCGAATCATCCCGCCGCGCCGCCTCATATCCTTCAACGCCGTGACCCGGCCGTGCGACGAGCGTACGGCCCCTGAGGAGATTCCCTGACTTGTCCTTCTTCGACGAGGACGACGAGCCCCGCACGCGGGTGCGGCCCAGGCGAGCGGCTTCCGCCCGCGGCGCTGACGGCTCCCCGGACCGCCAGACCGTGCTCATCCGGCAGCTGGTGCTGTTCGGCGGCTTCATCCTGATCCTGGCGCTGCTGATCTTCGTCATCGACGGCTGCCGCGACTCGGCGCGCGAGAGCGCGCTGAAGGACTACAACCGCGACGTGGGGTCGATCGTTCGCGACTCCGACAGCCAGGTCGGCAAGCCGTTCTTCGACCTGCTGCGCAACCCGAGCCAGGGCGACGTCTCGACGCTGATCGCCGGGTACAAGGTGCAGGCCGAGTCGCAGTACCAGCAGGCCAAGCGCATCGACACCCCAGGTGACATGACCGACGCGCAGCGCTCCTTCCTGATCACGATGGAGATGCGCCGCGACGGGCTCCAGTCGGTCGCCGACCGGATCCGGACGGCGCTCAGCTCGGACGCAGAGGCCGCCGATCAGGCGATCGAGGAGATCGCCGGTGCGATGTCGATGTTCCTCAGCTCCGACGTGGTGTACACGTCACGCGTGCTGCCCCTGATCGAGTCCGCCCTGCGCGAGGCCGACGTCGGCTCCCAGCAGCTTCAGCAGACCGCCTTCCTGCCAGGAGTGGAATGGCTCGACGCGAGCGTCGTCGCCGGCGCGCTCGGCCAGCAGCTCTCCTCCGGCGGCGGCACCAGCGGACGCGAGCCCGCGCCCGGCCTACACGGCACCGGCATCGACTCGGTCCAGGTCGGCGAGCAGACGCTGACGCCCGACGCGGCAAACCGGATCGCCTACGGCGCCGACACCGAGTTCACCGTCAACTTCACCAACCAGGGCGAGAACGACGAGGTCGACATCGACGTCGTCTTGAAGATCGAGGGCGGACCCGAGCCGCTGCGGGTGCAGAAGACCGTCGCCTCGGTCCCGGCCGGCACGGCGGCATCCTCGACGCTCGGGCTCGACACCGCCCCGCCGCTGGACACCCCGGTGACGATCACGGTCCAGGTCAAGCCGGTGCCGGGCGAGGAGAAGAAGGACAACAACACGACCGAGTACGACGCGGCGTTCTTCCGCGAGTAAGCGCCCGGATCCTCGGCAGGGTGGACGAACTGACCGACCCGGCGGGGCTCGCGGCCCTGGGCGCCGGAGCGATGGCGCTGATCGCGCTCGTGCTCTCGGTCGTGCTGTCGGTGCGCGTGCGGCGGCTGCGCGCGGCGCAACAGGTCGTGCTCGCCGGCGCGAAGCGAGAGGACCTCGTCGCGCATGCCGCGGGCTTGCACGACGCGTTCCTGCAGTTGCATGACCGTGTCGAGGAGGTAGCCGGGCGGCTCGAGCAGCGCGTGCTGCAGGCGGAGCGCCGGATCGACGGCGTGATAACCCATCGTGCGCTCGTGCGCTATGACGCCTACGGCGAGCTTTCGGGCCACCAGTCGACCTCACTGGCACTGCTCGACTCCGATCGCAACGGCGTGGTGCTCTCCTCGATCGCCCATCGCGACACCGCGCGCCTGTACTGCAAGCAGGTGTTCGCCGGCCGGGGCGAGCACCTGCTCTCCCCCGAGGAAGAAGAGGCGGTCCGCCGCGCGCTGACCGGTGAGCGCGGCACTGTCGTGCTGGAGGACTGATGCGGGCCGCCTATCTCGGGCCGGCGGGAACGAACTCGCACGAGGCGCTGGTGGCCGCCGGGTTGGCGGCCGAGAACGTGAGCTTCCCGACCGTGGGGGCCGTCGTCGCCGCGGTCCAGGAGGGCGCAGCCGAGTTCGCGCTGGTGCCGATCGAGAACTCGCGCGAGGGCGCGGTCGCCGCGACGCTGGACGCGCTCGTCTTCGATGCCCCCGACGTGCTCATCGTGGGCGAGCTCGTGCACCGCGTGAGCTACTGCCTGGCCGCCGCCGACGCGATCGCGCCCGACGAGGTCCGCACCGTGCATTCACACCCGCAAGCCACGGGCCAGTGTGCGCGCTTTCTCGCCGAGCAGCTTCCGGGTGCCGCGGTGATCGCGGCGGCGTCGACCGCGGAGGCGATGCGTGCCGTCGCCGGTGGCGAGGCGCTGGCGGGCTTCACTCCGCACGCGGCGATCGGGACGCAGCACGCCGCAGCCCTCTATGGGGCGGCCGTGTTGGCAGAGCGGATCGAGGACGACGCCGAGAACGCGACGCGCTTCGCGTGGGTCGCGCACGCGGGCAGCGCGGGTAGCCTGGGCGGCGGCGGCGATCGCGCGGACCATGATGGCCTCCCCGCCACCGCGGACCATCCCGCCGCGCCCACCGCGGACCATCCCGCCGCGCCCACCGCGGACCATCCCGCCGCGCCCACCGCACCGATCAAGACCGCGCTCGTCTTCTGGGGCGGCGGCGACCACGCTCCCGGGTGGCTCGTCGACTGCCTGACGGAGTTCTCCTCGCGCGCCATCAGCCTCACACGGATCGAATCACGGCCGCGCCGCGTCGGCCTCGGCAGCTACATGTTCTTCTGCGATCTCGAGGGGGCCGCCGAGAGCGCCGAGATCGGCGCCGCGATCGCCGGACTGCGCGCCCGCTGCGACTCCGTGCGCGTGCTCGGCTCGTTCCCGGCCGCCGCCTGAAGCCGCCCGAGTCACCGTCTACACTCCGGCCAGCGATGGCCATTGCCGTACCCCCACCAGTGGGGTCCGTGCCGCTCGTCGACCGCCGGCGGCACGGATCGAGCGCCGACGGCTCCGGCCGTTGGTCAGGTGGTCGTGTGCTGGTGCTCAACGCGACGTACGAGCCGATCAACGTGTGCACCGTGCGACGTGCGACGGTGCTGCTGCTCAAGCACAAGGCCGAGGTGATCGAGATCGGGGCGCAGGACCTGCACTGGGCGTGCGGTTCGATGGCCAAGCCGGTCGTCATCCGGCTCGTCACATACGTGCGGATCCCGCGCGACACCCACAAGCGCAAGATCACCCGCCGCGCGGTCTTCGCACGCGACGGCTGGGAGTGCCAGTACTGTGGCGCGCGCTCGAGCCTGACCGTCGATCACGTGATCCCGCGCTCCAAGGGCGGCGGCTCGGACTGGGAGAACATCGTGGCGTCATGCGCCCCGTGCAACCGCCGCAAAGGCGACCGGCTTCCGCATCAGATCGGCATGCATCCGCGGGTCAAGCCACGGATGCCGAGCCCCAACGTCTTCATCCAGCTCGCCTCGCCCACGATTCCCGCGACCTGGAAGCAGTACCTGCTGCCCGAAGCTGCTTAGGCGACCGCGGGCCTGCGGAATCCGTGGTGGAGCCCGTCCCTCCCTTTCGCTACTCTGCGCTCACCAGAGAAAGGGGGTGGTCCGAACTTGAGTGACAGTTTATTTGGGACCCTGGAGGTGCCCGGCCGCTAGTACCAGCCTGGTGCTGGACCCGCTGGTCAGCGGAATCCACATCGTGGCGCCGCCGTCATCAGCGCCGGAGTTAGTCCCCCCGGCCGCTTAGACAAGCTGGCGACGGCCAAGAAGTCCAGCAGGCAGTTCCCGAGGGCCCCGGTAGTCGACCGGGGCCCTCGGTCGTTCCGTCGGGCCTTGGATCGACCGGGGCCCGAGGTCGGTCGGTTGGGCTCTGAGGTCGTTCGACCCGCCCCTCGGTCGAGCAGCCTGGCGTGCGCGCGGAGGGGCGCGGCCGTACCGGCGCTACTCCTCGAGATCCGAGTCGGGCATCTCCTCGGACTCGACCTCGGGGATCGAGAGCAGCCCCTCCTCGTTCGGATCGCCGATGAAGACGGCGTCGCCCTCGAGCGCCGACTCGTCGGTGACGCCCGAAGCGTCCAGCGAGACCGCTCCGTCGTCCGCGATCGCGTCGCTGGTCTCCGTCTCGATCACGAGCGCAACCGCGGACACGAGATCGTCGTCGCGGACGTTCATCAGCCGGAAGCCCTGTGCGTTGCGTCCCAGCGGCCGCAGGTCGCGCACGCCGATGCGCTGGATCATGCCGTTCTGGGAGATGAACACGAGCTGGTGGTGGTCGCGGACGACCAGCGCCGCCGCCAGCGCGCCCTTGGCCTCGGTCTGCTGGATCGTCTTGACGCCCTTGGCGCCGCGACTGGTCTTGCGATAGTCGCCGACCAGGGTGCGCTTTCCGAAGCCGTTCTCCGTCACCACGAGGAGGTACTGGTCGTCGCGCGCGATGTCCATCGCGATGACCTCGTTGACGCCCTTGACGTCCATGCCGCGCACGCCGGAGGTGTCGCGCCCCATCGAGCGTGCGTCATCCTC
>Ga0136640_10000723_pt1 | contig 12775 bp, 13 predicted proteins | sample AntDrymUQ8642106_2_FD_105498 | JGI IMG/M metagenome (GOLD analysis project Ga0136640, IMG submission 105498) | Polar desert sand microbial communities from Dry Valleys, Antarctica - metaG UQ864 (21.06) | ecosystem: Environmental > Terrestrial > Soil > Desert | place: Antarctica: Dry Valley...
GCCGGCGCTAGGACCGACGAGATGGACGAGGAGCCGTTCTGATGGCGCCCAAGCCCCGCCGGGGCAAGAACAAGGACAACGCCCGACGCAGCAAGAAGAAGATCAGCGTCCTCAGCACCGACAAGGTCGACTACGTCGACTACAAGGACGTGTCGCTGCTCAAGCGCTTCATGTCCGACCGAGCCAAGATCCGGGCCCGGCGCGTCACCGGCAACAGCGCCCAGCAGCAGCGCGAGGTGGCCATGGCCATCAAGAACGCACGTGAGATGGCGTTGCTGCCCTACACCAGCCGGGTCACCCAGCAGCGGGGCGGTCGCGATCGCGGCGAGCGCTCCGAGCGGGGCCTGCGGCCCGACGGCCCGTTGCCCCGGCCCACAGCGCCGCCACCGACCGCCGCCAGCTCCGAGGGAGAGTCCGAGGTGTCCGAGGTGCCCGAGGCGCAAACGTCTGAGGAAGTCGACGCCTGATGCGCGTCGTGCTCCACGCCGATGTCGACGGCATCGGTACCAAGGGCCAGGTCGTCGACGTGGCCGACGGTCACGCCCGCAACCTGCTGCTGCCGACACGGCAGGCCGTCAAGGCCACATCGGGTTCCGAGGCTCAGGCCGGCGGCATGCGCCGGCGCCGGGCCCGGGAGGACGCGGCGGACCGCGCTTCGGCCGAAGAGGTGGCCAAGGCCCTCGTCACGACACCGATCGCGGTGACGGCCAAGGCCGCCGCCGAGGGTCGCCTCTTCGGGTCGGTCGGGCCGACCGAGGTGGCCGCCGCCATCCTGGTCCAGACCGGGATCGGGGTCGACCGGCGCAAGGTCGTCATGGCCGAACCCATCAAGGAGGTGGGTGAGTTCGAAGTCACCGTGCGGCTCCACCCCGAGGTGCAGTTCCCGGTCCGCGTCGAGGTGATAGGGGCCTAGATGCCGGAGCGGCTCGGCGTCTCTCGACGCCGAGCCGGCGAAGAGCGTCGCGGCCGGGGCTCCGGCGCGCCCCCGTGCACCGCCGGTCCCCAGGAGGCGGTGCTTCTCCACCGCAGATCCACAGGCAAGACGCGTAGTTTTCCCCCGGCACCATCGGCTGAGGTGGGGGCACCGGGTGGTTCGCATCGCCGACCGGCGCCGACCGGCCTCGCGCCGGGTGCGCTGCGGCGATCCGTTCGGCCCACGACCGTCCCTGTCCTGACGCCTCCAGCCGAGGCCCGCACCCCATGAGCCACCACCCTTGAGCGACGAGCCCCCCTTCTTCGACGACGGACCGCCCTCCGACCGCGCCGGGCCGTCTCGGCGCGAGCGGGGTAGCAGCGGCCGTATCCCACCCCACAACCTCGACGCCGAGCGGGCGCTCCTCGGTGGGCTGCTGCTCTCTCGCGACGCCATCGCCGCGGCGGCGGAGGTCCTGCCCGGTCCCGACGTCTTCTACAGGCCCGCTCACGCCCACATCTACGAGGCCATCACCATCCTCACCGCCAAGGGCGAGGTCGCCGACCCGATCGCCGTCGCCGACGAGCTGCGGCGCCGTGACCTGCTCGACGCGGCCGGCGGCGTGGCCGCCCTGGTCGACCTCCAGGCCGACGCTCCGGGCACGGCCAACGCCGCCACCTACGCCCGCATCGTCCGCGACCACGCCCAGCTGCGCCGCCTCATCGGTGCCGCCACCACGATCCTCGACGGCGCCTACGCCGCTCCCGAGGATGTGCGCAAGCAGGTCGACCAGGCCGAGTCCCTGGTGTTCGAGATCGCCCGCCACGAGGGTGAGGGCAGCATGGCCCGCCTCCTCGACCTGCTCGACGGCACCCTCGACCGCATCGAGGCGCTGCACGACCGGGGTTCGCAGATCACCGGGACCGCCACCGGCTTCTACGACATCGACGAGAAGACCGCCGGGCTGCAGCCCGGGTCGCTCGTGGTCATCGGCGCCCGCCCGGCCATGGGCAAGACCGCGCTGGCGCTCGGCATGGCGACCAACGCAGCCATGAAGCACGGGCACTCGGTCCTGCTGTTCTCCCTGGAGATGAGCCGGCTCGAGCTGGTGACCCGCATCCTCTGCGGTGAGGCCGGCATCGAGTCCACCCGCATCCGCAACGGGCGCCTGCAGGATCCCGACTGGGAGCGGGTCACCAAGGCCATCGACCGTCTGGGAGAGGCGCGGATCTGGATCGACGACAATCCCAACGTCTCCATCATGGAGATCCGGTCCAAGGCCCGTCGGTTGCGCACCGAGATCGGTCAGCTCGACATGGTGGTCGTCGACTACATCCAGCTCATGACCGGCCGCACGGCGGCCGAGAACCGCCAGGTCGAGGTGGCCGAGATCTCCCGGGGGCTCAAGCTCCTCGCCCGTGAGCTGGAGTGTCCAGTCGTCGCTCTGGCCCAGCTCAATCGAGGCCTCGAGCAGCGCGCGGACAAGCGCCCCATGCTCTCGGACCTGAGAGAGAGCGGATCGCTTGAACAGGATGCCGACGTGGTGATGTTCCTGTACCGCGCCGAGCAGTACGAGCCCACGCCCGAGAACCAGGGCCTGGCCGAGGTGAACATCGCCAAGCAGCGCAACGGTCCGACCGGCACCGTCCACCTCAGCTGGCTCGGCCACCTCACCCGCTTCGAGTCCATGCCGAAGGACCTCTGACCAGCGCCGGCGCCGGCGCCGGCGCGCGGCCTGCGCCAAACGCGCACGCTGCCACGACCGACCCGGTCTGACGGTCCGTCTCGTGTGAGGATCAGCGGGTGCCGGTCGGCCGCTTCGCGCCCAGCCCGAGCGGTGCCCTGCACGTCGGCAGCCTGCGTACCGCGCTGGTGGCCTGGTTGGCGGCTCGATCGGGCGGTAGCCGCTTCCTGCTGCGCAGCGAGGACCTCGATCCCTCGGGGCGGCCCCACCACGAGCGGAGCCAGCAGAGGGACCTGCGGGCCCTCGGCCTCGGTTGGGACGGGGCCGTGGTCCGCCAGTCGGAGCGGCGTGAGCTCTACGACGACGCCATCTCCCAGCTCGTGCGGGCCGGCCTGACCTACCCCTGCTTCTGCACCCGTCGGGAGATCCACGAAGCGACCCAGGCCCCGCACGGGAACGAGGCCGGCCTGGCCTACCCCGGCACGTGCCGGGACCTGACGAACGCCCAGCGAAGAGAGCGAGCTGCCGCTGGGCGTCCTCCGGCCCTCCGCCTCCGGGCCGGCAGCCCCACCGTCGAGGTCCTCGACACCCTTCACGGACGCCACGGCGCGGTCGTGGATGACCTCGTGCTGCGCCGCAACGACGGCTTGCCCGCCTACAACCTGGCCGTGGTGGTCGACGACGCCGACCAGGGCGTCGAGGAGGTCGTGCGCGGTGACGACCTGCTGGCATCGACCCCTCGGCAGGTCCACCTGGCCAGGCTGCTCGGGCTGACCGCCCCCGCCTACCTACACGTTCCGCTCGTCGTGGGTTCCGACGGGACGCGCCTGGCCAAGCGCCACGGGTCGATCACTCTCTACGACCTGTTGGGGGCGCAGATGACACCAGCGCAGGTTCGGGCGATCCTGGCCCGTTCCCTCGGGCTGGCCGGGCGGCACGAACGACCGTCGTTGTCGGAGCTGGCGACGCGCCTCGACCGGGGCGCCCTTCCGCGCGAGCCCTGGGCCTGGTCGCTGGGCTCGGGGACGGGCCGGCAGAACATCGGCTCCCGCGGGTCGGACCTCGGCGATGCTCTGTAGGTTGTCCACCGTGGAGTCAACACCGACTGAAGCACCCACCTCCACCACGACAGCAGGACGGTTGCCGCGCCGTCGGGGGTTGCTGGTCGTGGGCGCTGCGATCGCAGGGGCGGCCGCCGTCGTCGCAGGCGTCCTCGTCACCGATGATGATGCTGACCGGGTCGCCGCCCGCCTCGACCGAGCGCCCGGCGCAGCCGCCGCGGCCCAGCTGTCAGGTGACTGGCCGACCACGACCTCCACCACGTCGACGACGACCACCACCGCGCCCACCACCACCGCCCCGCCCACCACGGCCCCGCCCACCACGGCGCCCGCCACGGCCCCGCCCGCCACGGCCCCGCCCGCCACGGCCCCGCCCACCACGACGGTTCCGAACCCGGCGGCGGCACCGCCGCAGTCGGGCCCAGACGGGCTCAGCCTGGCCTCGCCCCTGCCCCGGCCCTGGGCGACCAGCTTCTTGGTGGCCGACGCCATCGTCGCTCGTGTGCCTCTCTTCACCAGTCCCGGAGTGCCCGTCCCCGACGGTCGAACCCTGGAGAACCCGACCTTCGAGGGCCTTGACCAGGTGTTTCTCATCAGGGGCAGCGAAGGCGCCTGGCTCCTGGCCCAGATCATGTCGAGGCCCAACTCGGCGATGGCGTGGATCCAGGCCTCCGACGTCCAACTGCGCCAAGTGCCGAACCACATCGTGATCGAGCGGGGAGCGCGCCAGATGACCGTCTACTCGGGTGAGGAAGCGCTCATGAGCGTCCCAGTGGCCACCGGCAAGGAGTCGTCGCCGACGCCCATCGGAACCTTCTTCGTGGACGGGATCCGTCGGCTGTCCCCGCCGCACCGGGCCTACGGCGATGGGCAGGTCAGCTTCTCGGGCTACTCCGAGGTCTACGAGAGCTTTGGCGGGGGCGTGGGCCAGGTGGCCATGCACGGGACCCAGAACCCGGCGCTCATCGGCACGCCCGCCAGCAACGGCTGCGTGCGCATGACCAACCAGGACATCGCAGCGGTGATGGTCCTCGCCCCGACCGGGACCCCAGTAGAGGTCGTCCCCTAACCGCGCGACGCCGCCTCGGTGGGCTGGTCAGCGCTCCTTCTTCTTCTTGTCGGCCTGCTCCTCGGCCTTTTCGACGAGGCCCTTGGCCTTGCCAGCCGCCTTGTCAATCTTGTCGCGGTGCTTGCCCCCGGTCTTGTCGTCGATGACCTCGGCGACCTTCTCGATCCCGTCGTCGACCTTGTCGGCGTTGTCGGCGACCGCATCCGCCGCCTTGTCGGCCACGGTGCCGGCGTTCTGCTTCAACTTGTCCAGGAAGCCCATCGGCCTCTCCCTTGATTCCGCAGGCCCAGGGCCCGGAGGGCGCCATGCCCACGGCCGCACGATACGGCTGCGACCCGAGGTCTCGCAGTTCGGGTCGGCCACGCGCGACGCTGGGGAGGTGTTCGACCGGGTGCGACGCCGCCTCAGCCAGACCAACGAGGAGCTGCACGCCGAGGCGCTACAGGCCCGGTTCCAGCACGCGTCCTGCTCGCCCATCGGCTCGGCCGAGGATCGGGGCCCGGTGCGGATCCGGGGCGAGGTGGCGGGGCTGCAGGTCGTGCCCCGCGCCGGGGCGCCGTCGCTGGAGGTCACCGTCGACGACGGCACCGGGCGCGCCGTCGCCGTCTTCACCGGACGGCGACGCGTGGGTGGGCTCGACCCGGGCCGGCCCGTGGCCGTCGAGGGCATGGCCCGCCGCGAGGCCGGGCGCCTCGTGATGTTCAACCCTGCGTACACGTTGCTGCCCTGATCGCCTTTGTTGCGGCGCACCGGGCTCCTCGGCCCGGTCACCCCACGGAGCCCGGCCCCGGGTCCTCCATGTCGAGCGCCGGGGCGTGGGTCGACCTCTTGCCGGTCGGACCGAGCAGCACCGACACCACCTCGTCCTCGACCTCTGGTGTGGTGAGCACGAGCACCTCGTCGCCGGCCCGGAGCACGCTGTCGCCCTCGGGGACGATGACGTGGGACGCCCGCAGGATGGCCACGACGGTCGACCCCCGGGGAAGGGGGAGCCGAGCCAGGTCCTGACCCACCGAGGGAGACTCGTCGGTGAGCGTCGCCTCGGACAGCCGGGCCTTGCCCCCCTCGAACGACAGCAGCCGTACCAGGGTGCCCACCGAGACCGCCTCCTCGACGAGCGCGGTGAGCAGGTGCGGGGTCGACACCGAGACGTCGACGCCCCACTGCTCGGTGAACATCCACTCGTTGCGGGGGTTGTTCACTCGGGCCACGACCCGGGGCACGGCGAACTCCTGCTTGGCCAGCAGGGAGATGACGAGGTTGTCCTCGTCATCACCGGTGACCGCCGCCACGACCTCGGCTCGAGCCACATCAGCCTTGGCGAACTCGCTGACCTCACACGCATCGGCCACGACCCACCGAACGCCGGGCGTCTCGTCGACCTCCTGAGCGTTCTCGGCCCGGGCGGCGTCCACCTCGACGATCGTGACCTCGTGGCCGGCATCCACCAGATCGGTGGCGATGAAGCTGCCGACGTTGCCACCGCCGGCGATCACGACCTTCATCAGGAGCGGTCCTCTCGCAGGGCGCAGAGCAGCGCAGGCCCGCCGCGCATCAGTGGCCGTGCCCGTTCGGGGGGGCGGCCAAGCGCTCGTCGAAGGCATCCACGGCATCGCCGAGCAGGGCCATGTGCACGGCGTCGCCGTCTTGGAGGAGGAGGTTCGAGGTGGGGACCTGGGCGACTCCGAGGCGGGTGACCGAGACGACCCGGGCTGTCCCATCGGCGTCGAGGTCGACGGCGGGGTGGCCAGCCCAGGCGGCGGGCACGGTCCGCTCGAGCAGCACGACCTTGGCGCTGGGGTCGATCCAGTCGACCGTCGGGCGCTCGGGCAACACCCGTTGCAGGACCCGCTCGGTGGTCCACTTCACCGTGGCGATGGTGGGGATGCCCAGGCGCTCGTAGATGGCGGCCCGGCGGGGGTCGTAGATCCGAGCCACGACCCGCTCGATGCCGAAGGTCTCGCGAGCGACGCGGGCGACGAGGATGTTGGAGTTGTCGCCGCTGGTGACCGCGGCGACCGCCCCGGCCTCCTCCACCCCGGCGGCCCGAAGGCGGTCGCGGTCGAAGCCGACCCCGACGACGGTGCGGCCCCCGAAGTCCTCCGGCAGGCGACCGAAGGCCTTCGACCGGCGGTCGACGACCGCGACGCTGTGGCCGGCGGCCTCGATCTCCCCGGCCAGACCCGCCCCGACCCGCCCACAGCCCACGACCACGACATGCATCCTGGGTGACCTCCTCGGCGGCGGCCGAGTGCCCGCGACGCCCACTGGACCCTACTCGTGGCCCGGGGCCCACGATCCGGGACCGGTGCCGAGGCCGTCGGTGGACCGTCATATGCTGCGCCGCCGGATACGCCCGGTCTGGCCCGCTCCCGAGGAAGGCACCGTCGCCGATGACCTCAGTGTTCAAGCGTCTGGTCGTCGGGAAGCCGTTGGCGTCGAGCGAGGAGCACAACCAACGCATCAGCAAACCGGTCGCCCTGGCCGTGTTCGCGTCCGATGCCATCTCCTCGACGGCCTACGCCACCGAAGAGATCCTCCTCGTGCTGCTCATGGCCGTGCAGTTCCCGAAGACGCACTCCTACCTGGTGCCCATCGGCATCGCCGCCGTGGCCCTGCTGTTCATCGTGTTGACCAGCTACCGCCAGACCATCCACGCCTACCCCAACGGCGGCGGGGCCTACGTCGTGGCCAAGGAGAACATCGGTGCCGGTGCCGGACTGGTGGCCGGCGCGTCGCTGCTCGTCGACTACACGCTGACCGTGGCCGTCTCGATCTCCTCCGGCGTGCTGGCCATCGCCTCCGCGGTGCCCGCTCTGCGTCCCGATTCGTACCGGATCGCGCTGTGCCTGTTCTTCGTCGTGGTCATGACGATGGCCAACCTGCGGGGCCTGAAGGAGGCGGGCAAGGTCTTCTCGGTCCCCACCTACCTGTACGTGGTGCTGCTCGGATCACTGCTCGTCTTCGGCCTGACCCGGGTCTTCGCCTTCGACCTGGGTCCTATCGAGAGCAGCCCTGAGCTCGCCGGCGAGTTCGCCCGGGAGCACGCCCTGGCGTCAAGCGCGGCCCTGTTCGTGTTGTTGCGGGCGTTCTCGTCGGGCGCCGTGGTCCTGTCGGGGGTGGAGGCCATCTCCAACGGGGTCCCCACGTTCCGCCGGCCCGAGTCGAAGAACGCCGCGACCACCCTCACGTTCATGGGCTTGATACTCGGTGTCGGCTTCCTCGGGATCGGCGTCCTGGCCCACCACCTGCGACCGGTGGTCGACGAGGGAGGCGAGACGGTGCTGTCGCAGATGGGGAAGGCCGTCTTCGGCGAGAACCTCATCTACTACGCGTTCCAGATCGCGACCTTCGCCATCTTGATCCTGGCTGCGAACACCGCCTACGCCGGGTTCCCCCAGCTGTCGTCAATCGTCGCCCGCGACGGCTACCTGCCTCGCCAGCTGGCCACCCGGGGCGATCGGTTGGCCTACTCCAACGGCATCGTCGCCCTCGCCGGCATGGCCGGTTTGCTGATCGTGGTCTTCCGGGCCGAGGTCAGCGCGCTGATCCCGCTCTACGCGGTGGGAGTTTTCACCGGGTTCAGCCTCAGCCAGGCCGGCATGGTCCGCCACCACCTTCGGGAGCGCGAGCCCCGGTGGCAGCGCGGCCTCGCCATCAACGGGGTGGGGTGCGTGGCAACCTCGGTGGTGTTGCTGGTGGTCGTGGTGTCGAAGTTCACCCGGGGAGCGTGGATCCCGGCTGTGGTCATCCCGTTGATCGTCCTGGTGTTCCGGGCGATCCGCAAGCACTACGCTCGGGTCGACCGGGCGCTCACCGTGCACCCCGGGTACAAGGCGAGGCGCCGGACCCACACCGTCGTGGTGCTGGTCGGACGAATCACCAAGGGATCGCTCGAAGCCATCGCGTATGCCCGGTCGCTGCGACCCGACCGCCTGCTGGCGGTGTCGGTGGTGGCCTCGGCCGAGCAGCAGGAGGCCATCACCCGGGCCTGGGCCGAGTTCGATGTCCCCATCGAGCTGCGGACGCTGTACTCGCCGTTCCGGGAGCTGTCGCGGCCGATCATGCGCTTCGTCGACGAGTACGACGAGGAGGTGGCCGACGACTTCTTGACGGTGGTGCTGCCTGAGTTCGTCCTCGACCACTGGTACGAGCAACTGCTGCACAACCAGAGCGCGCTGGTCCTGCGGACCCGCCTTCGGACCCGGCCCAACACGGTCGTGACCTCGGTCCCATTCCACTTGCGCGGCGACGAGATCGAAGTGGTGGGGCAGGGCGACGACCTCCGTGCCCATCGAGAGCCCGGGGAGCCGGCGAGGTGAGAACATGACCCGGACGGGAGCCAACGCCCTGTCGCGTCGCATGGTGCTGGGCGGTCTGGGCGCAACGGTTGCCCTCGGTGCGGTGGCGTGCTCGGACGACGGCGACGCCGGGGAGGACGATCGCGAGGCGAGGCGTCGTGACCCGGAGGTCATCCGCTACGGCGAGGCCGAGCTGCAACGCGCCGCGCTGAGCCGGCCGCGGGGGCCCGGCGACAACACCGTGCCGGTCGTCGTTCTGGTCCACGGCGGGTTCTGGCAGCCGGGCTTCGACCGCACCTTGATGGATCCGCTGGCCGAGTCGGTGGTGGCGGAGGGATGGGCGGCGTGGAACGTCGACTACCGCCCCTCGGGCGACGACGGCGGGTGGCCGATCACCTTCACCGACATCGCTGCAGCTGTCGACCACCTGGCCGAGCTCGGCGGGGGGAGGGGAATCGACGTCGAGCGAGTGGCCGTCGTCGGTCATTCCGCGGGAGGCACCCTGGCCCTGTGGGCAGCGGCTCGATCCGGGCTGCCCGCTGATGCCCCGGGTGCGGGGCCGCGCGTCGAGCCGACCGGGGTGGTGTCGCTGGCCGGCGTGGCCAACCTGGCCGCCGCCGCGCTCGAGGGCGTGGGCGGGGGTGCGGTCGACAGGCTGATGGGGGGCAGTCCCACCGGCGGGGCCGGTGCGGACTACGGCCTAGCCTCGCCGGTGGAGCGCCTGCCCCTCGGGGTGCGCCAGCTGCTCGTCCACGGCACCGACGATGCTCAGGTGCCCATCGAGCAGTCCCGCAGCTACCGCGACCGGGCGCGCGATGCCGGTGACACCATCGACGCCGAGCTGCTTGACGGCGTCGACCACTTCGAGGTCATCGACCCCGCGAGCCAGGCGTGGCGCCTGGTGCTCGATTGGCTCGCCGACGGCTTCGCCTGACTTCGGCCGACGTCCGAACTGGTGAAGATCTGACCGCCCATGGCCGGCGCGATCCACACCAGTACGGGAGGTCGCAGCCTCAGCGGCCGAACATCATCATCCACTGCTCCTGGGTCTGGGGCCGGAACACGACGTTGCGGGACCTGACCTCGGCCATGGGCGCGGCCGGCTTCTCGGAGTAGAGGTGACCGGGGAACAGCACCGTGTCGTCGGGGACGTGGGCCAGGCGTTGGGTGAGCGACAGGTACATCTGCTCGGGGTCGCTGCCCGGAAGGTCGGTGCGCCCGCAGCCGTCGAGGAACAGCGTGTCGCCGGCGACGAGGCGCCCGTCGACCAAGAAGCACTGGCTGCCGGGAGTGTGACCGGGCGTGTGGATGAGGGTGATGGGGATCTCGCCGACCATGACCGTGTCGCCGCTGGTGTGGGCGACGAGGTGATCGGCGTCGACACCGGTGGCCCGGGTGACCCACTCGACCTCGTCGGCCTGCACGTGTACCGGCACCGGCTGGCGGTCGAGCAGCTCGACCAGTCCGGCGATGGGGTGGCCCATGAGGCTGCCGCCGACGTGGTCAGGGTGGTAGTGGGTGGCCAGCGTCCCGACCAGGGTCATGTCGTCGGTGGCCAGCACGTCGAGGATGCCGGCGATGTCGTAGGCCGGATCGATGGCCACCGCCTCGCCGGTCTCCCGGTCGCCCACCAGGTAGACGAAGTTGACCATCTGCTGAGCCACGGGATCGTGCTCGGCGACGTCCATCCCGGCGAGCAGCTGGCGGAAGTAGAGGCGGTCACCGTCCATCGCCTCATGCTGGCACGGGTCGATGCGCGCCGGTCAGTCGACGGTGCTCGCGGCGTCGCCGGTCTGGACCCGCCAGAGAGCTGCGTAGAGGCCACCGCCGCCGACCAGCTCGTCGTGGGCGCCGGCCTCGACGACGCGTCCCCGCTCCAGGACGTGGATGCGGTCGGCGTGGCGCACCGTGGACAGCCGGTGGGCGATGACCAGCACGGTTCTGTCACGGCCGACGGCTTCGAGCGACCGCTGGATGGCCGCCTCTGTCTCGTTGTCGACCGAGGAGGTCGCCTCGTCGAGGACGAGGATGCGAGGGTCGCGCAGCATGGCCCGGGCGATCGACAGCCGCTGGCGTTGCCCGCCCGAGAGCTTCTGGCCCCGCTCGCCGACCACAGTGTCGTAGCCGTCGGGCAGTCCCAGGATGAACTGGTGGGCCTCGGCTCTTTGGGCCGCCTCCACCACCTCGTCGGCCTCGGCGTCGGGCCGGCCGTAGGCGATGTTCTCGCGCACCGTGCCCTGGAACAGGAACACGTCCTGGCCCACGTACCCGATGGCACCCCGCAGCGAGCCGAAGGCCAGCTCCCGGATGTCGGTGTCGTCGATGCTGACGCTGCCGGCTGTTGGTTCGTAGAGCCGGAGCAGGAGCTTGACCACGGTCGACTTGCCCGCACCGGTCGAGCCGACGATGGCATGGGTCTCGCCGGCCGGGACCTCGAGGTCGAAGTCTTCGAGCACCGGCGTCCCTGAGCTGTAGGAGAAGCCGACGGCGTCGAAACGGATCTCGCCGTGCACCGGTTCGGGGAGCCGGCGAGCGCCGGGGGTGATGGTCGGGGTCACGGCTAGGAGGTCGAGGATGCGACGGGTCGAGGCCATGGCCCGCTGGTACAGGTCGAACGTCTCGCCCAGGCGGGTCAGTGGCCACAGCAGCCGCTGGGTCATGTAGACGAGCACCGAGAAGATGCCGATCTCCAGGTCGCCTCGCAGGGCGGCCCGGCCGCCGACCAGCAGGGTGACGGTGAAGGCGGCCAGGATGGCCAAGCGGATGACGGGGATGAACGCGGAGGACAGTCGGATGGCGTGGCCGTTGGCCTCGCGGTAGTCCTGGCTGGCCTCGGTGACCCGGGCCACCTCGCGCTCCTCGGCGCTGAAGGCCCGGATCGTGGCGATGCCCGAGAGGTTCCCGGCCAGGAGGCCACCGAGGTCGCCGGCCGCCTCGCGCACCCGGGTGTAGCGGGGTTCCAGCCGGCGCTGGTACAGCACTGAGCCGACGACGATGAGCGGGATGGGCAGGAAGGCCACGACCCCCAGCACCGGCGACGCTCCGAAGAACACGATGCCGACGAACACCACGTTGACGACGACGCGGATGATCTCGATGGCCCCGATGTCGAGGAACCGCTCGAGCTGGTTGACGTCGTCGTTGAGGACCGACATGAGCCCGCCGGTGGAGCGGTCCTCGAACCAGGCCAGCTCCAGATCCTGCACGTGGCCGTAGGCGTCGAGGCGGGCCTCGTGCTCGATGGTCTGGGCCAGGTTGCGCCACAGCCGCTGGGCGACGAGCTCGCTGCCGGACTCGACGAGCCAGACCACGACGTTGATCAGGGCCAGGACGGTGAGCTGGGTGCCCCGGCTCTCGACCCCCAGGACCTGGGCGACGAAAGAGTCACCTTCCCGGACCACCACGTCCACCGCGGCGCCGATGAGCAGCTCGGGCATGACATCGGCCAGCTTGTTGAGCACTGCGAAACCGGTGGCGGCCACGACGGTGCGGCGGTGTCCCCCTGCGTAGGCCCACAGCCGACGCAGCGGCGAACGCCGGTCGGGCCCGGTCCCCAGCCGGCCGAGCACGGCGTCGGGCTCGGTGTCGGTGTCCACGTCGGCAGGCTACGGCCGCTCCTGCCCGCAGCCGGCTGGCTAATGCACGAGGTGGGGGCCATTCGTACAACGTCGCTCGCGCGAACGCGCCCCACTTCGACCGCGGCCGCGGTCAATCCCCCCGCTCGGCGCGGTACCAGTCGGCCCAGAC
>Ga0136640_10000724_pt1 | contig 12765 bp, 12 predicted proteins | sample AntDrymUQ8642106_2_FD_105498 | JGI IMG/M metagenome (GOLD analysis project Ga0136640, IMG submission 105498) | Polar desert sand microbial communities from Dry Valleys, Antarctica - metaG UQ864 (21.06) | ecosystem: Environmental > Terrestrial > Soil > Desert | place: Antarctica: Dry Valley...
CGACGTTCAACGGATGCGGGAACACCGCTGGGTGTGTGCTGAGCCGAAGAAAGGCCAGCACCACGGTCCAGGCGAACGCCACCGCCTCGCTGTCGAGGAGCGCTTCACGCAGCCAGTCTCGCGGCGGCCTGTTCGCGCGAGCTTTGGTTGACGGCATGGATAAGCATTTGGCGTCTAGCAGCAGCATGTCAGGAGCCGCGAGCGAGCCGAACTGCGAGTTCTTGGTCCTCGAGCTCCCCGGCCAGCCGGAGCGCCTTGGTGACGTCGATGAGGGGCTCTCCCATGCGGTGAGCGGGGAACGCCCTTGGCGGAGGTCGAACAGATCCTGTCACCCCAGCCCGGATGGCCTCATTGATTGCTCGTTTGAAGGTCATCCCCCGCTCCCGCATGGCCCGCTTGATGAGCGCCTCCGTGTCCGGATCGAGCGTGACCGTCGTACGCATGGACGCATCACGGCCGACGGGTCAACCCGCGCAAGACCGGTCGATTCATCCCACGGACTGGCGAGGGCGTTGGTCGCGGCAGCATGGTGTACTCGGGTGCTTGAGGCAACGGTGACGATCGAGCAGAGGGGATTGGCGTTGATGGCGGAAGTCCACAGGCAGAACCGTGAGGACGAGCCGGCTGCCCGGCTGATGCTTGAGATCCTCGCTCGGACCCCGCTCGACCTCGACGGGTTACGACGGGAACTGGGCAAACGCTCGGTGTTCTTCGACACGGAGCAGCTGCGGCTGGCCTTGCAGTGGCGTGAGGATGTGCAGGAGTTCTCCGACGGCGTATGGGCGCACGTGCCCACCCTGGCTGACGCCGTCGTCCTCACTCACCGGCTCACCGAGGAGGAGCTGGAGATCGGCGTGCTCGACGCCGCAGACGGCTTGGATCTGTGGGCACAGCTCGCCGACGAGAGCATCCGGTTGGCCGGTGCTGGCGAGCTGCGGGCTCGGTGGTCCGGGCACCCCGGTCCGTTGCCGACTGGTGCGGTCACCGGCCTGGTGGGTCCCGAGGGTTGGCTTGCCGGCTACAAGTCGCAGGAGCTGGTGGGTCTGCGCCTTCGTACCGGAGTGCTGCACCTTGAGCCAGTCGAGTTAGCTGACCTCGAGATGGCGAAGCAGACACTTCACCCGTTGTTCGCGGAGGCAGCCGACGCTGCCCAGGAGGCGATGCGCCGCTACTACGAGGAGGACGACCCGATCCCGGGTGCCTCGCTCAGCGAGATAGTGCTAGGGGTCCGACGCTCGTATCCGGACGCGTTCCGCCAGCCCCTGCCGCCCCTGAAGGAGGTGATCGAGGCTTCGGGACTCGAGGTGTGGCGCGGGTTCGTCGGTCTGCCCGGTGCGCCTTGGTATGGCGAGCCGCCGGGACTCGACGAAGTGAGCCGGGCGGGACTTCGTGCCTGGACGATGATGCTGACGCTGCACCGAACGAGCGGCAGCCTGCCCGACTCAGAGGAGGTCTCGGCGGTAAGCCGATTCCTCACCCGCAATGACGACGCGCTCGAAGCCGCAGGCTCGCAACTGGCGGAAGACCCCGATCGCGAACCCGTCGCCAGGGCGATGGCGGACTCGGTGGAGAGCGCATCCAGCGGCGTACCCCACTATCTACTCTCATGTGCTGCTCAAGGCCGGGGGGACGCAGTGAGCGCCGAGTCGCTGCTCGAGGCCGCCGTTGAGGCGGATCCGAAGCTGGCGGTGGCTCTCGGCGATCTGGCAGAGCTGCGTTCGGCGCGCGGTGACGCCTGGGCTGCTCGTCGTCTCTACGAGCAGGCGGGGGTCGAGCCGACGTACCCCGACTATGTCGTGCTTCGTCGCTTTCTCGCAGCTCCAGCAGGCGAGGTGGGACGCAACCGCCCCTGCCCCTGTGGTTCGGATCGCAAGTACAAGATGTGCCACGGCCAGCAGCTGCGGCATCCGTTCCCGCTGCGCGCGGAGTGGCTGTGGACGAAGGCGGTCACGTTCGCGCTGCGGGCGCGGCAGCGAGATGTGCTGCTGGAGTACGCGGACATTCTGGCCGGCGATCAGGGCCAACCGCTGTGCGTCGCACTCGCGGATAGCCTGGCGCACGACCTCGCGCTGTTCGACGGGGAGCTGATGGCGCTGTTCCTCGCAGAGCGCGGGACACTCCTGCCCGACGACGAACGCGCGCTCGCCGAGAGTTGGCTGGACAGCTCCCGGCGGCTGCTGGAGGTGATCGAGGTGCGCCCGATGCGGGGACTTCGCTGCCGGGATCTCGTCGCTGGTGAGGAGATCGAGGTCCTCGACCGGACCATGCCTGCCCAGCTGGAAAGGCTCGACCTCATCTACGGTCGCCCGCTACCCGACGGCGCAGGTGGCATCCGGGTGCGTGACGCTCCGCGCCTGGTGCCGCGCATGATGCGGTCTCATCTGCTCTCCCTGCTCCGCGCCGACCCGACGGGGGAGGAGGTGGCGGCGTTCTTCGCTCCCAGCTCGGGGTTGCCACAGCTGCAAACGTCCGAGGGCGAGGACGTCGTCTTCTGCACGGCCCGGTACGACGTCGGCGACCTGGACGCGGTATGGCGGCGGCTCGCCCAGGAGCTCGAGGACACCGGCGACGACGCACTCACCGAGTTGGTCGAGGTAGCGGGCCGCGGCCGGGTCGTCCGGGGCACGATCCGTCGCGACATCAGTACCAGTCGCGTGGTGGTGGAGACCAACTCGGTGGAGCGGCTGCGTCGGTTGCAGGAACGCGTGCTCGCCGCGGATCCCGCGGCTCGGCTGGTGGACGAGTCCACCGTGCCAGCGGAGAAGATGCTGGCCGAACGGGCGGAGGCACATGAGCCAGACGACCCGGGAGAGAGGTCGCGTGGGTCTGGCCTGTCTCCCGAGGTCGAGCAGGAAGCGTTGGTTGAGGTGGCACGGCGCCACGGGGAGACGTGGCCGGACATTGAGCTGCCGGCGCTTTCCGGGCGGACCCCCCGCCAGGCTGCGCGGGACCCGGCGCTGCGGCCGGAGCTCGAGGCGCTGCTCGACGACTTCGACTGGCAGGAGCGGCAGCAGCGCCGACAGGGTGCGGGCCTGGGGATGGACGTTGACCGCCTGCGACGGGAGCTTGGGCTCAAAGAATCTGTGTGACGGTTGGGGTGACTGTGGCTGCCGGCGCATCGGTGATGGCGAGGATCCACATCATTCTTGCGGGTGCAGATATGACGTCACCTGACGCACGAAGGAGCGCAAGTCGCTCAGATCACTCAACCGGGAGAGCACGACGTCGTCGGACACCGCGACGTACTCGTGGACGAGCACGTTCCTGAAGCCCACCGCCTTTCGGGTCTGCTCCGCGAGTTCCCTCAATAAGGCACCGTGTGCGCCCAACAAGCGCACCGCATCTCCGTTGTCAGCCGGCGGTCCCCAGCCCTCTGCCGAGCAGATGTGCTGAGCGATGTCAACACAGGCCTCGATCGCTGCGATAAACGTGTACTTGACGCCTGGGAGCCATATGGCGTCTGCGCGACGGTTGTCGGCGGCTGAGGCTTCGACGTCCAGCAGCGCGAGCGCGTCCGTGACGGCTCGAAGCAGGCGCAGCACTCGGATCTCGTCGACCATGAGGTCAGCCCCCGCGAACGTGTGCCGCGAACTCGTTGTGGGCCCGGCGGATGCGGGGAAGCTCGTCGAAGTAGATCTTGCGAGTCGTGGATTCCCATCTGACGCGTGCCACCGGATCCCGCTCGAACAGCAGTGTGCCGGCCACAGCTATCCGTCCGGCCAGCTCCAGGGGCGCGTGGTCGAGCACCAGCAGATCGACCCCTGGCGGCAACAGCACGTCGTACGCCTGCGGCGGGTAAGCGCCGAAGTAGGCGGCCACGTCGACGTCGGAGTCGACGCGCTGGGTTCCCGTCGCACGGCTGCCATGGAGGTAGCCGAACAAGGCCCCCGAGTCTGTGAGCGTGGCAATCGCCGCGGCGATGAACAGATCCGTCTCCGCTGACTCCATGTGCCCATTCTGACGTACACGCGCACGGGCGCTCGTTCCGACGCGACTGAGCGGCTCGGCGGCTCCGCGAGCCGAGTGATTGCGAGTTCCTTTTGAGCCTCGCTCTCGTTGGGATTATGCGAAGTTCTTCACACAGCGGGGATCTTGTCCGGACTTGGACTCTTCAATGGTCACCGCGAATGGAATTTTGCAGCCGAAAGGACATCCATGCTCTCCCACCCCCTCACCCGACGTGCCCTGACAGCAACGGTCAGCGCGATCGCCCTAGTGGCCGTCGGCTCTGCCACCTCGACCGCAACCACGAACGACTCGCTCCGCTCGAAGCAGTGGGGCCTTGGCCAGATCCACGCGGAGGCGGCGTGGCGGACCAGCACCGGCAACGGAGCCGTCGTTGCCGTCGTGGATACCGGCGTTGACTTGAAGCATCCGGATCTCGCCGGTCAGTTGGTGCAGGGAGCGACGTTCACCGGCTGTCAGAAGGGTCCGCGGCCCTGTGGCAACGGAAACTTCCGCGGTCCGGACGGCAAGAACAACGGTGACGAGCACGGAACCCACGTCGCCGGCATCGTGGCCGCCGCCACTGACAACGGCATTGGCGTCGCCGGCGTCGCACCGGACGCCGCCGTCATGCCGGTGAAGGTGCTCGAGGCGGGCTCCGGCAGCTACAAGGACATCGCAGCCGGCGTCAGGTGGGCCGCCAACCACAACGCCGATGTCATCAATCTGAGCTTGGGTGGTCTGCCGGGGACGCAGGCGCTTCCCATCACCGGCCTCGAGACGCAACTCAGTGACGCGATCGCCTACGCCCGTTCCCGCGGCGTGCTGACCGTCGCTGCGGCGGGCAACAGCTCGACACCGCTGTGCAGCGATCCCGCCTTCACCGCCGACGTGATCTGCGTGGCCGCGACCGACCGCAACGAGGCGAAGGCGTGGTACTCCGAACTTCCAGTCAAGACCGACCTCAAGGCGGTCGCTGCGCCGGGTGGCGCAGGGCTGGTGAGCTGTGATGACGACATCTGGTCCACGGTTCCGACCGGGACTGGGTCGGCGGCCTGCGGCAAGTCAGCGTACGACGCTTACGCCGGCACGTCGATGGCGACGCCACACCTGCCACGTGTGGCCGCGCTGCTCTACGCGCAAGGCCGCAACGTCAAGCGAGTCGAGGCCGCGCTGCTGGCCACCGCCCGGCAGCCAGTCACCGGCATCCGCGGGGTCTACACACCGGCCTACGGCTACGGCATCGTCGATGCCAGAGCCGCCGTCGCCAGCTGACACAGCCGGCCGACACAGGTTCGGACGGGTCACCGACCGACATCACCGTGACGCGGTTCGCGACTTCGGTGGGTACCGCGACCCGTGCCGTCCCGACTTGTCAGAACCTGGGCCCGCTATAGCCGCCCTAGCTTCTGACAAGTCGGGACGCGCCAGGTGTTGTGACATCCCAACGCGTGATGAAACTGCTGGCCGCCGCGAAACAGCAGCGGCGCCCAGCGCTCGACTACGGCTGTACGTCGATCCGGTCCGTCGCGACCGGGGTGTACGGATCGTTAGCTTTCAGGTAGTCGACGAGTGCATCGATGTCCAGCCCGCCGATGTACTTGTTCGTCCCGGAGGCGAAGACGCTGAAGTTGTCGCCGCCATCGGACAGGAACGAGTTGCACACGATCCGGTAGGTGTCCGCAGGGTCGAGCGGGGCATCGACGCTGCCGTCGCCGTCGCTGTCCACCATGACGGAGCCGGTCACGACCTTGCTGCCCGGCGGCTCCGACTGGTCCCAGGTGTACTCGACCCCGGACACCTGCAGAATCTTGTTGTAGTCGGCATTAGCCCCGGACCACTGCTGCTCGAGTAGATCCAGGATCTGCTGTCCGGTCAGGTCCATCGACACCAGGAAGTTGTTGAAAGGCTGCGTGGTGAATGCGGCTTCGTAGGTGACGTCGCCATTGGCATTCTCGATCAGATCGGCCCGTATTCCACCCGGATTCATGAACGCGATCGCCGGTGGCTCTCCACCCGGCGGTATCACTGAGGCGTCAACCTTCTGCGCGTCGGCGATGAGGTTTCCGAGCGGCGACTCGCCTGAGTCGTCAGTTGTCTTGCTGAGAACTGAGGTCTCGGCTAGATGTCCGATCACCTCGTTGGCGATGGGGGCCACCAGCTCTTTGTACGTAGCGATCAGTCGGCTGAGAGCCGCCACCGGCTTGATCTTCGCATCCGGCAGAGTGTCGGCGTCAGGTCCATCCTGGTTGTTGGTGACGATCCTGTTGACGGCGTACGCAGCAGGACGCACCACGTCGCCGGTCCTCGGTCGAAGCAGCAGGTGCACTTTGGTGATGATTCGACCGAATGAGGAGGCGCTGGTGAGCAAACGTGGCCGATCCCGCGGATCCCGCACGACGCAGTTGTACGCCTGATGCGTATGTCCCGACACGACAGCGTCGATGGCCGGGTGGAGGTTCTTTGCGATGGCCAGGGCCGGACCGGTGGCGTGCGGGCAGTCGTTGTATGCCGTCGGATCGGTCGGTACGACACCCTGGTGCAGCAGTACCACGATCGCCTTGACGCCCTTCGCCCTCAGCTCGGGCACGAGCCTGTTGGCGGTCCGCACCTCGTCGGTGAACTTCAGGCCTTCGATACCCGCCTGCGAGACGATGCTCGGCGTGTCTTTGAGCGTCATACCGATGAATCCGACCTTGATGCCCTGCACGTCGAATATCTTGTACGACGGGAAGAGCGTCGGGCGCTGACGATTCTGCCCGTCCTTCCACTTGACGTTGGCCGACAGGTACCGGAAGTCAGCGCCAGCGAACCGGTGGGTGGGACACGAGTTCTGGTTGTTCTCTCCGTTGGGGCCGTCCTTGATGCACCCACCGCGCTGCAGCCGCCTCAATTCGCGGAAGCCCTCGTCGAACTCGTGGTTGCCGACTGCGCCCACTTGCAGGCCGATCTTGTTCATTGCTTCGATCGTCGGCTCGTCATGGAACGCGGCCGAAAGCAATGGGGACGCTCCGACGAGGTCGCCAGCCGCTACGGTCAAAGGTGTTGCGTCGTTGGCGCGGGACTGGGCGCGCTGCCTCTTCAAATGCCGTGCCAGGTACTCCACACCTCCCGCCGGAGTGTTGTTGATCCGACCCGAGGAGCTGGTGGCAGGAATGGTCTCGAGGTTGCCGTGGAAGTCGTTGATCGCCAGCAGGTCGAGTCGGACCTTACTGGGCTTAGAACCGCTCGTCGGCTGCGAGAGCCGCTGGTAGACCTGCCGAGCGGATTCGCCGTGCCCCTTGTCGGATACGTCCGGGGCAGGACTGGATTGGGCTGGTGCGGTGAGCGCCAGCAGGGCCAATGAAACCGCCGAAGCAGCAATTGCGCGACGTGGAGTGAGCATGGACACCGGGGGATCTCCTGTGCGTGAGAGGTCTGGTATCCGCAACCTACGCCGACCGAGGAATTCACACCACTACCCGGAGGTGAACAGGTGGGGAGCTGTGCGTGAAACGCGCCCAACTGGGGCGAAGGCCTTGCTGCATGGGCTACCAGCCCGCGCTGGCGAGAGCAGGCGCACTTCGCAGCGCACGTCGCCGACATTCCCCGCCGGACGTCGACATACACATGCTACGGTATGCGTATGTCTTTGGACCGCCGGCTCCAGCTGCTGCTTGACGAGGAGCGCTACCAACGCGTGGCCGCCGCGGCTCGGGAGCAACGGATCTCTGTCGCAGCAGTGATCCGCGACGCCATCGACAGGAGCCTCGCGCCGGTGCACCGCCGTCGCGAGGCCGCCGCCCGGTCGATCTTGGGCGCTCCACAGATGGAGGTGCCTCCCGGTGACGGTCTGCTCGACGAGCTGGAGACGCTGCGTGGTGGCCGCGGTTGATCATCGTCGACACGACGGTGCTGGTCTACGCGGTCGGAAGCGAGCACTCCTATCGGGCTCCCAGCCGTTCGCTCATGGACGCGATCGGGTCTGGCGGCCTCCAGGCCACAACCACCGTCGAGGTGATCCAAGAGTTCGCCCACGTTCGGGCGCGGAGGCGCGGCCGGGCGGATGCCCGTCGACTGGCCACCGCGTACGCCGACTTGCTCGCGCCGTTGGCGACCACGACGGAGCGCCACCTTCGGACCGGACTGGACTGGTGGGACAGGCACAAGGCGATCGGAGCCTTTGACGCCGTGTTGGCGGCCGTTGCGCAGGATCTGGGCGTCACCGCCCTAGTTTCGTCTGACCGGGCCTTCGCCCGGCTGACCGAGGTGACGCACGTGCTCCCGAACGAGCGCGGACTCGCCGCCCTCCTCGCCTGACATCGGTATCCACACGATTTCATCGCCCCACGGGCTTGCGCCTTGCGGCGACGTTGTTCGGTCATGCGCTACCTGGGAGGATGTTCTTGCCAGGCAGAATCGTAAGGAGTTGAAGTGGCCATGCATGAGAGCATTCCTTCGAGACGCTCGGACATCGCGGCGCTGTGTCGCCGCCTCGGTATCCGCAGGCTTGACCTGATTGGGTCGGCAACCGGAGACGACTCCGACGAATCCAGGAGTGACGCGGACTTTGTGGTTGAGTTCGAGGGCGGAACCGGGTTTGACTACTTTGACGCTTATTTCTCCCTGAGAGAAGGACTTGAGGCGCTGCTCGGGCGACCGGTCGACATCGTCACTCGCGCTGGCATCCGAAACCCCTATTTCCTACGGAGGGTCCAGGACACCGAGGAGCGGGTTTATGCATCCTGACGCCCGGGCACTGGCATGGGATGCGTTAAGCGCGGCCGAGCGGATCGACAAGTTTGCGGCGGGCACACCCTTCGACGACTACGTCGCGGATGACATGCTCAAATCAGCGGTGGAGCGTCAATTCGAGATCATTGGAGAGTCCCTGAATCGGCTCCCGTGTTGACCCTGAACTCACCAAGCAGATACCAGACCTACCGCGCATCGTTGCCTTCCGCAACCTTCTTGTCCATGGTTACGCGAGCGTTGACGACACACTCGTATGGCAGCTGCTCAAACAACGACTGCCGTCTCTCGCAGGACTGCTGCGGACCTTGCTCTCCTGACCTGCCTCGGGATCGGGTCGGGCTTCGAGGTTATCGAGGCGTCGGGACCGTCTTTGCTGACCAGAGTTCGCCGGTCAACTCAAGTCGGCGCCGGAGCTTCGGGGCAACAAGATCGCTACTCATGAGCTGCTCTGCTGCCCACTCCCCGTCCGTATCCGCAGCACAGAACGCGGAGACCTGCGCCGACGAGCCGACACCGGTCACCGGCGGATTGGGTCAGTCCACTATCAAGCCGGACGGACGTACGTCGACGCCGAAGGGCCGTTGGGCCCGATGCACATGCTCGCCGACGACGTGGTCGGCTTCGGCGTACGTGCCGTCGACCAGCTCCCAGACGGTCAACGCCGGCTCATCTGGGTCGACCACCCAATAGGACGTGCATCCGGCGGCCTCGAAGCGCGAACGCTTCAGCGTCAGGTCGATCCGGCGCGTGCTCGGGGACAGCACCTCAACGGCGAGGACTGGAACGGCCGGCAGATCGCTCTCCGTGATCTGTTCGCGGCGGGCGACTAGGAGGTCGGGCTGCATCACCGTGTCGTCATCGAGCGCCACATCGAATGGGGCGAAGAGCACCACCAACTCGGCCGGACAGTGGCTGTCGAGGAGCGTGAAAAGCCTGCCGACCACACGTTGGTGTCGATACGACGGCGCCGGTGTCACGACCAGCGCACCGTCAATGAGCTCGTACCGATGGCCGTCATCCGGCATCGACTCAAGGTCTGCTCGGCGCAATGGCCGACTGCGCGGCAGGATCGTCACGGTTCCCATGTTGCCCTCCAAACGTCATGGTTACCAGCATCGCGGCATTCCAGCCGGGCCGTCCGGCGTCGTCCACAGGCTTGGCTGGAGTCCGACGTGTCGTGGCAATGAAGTAATGCCAGCGATCAGTCCGGTGACGGTGAGCCCGTTGGCCTCGCGCATCACAGTCGGCGCGGAGGGGCTAGATGCTAGACAACGGAGAGCGGCTCCAAGCGTAGAAGTTTGTCGTGGTCAGCCTCAAGGTTTGCATCGGCCCACTCCGCAACGCCCGACTCCTGGGCAAAGAGGATGACCTGTCGGCCCTCTTGAGCGAGCGCTTTGCACATTCGAAGGATCGCCGCGGTTCGCGTCGGATCGGCCTGGACCGTGACGTCGTCGAGCAAGAGGGGGCTCACCGTCTGTTTGCTCGCGAGATGCTCGGCCAGGGCCACGCGCAACAGCAAGTAGACCTGCTCTTTTGTGCCCACGCTCAGCCGGTCCGCGGGTCGCCAATCGCCAGTTGACGCGGCGACTCGGACTTCGAGGCTTTCTGGATCTACCGTGCACCTGCTGTATCGGTTGCCCGTCAGGTGCGGAAGCCACTTCTCGAGCGTGCGCACGAGCACGGGCGCAATGTCTCGGTGGGCTCGGTCTTGTGCCGCTTTCAGAAAGCTCTCGGTGAGGTCGAGCACGCGGGAGAGCGATTCGACGCGCTTCAACTCTGTATTGGCGCGCTCAACGGCTTCTTCGGCTTCTGACACGGTCGGTAGGCCTTGCGCACGCTCCTCCATCTGACCCTTGAGTTCGGCTGCGCTCTGCCTTAGCTGCTGCTCATTCTCTCGAGCCGACGCGAGATCTTCGCTTCGAGCTCTCACCACTGTTTCAGCCTCTAAGCCGATAGGCAGACCCAGGCCGGAATTATGTGCCGCTGTCTGCGCTGCTGCCGCCTTGACCTCTGCTTTCCTTCGCGCCGACTCCGCAGCATCGCCCGCTGCCACAGCCGCCTCGACGTCAGCTTGAACCTGTCGCCTCAACTCTCCAAGGTCCGCGCCGTCGAGGAGGGTTTGCAGTTCGGTCCAGTTCTTTCGTTGCTCGTCTAGATCTTCCAACTCTTCTGAGTGGCCCCTCTGCCAGCGCTTTAGCTGGTCGACCAGTAGGTCAGTGTCAGACTCGTTCTTAGGAGAGAACGCGCCGTCGGCGTGGAGACCGACCTCGTGAGCCGCCATCTGCACCGCGATCCTCGCCGCCGCCCGGGTATTTGTGGCTCGTTCTACTTCACGTTCTCGCCTCTCCCGTTCTTGCATTCGCTCGAACAAAACCTTCCGACGTCCCACCTGCTCTGCTTCGTCAGCGCGCGTCCGACACTCCCGCTCATAGGCCCCGAATGCTTGCTCGACGTCCCCTAAGTCTCGACAACCACGAGTCTCCAGCGCCTTGGAAAGCCTTAGTCGACAGGCGTCGAGTTCTTGCTGCACCTGTTTGAAGTCCTCCTGCCAATTGTTGTAGAGGTCAAGTTGCCTGCGAACTCCTCCCGCGCGGTCGGCGAGGTCGCGGAGAAGTCGTTCGTCGGTGGGGAGCCCGAGACGTGAAGCCTCCCGCCCGGCGTCTTGTGAGCGATCGACCAGCTGCGCACTTGTGGAGGCACGCACGTCGAGTTCGGCCAGACGACGTTCGGCCCGTTGGATGTTTTCCCTCGCGGCGAGTAACCGCTGGCGTGCCGTCCTCAGGTCTTGTTCGGCCCGCGCAGAAGAGTGCGACTCTGCACGACGAGAAGGTTGTGGAGACGTCTCAAAGCCCATCCACCAGCCACGCCGGCCAACCCGACCGCCATCAACATGCTGCCGACCAAGACCTGGCCGGTAAGCAGAAGCACGATTCCAATCACACCGATGACCAGACCGAATCCGCCACTGATCAACGAAGTGCTCAATGTTGACGGCGGAGATATCTGGCCGGCTGCGTCTGGAGCACCCCGGTAGCTTTCGAGTGCGGCACTCAAGGTTTTCAGCTTGCTGCATTTCCGTGTGCGCCGCATCGCGCGTCACGTTGGCCTGTCGTACCTCCCCGAGGAGATGAGAGTGCTTTTCCGTATCCGCCTGCGAAAGAGCGTCCCTGATGCGACGCAGCGTCGCAGGATCAGCCTGAACGGCGGCCGCCAGAGCCGGATCGGTGATGTCCGGCGCCTCAGGTCGACGGGCCCGAGTCGACTCCAATACGGCCACTGCCGCACGATAGCTGCTCATTCCCTGTTCTACCCTCGGGTCGCCACCACGTCGCCCTGTGGAGCGGCAGGCAGCTTGTCTATCTCGGCCTGGAACTCAAGCGAAGTGGGGCCACGCAGAGCCTCGACTTCAAGGGAGTTCTGCCAGCCAGCAATGGCAAGGGCAACCTGCTGCGCAAGATGTCGTCTTCGGCGCTACTGATCGGTTGACGATCCCTCAGGACCTCTGACAACTGCTTGGCTCGGGTCAGCCGCCTGACTTGGTCACGCCGGCGCTCCGCCGCTGTTTCGGCGACGAGCGTAGCCTGCTCGGCGGCCTCCGTAGCGAGCCGAGCCTCCCCCGCAGCCCGCGCCAACTTGTCTGCCGTGTCTTTGCGAATCCCTGCCAGCTCGCGATCCTGCCTGGCTCGCTCGGCCGCCTCGCTTGCCGCCTCTGCCTCCGCTACCAACTTGAGGTATCCCTTGTGGCTGCGCTCGGCCTCGTGCAGTGCCCCGGTGGCGCGCGCTCTTGCCGTGTTGGCAGTCCTCAGCGGTTTCCTTGAGTTGGCTCGGTCCAGACCGACCTTTTCGCTGCGGAAGTCGTTGATGGCGACCAGAGCAGCTGCGGCCGTCTCGTCTCGGCCCGCCGTGGCAGCTGCCCGCTGCAGGTCTTCCTGCAGGTCGTGAGCAGCATCCAACACGGCCAACACGCCTAGAGAACCTCCAGTTCGCCCTTGCGTCCAGCCAGCGCACGGAGGCCGGTGGTCAGCACCTTGCGCCTCATCGTGTCGTCCAACGCAACGTCGGCTTCCACGTCACGGACAAACTGGC
>Ga0136640_10000725_pt1 | contig 12764 bp, 11 predicted proteins | sample AntDrymUQ8642106_2_FD_105498 | JGI IMG/M metagenome (GOLD analysis project Ga0136640, IMG submission 105498) | Polar desert sand microbial communities from Dry Valleys, Antarctica - metaG UQ864 (21.06) | ecosystem: Environmental > Terrestrial > Soil > Desert | place: Antarctica: Dry Valley...
ACGCCGCCAGCGCAAGCGTTACCAGCGCAACGCCGATGCCGTAATAAAGCGTGTCGAGCGCATTTTCGCTTTGAAGAAGTTTTTGCAGAAATTTAACCGCCATTACGGGAATAATGACAAAAGTAAATTTTGCCTTTAGCTCGCTCAAGTTGCGGACGAGCATCCAGTACTGAGAACTTTCATCTCGCCGATAAAAAGTTCATAAAGGCTGACGGACATTACAAGCATCGCGGTTGCCACTAAAAAACTATCGAGACAATCAAACAGCAAAATCAAAGCAAAATCATCTTTTGCTTCCTGCAAAGCGATCGAAACAACGGTTCTGAAAGTTTTATAAACACCCAGCGTAAAAGCCGTTACCGCGCAAACAAGCAAACCGCCTACGCCGATCAGAGCCAGATAGCGCGATCTTTCAATCAACCATTTCATAAGTTATTTAATCTTCCGGGCAGTTTGTTCACCGTTCTGATCGAGCGTTAAACTTTCGATTTTTCCGCTCGCGCCGCGATTAAAGACGAGCCGGGCGTCAACAATTTTATAATAAAATTTATTTTCCCGTTCGGCGAAAACTCGAACGCTCGGCTGCCCTGTAAGCTGTGCGTAAAGTTTGTCGCCTTTGCGCGAGATTGTAAAAACAACGCCCGGCGCAAGTTCATATTCGCCCGCGTATTCGTCCAGAAGTTTTTCGCTGACCGCCACAAAAGGTTTGATTTTCTGCAGCGGACTTCGTGAATCTAAAATATTCATTCCGATGTCATCAATACTCTCTGTCGAGTTTGACAGCGCGACTACGCCGCGTTTTTGCGCCTTATTAAACCCTGTAAAACTTCTGAATCCGCCGGTGCCGCCGTTGTGCCAAACAATTTCCGCGGCGGGCTTCTGCAAAATGTGCCACGCCAAACCGACTTTCATTTGCGGATTGGCATCACGTTGAGATTTATGGGCTGCGTTAAACGCGTCAGAGAGATTTGATTTTTCCAAACCGATGTTTGCCGCAACGAATTTCGCCATATCTTTTGCTGTCGAACGCAGAGCGCCCGCGCCCGCTAATGTCGGAAAATCCCACAACGAACTTTCTTCGCCATTTTCATCGAAACCCTGCGCCGCGCGCGCTTTTTGAGCGGTTGAAAGTGTGATTGTCGTGTCATTCATCTTGAGCGGCTGCAAAATGCGTGTTCTTACTAAATCTTCAAAACTCATTTTGGCGCTGACACTCAAAATGTGTCCGAGCAAGCCCATTCCGAAATTTGAGTATTCGTATTTTGACGGGGCGCCGCCGCGGGCGAGTTCAAATTTCGACAAAAAATCATACATTTGCTCGACCGTGTAATCAGCATACGGATTTTGATTGTTTTTCGGCGCGAAATTGGCGGGCAATCGTGGCAAACCGGAAGTATGAGTCGCCAGATCGAGCAGCGTTATTTCCATCCCGTCGCGCTTCGGCGTTTTAACAGTTTTGGGTAAATATTTTGAAATCGGATCATCCAGTTTAACTTCTCCGCGCCGGACTGCTTCGGCAAGCAGCGTTCCCGTAAAAACTTTTGTGACGGAACCGATTTCAAAAACAGTGTTTTCGTCAACATTTTTGGCGTCCGGTTTTTGATTGGCTTTACCGAAGCTAGTAAAACGCGCGCCTTTTTTGTCAACGACGCCGACGATGATGCTTTGATTGACTCTTCCGACTTCGACGCGCTCGCGCAGAATCGGTAAAATTTCTGTATTCGTCTGCGCGCTGCCGGCAATTTGAAAAACGAATACATATAAAATTAAAACAAAAAATCTTTTCATATAAATCTCCATTTTTTCAATTTTGTGATTAAAGAATAAACAGACTAATTTTCCAAAATCTTTTTCTTAAACGCCGGTTTGACGATTGAATTATCAAAGACATTAAACGCCGCCGTAATTCCTTCGGGCGTGGGCGCTCTCTCCGCGATTGCGAGTTCGGCTTCAAGATACTTTTCAATTTCGGCGACGATAGTTTTTAGCTCATCCGCTGAAGCTATTTTCTCAATTGTTAAAAATCTTTCAAAACGATCGACGGGATCGTTATTTTTTGCCCAGAAATCAATTTCGCCTGCTGGAACGTAGGATTGATTGTCGTGCTCGGCGTGACCTTTGCGACGGTAAGTCTCGGCTTCGATTAAAACCGAGCCGTTTCCGCCGCGCGCGTGTTCAACCGCTTGTTTCATCGTTTCAAAACAGGCGACAATATCGTTGCCGTCAACCGATAATCCTAGAATGCCGTAACCGATCGCTTTATCGACAAAATGCGCCGCGGCGGTCTGCATTCTGGTCGGCGTCGAATAAGCGTAACCGTTATTTTCGATGATTGTAATCAGAGGCAGTTTCTGGACGGCGGCGAAATTCACACCTTCGTGAAAAGTTCCGGTTGAAGTAGTGCCGTCGCCGACGTATGCGACCGCTACTCTGTTTTCCTTTTTCATCCGGGCGGCGAGCAGAATGCCCGTCATCACCGGAATCATATCGCCGAGATGCGAAATCGGACCGACAAAACCTTTTTCCAAGTCGGCAAAATGAAACTGCACGTCGGTGGCGCGGCTTGGCGCGTTGGCTCGTCCGAGATACTGAGCGAAAATTGTGCGGGGCAAGATGCCTTTAACAAAACACGCGCCGATGTCGCGAATCAGAGGCGCTATAAAATCCTGCTCTTCAAGCGCGAAAGCCGTCCCGACCGCCGTCGCTTCCTGACCTAAAGACGTAAAAACGCCGCCCGTCAATTTCGACTGCCGCTTAAGCACAACGGTTTTTTCATCAAACATTCGGGTCAGCTTCACAAAACGGTACATTTCCAAAAGCTTCGTTTCTGAAAGCGAAGTTTCCCGCGTGCAGGAAAGCGGTTCGATAGATTTTTTCAAGTTTGTTTTTGCAGCCATTTTTTCAAATAGAAAAAGTTAAAAGGTGAAAAAGTTAAAAAGTTTCGCCGAAACAAAATAACAGTTCTGTTTTACCTTTTCGTATTTACCTTTTGCACGCTCGTTGTTTCTCACTTTTTCACTCTTTCACTTTTTAACTTTTCGAGCTTTTAATATATATTTCCCAATTCCGAACAGGCTGATTAAAAGCCAAAAAAATTCTACGATGAAAGCGGATAAGTTAAAACTATAAACAAGCGAAATTAAAATTAACCCCGCGCCTGACGCGTTGAGCAGAGAATAAGCGAGCGTTTCGCTTTTGATTTTGCCAAATTGCAGCAAAACGTAAGTGCTGATGATGACGAATGTGCCGATGCTGCCGACCAAGTCGTAAAATGTATATTGCATTCCGGCGCTATTTTGTTTTCGACTGGCGGCGGTAGGCGGCGACTCCCAAACCAACGAAAACTGTTCCGAGAGCGATATACGCCGCTTTTGAAGATTCTGCCGTCAAAGCGGTGATATAAAACAACACACCGGCAATGATAAACAGAATTGGAGAATACTTTGACATAATTTTTTAATCCTTAATCTTTGAAGTTTTTAATTCGATTATTAATACGAAATCTGTGCGCGAAATGTTTTTTCTGTGAATTTGCCGATGGCGCTTTTACAGTTTATTCATCAAAAATCTGGCGACTAAACCATTTGCGCCAACCGCCCAGATCGCGTTTTTTCGTTGAGCGGAAACGGCGTTGTAATTTCCTTTGTCGATATTTTTCCAGCTTTTTCCCGCATCAAATGAAATGTCAGAACCGCTTGATCCGACGGCAATCAAAGTGTTTTGATCAACAAATGTCGCGCCCGAACGATATCCGTTTAAGCCTTTCGATAAATTCCAACTTTTTCCACCGTCTTTTGTAAAAGCCAGATTATTGTTGATTTCATTCGGCTTTTCATAGTTTCCGCCGACGATTACGCCGCGTGTTTTATTTTGCATCGCAATTGAAAATATGCCGCTTCCCGCCGTTCCTTTGACAATCGGCGTATCGAAGACAGACCAACTCAAACCGCGATTTTTTGAGCGAAAAACTCGCGCGTCGTTTCCGCCGGAAACTAAAAAGACATCCGTTTTGCCGCGTGTGATCAGGCAAGTTCCGCTTGCCGCAAAAGCCGCTTCGCCTTCTTTGGCGCTCGGCATTTTGCCGCTGTCCAAAACTTTCCAACTCCGTCCGCCGTCGCTGGTTGAAATCAAAAGATATTTGCCGTCAACCGGGTCAGACATCGCAATTCCGTTATTTTTGTCCCAAAAAGCAAACGCATCGAAAAACGCTTTTTTGTTTGTGTTTTTGAATTGCAGTTTCCAACTCTGTCCGCCGTCCGAAGTTTTATAAATCCTTGAGTTTTCACCTTCACCGATGCTTAAAAGATAAGCTGTGTCGGCATCAAACGCTTCAACATCGCGGAAATCAAGCTTTTCGGTATCAGGAACTTTCCCGATTGTCCAGGTTTTTCCGCCGTCAACCGTTTTCAAAAATGTTCCGCCCGTGCCGCTCGCCCAGATTATTTTTTCGCTGACCACTGAAAGACCGCGCAAACTCGCTTTGGTGTCAATCGTCTGTTTTATCCACTGCGCGTCGGCGATTAATGCGGCGAAGGCAAAGACTAACAAAAATAACGTTGTAAAACGCAAAATAAATATCCGGAGCGTCAAATGAAATTTCATAAAAATTTTGAAAGGCAATAATTTTCTTCGTCAGAGGTTGTTTTGTCGTCTCGTTATAAAGTAATTTAAGTTTGTCTAAAATTCAAAAAACTACGGATAAAAGGGTATATCAGGATAGCAAAGGATAAATAAATTGATTTAATTCGTGCTCATCCACTTATTCCTGTAAATCGCTCTTAAAAATTTATGCTAAATTTAGCAATTCTACTCGAAGACAGCGCGCGCGCAATGCCTGAACGTCTTGCCGTCATTTGCGGTGAAGCGAAATTGACCTACGCCGAAGCGAATGCGAAAGCCAACCAAGTTGCTAACGCTCTGCGCGATTTAGGAATCGGAAAAGGAGATAAAGTCGCCTTGTCGTGTCCGAATCTGCCGTTTTTTCCAATTGTCTATTACGGTATTTTGAAAACAGGAGCAGTCGTCGTACCGCTCAATGTTCTGCTCAAAGGGCGCGAGATCAATTATCATTTGAAGGATTCAGACGCGCGCATTTATTTTTGTTTTCAAGGCACGGCTGATTTGCCAATGGGCGAATTTGGTTTTGAAGGTTTTTCGCAAACCGAAATGTGTGAAAAGTTTATTTTGATAAGTGCGAATCCGGCTGAAAAATCACCGTATGCAAACACAAAAACTTTTGCCGAATTTATTCAGAACCAGTCGACGGAATTTGAATCGGTTGACACAAGCTCCGACGATACTGCAGTTATTTTATACACATCGGGAACGACGGGACAGCCGAAGGGCGCGGAGCTGACGCATTTAAATATGATTTTGAACGCGCGCTTGTTCGGCATCTACGACACGCGGCGCGGCTTTGACACGCATCTTATAACTTTGCCGCTGTTTCATTCGTTCGGGCAGAGCGTGCAGATGAATTCAGGTTTTTACAACGGCGCGACTTTGAATTTGCTGCCGCGTTTCACGCCCGAAGCCGCGCTCTCTGAAATGGAGAAAAACGACGTCACGATTTTCGCGGGCGTACCGACAATGTATTGGGCGCTGCTTAATTACGCGGAGGCGGATCGATTCGATTTGGCGAAAATCGCCGGGAATCTCGCAACTTGTCACGCGGGCGGCTCACCTCTGCCGCTTGAAGTTCTGCGCGGTTTCGAGGCGAAGTTTAACACGAAAATTTTGGAAGGCTACGGACTTTCGGAAACTTCGCCGGTTGCTGTTTTCAATAAAGCTGAAAATTCGCGTGCCGGTTCGGTCGGCTTTCCCGTCTGGGGCGTGCAGGTACGCGTCGTGGACGAATCGGGCGCGGATGTTCCCGTCGGCGAATTGGGCGAAATCATTATTCGCGGACACAACATTATGAAAGGTTATTACAAAAAACCGGAAGCGACTGCCGCCGCGATCAAAGACGGTTGGTTTTATTCGGGTGACATCGGACGTTTTGATGCTGACGGATTTTTATATATCGCCGACCGCGTGAAAGATATGATTTTGCGCGGCGGTTTTAACGTCTATCCGCGCGAACTCGAAGAAGTCTTGATGACCCACGAAACCGTTTCCCTCTGCGCGGTGATCGGTATTCCGCACGAAGAATTCGGCGAAGAAATTAAAGCGTTTATTGTCAAAAAAGACAACGCGGACACAAGTGAAAACGAAATTATCGAGTGGTGCAAAACAAATATGGCAAGCTATAAATATCCGCGCATCGTCGAGTTTCGTGAAACTCTGCCGATGACCGCGACGGGCAAGATTTTGAAAAGAGAATTGCGCTGATTTGACAGTAAAAAGAAATTGACAGGGATAAAGAGGACAGGCAGGGAATAATACAAAGACCTTTTCTGTTTATCCCTGTTCATTCCTTTTATCCCTGTCAATTTTTCTTCATTATTTAATAAACCATTCGCGTTTTTATCGTTCCTTTGACTTCTTTTAATATCTCAAAGGCTTCGCGCGAAAGTTTCCGGTCAATATCCAAAATCACATAACCGATTTCGTCGTTCGTCTTCAGGTATTGTCCGACGATGTTAATGCCGCGCGTCGAGAGTTTCGAGTTTATCTCGCTTAACACGCCCGGAATATTCTGGTGGACGTGAAGAATGCGGTGCGTTTTATCCTGCGGTGGAAGATTGACCGCCGGGACGGTATGCGAGCCGCTCGACGTGCCGAGTTCGAGGTAATTTATTAATTTTGAGGTCACGTCCAAGCCGATATTCGCCTGCGCTTCTTCGGTCGAGCCGCCGACGTGCGGTGTTAAAATCACGTTCGGCAGATTTTGCAAAACGGTTACAAATTCGTCGCCGTTTTTCTCCGGTTCTTCGGGGAAAACGTCAATCGCCGCGCCGGAAATCGCCCCGCTTTCGATTGCTGCTTTCAGCGCGTCCAAATCTACCACATCGCCGCGCGAATAATTGAGAAAGATACTGCCTTTCGGCATCGCGGAAAGCGTGTCTTTATTCATCATCTTGCGCGTTGTCGCATCGCTTGGCACATGTAAAGTGACAATATTTGATTGTTTTAAAAGCTCTCTCAAATCACGAATTTGTTTTGCGTTGCCGTGCGGCAGTTTCGTCAAAACATCGTAATAGACGACGTTCATCCCGAGCGCTTCCGCCATTACCGAAACCTGCGATCCGATATTTCCGTAACCGACGATTCCCAAAATTTTTCCGCGCAGCTCAAACGCTCCCTTCGCTTCTTTGAGCCACACGCCGCGGTGCGCCGCGGCGTTTTTATCGGCGATTTTGCGAATCAGCATCACGCATAAACCAATAACGAGTTCGGCGACCGAGCGCGTATTTGAATAAGGCGCATTGAAAACCGCGACGCCCTTCTGCGTTGCGGTTTTCAAGTCAATTTGATTGACGCCGATGCAAAACGCGCCGATTGCCAGAAGTTTGTCGGCTTTTTCTAAAACCGTTTCCGTAACGCGCGTTTTCGAGCGAATGCCCAAAATGTGAACGCCTTTGATTTCTTTGATTAAATCCGTTTCGCCGAGCGCGCCGGAAAGTTTTTTGATTTCCGCGTAACCGCTTTGTTTCAATTCTTCGATTGCCGAATCGGAAATATTTTCGAGCAAAAGAATTTTAATCTTATTGCGCGGGTAAGATGTTTTCGTGGTTTCCATAAAAAGGCTGATTATAACAAAAACGGGAGCGAAGTTTTATTTTCGTCCGTAAAAAATGTTCAAGCGTTTGGCAAATTTCGCACACGGCTTGACATAAAATCCCCTCGGTGAATAACATAGGTTTGTAATGAAAAATTCTTTCGCGCAAAAAAGTATGTGGTGCTGTCCGTATTGTCATAATTCAATCGGCGAGCGGTTTCGCGCAAAGAAATAAAACTTTAGCCAAAAAAGTATTTCCTTAAAGACCGCTTGTAGATAAAGCGGTCTTTTGTTTTTTATATGAATAATCATCAAATTGCGGTTTATTACGAACATCCCGATTGGTTTCGCCCGCTTTTCGCCGCGCTCGACCGGCGCGCGATTGAATATGTGAAAATTGACGCGGCTAATCACTTTTACAATCCGAATGCGGCGGTAAATTATTCGCTCTTTTTTAATCGAATGAGCGCGTCGGCTTATCTGCGCGGACACGGGAACGCGATTTTTTACACGCGCGGACTTCTGGCGAGTCTGGAAAAACAGGGCGTTCGTGTCATCAACGGCTACGACGCTTTTCAAATCGAAATTTCCAAAGCTCTGCAAGCCGCGCTTTTTGAATCGCTCGGCGTGAAATCTCCGAAAACCAGAGTTATCAATTCTGCCGCTTCCGCAGTCGAAGCAGCGAAAGATTTAGAGTTTCCGATTGTCTTCAAACCAAATATCGGCGGGCGCGGCGCGGGAATCGTAAAATTTGAATCATTAAAAGATTTGGAAAACGCCGCCAGAGAAAATCTGCTCGATTTGGGAATTGACTCGACAGGTTTGGTGCAGGAGTTTGCGCCGAAACGAGGCGAACACATTAACCGCGTCGAGACGCTCGGCGGTAAATTTTTATACGCGATTAAAATTTATCCGAACGAAGAAAGTTTTAATTTATGTCCGGCGGAAATCTGCCAAATTGAAGACGTACAGGAAAAAAGCGGCGCGTCGCTCCTCGGCGAAATGTGTTTGACCGACGCGCCGAAAAGCGGTTTACGAATCGAACCGTTTGAGCCGCCGCCGGAAATTATCGAAATCGTCGAACGTATCGTCAAAGCGGCGAAAATTGATGTCGGCGGAGTCGAATATTTGATTGACGACCGAAGCGGCGACGCGCTTTTTTACGACATCAACGCGTTGTCGAATTTTGTCGCCGACGCGATGAATTTAATCGGGTTTGACCCGCACGAAAAACTCGTAGATTTTTTAGAAAAGGAGATTGAACTATGCGCTACGGATACTGGATGCCGGTCTTCGGCGGGTGGCTGAGAAATATCGAAGACGAAAAAATGGAAGCGAGTTGGGATTATGTGAAAAAACTCGCGCGGCGTTCCGAAGAAATCGGTTTCGATTTGTCGCTCGTCGCCGAACTGAATCTCAACGACATCAAAGGCGTTGACGCGCCGTCGCTCGATGCCTGGTCAACGGCGGCGGCTCTGACTGCCGTGACGAACACGCTCGAACTGATGGTCGCCGTACGCCCGACTTTTCACAATCCCGCGCTGCTGGCAAAACAAGCTGCAAACATTGACCGCATTGGCGGCGGCAATCGCCTTTCTCTAAACGTTGTGTCGTCCTGGTGGGCTGGCGAAGCGCGCAAATACGGCGTGCAGTTCGACGAACACGACGACCGCTACGCTCGCACGGCGGAATGGCTTGAAATCGTTGACCGTTTATGGAAAGAAGACCATTTTTCATTTTCCGGCGATTATTACAAACTCGAAGACGCGGTGATGCAGCCGAAGCCGATTAAAAAACCCGTAATTTATGCGGGCGGCGAATCGGAAAAAGCCAAAGACACGATTGCCCGATTGTGCGACGCCTACGTAATGCACGGCGACGCGCCCGAAAAAGTAAAAACAAAAATTGACGATATGGAAGCGCGCCGCGAAAAATTAAATTTGCCGCCGATGATCTACGGCGTTGCCGGATATACAGTTGTGCGAAATACGGAAGACGAAGCGAAAAAAGAGATTGAAAGAATCACGGATGTGCGCCAATCCGCCGCCGGATACGGCAATTATCAAGACTGGCTCGCCAACACAAAATTAGAACAACAAATATCACTTGAAGATTATTCGGTTTCCAATCGCGGCTTGCGCTCTGGTTTGATGGGAACGCCCGCGCAAGTCGCCGATAAAGTCGGCGACTTTCAGCGAGCCGGAGTTAATTTATTGCTTTTGCAATGCAGCCCGCAGATTGAAGAAATGGAAAGATTTTCCGAAGCGGTAATTAAGAAAAGTTCAACGGCAAATGTCGCAGCGATTAAGTAGGAAAATTAAAATTCGCCGAAAATAAAAAAGGACGAAATTTTCTCTCGCCCTTTTTCGTTTTCCTAAAAATTTACATATGAATCGTCAAATCGTGAACGCCTTCCGCCGCTTCCATTACCGATTCGGAAACGGTTGGATGCGCGTGAATCACTCTGCCCAATTCGTCCGCCGTTGTTTCTAACGCCATTGCCACGCAAGCCTCCGCTAATAATTCCGTCGCATGCGGTCCGATGATGTGAACGCCGAGAACTTCGTCGTATTTTTTTTCCGAAATGATTTTCACGAAGCCGTCGGTTTCGCCTAAAATGCGCGCTTTGCCCGATGCCGAAAAGGGAAATTTACCAACTTTTACGTCGTAGCCTTCTTCGCGCGCTTTTGCTTCGGTCAAGCCCACAGAGGCGACTTCCGGGTCGCAATAGGTACAATTCGGGACGAGGCGCATATTGATTGGCTCAACTTTTTTGCCCGCAAGTTTTTCAACAACCATAATGCCTTCTTTTGACGCGAGATGCGCGAGCCAGGGCGTGGCAATGACGTCGCCGATGGCGAAAATGTTCGGTTCGCTGGTTTCGCAAAATTCGTTGACTTCGACCGTTCCGCGCTCTGAAATTTTTACTTTGGTGTTTTCGAGTCCGAGATTTTCGACATACGGCATTCGTCCGACAGCGACGAGAAATATTTCGGCTTCAAATGAAACGTCGGCGCCTTTGTCGTTTTTGCCGATTGCTTTCACGCCGGTTTTTGATTTTGTGAGTTTTTCTAGTTTGATTCCGGTTTCGATTTTTATTCCCTGCTTTTTGAAGCTGCGGGCGAGTTCTTTGGAAACTTCTTCATCTTCGACGGGAACGATGCGCGGCATAAATTCAACCACCGTTGTTTCGCAGCCGAAACGCGCATAGACACTTGCAAATTCGACGCCGACCGCGCCTGAACCCATCACAATCATTGATTTCGGAACTCGCTCCATTTCCAAAATCTGGTCTGAATTGACAACTTGTTTTCCATCGGTTTCAAACCCCGGAAACGGTTTGACGACTGAACCGGTCGCAATAATAATGTTTTTTGTATCAATCGTCTCTGTCTTGCCGCCATCGAGCGCGACTTCGATTTTGCCTTTGCCGAGAATTTTGCCGAAGCCGTTGAAAACGGTGATTTTGTTTTTCTTCATCAGATATGAAACGCCCGAAGCATTTTTGGCGACAATATCGCCTTTGCGTTTCTGTACCTGCGTCCAGTCAAAACCGAGATTATCGATTTTGATGCCATAATCCGCAAAATGTCCGGCTTGTTGGTAAAGATGCGCCGCCATTAAAAGAGCTTTTGTTGGAATACAGCCGCGCAGCCCGCACGTTCCGCCTAATCGGGCGCCTTTTTCTTTTTCAATAACCGCGACTTTTAATCCAAGCTGCCCAGCGCGAATCGCGGCGACGTAGCCGCCCGGACCCGAACCAATAATTGTTACGTCAAATTGTTCTGCCAATGTTTTATCCCTCTTTTATTAAATTTATTGTTTAGTGCTAAAAAAGATATTATAAGAACTAAAGACGTTTCTAGCTAGTTCGAGAGAAAAAACTTGTATTAAACTGTAAAAACTATGGAACACACACAGGAATTTTTAGAGTTGGCGGAAGCCGCGAGAAGCCATGTCAAGGAGATTTCGGTTTTTGAGGCTTTGGAAAAAATAAAAACGGGCGCGAATTTAATTGACGTGCGCGAAGATAGAGAATGGAACGACGGTCACGCCAAAGGCGCGATGCACATCGGGCGAGGGGTGATTGAGCGCGACATTGTCGGCAAATTTCCGGACAAAAACACGGAACTCATTTTATATTGCGGCGGCGGTTTCCGTTCGGCGCTGGCGGCGGACAATCTGCAAAAAATGGGTTATCGAAACGTACTTTCGATGGACGGCGGCTGGACGGCTTGGAAGGAAGCAGACGCGCCTACGGAATTTAAGCCGTAAAAAATACGAATTAGCACAAAAGAAATTTACCATGAATTACACGAACTAGAGGAATTCTATTTTTCTTCGTGCAAGTCTGCAATTCGCAACAAAATGTTTTAGAGGAAAATCTATGCCGGAAGTAACACAAACAGACAAAAAAACTCGTATTGAAACCGATTCAATGGGCGCAATTGAAGTTGAGTCAAACAAATATTGGGGTGCACAAACGCAGAGAAGTTTGCATCATTTCAATATCGGATTTGATGTGATGCCGCGCGAAATGATTCGCGCACTCGGCATTTTGAAAAAAGCGGCGGCGATTGTGAATTTTGATTTGGGGAAACTTGACGAAAACAAGAAAAATTTAATCGTCGAAGCCGCCGATGAAGTTGTGAGCGGCAAACTCGACAAGCATTTTCCATTAAGAGTCTGGCAGACGGGAAGCGGAACGCAGACGAATATGAACGCGAACGAAGTGATTTCAAATCGCGCCATTGAAATCGCCGGCGGTGAAATGGGAAGCAAAAAGCCCGTTCACCCGAACGACGATGTGAACAAATCGCAAAGTTCCAATGACACTTTTCCGACGGCGATGTATATCGCAGCAGCCGAAACGATGAGCGCTTTAATTCCCCAAGTCCAAAAAGTTTATGATGCGATTGACGCGAAGGCGAAAGAATTTACTGATGTGGTAAAAATCGGCAGAACGCATTTGCAGGACGCGACACCTTTGACGGTCGGACAGGAATTCGGCGGTTGGGCGAGTTTAATTGAGCGCGACATTGAAAGATTGAGAATGGTTTTAGACGGTTTGTTTGATTTAGCAATCGGCGGCACTGCGGTCGGA
>Ga0136640_10000726_pt1 | contig 12762 bp, 6 predicted proteins | sample AntDrymUQ8642106_2_FD_105498 | JGI IMG/M metagenome (GOLD analysis project Ga0136640, IMG submission 105498) | Polar desert sand microbial communities from Dry Valleys, Antarctica - metaG UQ864 (21.06) | ecosystem: Environmental > Terrestrial > Soil > Desert | place: Antarctica: Dry Valley...
AGGCAATCAGAACAAGCAGACGAAAATTTATCAGCTGATAAACTTCGTTGTGGCGCACGGTTCTGGTCGCAAGCAGCAGTAAAACGCCCAGAAGAACCGCGATTGCCAGCGGAACGTCAAATCCGATAACGAGTTTTGAAAGTGAAAGCGCCAGAAAAAGCCCGAAAGCGGCAATCGCCCAACGGCGTTTTTCCGTGCGCATACTGCTGGTCGAAACGTCTTCTAAAAGAAGCATTTCGCCAGCGACAACAAACGGCTCGATCAAGCGGCGATTGCCCTGAACCAACAGAACATCGCCGAATTTGAGGCGCAGACTGCTGATTTTATCGAGAAAAGTTTCGCCATGACGATTGATTGCCAGCACTGTTAAATCATAACTTCGACGAAAATTAATCGTTTTTAAGGTGTTTCCGACCAGACGCGAATCGCGCATCACCATAATTTCAAAAAGCTCAATCTCGCCACTTTCCAAATCGCGGTCATTAAGCTCAAAATCAGCTTTAATTTCGAGTCCGGCTTCGCCTTTGATATTTAAAATATTAGCAAGCGTTCCTTCGACGATCAGCAAATCTCCTTCCGCGATATGCTCGTTAGAAGTAGGAGCAATCCGCTGTTCCTGACCACGAATAATGCCGAGGACATTTAAGTCAAGCTCCAAATTTAGGTTAGCTTCGCCAAGCGTTTTTCTGATCAAGTGTGAACCCGGCAGGACAAGAACCTCCGAGATGTATTCGCGGATATGATATTGTTCGGTAAAAGAATCTTCGCCCCCGAGATTGGGAAGAAGTTTTCTCCCAACAAAAAGCATATAAATTAAACCGACGACAACCATTATGATGCCGACCGGCGTGAGTTCAAACATCGAATAAGGTTCCATTCCATAGCGCTGCATCGCTCCGCTGACTGCCAAATTTGTTGAAGTTCCGATCAGAGTGCAGCTGCCGCCCAGAATCGCGCCGAAAGCGAGCGGCATCAGAAGTTTGGAAGGCGGGACTTTAGCGCGGCTCGCTAAACCGATGACCACCGGCAAAAACATCGCGGTCGTCGTCGTGTTTTTCAAAACAGAAGCGGAAATAGCCGCCACCGACATTATCAAAGCGGTTAAAAGAAATTCATTACTACCGGCGATTTTGTATAATCGACGCCCGATTAAATCAACTATACCTGTTTTGACAAGTCCGCCGGTCAGTATGAAAAGACCGGCAATCGTGATGATTATATTATCGCCAAAGCCAGACAAACCTTCCTGAACGGTTAAAACATTTGTCAGCACTAGCCCGATGACAAGCAAAATGCCGACGACATCGACGGGAATTTTTTCCGTCGCAAACAAAACGACAGCGACGACTAACAAAATTAGAGTGATGGCGATTGGTGACATTGTGCGTTAGAATACAAAAATATTTCTTTTTTTGAAAGAAAAAATGTGGAATTTTTCCATCCTCAGACAAATTTTAATTTCAAAAGTTGGATATGTTAGTATCGTATCTGATTTAAACAGCCGTATTTTTTCCGTCAAAGTCGGAAGCTGTTTTTCGGCAGACAAATTCAATTTGATAACCGAAACGCTGCTTTGCGTATTATTTTGTTTCGGCTGAATTTTATTTTATGAGTGAAGAAAATTGTATTTTTTGCAAAATAGCAAAAAGGGTAATTCCGGCGGAATTGATTTATGAAGACGACTTTTGCATAGCTTTTAACGACATTCAGCCGCAAGCTCCGACGCACGTTTTGATAATTCCGCGCGAGCATCTCAGGTCGCTTGATGAAGCCTCGGAAAAGCATACGGCAATGCTCGGACATCTGCTTTTGACCGGCGCGGAAATCGCTCGCCGCCAAAATTTTGCCGAAAATGGTTATCGCACAGTAATCAATACTAACAGTGACGGCGGTCAGACTGTATTTCATTTGCATGTCCATTTGCTTGGCGGTCGCCCCTTTATTTTTCCTCCCGGTTAAAACGCTCTAAATAAATTTTTATGTTTTATAATTTTTATGAAAAAGTTTTTGATAATTTTACTTTTCGCCGCGTTTATTTTTGGACAGTTAAACTGCGCAAGTACACCGACGGCAAATAATTCAAATTTAACAAACGCTAACTCGCAGGCGAATGCCGCCGCGCCGACGACGTTTGAAAACAATGATTCAGCCGACGCGAATATCAAAGTTAAGGAAACGCCGCTGCCTGATTTTACAGACCCGAACGAGGCGCTTGCCGAGGGTGACAAACTTTTTGACGCCAGCGAAAATGAAAAAGCGATTGAAGCCTTTAAGCAAGCCGTTAAATTGAATCCGGACTTAGCCGAAGCTTATTTCAAACTGGGAATCACGTATTCTCTGTGGGAAAAGGAAAATGCCGGCGCGGGCGCTGCGGTCGAAGAACCAACGCCAACAAAAGCTGTAAAAAAAGGTAAGAAAGAGGTGTTGATTAAAACCGAATCGGACAAAGCTTTTGCGAATGCTGTCAAAGCTTATGAAAAGATTTTGGCGAAGAATCCGAAGGACGATGTCGCGCAATTTAATATCGGTCGTTCTTACAATAAATTAAACGAAGATAAAGATGCGGAAAAGGCTTTGCGCCAGGCGGTCAAGCTCAAACCTGAGGACAGCGAATATCTCACGGAACTCGGCGCGATTTTGGTAAAACTGGCGCAGTATCAAGAAGCGGTCAGTTTTTTGAAAAAGGCTGTGAAACTCGATGAAAATAATTCGCAAGCTGAACAACTTCTCGAAAAAGCGGAAGCCGGACGCAAACGGATAGATTTTGGAGTTGATAAACTCAAACAGGCGGCTCTTCGACAAGCGGCAAAAAATTAAAATAATCTTTCTAAAATTTTAATATCTTTCCCGAAATGGTGCGGCTTTTTTCGATCTGCCGCGCTTTCAAGTCAAATTTAAGACGACAATTTATTTTTTTTCCGACCTGACAAAACTTGACTTCGGCAAGTTTTCGTTTCCTCTATGCGTCCGCTGGCACGGTTTTTGCAACAACATCTATTGGATATTGGAAATGGGCAAGATGAACCAATCGACAATCATTATTTCTTGCCGAAACAAAATTTTCTGTGAGGATTAAAATATTATGAAAAAGAATCTACTTATTTTAGCTATTTTTAGTTTAGTGACATTTGGTTTTGCGGTAACTGCGCCAAACGTGGCGGCGCAAACTCGCCCGTACCGCGTTTCTGATCAAACCGTAAAGAGTTTAATCACGCGAATTGAGTCGAGAACCGACGCTTATAAAAATGAATTGAATTCATCTCTTGACAACAGCAATTTGAATAATACGGACAGTGAAGACTTAATTTACGGCTATGTTTCTAATTTTGAAAACGCGGTCGATCAATTAAGACAAAAATTTGATTCACGGAGTTCTGCAAATATTGATGTCGATGAAGTTTTAAATCAGGCGGCGTTCATTAATCAGTTTATGCAGAAAAACCGTCTGACGACAAACGCCCAGAGAAATTGGGGTTATCTTAAAACGGATTTAACTACTCTGGCGCGCCATTATTCAACCGGACTAAACTGGACAACTCGTCCGGTTATAAATACGGGCGGTATCGGAACTCCGACAAACAACAATAATTCGCCAGTTCGCGGAAACGCGCCGTATCGGGCGACCGACAGAGAAGTTCAGGCAACTGTTACAAGACTTGAAACACGGACCGACGCTTATAAACGAGAAGTTAATTTCGCGCTTGACCGCAGTGTTCTGAATAATACAAGAAGCCGCGATTCTATTGTGGCTTACATTACCGAATTTGAAAACGCGACTGACCGCTTAAAACAAAATTTTGACACTCGCCGTTCAACTTCGGCAGACGTAGAAGAAGTTTTAAATCGTGCTTATTTTATTGATGGATTTATGCGCGATTATCGCTTAACCGCGCGAGCCGAAAATGAATGGAAACTCGTCCGCACAGAGCTGGATGCTTTAACAAATTATTATAATGTCAGTTGGAATTGGAATCGTCAATACTCACCGACGAGCAGATTTGATTCGATGATTAGCGGAACTTATCGCTTAAACACGAGCCAGAGCGACAATGTTGTCGATATCGTGGGTCGCGCAACTGCCCCTTATGCAGCAAATCAACGCGATCGAGTGAGCAGAAATTTGGAAAGAAGACTTGCTTCACCGGAAATGCTGGCAATTGAAAAGCGAGATAAACAGGTGACGATTGCCTCAAGCACCGCTCCGCAAATTACATTTGACGCGGACGGCGTGGCGAAAACCGAGACTAATCCTAACGGCAGAACTATCAAAGTAACCGCCAATACATATTATGACGGCGTATCTCTGAGCTACGAAGGCGAAAGAACGAATGACTTTTATGTCAATTTCGTGCCGCTCAGCAACGGACAGTTAAAAGTTGTCCGCCGCGTCTATCTCGAAAACAAAAACGATACGATAACGGTTGCCAGTGTCTATGACAAGGTTAACAATTCCGCCCAGTGGTCAATGATTAACAATCAAAACACGGGTTCAAACAATCAAAATAATAACAATCAAACAAACCAAGATTTTGTTATTCCGAACAATACGCGTTTGTCGGCTGTCTTAAACACGCCGATTTCAACCAAGGCAAGTCAAAATAGCGACCGATTTACGATGGAAGTTACATCACCTTCAGAATTTAACGGCGCGATTATTGAAGGTCGCGTGACTAAAGCCGAACGTTCCGGACAGGTTTCGGGCAGAGCGAATCTTTCGCTTGAGTTTGACACGATTCGGATGAGCAACGGAAGAACTTACCGTTTTGCGGGAATCGTCGATGAAGTAAAATTAACTAACGGCGAAAAAGTTGCCGTCAACAATGAAGGAACTGTAAAGGATAATAATCAAACGACTAAAACAGTAACTCGTGCGGGAATTGGCGCGGCTCTCGGAGCGTTGATCGGCGCAATCGCCGGCGGTGGACAAGGGGCGGCAATCGGCGCGGTAGTCGGCGCTGGCGCTGGCGCCGGAACGGTTATACTTCAGGGTCGCGACGACGTTGAACTCAATCAGGGAACAGAATTTATGCTGACGGCTTCCGCGCCGGGCAGAGTGAATTCTAATCAGTAATTAAGGCTGCATCATTTAACTAAAGGGGGTGAACAACTTTGTTCATCCCCTTCTTTTTTTGAATAACACAGAATTGTGCGCTTTTCGATACGCTTACTTAAAAGCTAAAGGTTAAATTAATAAAATTAAAAGAATTTACTTTGATTTTATGTGGCACGAATATTGATAATATTTGTTATCGAAATTAATTTAGCTTTGGACAAATAAAGAACGTGCTGGAAAAAATAGTGAGGATATGTCCGATGTGCAGCGACAGGGCTGGAGTATCGAGGAACTAAAAGAGCAATCGATCAACAAGCTTTTGGACGAAATGATGCGAGAAGTTTTACGCGGCGATTAAATTATGGAAAATGCAAACGAGCGCGATGTGTTTGACGATGTCATAATAATTGTCACTCCGCAAGAGTGCGAGGAAGCAAAAAATTAAATAAAATATTTTTTTAATTTTCTATCTAAAAATTGTGATTGATACAGAAAAAGGCTTTCCCTGCTTGGAAAGCCTTTTTCGATAAAATTAATGTTAATCATTATGCACAGCCGACATGTCCGCAGTCGCATCTGATTTCGACAATATCCTGATCTTTCGCGTCCTTGCAGTGATCGCTGCAGTAAACCTGATTGTTACCCACTGTACAATCGCACATTGCGTGGGCGCATTTATTTGCGTTGTCATTCATCATAAAAAACTCTCCCTTTGTTATTGTGGTCGTAGCAGTTGCTTTTAGGCAACAGAATAATACTAAATTATTGACTCGGTTTTGGCAATAATTATGCGATCCGAAACAGAAACAAACGCATAAGCGACGAGGGGGTAACAAATATTGAAAAATTTGCTTTTGCTTCCGCTTTGATTAACGCGCAAATTTGAAACTCGTTGTTAATGCAGAGAGCTTCTGCTAATGTTTTCAGGCAAAATCTTTTTATTATATTTTTATTATATTTGTTTATGGCACGAAAGCATTCGGAAGCGGCTTATCCGTATTTGCTCCAAATGCGACACCGGTAAACCCTGCTTGAGTTCTCTGCAAAAACCACGTGCCGTCGCGGAAAACAGCAATATCAGTTTTGCCGTCGCCATCATAATCTGCCGGAGCCGGTATATCTGTTCCTAAACCGAATGCGACTCCGGTGAAACCCGCTAAAGAACGCTGCAGATACCACACTCCATTGGAAGGTCGGAAGACAGCCACATCGGTTTTACCATCGCCGTCATAATCGGCGGGAACCGGCTTGTCTGTCGCTTCTCCGAAGGCAACTCCGGTGAAACCTAATTTTGAGCGGAGAATGTACCAGGTGCCGTCTCTAAAAACAGCAATGTCTGATTTACCGTCGCTGTCATAATCACCAGTCACCGGCTTATCACCCATCTGTCCAAAAGCCATGGCGCTGGTTTGATTATTCGCTAAATTATAAATATACCAAGTGCCGTCGGACGGTCTAAAAACGGCAAGTTCGGCTTGTCCGTCACCGTCAAAATCAGCCGGTTGGGGGATGTCCGTCGGCGCGCCAAAACTGATACCGATAAATCCGGCTTGGCTTCTTTGCAGATACCACGTACCGCCGCGATAAACGGCAACGTCGGTTTTTCCGTCGCCGTCATAATCGGCGGGAACCGGCTTGTCTGTGTTGAAGCCAAATACCAAACTGGTAAAGCCGCTTTTTGATTGATTCAAATACCAAGCTCCTTCTGAAGGACGAAAAACCGCGACATCGGCTTTGTCATCACCGTCAAAATCATATAAATTTCGCCGTCCCGCAAGCGCATTGAGAGCTTCAGGAATTTTTATACGCGGTTTGACGATTGAGTTGCGCGTATCTGTAATCGGCTGTCCAGTGTTTGAAAGAGCATTTAAAACCTGCGTCACGCGCGCGTTCGGAACGCTTTGTTTAAGAATCGCCCATGCGCCGGCGACGTGCGGCGCAGCCATCGAAGTTCCCGAGTAATTAGAATAACCGCCGCCTGGAATTGATGACCTGATCCAACTCCCCGGAGCAAGTAAGTTAAGAGATATCGTACTATTCGAAAAACTGGAAACAGCGTCGACAGTTGCACCGGAACTTCCGTCACCCGTGCTTCCAACACTAATTGCACTCGAAATACAAGCCGGAGAGCTAATGGAATCTGTATAGCTGCTATTTCCGGAAGAAACAACGGTTGCTATGTTAACCGATCGTAAATTATCAATAATAGCTTTGCGAGAAGCTTGCTGAACATCACAGCTTGAAAAATATTGACCACTTCCGATACTCATATTAACGGCAGCAATATTCATCGTGTTACTCAAAGTATAAATACGCTCCAATCCTTTCAGTGAGTCGCTGACAAAAGCAGAAGTACAAGGCGATGGATTAGCACCACACCGGGTGGCATCATCAATTTTCGAGAAAACTTGAATGGAGATAATATTTGCATCTTTAGCGACACCGCTAAAGTTTGTCCCACGACCCGCCGCAGTTCCTGCAACGTGTGTTCCGTGAGCACAGCCGTTAATTAAACAAGGCACACCTGAATCGACAGCGATTGATTGGGTTACGCCTTCCGGACAAACGCTGGTGGCATTGCTCGGCGCATGATTTGTTGAGTAACACGCTTCGGAAACGACTTTACCCGCCAGAAAAGGGTGAGATTTATCAACACCTGAGTCCAAAATGGCAATAGTCTGCCCAGCCCCCGAAAATCCGCTACTCCAAGCCACTGGCGCACCAATCAGGGACGTGCTTTCGGCGAGCGTCGGAAAGGAAAGTTCATCTTCCTCAATAGTCAAAATCTGCGGGTCTTTCCTCATTTGCTTGAGCGTCGCGGCGTCTGTCTCAAATGCCAGAAAAGGAATGTATTCAAATTGTTTGATACGCTCGACGCGCAAAGATTGAAAGCGATTAAGAAAAGTGGTCTGAGATCGTTTAATGTCAAAACGCTGATTGGAAACTTCCGGACGACTCAAATTGCCTTCAGGCTTAAAATTTGAATTGAGTCCGACGATCACGCGCACCGCCCCAGTCTGTTGGGCTGATTCGATGAGTCTTGTAAAAGTTGCCAGTTTCAGAGACTCTGCCGGCGAATTAACAGTCTGCGTCTGAGCTTTTGAAGTTGTCCAAAACACATTGCCTAACGCAACACAAAACAGAACGGCGACAAATATTGACAATAGTTTTTTCATAAATTCTTTTGACACTAACAAACCTTTGATATAAAAATTTGAACTGATTTCTTATGAAGGAAAAAATCTATTTTATTAAAGTGTTTTAATAAAATTTACAAAATTATCCAGGGAAATCGGAAAAAAAGAAAGCGCAAAATCCAACTAATAAAGCGTAATTTAAGGGATATGAGAATTATGATGCAAATTTTCGATGACCGGTTTTCTTTAAAATTAAAAATTAAGAAAAAAAGGCTTTGTTCAGAGTTGAACAAAGCCTTCTTGAACAGCGCTAATTTATGGTACAAAAGCGTTTGGAACTGGTCTGTCAGTCGGATTGCCAAACGCGACGCCTATAAAACCGTCACGGCTTCTTTGCAGAAACCACGTTCCGCTTCTGAACACGGCAAGATCAGCTCGTCCATCGCCGTCATAATCGCCCGGGGTCGGAAGATCCGTTCCGACTCCGAATTGAACGCTGGTAAAACCGAGTGTGCTTCTGAGCAGATACCAAGTACCATTCGACGGTCGGAAAACCGCCAGATCGACTCGTCCGTCGCCGTCATAATCTTCCTGGACAGGTTTATCGGTCGATTCGCCGAATTGGATGCCTGCAAAGCCGTTTCGGCTTCCCTGCAAAAACCAAGTGCCGTTTGACGGACGGAAAACAGCAACATCCGCCTTCCCGTCGCTGTCGTAATCGGCGGGAACGGGTTTATCCTCGCTCGCTCCGAAGAACACGCCGCTCGATTGATTAGTCGCTAAGTTATAGAAATACCAGGTGCCGTTGGAAGGTCGATAGACGGCAAGTTCCGCTTTGCGATCGCCATCGAAGTCTGCGGGAACGGGAATATCCGTCGGCGCGCCAAAACTGATACCGATAAATCCGGCTTGGCTTCTTTGCAGATACCACGTACCGCCGCGATAAACGGCAACGTCGGTTTTACCGTCGCCGTCATAATCGGCGGGAACAATTTTGTCGGTTGAAATGCCAAACTGAACACCTGTAAAACCGTTGGTTGATTGCAGTAGATGCCAGATTCCGTTTTCGGGTCGAAATACTGAGATGTCCGATTTGCCGTCGCCGTCGAAATCAAACGGGGCGGCGCGATCGATATTGTTGAGATTGTATTCCCAGATTCCGCGTCCGTGCGTGGCAATCCGCAAAACACGGTGGACAGACTGAATTTCCATATCGAAAACAGCAACCCGCGGCAGATTACTGCTGAACGGCGTCCAATTCGCGCCGCCATCGATTGAACGAAAAACGCCAATGTCTGTTCCGGCAAAAAGCTGCTGCGGATTTGCCGGATCAATTACGAAAGCATTTACAGGAATGTCCGGAATACCGTTTCCGGCAACTGTCCAGGTTGGGGTTGCGCTAAGTAAATTAGCCGTTTTCCAAACGTGCTGACCCCCGGTCAAACCGAAACCGTTCAAACTGACATAAGCGATATTCGCGTTGGTCGGGTCAATCTTAATCCGTCCGACATAGCGCGATGGAATCGGACCCGTAATATCAGTCATCGTGCTCGCGTCCACCGTTGTTGAAACATAAATCTTGCCAATGGTTGAACCGATCAGCCGTACTTTATCATCAGAAGGCGCGATGGCGATTGAACTAATGCGTTCAGGAGAAGCTGTGCTCCCGCCGGTTAGCTGTTGACTGACCGGCGTCATTGTCGTTCCGCGATTTGCCGAGCGGTAAAGCCGATTAGTTCCGAAATAAAGCGAATTCGGATTGCCCGGACCGCCGACCATCGGCGCGTAAAACAAAACCGGGTCAGCGCAGTCGATACCGTTTGGCGCGCCGCCGCAGCCTAAAAGTCCGGTCCAGATCGGATCGCCGTTTGGCTCGGTAGTTAAAGCGCGACTAAATCCGATCTGCCGACTGGTCGAGTTAAAGTATGTGTGATACGCCGTCACGCTGTTGACCGAAGGAGAGTTTTTGTCAATCACCGCGAAGCCGCCATCGCCGCCGTCCGAGCGTACCCAAGTGATGCCGTCGGGAGCGAGAAATTGCGTACCGTTGTCCTGCGTTCCGCCGAGCAGATAGTTGCGGTCAAGTGGATGCAGGGCGAGACTCTGAAATTGAGTCGCGCCGAATGAAGTGTTGTTTAAAGTCGTCCAGACAATCGGCGTGGCGCTCACATCGTTTGTTTTCCAGATTCCGCCGTCCGATCCGAAATACATCGTTTTCGAATCAGACGGCGCGAGGGCAAATGCGTGCGTGTCAACGTGCAGTCCGGTTGCGCTGGGAGTAAAAGCCGCTCCGCCGTCAACCGAGCTCCCGAAAACTAGTCTTGGGGAGCCGCCGAGATAAACTTTGCTGGCATCGTTCGGATCAACTGCAACTGCAATATCATAAAAACATTGTGGATTACAAAAATCATTGGCAACCGCCTGAACAAAGGTCGCGCCGCCGTCAACTGATTTAAAAAGCGTTCCGTTAGCAGTTCCGGTCGCGGCATAGACGGTTATCACTTCGCCTACTTTATTGATGGCAAGTTCAGCGCGTCCGTTAGTGCTGCCGTCGCTGGTTATTTGAGTGCGCGTAAAAGTCGGAACGGCGTCGAGCGCGTTGGTCGAAAGATAAACACCGCCATCACTGCCGCCGCCAACCACCGTAATTATTAAACGAGCCGCGTTGCCCGGTTCAATAACCGCGTCAACCACCGCCCGACTCACGCTCGATGTTCCCTGAATCGTCAGTTTTTCAAACAGAGGGTTTGCCGCCATCGCATTGGTTGTGCGGAAAACTCCGACACTTGGCAGAATTGCGCCCAGCGTCGAGCCGCTGATTCCGGCAGTGCCGTTGGTTGTCGTGGCAAATATAATGTTTGAATTGGTCGGATGAACAATAATTTTACTGACCGAGCGACCCGTAAAGACATCGCCGCCGGTTGTTCCCTGTTTGAGCGGTCCCGAAATGACGGGCGCGGTGTCGGCGTTCATTATGCGGTAAATTCCGACGCCGAAAAAGCTATCTGACGAAAGCGCCGCTTCACCCGTGCCGACAAAAACCGTAGTCGGATCAGACGGCGCAATCGCCACCGAACCAATCGCCAGACTCAAAGCGCCGTCCAGCATCGGAGTCCAATTTGCCCCGCCGTCCAAAGTGCGGTAAAGCCCGCCCTGCGCGGTGCCGACATAGACAATGTTTGGATTAGTCGGGTGAACGGCGATTGCCGAAACGCGCCCGCTGTAAGAAGTCGTCGCGGAGACCGGAATCGGAGCGGGACCGAGCGGTTGCCACGTTGAAGCCGCCATCTGATCTTCAGTCTCAGGTTTCTGCGCCAGTAAATTTTCGCTCTGCTCCATCCTCCTGACGGCTTTCACGCGCGAATCCTGCTTGGCGGTATCTAAACCACGCAGTAAAGACAGCTGCTCGTTACGCAGATGCAAATATTCTTCTTTATCCATTCCCCCGCCTTCCGGAATATCCGGTTCGGCTTCCTGAATTTCAGATATTCTCGGCTCGTCCTGCTTCTGACTGGAAATATGCCACCAGACAGGCACGACAAAACCAATTACCAATACAAATAAAAGCGCAATTTTTACTGCTTTCATACCGCTCTCCTCTAAACTGTAATAATCTTCAATATTGCATCGAGAATATTGTATTCAGCCGCAAAAATATTAATCGATACGGCTGCTGATCGTGGCGCTGCGGAAGCTAAAAAGAAATTCGCTGACGAAAACAAAAGTAGAGATTGAAACAGTAGAAAAAGTAATTTGCCAGAGATTTCTGACTTCTAGATTCTTATTCAAGCGATAGATTTCTAAAACTCACGTCTCACAGATATTTATAAAAATTTATGTTACACATAAATTTGATTAATTAAAAGTAAAAAGGCTCCGTTCCTGAACGAAACGAAGCCTTTTTGTTTTGATGAAAATCCAAAATCGGAAATATAAAGTCCAAAATTGAACTACATTCCCATTCCCATACCGCCCATACCGCCTGGCATTCCGCCGCCCATACCGCCGCCGTGTTCGTCTTTTTCCTGAATATCGGCGATCATCGCCTCGGTGGTCAGCATCAGTCCGGCAATTGAAGCCGCGTTTTGCAGCGCGGTTCTGGTTACTTTCGCCGGGTCGATAACGCCAGCGGCAACAAGGTCTTCAAATTTTTCGCTTGCCGCGTTAAAGCCGTAGTTTGCGCTGTCGTTTTCGAGGACTTTGCCGACAATTACCGCGCCTTCCGCGCCTGCATTTTGCGCGATTTGGCGAAGCGGTTCTTCGAGCGCCCGTTTGACGATTGTGACACCGATTTGCTCGTCCGTGTCTTCTGCATCGGTTTTGAATTCGTCAAGAATACGCGAAGCGCGAACTAAAGCGACACCACCGCCTGCCACAATTCCTTCTTCAACCGCCGCGCGTGTCGCGTGCATTGCGTCTTCAACGCGAGCTTTCTTTTCTTTCATTTCGGTTTCGGTCGCCGCGCCGACTTTAATAACCGCGACACCGCCGACTAATTTAGCGAGACGTTCCAGCAATTTTTCTTTGTCGTAATCAGAAGATGTTTCTTCGATTTGATTGCGAATAAGTTTG
>Ga0136640_10000727_pt1 | contig 12758 bp, 11 predicted proteins | sample AntDrymUQ8642106_2_FD_105498 | JGI IMG/M metagenome (GOLD analysis project Ga0136640, IMG submission 105498) | Polar desert sand microbial communities from Dry Valleys, Antarctica - metaG UQ864 (21.06) | ecosystem: Environmental > Terrestrial > Soil > Desert | place: Antarctica: Dry Valley...
AGTTCTGACTTTAGCCGTCTTGATCGGAATATTTTACGGAACGGCTTTTCGCACCGTCAAGCAAAGCGAAGCACAGGTTGGAATTGAAGAATACTCGGAATTTATTTTCGGCACTTTCGATAAAGTTTTGGAGCAGGATGCCGGACAAAGTTTAGAGCAAGGTTTTACGGCAATGGCTGAAAGGCTCGACGCGGTCAGTTCGCTTGCCGTCGTTGTCTCGAATTATGAAAAATTAGCACCTTTTGAAGAAAGCTACGGTTTGGACAATAATATCTGGAATGACAGCATCTACTTTTTTATCCCAAGACCACTCTGGCTGGACAAACCTGTCGCTTCCGATTCGCACAAATACGGCGATTTATACTTCAATTACAGTGAAAATTCATTTACCATTACGCCGATGGGCGACCTGCTCCGAAACTACGGACCGATTGGCGTTCCTCTGGGGATGATTTTTTTAGGATTTGTAATTCGTGTATTTTACACAGCTTTAGTTGAAAATCAGGATTTTTCTTTTTGGCGCGTGACGGTTTTTTATATGCTTTTAACGAGCATCTCCTACGAAAGTTTTTACGGAACAATTATTCCGTATCTGATAAGAGTCGGATTTATTTCGACAATCGGCTTGTTATTAATCTGGTTGTTCGTCAAAAGCAAACCACAAAGGAATCTGAATGAATAAAATAGAAAAAAAGTGGGAATACTTTGGGGAGACAAATCCGTATTTTGCCGTTTCAACTTTTGATAAATTCAAAAGCGAGAATATAGACGATGCCGCGTTAATTGATTTTTTTGAGTCGGGCGAAGAATATGTCGAAAGAATCTGGCAGGAAATCGAAAATAATTTTCAACCGAATTTTCAGCCTCGAAAGGCGATTGATTTCGGCTGCGGTGTCGGGAGAATAACTTTGCCGATTGCCAAACGATGCGAAACAGTGGTGGGAGTTGATATTTCGGAAAATATGCTCAAAGAAGCACGGAAGAATTCTGAAAAATTCGACTTAAATAATGTCAGTTTTGTTAAAGGAGTTAATGCTTTGACAAAAGTTTCCGGCGAGTTCGATTTTGTCCATTCATTTATCGTTTTCCAACATATCAAACCGAAGATTGGCGAAGCGGTTTTCAAAAATTTTGTTGAAATGCTGGCGGATGAAGGCATCGGAGTTTTGCATTTTACATATTCCAATAATCAATCTTCATTAGCGCAAAAAATTCGCTTCCTGATTTACAGGGATTTTTCCTGGACTCATAAACTTCGCAATTTTGTACGGAAAAAAAAAGAGCATTTGATACCGATATATCTATACGATTTAAATCGTCTTTTGCTCATTTTACAGGAAAATAATTGTCACAAATGCCAAATCCGTTTTAGCCAACACGGAGCCGAAGGCGCGTTATTATTTTTTCAGAAAAGAAAAGAAACTTTGTATTAGATGAAGGAAACTATAGTTTTTACCAACGGTTGTTTTGATATAATACATCCGGGACACATAGATTTATTGGAAAGAGCCAGGCAACTCGGCACAAAATTGATTGTCGGAATCAACAGCGATTCGTCCGTTCGCGCCATCAAAGGCAAGCCGCGCCCTTTTTTACCACAGACCGACCGAGCCGTAATTATAAAAAGTTTGAGGTTTGTTGATGAAGTGCATATTTTCGACGAGCCGACACCTGAAAAATTGATTGAGCAAATCAAACCGGATATTTTAGTCAAAGGCGGAGATTGGAAAAAAAATGAAATAATCGGGGCGGATTTTGTCGAGAAAAACGGCGGCAAAGTATTTTCTCTGTCTCTCAAAGACGGTTACTCGTCAACCCAAATCGTTGAAAAAATTCGTGCAGATTCTTTATCGAAAATAAATTATTTATCAAGTGAAAATGCCGGCGTTATCGAAAAATCCCTCGAGCAGCATCTTAAAGTTTTCCAAACAATTTTAACTTCGGAAATAAGTTCGATACAAAAATGTGCCGGGATGATTTTAGACACTCTCGAAAACAAGGGTAAAATTTTGATTTGCGGGAACGGTGGAAGCGCAGCTGACGCCCAACACATTGCGGCGGAATTTGTCGGGCGATATGAAACTGAAAGAAAAGCATTGCCCGCCATTGCTTTAACAACAGATACTTCTGCGCTGACGGCTTTGGCAAACGATTACGGTTTTGAACGAATTTTTGCCCGCCAAGTCGAGGCTTTAGGAAATACAGGCGATCTTCTTATTGCTCTCAGCACCAGCGGAAATTCTCCGAATATTAATGATGCTGTTATGTCGGCACGACAAATCGGATGTAAAACAATTGGACTAACGGGAAGCGGAGGCAAAAAGTTAGCTTCGCTTTGCGATGCTTGTATTATTGTTCCGGCGGAGAGAACCGCCCGCATACAGGAAGCGCACATTACGATTGGTCACATTTGGTGTGAAATTGTTGATGCAAAATTTGTTGAGCAATAAATTTTGTTAAAAACAGGTTTTTCAGCCGAAGTAATAATAGTATGTTGAAGTAATGAAACAATTAGAGAATTTCTCGAATGTAAAAGTTTTAGTGGTGGGTGATGTTATGCTCGACAGATATTGGTGGGGAAGCGTCAATCGAATTTCGCCCGAAGCCCCGGTTCCCGTCGTGCATCTACAGGAAACGAGTTTGGTTGCGGGCGGTGCAGCAAATGTAGCAGTAAATATCGCCGGACTTACAGCCGAAGCTTTTTTAGTTGGGATGATAGGCGATGATAAAGAAGCCGAATTATTTTCTCCTTTATTAAATAATTCTAAAATTTCTACCGATTATTTAGTAAAATTACCAAATCGCCAGACAACTGTAAAAACCCGTGTCGTGGCACATAGTCAGCAAGTTGTTAGGATTGACCAGGAATCAAAATTAAGCCTTTCAAATTTAGAGGAAGATAGAATATGGGAAAAAATTAAAAATTTAATTGAAAAGATTGATTTGATTGTGGTCTCCGATTATAACAAAGGATTCTTGACTAAAAAAATTCTAAAGCGTCTGATAACGACTGCAATAAAATATAATAAAATTGTTTTAGTTGACCCTAAAGGAAAAAATTATAATAAATATCAGGGAGCAACAATTTTAACTCCAAATTTAAGAGAGATTGCCGAAGCTTGTGGGATGGATGAATTTGCACCGAACATTTTGGAGCGAGCTGGAAAACAATTACTTGCAAGCCTTAAAATAAAAGCCCTGTTAATTACACAAGGCGAGGAAGGCATGACGCTTTTAGAGAAAGATAAACAGTCAATTCATTTGGCGGCTAGAGCAAGAAAAGTCTATGACGTAACCGGGGCAGGCGATACGGTGATAGCAACTCTGGCAGTAGCTATGGGAGCAGGTATGAGTTTAGAGAAATCTTCAAACGCCGCTAATGTTGCCGCTGGAATTGTGGTCGAACAAATGGGGACCTCAAGTATAAGTTTTGATTTATTAAAAAATTCATTAAATATATTAAATGATTTTAGCAAAAAGAGTTTTGGCTAAATTAACGAGCTTTTATATTAAGTTATTATCCGATGTATTTTAAGAAGATTTTAGTTTATCGCATTGGACATTTAGGAGATACGCTCGTTTCCTTACCAGCAATTTGTGCAATTCGCAAATCCTACCCTAAAGCACACATAGTACTGCTGACAAACTCGAATACAAATTATCCTAATTATGTATTAGCTCGAGATGTTTTCCCAAAGATGGCTTGATTGAGGATTGGCTTATTTATCCATCCGAATTGAAAAAATTTGAATCAATTTTTAGCTTCAGCAAATTGTTTCTCGAAATAAGAAAAAGAAATTTTGATGCACTTTTTTATTTAACGACCAGAAATTGAACTGTTAGGCAAGTAAGATGCGATGTCTCATTTTTACGGTTGGCGGGGATTAAAAAAATATTTGGTACAGAGTATCTATTGAAAAATATACTGGATGCTAATGCTCCAAAACCTTTACCATTCGTTGAAACTGAAAAAGATTTTCTCTTAAGTTGCTTGAAATTTGAGCCAAAGCAAGTTTAAGCAAAGGTGTATAAATTAATAATTCAACATTGAGATTTTAGAAAACTTTTACTAATGTCAAAATTTAAGTTTGAAAATAAAAATAATAAGGTCCTTGTTTTTTGTGATTATTATCTTCCGGGTTATAAAAGCGGCGGAGGAATGAGAACAATTGTTAACATGATTGACCGATTAAAAAATAACTTTGAATTTTTCATTATTACACGCGACCATGATGGAAAATTAGACCGAGAGCAGTATAAAAGTGTCAAAATAAATCAATGGAATACTGTACGGGGCGCGAAAGTTTTTTATTTGTCAAAGGATAATATAAAAACCTCGAAACTGCGTGAACTAATAATAGAAATTAAGCCTGATGTGGTTTATTCTAATAGTTATTTCGCAACTTTCACATTATATCTTTTAATGCTAAAGAGATTAAAACTTATTCAGCAAGCTAATATTATACTTGCACCTTGTGGTGAGCTTTCTGAGGGAGCTTTACGAATAAATTCCGTAAAAAAAACCTCATTTATCAGATTAGCCAAACTATCAAACCTATACAAAAATATTATATGGAAAGCATCTTCCGAACTTGAGAGAGATGAAATAGAAATAATAAAGGGAAGCGGCGGTGAAATTTGTATTGCGCCTGATATACTGCCGCAAACAATTTTTGAAAATTATAATTCGAGTATAAAACCCGCAAAGAGTATTGGTGAAGTAAAAATGATTTTTCTCTCAAGATTTATGAGAAAAAAAAATTTCAAGTGGCTTTTAGAAAATCTCACACACATAAGCGGGAAGTTGGAGATTGATATTTGCGGACCTTTAGAAGATGCAAAGTATTGGATCGAGTGTAAAAAGATTATTGAAACTCTTCCGGAAAACATAAAGGTCGAAGCAAAGGGTCCCGTCCCGCACGAAGAAGTAGTTCTGACGCTTGCCAAATATCATTTTTTTATAATGCCGACTCTGGGGGAAAATTTCGGGCATATTTTTTTGGAATCTCTAGCTGCCGGTTGCCCTTTAATTATAAGTGACAGAACGCCCTGGCTTGGCTTGGAAGAAAAACAAATTGGATGGGATTTATCTTTGGACGACCCTGAAAAATGGATTGAAAAGTTGAATTTTTGCATTGGTTTAAGCCAGACGAGTTACAGTATATTATCGAATAAGGCGCGGGACTTTGCCGTTGCAGTCTTAAAGGACAAAAAATATGAGGAAGATACCTTGAATGTTTTGAAACGCGGACTAGAATTTAGTTTAGAAAAAAGTTCTTAAATACTTAAAGCAGATAAGTTTGCCGTACAGTATTTATGTTTAAGAGTCAGTCTCCAGACACCTCATAAACTACATTAATCAAAATGAATGTTTTAATTTTTGGCGGAAATGGGATGTTTGGTCATAAACTCGTCCAAGTTCTGAAGACACGGTTTAGCGTTTGGGCGACTTCAAGAGCAAATTTCGCAGATTTTCAGAATTTTAAAGTTTTTGATTCTGACAAATTTATTAGTGATATCAATGTTGAAAATTTCGATGTGGTGCGCAAGGTAGTGGAAACATATAATCCAAATGTAATAATAAATGCGGTCGGAATTATAAAGCAAATTCCTTCATCCAAGGAAGTTATAAAAACCTTACAGGTCAATTCAATTTTCCCGCACCAACTGGCTCAGCTATCACAAGCGTTAGGCAAACGCTTGATTACAATTAGCACGGATTGCGTATTTAACGGGCGAAAGGGAAATTACACTGAAGAGGATATTTCTGATGCAGAAGATTTGTATGGCAAAAGTAAGAATTTAGGTGAAGTCTCCGCTCCTGATTGTTTAACTCTGAGAACTTCAATCATCGGACGCGAACTGCAGACTTCACACAGTTTGGTTGAGTGGTTTTTGAGTAATCAAGGTAAAAAAATAGACGGTTATACTAATGCTATTTACTCGGGTTTTCCGACCATCATACTTGCCCATATAATCTCGGATTTGATTGAGAATCATAAAAATTTACAAGGTGTATATCACGTTTCGAGCAAACCCATCAGTAAATTCGATTTGTTATGTTTACTAAAGAATTTTTACAAAATCCCGGTTGAAATCAAACCTTATGCGAATTTTAAGATTGACAGAAGCCTCGACTCGACCAAATTTAGAAATGAAACCGGATTTGTACCGCTTGATTGGGAAGAAATGATTGAGAGAATGGTGCAAGACCCGACACCTTATAATGATTTCAAGTCATAAACTAAGGATAAATAAACAGAGCCAAATCAGATGACACAAGTTCACTCGAAAAGATTTCAAGAAAACGCAAATTGAAGGACAAGCCGTTAAATCATTAAAAGCAATGAAAATAATGACAATATTCGGAACCAGACCTGAAATAATCAGGTTAAGCCCGGTAATGAAAATTTTAGATCAGCACAGTGAGCATATTACAGTTCACACAGGGCAGAATTTTCAGGAAAGTTTAAGCGATATATTTATAAAGGATTTAGAGGTCAGAACACCGGACGTTCATTTAGGGATAAAATCCAAAAATTTTGGTGAACAAATCGGTCAGATTTTAGCGAAAACCGATGAGGTTTTGGAAAAATATAAACCTGACAAAGTTTTGATTCTAGGCGATACGAATAGTGCTTTGTCGGCGATTATCGCGGCGCGGCGCGGAATTCCGGTTTTTCATATGGAAGCGGGCAACCGATGTTTTGATAATCGCGTCCCGGAAGAAGTAAATCGCCGGATAATAGACCATTCCAGCACTATTTTGCTTCCTTATACGGAAAGAAGTAAAGAGAATTTAATTTATGAAGGAATTGAACGCGAAAGAATTTATGTGACGGGAAACCCGATAAAAGAAGTTTTAGACGTTTTCAGCCGACAAATCGAGAAAAGCGATGCCTTGGAAAAATTTGGCGCGAAACCTTTTGAATATTTTTTGGTAACGCTGCACCGTTCCGAAAATGTCGATTTACCGGAAAGGCTCAAACAAATTCTAAACAGTTTTGCTCAAATTGTGGAAAAATTTGATAAAAATATGTTTATCAGTTTACATCCGAGGACAGCCGAAAAATTACAAAAATTCGGTTTGGAGCCGAAATCCGATAAAATAAAATTACTTTCGCCGCTGGGATTTTTCGATTTTGTTAAATTGGAAAAAAATGCTTTGGCAGTTTTGACCGACAGCGGAACGGTACAGGAAGAATGCGCTATTTTCGGTATACCTAATGTAACATTGCGGGACGTTACGGAAAGACCTGAAACACTCGAATGCGGAAGTAACATTTTAAGCGGTGCCGATAAAGATTCAATATTGAGGTCGCTTGAGATTGCGATTTCACAACCTGCGAATTGGAAGGCACCAAATGAGTATATGGTGGATAATGTTGCACAAATCGTCAGCAAAATCGTTTTGGGTTATACAAGTATGAGAAAGCACATAAGTTAGCTTGGTTAAACTTTTATTAAAATAGTGTCAAAATCCGAAACCTTCGAAACATCAAAGCAGCACTCGAAGCCTGTTTTATGGGTTATCACGGAACTTTACCATCCGGAAAATAATCAGACAGGCTATTATATGACGGGAATAGCCGAGGGTTTGTCAAAGGATTTCGAGGTCAGAGTTATCTGCGGACAGCCCAATTATGCTGCTAAAGGGACACGCGCTCCAAAAAAGGAGATTCACAGAGAAGTTGAAATTTTTCGTGTCTGGGGAACGACTTTGGACAAGAACGTGATTTTTTTTCGAGTAGTAAATATGCTGACATTGGGCGCATCAATTTTCTTAAAATCGCTCATTAAAATTAAAAACGGACAATCAGTTTTGGTAGTTTCTGCGCCCCCGTCACTACCCTTTTTAACCGCCCTTGCCGCCAAGATTCGCCACGCCCGTTATAATTTGATTATTCAGGACAAATACCCGGAGATTTTAGTTGCGGTAGGTAAGACGAGTTCCAATTCGATGTTCGTGAAATTACTTGATAAATTAAATATCCGACTCTACAGCGGTGCGGAAAAAATTGTTGTTGTCGGACGAGATATGCGGGAACTCGTCGAAGTGCAGACATTCAATAGATCGGGGAGCAAAACAACAATCAAAGTTATCCAAAATTGGGCTTCTCTCGAAGAAATCGAGCCAATGCCGCGAGAGAATAATGAACTGCTGAAAGAATTAGGGATTTTGGACAAATTTGTTTTTTTATATGCCGGAAATATGGGACATCCACAGGATTTGGAAAGCATTGTCGAGTGTGCCGAAATATTGAACGATGACGCGAGATTTCATTTTGTATTTTTGGGTTCGGGAGTCAAAAGAAAATGGCTCGAAAAAAAGGTCCAGGAAAATGAATTAAAAAACGTATCAATTTTAACTGCCCGTCCGCGAGCCGAACAAAAGTTATTTCTCAATGCCTGTGACATTGGAATTGTTTCACTGGTAAAAAATATGCGCGGGGTTGCAATGCCAAGCCGGACATACAATTTTATGGCGGCGGGAAAACCGATATTGGCTTTGACAGAGAAAAATTCGGAGGTGGCGCGGGTTATCGAGGAAGAGCAGATAGGTTGGATTGTCCCCCCATCCGAACCGTCGAAACTGCTGCAGGTTATTTATAAAATTTTTGACGAACGAAACCGTTTGGATGAAATAGGTAAAAGGGCAAGGAAGTCCGCGCTCAACAAATACTCGGTCGAGACAGCCATTTCAAAATATAGAATCTTTTTCAAAGATGCGTCCGATAATCCAGATGGATAATTATAAGAATATGAAAATCATAGTTACGGGCGCGACCGGATTCATTGGAAAAGAAATTGTTTCTGAATTGTCGGGCAAAAACTTCAAGATTTATCAGATTGGAAATTCAAATGTCAAAAAGCAATCTCCAGATGCGAAATTCTATAAAATAGACATCACCAAATTTGAAAATGTCTGCGAGCTAAAGAAGTTAAATGAAGTAGACGTTGTGATTCATTCGGCGGGACTGGCACATCAGTTCGGGAACATCAAAAAAGAAAGGTTTTTTAAAACGAATGTCGAGGGAACAAGAAATATTTTAGAATTGGCAGTAAATTTAAAAGTAAAACATTTCGTTTTGATTAGCTCGACAGCCGTTTATGGAATAAAGAAAAAAACAGGAACTATTGTGAAGAGTATTGATGAGAGTGCCGCGTGTCGCCCGGAGACGTTTTATGCCGAAAGTAAATTGGAAGCCGAGCGGCAAGCGTTGGAAATCTGCGAGCGTAATAATATAAACCTGACAATTTTTCGGCTGGCACCGGTTATCGGCGAAGGAAATGCGGGAAATGTGGAGCGTTTGATAAAAGCAATCGACAAGCGGCAATTCGTTTGGATCGGTAAAGGGCAAAATTATAAAAGTTTGATTTATAAAGCGGATGTCGCCAAAGCGTGCGGGAAAATTTTGTTAAAAAAGAAAAATGGAGTCGAGATTTTCAATCTTGCCGCCGAGCCGGTTTTGATGCGGGATTTTGTCGCCGAAGCGGCAAGAAATTTGGATAAAAAGATTTTTAGGTTTTCGATTCCGCCAATGCTTCTGGAAAAATTTTTTCAATTAAATGAAAAAACTTTGAAAATAAAAAAAATCCGAAAAATTTCCGAGACAATCGAAAAATGGCTGTCTGACGATGTCTATTCGGCGGGCAGTTTCGAGAGAGAATATGATTTCAAACCGGAAACTTCAATTTCCGAAGCGTTGGAAAAACAAATCCTTTGGTATCGTAAACAATCGAGATTGGGGGAAGTCGGGTAAAAAACAGAAGTGTCGGAAATAATTTTATATACATTTGTTTTTGTCGGCACTTATCTGGGCGTGCGGTATTTTCGCTTTTGGAGTTTGACGAAGAATCTTCTTGACGTTCCTAACGAGAGAAGCTCGCACACCACACCGACCCCGCGCGGCGGCGGACTAATAATAGTTTTCGTAAGTTTATCCGCCTACGTTATCTACAATATAATGACCGGACGAAATTTTTCGGGAAGTTATGTTTTGGGAGCTTTGATAATTGCGTTTGTCAGTTGGCTCGATGATTTGTTTACGGTTTCATTTGTTTGGAGATTTCTCATACATTCGTTGGCGGCAGTCTTGATCGTTTCAGCGACAGGTTATTTTACAGAGATTTACATTCCCTTCGGCGGCAGTTTTAATTTAAGGATTTTCGGTTCAATTTTAACTTTCGTTTGGATTGTCTGGTTGACAAATGCGTTTAATTTTATGGATGGCATTGACGGTTTGGCGGGAATTCAAACCGTTACCGCCGGAATCGGGTGGTTGCTCATCGGAAAAGTTTTGGGTTTTGACGGAGCATCCGTTTTAGGCGGGGTATTAGCTTTCTCCGGTTTGGGATTTTTACTGCAGAATTGGTATCCGGCAAAGGTTTTTATGGGAGATGTCGGAAGTGCTTTTTTGGGTTTCAGTTTTGCAGTATTGCCGCTGCTTGCAAATGACGAGCGAACAGAAAGCAATTTTGTTTCGGCTCTATTGCCTTTGACAGCAATTTCGCTGGTCTGGCTGTTTTTTTTCGACACGGTTCTAACATTTTTTCGGAGAGTTCTAAACGGTGATAAATTTTGGCAGGCACATCGCGGACATATCTACCAAAAAATGGTTATTTCCGGTTACACGCATCGATTTGTTAGTATCTTATATGGCGCGGCTGCGGGTTTGACCGTGTTTTATTTAATTTACGGGCTGCGGCAGAAGGAAAATCCGATAGGCGATATAGTTTTTATTATAATTCTTCAATCGCTTGCCATATTAGGCGTTTTATACTTTTCTAAAACAGACGCGATTTGAATATTTATTTGAATATTTAGCAGAGTCGGAGCATTTTTGGGATATGTTGTTGTCTTTGCAATATTATAAACAAATTTGATGAAAAAAGAATCGGAACGCAGCGGTATTGGAAATATCTTTCAAATCAGTTTTCAATCGTTCGGAGTTAAGATTGGCGTGCGAACCGACTCGCGCGATTTATTATTTGAGGTTAAGAGCGAATTGGATAAAATCAATCCGAGCGGTTTTGAAATTATAAATGATTCACAGGCTGAACATTTATATGAAATAAAGCAAAAAAAAAATAAAATTGTTGAATTAATAAAAGACAAAGAGCTATTATGGTCATCGGCAGAAAGTTTGCTTCCGTTTCTTCAGAGTCAGATTCGTTTGACAATTGCCGAATATGCGGAATCCAGGGTTTTCCTGCACGCCGGGGCGGTCGGTTGGAAGGGCAAGGCGTTAATACTACCGGCTCGCAGTTTTTCGGGAAAATCTACTTTAGTTGCCGAATTGGTAAAAAAAGGAGCGCTATACTACTCGGATGATTTTGCGGTCTTAGATAAGATCGGAATGGTTCATCCGTTTCACAGGCAAATATCCTTGAGAGGGTTTGAAGATAAATATAAGCAGGTTGATTTTTCGGTCGAAGACTTGGGCGGTAAAGCCGGCAGAGAACCGATACCGGTCGGGATGGTTTTAATAACCGGATATAAAGCCGGCAATAAAAATCCAAGAAAATGGAAGCCGGAAATTTTAAGCGACGGTCGCGGAATTATGGAAATCATATCTCACACCATTCCAATCAGGTATAATCCGAACTTTTCACTAAAAGTCTTGAATAAAGTGGCAAGACGTGCCATAATTTGCAAAAGTCAAAGAGGCGAAGCCGGAGAATTCGCTGATTTACTACTAGACTTTTTTGAAACTAAGGTTATAAAATAAACCACTAAAACTTTTGATTCAGTTTTTAATCTATTTGGAGGAAATTTATGAAAAGCTCGCAGGTGCCGATTGCACGTAAGGAAGGATTGGTTATACAGGAAATGCCGGAAGAGGTGTTGGTGTATGATTTGGATACCAATAAAGCCCACTGTTTGAATCAAACAGCGGCATTTGTCTGGAAGTCTTGCGACGGCAGGAATTCCGTCGCGGATATTACTAAATTGGTTGGAGATGATGCGGGAAACGCCGTCCCCGAAGATTTAGTTTGGCTGGCGATAGACCAGTTGAGTGAGAAAAATCTTTTGGCGAATAATTTGAAGGCTGATTTTAACGGTACGACCAGACGGGAAGTCATCAAGAAAATCGGTTTGGCGGCAGTTATCGGTTTACCGCTGGTGGCTTCATTGACGGCGCCGACCAGTGTTCTGGCAGCCACATCTTGTGTGTGTATGACCAGCACCGATTGTGCAGCGCTAGGCGCCGCTTGTCCACCAAATTGCCCCAACGGTAGTACTTGCACGTGATCGCCGGGAACACCTTAGGAAGATATTATGAAAGGATAACTTTCGCCGGTTTCTCAATGTAAAAGGATAAAAATAGAGTAGGAATGATTTTCTTCCTACTCTATTTATTTTTGTAACCTTTGATAACAAAAGACCGGGAAAACACAAAATGAAATCGGATCGGCGTTGGTATCTTATTCAGCATAAGTTTCAAGAACATAAAATCGTCAAAACATTCGAGGTGTTCAGAAAGCATAATATCGAGCCGATTCTGATAAAAGGCTGGGCGGCGGCGAGAAATTATCCAAACAAGGAAGAGCGAGTTTTTTTGGATACGGATATTTGTGTTGCACCGCAGGAATACGAACAAGCCAGGAAAATTTTGGCTGGCAGAGAAGAACAAAAGTTGTTAGTGGATCTGCATAACGGACTGCGACATCTGGATACGCTTGATTGGGATGATTTGTATGAGAATACAGAAACGGTTAAGTTGCAGGAAACTGATGTTCGAGTATTAAGACCC
>Ga0136640_10000728_pt1 | contig 12753 bp, 9 predicted proteins | sample AntDrymUQ8642106_2_FD_105498 | JGI IMG/M metagenome (GOLD analysis project Ga0136640, IMG submission 105498) | Polar desert sand microbial communities from Dry Valleys, Antarctica - metaG UQ864 (21.06) | ecosystem: Environmental > Terrestrial > Soil > Desert | place: Antarctica: Dry Valley...
CCATCGTCACCATATAACGTTTTTCAAGCTCGTCGGAAGTTTTGCCGTAGCCGCCATTAGCTGTCGATTGGGTGAAAAGTTCAGCGAATCGGTCGTCGAGATTAGAAAGCTCAATGCGGTCTTGCGGTCGTTTCGGACCGGCAACTGCCGGCGTAATTGTCGCTAAGCTGAGTTCAAGAACAGTCGTGTAATCGACTTCGCCTTCCTTTGGAATACCGAACATTTCCTGCGCGGTGTAATAATTACGAATTGTTTCGATGTCTTCATTGTTTCTACCCGTCGCCGCAAAGTATTCGAGCGTTTTTTCGTCCACCCCAAAAAAGCCTATCGTCGCGCCGTATTCGGGAGCCATATTCGCAATCGTCGCCCGATCGGTCGCGTGCAGAGAAGCCGCGCCTTCACCGAAAAACTCAACAAACTTGCCGACAACCTGCGCCTTGCGGAGCATTTCTGTAATTCGCAAAACTAAATCCGTGGCGGTCGCGCCCTGCGGCAATTCGCCGGTCAAGTGTACGCCGACGACATCCGGCGTAAGAATATAGACGGGCTGACCGAGCATTCCGGCTTCGGCTTCGATTCCGCCCACGCCCCAGCCGACAATTCCGAGACCGTTGATCATCGTCGTGTGCGAATCCGTGCCGACAAGCGTGTCCGGAAAATAAATGCCGTCCCGCTCGAACACCCCTTTTGCCAGATATTCGAGATTAACCTGGTGAACAATGCCGATTCCCGGCGGCACGACGCGGAAACCGTCAAACGCCTGCGTTCCCCATTTAAGAAAACGATAACGCTGCTCGTTGCGCCGAAATTCAATTTCCATATTTCGCTGATACGCGTCTTCCGAGCCTGAGTAATCAACCTGCACCGAATGATCAATCACCAGATCGACCGGCACGAGCGGCTCGATTAAATTAACGTCTCTGCCCATTCGCTCGACCGCGGAACGCATCGCGGCAAGATCGACGAGCAGCGGAACGCCGGTGAAATCCTGCAAAATAACGCGCGCCACGACAAAAGGAACTTCTTCGACGCGCTCATCATTCGCGCCCCAGTTGGCGATGTTCCGAACATCTTTTTCTCTGACTTTTTTTTCATCAAAGTTACGCAAAACCGATTCAAGCACAATGCGAATTGAAATCGGAAGCGTCGATATTTGCGCGACACCTTCACGCTCCAATTGCGGAAGCGAATAAAAAACGCCGTCCGCGCCGCTACCTGTTTTGAAAGTTTGTCGGGTGTTGAAAAGATTATGTGACATATTTAATTTTGAATTTTAGATTTTTGATTAAAAATTGTTTTGACTTTAAGTTTATGGCTTTTTTTCGAAAAGTTCAAAATTCATAATAGCTCACTTTTAAGTTTTGTATAATCGCGTTATATTCAATTTTCGATTCGGTCAAAAGCCAAAAATTATTCGTCAGCCGAAACTGCTAAACGATCACTGATTTATGAACGAAGGCGACTCTAGTTTTAATGAATTTAAACGGGCTTTCCATCAAAAAATTTGTTGAGACCCTGCGACGTTCTCCCGCGCGCGCGCGCCGCGCTCTGTCTTCTTATAAATTTTATGCCTACCTCGCCGTTTTAGGACCCGGAATTATCGCCGCCAACGCTGGCAATGATGCGAGCGGAATCGCTACCTATTCAAGTATCGGCGCGGGTTACGGCTATACGCTTCTCTGGGCTTTTATACCAATGACAATTACCCTGATTATGATTCAGGAAATGTGTGTCCGGATGGGAGTCGTCACCGGACAGGGTTTGGCTGATTTAATCCGCGAACAGTTCGGCGTTCGCTGGACGGCGCTCGTAATGCTTGCTCTTTTTATCGCTAACACGGGCGTGATTATTTCAGAATTTGTCGGCATCGCGCAGGCATCCGAACTTTTTGGCATTTCGCGCTATATCACAATTCCTCTGACCTCAGCGGCGATTTGGTGGCTGGTTGTCAAAGGCTCTCAAAAACGTATCGAGCGAGTATTTCTGGCGATGTCACTCGTCTTTTTCGGCTATATTATTTCGGCTTTTATGGCAAAACCGGACTGGCTTGAAATCGGTTCAGAGATGGTTACACCAAGTTTTAGTTTCGATTCAGCTTATATCTACACTGTTATGGCTCTGATCGGTACAACGATTACGCCCTTTATGCAGGTTTATGTGCAGTCTTCGGTGGTTGAAAAAGGCTTGACCAAAGAAGATTACCCGCTGGCGCGCGCGGATGTCGTGGTTGGAACTATTTTCGCACTGACTATCGCCGCCTTTATTGTTATCTCGACCGCGACAACCCTGCATCAGCAAGGCATTACCGAACTTGATTCCGCCGCGACCGCCGCTAAAGCGCTCGTCCCGCTTGCCGGAGCTTACGCGGAATACCTTTTCGCCATCGGTCTTTTCGGCGCGGCAATGCTGGCGATGGGCGTTCTGCCGTTGGCGACTGCCTATTCGCTGAGCGAAGCGCTCGGCGTTGAAAAAGGACTTTCGCATTCTTTTCGGGACGCGCCAATTTTTCTCGGCATTTTTACCTCGCTCATCTTGATCGGCGCGGTTGTCGCGCTGATTCCCGGCATTCCGCAAATCAAGTTGCTTATTTTCACGCAGAGCATCAATGGACTTCTGCTTCCTCTTTTACTCATTGCCATCGTCACGCTTTCCAGTAACGCGGACATTATGGGCGAGTACAAAAATAGTTTTTTGTTCAAATGTTTCGCTTGGTTGATAACAATTATTCTCTCGATCTTATCAACACTTCTGCTTGTAACAACCATCTTTAATTGACATAATTTCCACTGTTTAATTATTTTTGGAAGGCAGAATAACCGATTCTGATTATGAATTATGACCAAATCTGATTTAAGAAAACAATTTTTTGTTTTTATATCAGCAACAATCGTGATTGTCGCGGCTTTGATTCTGCTGAAGTTTATTGAACCGCCGATTATCGAACAATACTTGCCAGCTTTTTTAGCGTCGATTAATCAGGGTCAGGCAGAAAAAATCGCCGTTAATCTGCTCTATAATTTTTTTCGAATCCTCACAATAATTTTATGGTTTATTCTGGTGGTCTCTTTTGTCCGTCTGATTAATGTTTTGCTGTTTGAAACTCTTTTGCGGAAAACCAGTTCTTACGAAATATCGGCGCTGGTCAGAAATATTTTTACAATTATCATTTGTCTAATCGCTTTTTTTATCATTCTTCAATCACAGTTTTCGAGCGCGTATGAAAAGCTCGCCCCGATTTTTACCGGTTCGGCGATTATCGGTGTCGTCATTGGTTTAGCGCTGCAGGATACTCTGGGAAATTTATTTGCCGGTCTCGCAATGCAGGCTGATCAGCCATTTCAAATTGGTGATGTCGTAACGATTGAAGGCAAAGGTTCGGGCGTGATCGAAAATATTTCCTGGCGCGGCGTGAAGATTCGCACTTTTCAAAATAAATTACTGATCATTAGCAACAGCGTTTTAGGAAAGGAAGCGATTGAGGTTGCGCCGCGTGATAATTTGAACGCCCGGCTTGTTTTCTTCAATACCCTCTACACAAATTCGCCCGCGAAAACCGCTCAGGTAATCCGCGAAGTGGTCAGGCAGGTTGAAAATGTTTCGCCGAAAATGCGCCCGATTGTTCGTGTCAGAAATTTAGGCGATAACGGTATCGATTGGGAAATAAAATACTGGATCGAAGATTATGCGAAATTTAACGACACCGACGCCCTCGTTCGCCAGCGTATCTTATATGCTTTCCAGCGTGAGAATATCCAAGTTCCATACCCGACGCGTACTTTGCATATCGAAACAAAAATACAGGAAAATGCTTTTGCTCCAGCGACCAACGAGACTTTTGAACGCCTCAGCAACACGTCGATTTTCGCGCCGCTGTCGGACGAAGAAACCAGACAACTCGCCGAATCAAGTTTAATCAGAGTTTATGCGCCCGGCGAATCGATCGTCAGACAGGGACAGCAAGGAAAATCAATGTTCGTTATTCACCGCGGCGCTGTTTTCGTTCAGATAAATGAAGAAGGAAAGGCAAAAAACATCCGCGCACTTCACGAAGGCGATTTTTTCGGCGAGATGGGACTTTTTACGGGTGAACCGCGTTCCGCAACCGTTATCGTTGAAGATGAAACCGAAGTTCTCGAAATCAGCAACTTAAGCCTCAAGCCGATTCTTGAAAATAATCCTGAATTGGTGCAGAGCTTTAGCCAACTAATCGAGGAACGCCGCGCGTTTTTAGAGACAATCCAAGTTGAAAATAATGTCGATGAAGAAAAAATTTATAAATCAGGCGTATTTGATTCGATCAAAAAATTCTTCGGTTTATAGCGATTATTAAATTTCGATTATTAAATATTAATGATCCGGTGCAGAAGCTTGCAGCAAGCAAGGGCGAACAAACTTTTTGTAAAAAAAAGTCGTGAGCCAAACTTTTGACTCACGACTTCTACAACATTAAAGCAAATTTCAATACATAGTAAAATTATACTCAACTTGTTTGGTTACCGAAATAGGAACGCCATTCTTTTTGGCAGGTTCGAATTTAATCGCGCGCGCAGCGGCAATCGCCTGTTCAGTTAAACCATAAGGCAAACCGCTAACGGCTGAAATACCCGCAATTTGTCCGTTGGCGGAGAAGGTTACGCGTAATCTAACAGTTCCCTGCACCTGATTTTGTCGTGCCGGATCACTATATAAAGCCTTCGGCTTGGCAATGATTTTAACGCCTTCCGTAACGCCGACCGGTTCTGGCTTTTTCGGCGGCGGCGGCGGCGGCGAAGTTACCGCGGCTCTTCCTTGATTTCCGTCACCTCTTCCGTCACCGTTTCCATTGCCGCGTCCGCTGCCGCTTCCCGAACCAATTCCCGAACCTTCGCCGGTTCCGCGTCCGCTTCCCTGCCCGGTTCCGGTTCCGGAGCCTTGTCCGCCGCCCGAACCAGTGCCGTCAGAAGACAGCGAATATTTTGAATTCGGGTCGCCGTAGGCTTCGTTAGTCGCTACTCGTTTGATATTTCCCTGCGTCGAAGCAACTTGCTTTAACTCAAATCTATCATTCTGGATAATTGTTTTAGTCGGAGCGATCAAAGGCTGTTCGGTCTGCGTCGCCAGTCTTCCCTTCGAAGTCGGTGTTTCTTCTTTGCGACCGCCGCCGCCGCCGCCGCCGGCATCTTTGTTATCTTTCGGCTTCGGCTTTTCTTCAACTTCCATGGGCGGTTCATCAACGACCGGAACAAAAGCGAATATTCCGCCATCGTCGATTGCGCCGATAAATAAATCCTTGGCGAAAAGTGAATAAACTACGCCGCCGAAACACAGCATAATCATAAAAAACATTGAACCGAGCAACAGAAGATTACGTTGTTTAAGATTTTTTTCTTCAATCACAGTCACGCGAAATCCGTCATCTTTAAGATTTGCGGGCGCGCCAAAAGTTTTTCGCGAATCTTGATTTGATGAATAATAACCGTTGCCACTGCCGCTACCCACCGCCGCCGCTCTTTTCGTCAAAACGTTTTCAACTTCCGGCGCGGGTGTCACACTTTCCGCACTAATTTCGGTAAAATGTTCAGTCTTGTTTTCAGCAGCGAAGTTTTGGGCTTCCCGTGCGGAAAAAGGGATAACAGTGGATTTTGTTGACGATTCGACGACCGGAGATTTATCGAAAGAACTTGATGAAGTGGATTGAGCAGTAAAATTTACGGTGTCGGACGCGCTCGCCTTTGATTCTACACCGGCAGTTGTCTGCCCGCCCATCGGATTCATCTCAAATGCCGACATCGCCTGACCGCAGTTCGGGCAAAACCCAAATTTTTCGGCAAAACTTTCATCACAAGCGGCACAATATTTTACAATTTTTCCCATCTTTACTAACCTCTTAAACTTAATTCTTTAATTCTTTATGGAACTTTTTTCGATAAAGTCTTGAACAATTATCACACTTAATTAAAATTATTATAACGTGTTTTTTTAATATGTTAAGTTTCACATAAAAATTAACAACTCTAAACTTATCAGGATACAACAAATTTATAGATGCTTTTACAGTTTGACGCGATGCCTGCCGCAATCTAAAATTTTTCTTTCTAAGCGCATTTGTCTGCTGGCGATAAATCAATGTTTTGACAACTATTTGACAACTAAAAACCGGAAATCGAGCAACTAAGAATTTACGCTTCTAATCTTTTATAATATAAATACGATGAATATTAAACTTTTTCTTTACAAATTTACGATATTATTCGCCTTTTTGTTCCTGACTGCTGCGCATTTATTCGGGCAGACGGCGAAAGTTCAGACTCCACGCCAGGAAAAACTTCTTAACGGACTAAAAACTCTCGTCTGGAGCGAGCCGGGAGCCGGTAAAGTAGCGGTTAAAATTCGGATTCACAACGGTTCGGCTTTTGACCCGCAAAATAAAGAAGGCGTAATGGCTCTGCTTGCCGAAGTTTTGTTCCCGAACGAAAACGCAAAAGAATTTTTTCGCGAAGATTTAGGCGGAAATCTGGAAATCATCAGCAATTACGACTTTATTCAAATCAACGCCGCGGCTAACTCCGAACAGTTTTTAACGATGCTCGAAACAATCGCCGTTGCTGTCACCAATCCGCAGATTGATAAAGAAACAACACAAAAGGTCCGCGCCGCGCAGATTGAAAAAGTTAAGGAATTAGAAAAAAATCCGGCGTATATTGCCGATCGCGCTGCTGGCAAACGGCTTTTCGGTGAATTTCCTTACGGAAGAGCGCAGATGGGAACTGTTGAATCGCTTGCTAAAATTGATTTTGCTGATTTGTTGCTTGCCAAAGAAAAATTCTTAACCTCCGACAACGCGACGGTGGCAATCAGCGGAAACGTCAAACCGGAATTGGCTTTGCGCGCCACGCGCCGTTTTTTCGGTTCGTGGATTAAAGCGGATAAAAAAGTTCCGGCTACTTTCCGCCAGCCCGACGCTCCGGACACAACAGTTTTAACAACTAAATCTCCGGATGAAAATCGAAGCGAGCTGCGAATCGCTTTTCGCGGATTAGCTCGAAGCGATAAGGATTTTTGGGCATCAGGCGTTTTGGAAAATATTCTAAAAAAGCGACACGCGGGCGAAGTTCGTCAGGAATCGCGCTTATTATCCGGAATTTTTTTACTAAGTGTTTCGACCACGAATACCGCACCGCCGCTAATAAATAAAGCAGCAGTTGATTCATATTTCAGCCAGCCAATAAAAGATTTTGAATTTGTCCAGGCTAAAAAAGAATTACTAGAGGAAATAAACAAAAAAGATGTCGCGGAAATGTGGTTAGACGCGGACACATATAAACTCGACTCGATAAAAGCGGATCTACAGACGGCTCAAAATATAAGTTTCGCGGATGTCAATAAATTGATTGACCGCTTCAGAAAAGAACCGGCTGTAACGTTGTTAATGCTACAGAATAAATCGACCGTGGTAACCTCAAACAATTAAAAAAGGTTTTAATGCTAAACGAAAAGACCGCCGCTGAACTAAAACACGCCAAAGCCGTGCGCGAAATGTTTTCCGGTATCGCTCCCAAATACGATTTTCTCAATCATTTCCTTTCACTCAATATCGACAAGCGTTGGCGCAGGCTGGTCGCGCGAAAGTTAGAAGACATCTTAAACAATCCAACCGCGCTCGTTTTAGATGTCGCTTGCGGAACCGGCGATCTGGCATTTGAGCTGCAAGCTTGGGGCAGAGCTAAAGTTTTCGGAACGGATTTTTGCCGCCCGATGCTCAAAGTAGCTTTTGATAAAAACAAAAAATACAACACGTCAATTCCTTATTTGGAAGCCGACGGAATGAATTTGTCTTTTGCCGACAATACTTTCGACGCGGTAACAATCGCTTTTGGTCTGCGAAACTTTTCCAACTGGCATAATGGTTTAGAGGAACTTTTGAGAATTTTAAAGAAAAATGGAAAACTCGTTATTTTGGAATTTTCCACACCGGTTCTGCCCGGCTTTCGACAGGCGTTTCAATTTTATTTTTCAAACATTCTGCCGCGCATCGGCGGCGCAGTTAGCGGCTCGCGCGGCGCTTACGAATATCTGCCCGATTCGGTTTCCAAATTTCCCGACCAGAAAAATCTTGCTCAGATGATGCGCGAAACAGGCTTTTCCGATGTAGAATATAAAAATTTAACCGGCGGAATCGCGGCAATCCATACGGGGACGAAAAAATAATCTACGCGTATTTGCCCGAAATAATAGTGTCCGCATAAAATCTTCTGCAACTTGAATGAAACACAAAGCCCTTAATTTTCTCCGTCAATTCGCGCTTCTTTTGCTCGTTGTCTGGACGGTCGTCTCGCTCGTCACGCTTTTAATCGAACTCGTTCCGGGCGATCCGGCGACGGCGATTTTAGGCGAAAATGCGACGCCCGAACAGATTGCGAATTTTAATGAAAAACACGGGCTTGATAAACCGGCGTTTTTCTTTTCCTACACCGGCGAAAAAGGTTTTATCTGGACGGGCGCGAATAATCGTTATCTCGATTACTGGACTGGACTCGTGCAGGGCGATTTAGGAAAATCTTTCCGCACCGACCGCCCGGTTTTGGATATGATTCTCGAGCGTTACGCTTCGACGATCAAGCTCGCGCTTGCGGCGATGCTGGTGGCAATTGCCATCGCTCTCCCGCTCGGGGTTCTTGCCGGAACAAATAAAAATTCTCTGATTGATAACGCTTCTTCGTTCGTCGCTCTGCTCGGCATAAGCCTTCCAACTTTTGTGATCGGACCTTTTCTGGTTTATATTTTCGCAGTTAAACTCGGATGGTTTTCTCCAACAGGCAGCGCCAATCCCGAAGATATTATTCTTCCGGCAGTAACTTTAGGCGCGGCGCTTTCAGCGATTTTAACGAGAATGGTGCGTTCATCAGTAATCGAAGAACTCGGCGAAGATTATGTCAGAACCGCCCGCGCGAAAGGCTTGAGCGAGCGAAAAGTCGTTTATAAACACGTTCTCAAAAACGGTTTGATTCCGGTTGTCACAATCTTAGGCTTGCAGCTCGGCGTTCTGCTGGCGGGCGCGATTATTACGGAAAAGATTTTTAGCTGGCAGGGTTTAGGCTTGCTCCTGCTCGAAGACGGCATCGGCAAACGCGATTACCGACTTGTACAAGGCTGCGTTCTCGTCATCAGCGTCACCTATATTTTGGCAAATTCTTTAACTGACCTGGTTTACCGGTGGCTCGATCCGCGAATTAGATTGTCATAAAGCTAAGAAAAAATTAGAAAAGAAAACTAATAAATTTACGTTCCATTTGTGAATAGATTAACTTACATCGGAATCGCCGTTGCCGCATTATTTATTTTAACGGCGATCTTTGCCACGTTTATCGCCACGCATGACGTAACCGCGCAGAACTTGGCGGTGCGTTACGCTTCGCCGTCCGCCGCGCATTGGTTTGGGACTGACGCGCTGGGGCGCGATGTTTTTTCAAGGGTCGTGTTTGGCGCGCGAATTTCGCTGCAGGTCGGGATAATTGTCGTCGTCGTTTCTTCGGTCATCGGCACATTGATCGGCGCGGTGGCGGGTTTTTACGGTAGTTGGGTTGATAAAATTTTATCCGGTTATATTTTCAATGTTTTTCTCGCTTTTCCCGGTTTACTGCTCGCCATCGCGCTCGTCGCATTTCTCGGCGCGGGACTCGGCAAATTAATCCTCGCCTTATGCATCATCGGCTGGGTTGGTTACGCGCGCGTGATGCGCGGACAGGTTTTGAAAGTTCGTGAATACGATTTTGTCCAGGCGGCGCGGGCGCTCGGCGCAAGCAACGGGCGCATTTTATTTACGCATATTTTGCCGAACGCGATCCAGCCTCTGATTGTTCAGGCAAGCCTCGGAATGGCGGGCGCGGTTTTGTCCGAAGCGTCTTTGTCTTTTTTGGGTTTGGGAATTCCGCCGCCGGCGCCGTCCTGGGGGAATATGATTGAGGAAGGTCGCGGGTTTGATATTCTTTATAACGCGCCGCACGTTTTACTTTTTCCGGGCATTGCAATCGCTCTAACTGTTCTCGCCTTTAACTTTATCGGCGATGGACTGAGAGAATATCTCGATCCAAAACAAAGAAAAAGATAATTTATAATCTTTTTCATTTGTTCATCGCGCAAATAAGTTTCCTATTCAACTCATTATTGTGTCATCAATTTCTATTCAAAATATTTCAAAAATTTACCCGCCTTCATTTCCGCGTCTGAAAAAATTTCTTCACCTTAGTATCAAACCTTCGGTAGAAGCGTTGCGAGACGTGTCAATCGATATTCGTGAAGGCGAAATTTTTGGACTTATCGGACGTAACGGCGCGGGAAAAACGACTCTCACAAAAATCATTGCGACGCTTATTCAGCCGAGCGGCGGACAAGTTTCGGTCAAAGGTTTTGATACGGTTTCGGACGAAGTAAAGGTTCGTTCTTTAATTGGCTTGGCGACTGCTGAAGAAAGAAGTTTTTACTGGCGTTTGACTTCGCACCAAAATTTAATGTTTTTTGCAAGACTTTACGGAATGAAGGACGAAGCGGCGCGGCTGAGAATCGCTGAATTGTTTGAACAATTAGATTTAGACGAATTAAAAAATCGTGATTTTTCCGAGCTTTCGACCGGCAATAAACAACGTCTTGCCGTGGCGCGCGCGCTGATTCCGAATCCGCCGATTCTTCTGCTCGATGAACCGACGCGTTCGCTCGACCCGCTGGCGGCGGAGAAAATGCGCGAACTTATTTTATCGCTCAAAGGTATTTCTATTCTTTTAACATCGCACAATTTAAAGGAAGTCGAAGAACTCTGCGACCGCGTCGCCATCATCTCGCGCGGCGAAATTCGCGCCATCGAAACGCCCGAAAATCTGCGACTTTTTCATAGACAAACGCAAACTGTAAAGATTATTTTTACACATCTTTATGAAAAAGAATTAAAGCCGGTTTTAGTTGGGTTTTTGAAGGATTTTACACTAGAATCAAAAAAGGATTTTCTTGAACTCGAATTCGCGCGCGAAGCCACTGATGATTTACTTGGGAAAACTGTTTCCGAACTAAATGAAGCGGGCGCGAAAATTTTGGATATCACGACCGAAAAGGCGACGCTTCTTGATGTTTTAGAAAGTTACGAATAATTTTTATTTAATAATTTCTCGCGCCTTTAATTCCTGCTCTAAATCGCTAACGGTTTTCAAATGTAAAATTTGAAAACCGCATCTCGCCGCCGCTTCGGTATTTTTTTCGCGGTCGTCAATAAATAAACATTGTTCGCCCGCCGTCTGCGTGATTTGCAGAACCTTTTTGTAAACTTCCGGATGGGGTTTTGTGAGACCGATAAAACAAGAGCTGAAGAAATTTGTAAAATATTGTTTTAGCCCGAATTTATCGATGCGAAATTGATTTAGCTCAAGCGATTCGTTATTTAATGTAGAGAGACAATAATTTTTTTCTTCAGCTAATTTTTTCAAAATATCCAGCGAACTCTGATGAGCCGCCGATTGGTTTTTAAGAAACTCAACAAATTCGTTTTTTGAAAATTCTTGATTCTGATAAAAAATTACTTCGTCTAAATAATCGGCGAGCGAAATTTTTCCGGTTTCGAAATCTTCAAAAAGTTTTTTGTGTCTTATTTCGCTCGATTCAAAATCGTATCCAAATTGTTTGGCGGCAAGCTCGCGTGAAATGTGATCCCAGGCATTGGTTAAACAGACTCCGCCCAAATCAAAAAATAAATGTGTGATTTTTGCCATAACATTTAAATTTTATAAATAATTTACACCAATTCGACTGTTTCACCGTATTGCGGAACAGAGACGTTCCAGCCGAATCTTTCGCGGATATGTCCAGCCATCGCTTCGGCGGCATCCGGCTCGCCGTGAGTTGTAAAAACCATCTTTGGAGTATTCTGCAAATTTTTCAGCCAGCGCAAAACCGCTTTCCAATCGGCGTGTGCCGAAAAACCGGCGATTCGTTCGATGCGGCAACGGACTGGAATCCATTCCTTCATAATTTTAACTTCCCTTTCGCCGTCCAAAATCCGCCGTCCAGTGGTTCCCGCCGCCTGGTAACCGACAAATACCAAAGTGGCGTTTTCATTTGGCAAAACGCGTATCGCGTGATGCAGAACGCGCCCGCCGGTCATCATTCCAGACGCAGAGATTATCACTCGCGTTCCGCGTTCGTCGTTTAATTTGATAGATTCGTCGCGGCTCGAAGTGGTGATCATCGAACCAGTGCGCAGCGGATGGCGCTTTTTCATCAAAATACTCGCGTATTCTTCGTCGTGTTCTTCTGTAAAACGGTTGTAAACCTGGGTCGCCTGCGCCGCCATCGGTGAATCGACGCGAACGGGCAAGATTGGAATTTTACCCGCTTCTTCAAGTTCCCGAATCAGATATAAAATTTCCTGCGTTCGTCCGATAGCAAACGCCGGAATCAGAACGGGCGCATTGCGTTTCGCAGCATCGTTTAAAACATCAGCCATCTGATCTTCGCTCGATACGCTGCTGTCGTGCAGACGATTTCCGTAAGTCGATTCGCACATTACATAATCAGCCGTCGTCGGCGCGGTCGGATCTTTGACAATCGGCTGATCATAATGTCCTAAATCACCCGAAAAAAGAAACCTAATCGAATCAACGCCAGCACGAGCTTTTTCCAACTCCACCAAAACCAGACTCGCGCCCAAAATATGTCCGGCAACGTTAAAACTCGCCTTAAAACCATCGCAAATTTCAACCGCGCCGCCATCGTTGGGAATTGGTTCAAGCA
>Ga0136640_10000730_pt1 | contig 12745 bp, 12 predicted proteins | sample AntDrymUQ8642106_2_FD_105498 | JGI IMG/M metagenome (GOLD analysis project Ga0136640, IMG submission 105498) | Polar desert sand microbial communities from Dry Valleys, Antarctica - metaG UQ864 (21.06) | ecosystem: Environmental > Terrestrial > Soil > Desert | place: Antarctica: Dry Valley...
CACGTATCCACCCCACGGGTGGCCCGGTTCCCAGCCGATGATTCCAGCGGCGCGCAGGAGCTTCACCAGGAGTCGTTCGGCCTGCGAGGCGGCACGGTCGGCGGCAGCGCTGAGCAGCACGGAGCCGGCAGGTGAACCTGTTCGGCCGAGGTTGCGGCAGTGGGCCCGGTACACCGCCGCGAAATCCACCCGCCGCTGCAGCGCGCGGTCGAGCAGCGTCAAGCCCTCGGTCCCCAGCTCGACCGCTGCCTCCAAGGCGGTCAGCGGCGCATCGGTCAACCAGAGGTCGCGGACGCATACTCTGTCGTGCTGGGCTAGGTCCCGGCGCCGCACGGCAATGCCGGGCTGCCGACCCGGATCGCGTCGCCGGGGCACCGTCACCTGCACGATGGTCGGCGGCCGCGGCCACAGGTCGTCTCACCACGCCGCGGTCGCCCCTTGTGCCACCGCGTCCGGGCCCGCCCAGAGGACGGCGGCCCGCACCCGCACCTCGTCGGTGTACGGGTGGCCCTCGCTGAGGTAGACGCCGGGGTGCAGCGGCTCCCACCGGCCGGTGGCAACCCTGCGGTGCAACGCGTAGCGGCTCCAGCCTGCCGCTGCCGCTTGCGCCCGACTGATCACGCCTGCTTGCCGTCGGAGGTAGCACTCCAGGTCCACCCCGCTCCGACGAGGCGGCCCCGACCGTGGTTCCCACTGCAAGATCACTACCTCGGCAGGGGATGTTGCGCGCGCCGCAACATTTCCTGCCGAGGTGGTGATCACCGCCGAGGTCGCGAGCAGCTCCCCGGTGTCGGGCCTAGGCTGGGTGGGTGGCCGAGGAGCTGGACGAGCAGACGCTCGCGTTCGCGCACCAGATGTTCGACCTGGCGCGCGAGGGGTGTGCCGACGAGCTGGCCGCCTACCTTGACGCCGGCCTGCCACCCGACCTGACCAATGCCAAGGGTGACACGCTGCTGATCCTCGCCGCCTACCACGCCCGGCCCGGCACGGTCGCCGCCCTGCTCGAACGCCATGCGGACCCGGCCCGTACCAACGACCGCGGGCAGACCGCACTCGCGGCCGGGGTCTTCCGGCGGTCAGCGGAAGTCGTGGCCGCGCTGCTGCAGGCCGGCGCGGACCCCGACCACGGCTCCCCATCGGCCATCGAGACGGCGGTCTTCTTCGAGCTTCCCGACATGCTCGAGCTCCTGCGCGGGCCCCAGCCCCCTGACCTCAGCCCCGATGACGCACCAGCGCCTCCACCCACCGCTGCGCCTCAACCGCGGTGCTGACACGCGGGATGTCCGGTTCCGGTGGCCGGGACACCATCACCACCGGCAGCCCGAGCCGGCGGGCGGCTTCGAGCTTGGCACAGGTCATGGCGCCACCACTGTTCTTGGTCACCAGGACGTCGATGCGGTGCTCGCGCAGCAGCGCCATCTCCCCGGCCACCGTGAAGGGCCCGCGGTCGAGCAGCACCTGGGTGCGCGCCGGCACCGGGGGATCGGGCGGGTCTACCGACCGCACCAGGAACCACAGCCGGTCCAGCGCCGCGAAGGCCGCGACCTCCTGCCGGCCGGTGGTCAGGAACACCCGCTCGCCCAGCTCCGGCAGCAGGGCAGCCGCGGCCGGCAGCGAGCGGACCGGCCGCCAGTCGTCCCCCGGGCCGGGCAACCATTCCGGTCGCCGCAGCACCAGCAGCGGCACGCCGGCCTCGGAGCACGCCTGCACGGCGACCGAGGTGATCTGCCGGGCGAAGGCGTGGGTGGCGTCGACGACCGCGTCGATCCGCTCTGCCCGGACCCAGCGGACCAGTCCCTCGACACCGCCGAAACCCCCCACCCGCACCTCCCCCTCGGGCAGCTGGGGCACGCGGACCCGCCCGCCGAGGGACGACACGACGTGCACCCGGGGATCGCCGACCAGCGCGGCCGCCAGGTGCCGTGCCTCGGTCGTCCCCCCGAGCAGCAGCACCCGCACCGTCACCCAGCCAGTCTCCCGCACCGGCGCAGGTCGAGGTCACCATCATCACGGGAGCGGGCGGGGCCCCTGACCGCTCAACATCCGCCCAGCATGAGCTCGGCGTGTCGGAACGCGACCGGCGCCCTCAACGCCTTCACCCGATCCGCGATCCGCGCGATATCGGCGAGGATCTGCTCGGGGCTGCCGGTGAGGTCGATGGTCGTTACCTCCAAGCGCTTACCAGTATGGACGACGGTGTGCTCAACCCGCTCAGCTTCGCCCGCCGCATACACGAGGAGGCCCGCCGGCAGACGAAGCGCGACCGTGTAAGCCAGGAGCTGGTAGAGGTCCGGGTGGTTGATGCCTTTGGCGCTGATACGCTTGTACTTTGCATCGCCGACGAAGACGCACGAGTCACCGACCCACCATGAGAGATCGGGCTCCAGCCTGATCTTCGCCCTCTGGTCGAGCACGACCGAGGCCTTTGAGCCTGAAGGGAAGATGGCCGGGGTCAACCCAAGCGCTTCGCGGAGAGCCGTCCGCACGAACTCCTCGAAGACCACGTTCATGTCGATGACAAAGCCGGTGCCAACTGAGCGACCTTCGGCGAGCTCCACGGATGTGGAGCGGAGGATCAGAAGCGCAAGCTCCGCCGTGACCCGGTAGTGCTGGTTCAGTCGGTCCCAACGGAACTCAGGCAGTGCGTCGCGCGGGTACTCGACGAGCGTCACGGCGTCAGCGAGAACGGCTGAGCAGAAACCAAGCATCGACCGAACGCGGTGAGATCGGATCGGCAGACGGGAGAGCCGCCACAGCGCTGCCCGCAGGACGCGGTTGAGCTCGGTGTCCTCGGTGTACTCGTCGAAGCGAACCTCGAGCGGGAGCGGCGCCCCGAAGCGACGACGGAGCTGGTCGTCGAACCGAATGCGGCCCCGTACCGTCGTCAGCGCATCCTCGGTGGATCGGTAGCCCTGGAGCAGCCCGCGTCGAAGCGCCCGCCCCAGCTCATGCGTGAACACGGCGGCCATGCCTTCGACGATGTCTTCGGCCGTGTCGTAGAGCGCCGCCTGCTTCCGCCAGCTCGCGGAGTCGAGCGCGTAGGAGACGAGGAACAGGACCCGATCGATGGGCACTTTCGGCCGGATCACGAGACAGCAGCTGTCGAGCGCGATCACGCCGACTTCGGAACCCGGCGTCAGGTCGTAGGTGCCCGGCACGTCCGACGACGGGACGACCGACATCGTCGTCACGGCTCGGCGCAGGCTCGAAGCGTCATGAAGCGTGAGCTCGACGGCGGGTGAGGTGACGTACTCAGCCAGCAGCACCAGGCGGTTCTTCATCGGAGGCGACTCCCGCGGGCGGATGGTGTAGAGCGGCAAGGGTGAACTCATCGAGGCGCTCCTCCTCACCGAAGAGCTGCTCGGCGATGTACGGGAGGATGGCATGCTCCCAGATGAGGTCGACCCACGTCTCGTCGAGGTCGTCGCGCATGAAGTGGCTCGGCCCGATCGCGGCATGCCGATCCTTCAAAAGCAGGTTGGCCCGATCGACGACGCCTGCGACCCAGACGAGAGCAGGCTTGTGCACGGTGAGCCATCGCTGCAGGAGTCCTTGGACCGGCGGCTCGCTCGTGAAGAAGGGCACGAAGTAGAAGCGCCTCCGCAGGGCTCCGTCGACGATTGCGATGGATCGGTCTGCGGTGTTCATCGTGCCGATCACCCACAGGTTCTTCGGGAGCCGGAACGGCGCGTCCGAGTACTGGAGGGTCAGCTCCTCATGGCGGTACTCGAGGAGGAAGTACAGCTCGCCGAACACCTTGGCGAGATTGCCGCGGTTGATCTCGTCGATAATGAGCACGTGAGTACCCTGGGGACTATCGATCGCCTGCTTGGCGGCCCTCAGCAGTGGGCCGCTTCGCAGCGCGAAGCCCGAACCGCCTTCGGCCGGCCGATAGCCCTCAACGAAGTCCTCGTAGCTGTAGGATGGATGGAACTGGACAATGTTTACCGACCCGTCCGTGCCCGCGATGTGCTCGGCCAGCTTTCGGGCAACGTAGGTCTTTCCGGTCCCAGGCGGGCCGTGGAAGATGACCTGACGTTTCTGACTCAGTAGCGTGACGACACGATCGAGGAAGTCGGTTCCCAGGTAGAGTGACCCGGCGAGCTGGTCGAGCGTGCTGTCGTCTGCGGGCGTCTCGCCGCCGCGCCACTTCTCGAAGGCGAGCTGGTCCTGCTTCGTCCACCCGCTCCCCGCGCCGTACTTGGCGATGCACCAGACGAGCCCTTGGGCGTCGAGTCGATCTCGGAGCTCGAGGCCCCGCGTCGCGGCCTCCTCGATGAACCGGTCAAGGAAGTCGAGGGCGGCCAGGTACACCTCACTCGGCGAGGCTCCGGCGGGTCGCGAGGCGGTCTGGGTCAGGTCACGGGCCCGCTTGAAGGGTGATGGCTTGTAGATGGGATGCTCCGTCGCCGCCTGCGCCATCAACAGGTATGAGGCGATGTTCAATCGGGCACCGACCGCCCCGAGCTCGCTAGCAGGAACAAGGTCGAGAAACGCATCGAGCCGCGGGGCCACATCGCCGTCTCGCCACAGCTCCGCGAGCGCTGCCTCGGCAGTGTCGCTCCCAGCAGCGCCCTCGTTCTCCTGCGCAACGACCCAGCTGAGGAAGCGGTCGTGGACTCGCCAGTCCGTCAGGTTGTTGTTTCGGTTGAGGAAGCCCTCGCGCAACAACGGTCGCCATTCACCACCGCCGAGGAACGCCTCGCGCGCCTTGGCCAGCGGTCGTACCGCATCGAACTTGTAGTCGCGTTCTTTCTCGTCGAACGTCGGGTCTTCGTAGAACCTACTCGCCCACTTCACGAACTCGTCCCATGCGCCGCTGCCACCACCTTGCCATTGTGGCTGTAACCGCTCGTCGTAGAAGTCGAACTCCTCGCCGTACGTCGCTCTCAGCGCATCCCGAACCTGGCTGACCTGGCGGTCGACATCGTCGGTCGGCGCTGTGACCGCCGAGGCGAACCGCTTGGTGATGAGCTGCTTGTGTTCGCGAGAGACGATGGCCTCGAAGGTGTCAGTGTGGACGAGGTGCAGAAGTGCTTCTCGCTGTGTGTAAGCTCTGCGCACCGGCAGACCGAATGCGGACTGCTTGAAAGCCCATGGATCCTCGAGAAGTTTCGCCAGCTCGGCTGTGGGCATCGCCTTCCACGCCTCCCCGAACTCGATCAGGAAGTTGAGCTGTAGATCACGGTATATCGAGTAGAAGGGGCCCGGGTTGATGAAGCCGTGGTCGAGCACTGCGGCGAGCTGCGCTGGGAGGGCAGGCGAGTGCCGCATGAAGCCGAGGACCGTTTCGATGATCTCTCGCTTCTTTGCGCCCGATATGTTCATCGGTATGAGCAGGTGGACATAATGCAGCTCCGCCATGAGCTGGATCGCCTGGTCGGTTGCTCCCGCGAGCTGCCTCTCCAGCTTCTGGAGGTACGTGTCCTTGCCTAGGTCCGGCCCCTGTCTGTCAGGCTCGATGAAGTATCGGCGAAGTGTGGCGAAGTTCTCGGCTGTCCACACTGCCACGCCGGGCGTCAAGGCTGACCCGTCCTGACGCAGCCCGTGGTCGATGACGACCTGCATACCCTCGTAAACCGCTGGATCGCCCGTCCGCCGTCGCGTCTTGGTCATACCGGGACGATACGGTTCCGCCGTGACGCTTCGAGTCGTGGGCGCCCGCCGACAAGCGCGAGGCGCTGAACCGATATCGAAGAGGGGCCGTGAGAATCTTGAGCCGAGTCCCACCTCCCCGACCTCGCGATGTCACTGAACAACCTCGCCGTCCGGCTCACCGGCCGACAGCCGGACACTGCGCCTCGAACGCGCCCGGTTCCGACTCACCCACGGCGACGCACCGCGGACGTCGCCCGATCTCGCTCCATCGGTCCGTCAGATGGGAACGATCTCCATCAGTCCATCGGCCCCGGCGAGGGCGCTGGCGTTGCGGGTGTAGAGCCGGGTGGAGTGCGCGTGGGCGGTGGCGGCGATCAGCAGATCCATAGTGCGGGCACGGGGTGGACGGCCGACGGCCGCCACGGTGGCGGCCAGCTGACCGTAGCTGGCGGCGACCGCTTCGTCGACCGGCAGGGGATCGAACTTCCGTTGCAGGATGCTCAACCGCCGCAGCCGGTCGGCGCGAATAGCCTGCTCATGGGCGACGAGGACACCGAAGTGCAGTTCGGCCACGGTGGCCGCGCTGATGGCCAGCTCTCCGGCCAGCGGTGGCACGTCGGTGGCCATGACGACGCTGGTGTCCAGGACGGCCCTCAGGTCGGCGTCCATGGGTCGCGCAGTGCCTGGTCGACGCGTTCTCGGTCGGTCTCCCATCGAGAGTCGGGCGGCCCGCTGAACACCTCCGCCACGTCGGCATAGCTCCGCCACGACTGCGGGGCGACGGGCACCAGTCGGGCACTGGGCCGCCCGGCCACGGTGATGGTCACCTCCTCGCCGCCCTCGACTCGACGTACCAGCTTGGATGCCTGTCGTCGCAGCTCACGTAGCCCTACTGTGCTCACTCGCCACGGTAGCACACGTGCTATCTCTCGTGGTGGTGTCGCCCGCCACCATCCGCAGCCGTCCGGCTCCGCGTGCACCCGATGCTGCGAAGCAGGAGTGGAGAAGCCATGGAAGCGGTACCACTAGCCTCGTGGAAGTGGTATCGATCAGGGCGTGGAGACGGTATCGTGGGGTCGTGTCGAGCTACCTGCCCCGGCTCGTCGATCCGCTGATCGACGAGTTGCTGGCCGACTTCGCCGCGTTGCTCATCGTCGGGCCGCGGGCCAGCGGCAAGACGACCACGGCAGCAAGACATGTGCGCAGCGTTGCCCGTCTCGACCGGCCTGCCGAGGCTGCCGCGTTCCGCGCTGATCCCGACGTCGCGCTCGCGGGGTTACCCGAACCCGTGCTCATCGACGAATGGCAGGTCGTGCCCGAGGTGCTGGGTGCGGTGAAGCGAGCCGTCGACACGGACCCGCGGCGAGGCCGTTTCCTGGTCACCGGCTCAGTGCGAGCGGATCTTCGCCATGAGGGTTGGCCCGCCACCGGGAGACTGGTCCGAGTCGACATGACCGGGCTCACTCAGCGGGAGTTCGCCCGACGAGATCTTGACCGCATCCCCTGGCTGGACAAGTTGGGCGAGCACGGAGTCAGTGCGCTGGAAGTGGTGCCCGACCCCCCGAATCTTCGCGGCTACGTGGACCTGGCAATAGCTGGAGGCTTCCCGGAACCCACTCTCCAGGTACCTACCCGGGGACGGGCGCGCTGGCTCACGAGTTACCTGGACCGCGTGCTGAGTCGAGATGTGGCCGAGCTGGGTGAGACCCGCGACCGGGGCCGGCTCCGTCGGTTCTTCGAAGCCTATGCGCTCAACACCGCGGGCGAGGTGAGCGACAGGAGCCTTTTCGAGGCCGCGGGAATTGACCGCAAGACAGCCGACGCCTACGAGCGACTGCTGCACGACCTGCTCCTCGTGGATACCCTGCCAGCGTGGAGTGATAATCGCCTCAAGCGGCTGGTTCGCAGCTCGAAGCGTTACGTGTGTGATCCAGGTCTGGTCGCGGCGATCCTGCAGACCAACGGCGACGGAGTGCTCCGTGACGGAAACCTGCTCGGACGGATGATCGACACGTTCGTGCTTGCCCAGCTGCGCGCGGAACTCGCATTGAGCGACCGACCCCCACGCCTTTACCACCTGCGCCGGGAGGGCGGAGACCGAGAGATCGACCTCGTGGCCGAGTTCGGGGGCCGTCACGTCGTCGCGGTGGAGATCAAGGCGCATTCCGCGCCGACGCCGCATGCCGCCCGACACCTGGTATGGCTTCGGGAGCAACTGGGCGACCGGTTCCTCGCGGGGGTCGTCCTGCATACGGGGCCGCGAATCTATCGGCTCGACGACCGTGTCGTCGCGGCCCCCATCGCCAGCATCTGGTCGTGACCGTCCCGCGGTCGACCTTGCCTCGGGCAGCTCCGCCGATCACCGCTCACGGACAGAAGCCGGCCGGGCACCCACCGGTCCACGGTGACGACCCGTTACGGTCCCAGCCGGGCGGCTTCGCGGGCGCAGGCGTCGCACCGACCGGTCTCGGGCTCGTGGAGCGACGCGGGGAGCACGCTGACCCCGCACGCGGCCTCATAGCGCCCGGACGAGCGGCCGGCGGCGGACGCGGCATCGGAGACCAGGTGGGCGCGGCGGGTGCGGGCGTCGGTGACGGCGATGAACGCAGGCGAGAGTGACACGTCGCGTAGCGTGGCGACTTCCGGGCTGATTCGCAACCGTGTAGACGCGGGGCACACGCCGCGGCGCGGATTGCCGAGCCGGTAGCGCAGGCTGTCGAGCTCCCACCCCCTGCGGCGGGCGCGGCGGCCAAGCGTAAGCACCAGATCACGGCGATCAGGTCGTTCGAATGCGTTTGCGGTGCAGCCAGCCGCCGACGAGGTGGCTGCACCGGCCTCGGGAGAAGTCGACGGGTGCGGATCACGATGTCCGGCTGCGTTCTCCCGCCAGATCCCTGACGCCGGCGGGTCTCGGGCAGGAGATCCGGGATCTTCTTGACAGCCCATTCGTGCAGTGCTGACACCACATGCATGCTGCTGTCGTCTCTGCCTCAGACTGCCCCCCCATCAGGGGGTGAGGAAGGTCCGTTCGTCAGCTTGTCAAGAGCGTCTTGGATAGCGACCGGCGCATCTTCACGCCGAGCAATTTGTTCCACCGCCCAGAAGAATCCCAGGTAGTTGACTGGAGTGACTCTGTCTTTTTCCTCCGGAGAGTTTTCCCGAATGATAAACTCACCTAACGGGTTCTCCACATACAAGACATCCTCATCCTCAGGCTCTGGAAACTCGAACAATACATATGGAACCCGAAAGCGTGGATATATACCCCGCTCGAAGGAGACGATCCGGATAATTATATTTGGATGGTCGGCAAGCTCTTTCAGCCGTCGGAGCTGTCGTCGCATGAGGGCATGCCCACCTATCATTCGACGAATAACGGCTTCATCCATTATGAAATGCATACTCGGGGGGGATGGCTCGCGTACAAGCAGTTCCTGACGTTGCATACGAAGGTCGACGAGAGGATCTACTTTATGAGGTTCGAAGTCGTGCATAGCACCTAAGACCTCGCTAGCATACTCCTCGGTCTGAAGGAGTCCGGGTATCAGTAGTGGTTCGAAGTTCCGAATAATCGATGCCGACGACTCATATCCCAGAAAGGCAATGTACTCTGGTTCCGCGACGTTTTTGTAGACGCTCCACCGTGGTTGATCCCGAGAAGCACGAGCGACTTCGACGAGGTTCTCGATTCGGGCGTGCTCGAGGCCGTAGTGACGCAGTAACGCACGCAGGTCGTTAGTGCTGATACTGACCGCTCCGGTCTCGATCCGGATCAACTTCGACTGAGACCAGTCCATGGCTGCCGCGACATCACGCTGGGTCATCCCTGCGGCCTCGCGTGCCTTGCGCAGCTCGCTACGAAGCCGGCGACGGTGGACCGTGGGGTCTGGTGACGCTTCGTCGGGCATCTTACGTCCCCTCATCTCCTTGGCTGCCACGTCCAGCCCCCGCCTACCGCTCCGCTTGGAAGTCAGCACGTGGCTAGCTGGCAGCCAGCGACAGTGCAAGTAGAGTACCTGGCTGCCCCCTCGGTGGATACCACGTCGTGTGAGAGGTGTGGGGCGTCGCTGGAGTGTGGGGACACTACCGAACGTTCCCGTGAGCACCAGGCAACAGAGGAGGGGCCGAACCCTGCTGGGTCCGGCCCCTCGTGAGGGAGGGCTTCCGCTCTAGTCATCGATGCCGAGCAACCAGCGGACGACTACGGCGAACACCCACACCGACAGCTTGACCCACCGCTAGCGGCAGGGGATTGGGCTCTCGCTCTGTCTAGGCCCCTTCCGAGGCCTTGTGCGACGACGGCCTTGCAACATGCCGAAGATGGTCCCAGCGAGCACTAAGCGCACCCGGGGCATGGGCCTTCCAAGCCCGGCCGGGGGCCTGCAACGTCCGTTTCATGGCATCCGTCGCCACCTCAACCGCTTCGCCGGCTGGCTCTGGCTCTGCTGCCCTGGCACAAAGAACAGGACAAACAGGACGACAAACGATGGGTGGATCGCCTGAACCTGGCGCCGCAGGTGCGCAGCCCTCCAAGACGATCATCCGTTATCCGCGCTGATCCTCAAGGCCGTCGAGCATGGCCTGTCCAACGCCCACTCGGCTAACCACAGGCATCCACCTGCGGATGCTCATCCACCTCGGACGATCATCGAACAGCCCACGAAATCGTCATCAGAGCCCAGCACGGGATCCGACCAGGAAAGCATTCCATTCTTTCCTCGAGAACGCGAGAATCGGCCCCAAGGGCTCCTTCGAGTCACGCACCAGTACCGCTGCCCCCGTGATGGCCACCTCCACGCAATTACCAGTTCCACTTGCTGTGCTTTTTTTCCACAGAAGGGGGCCTTGCTGGTGAGTCATCGATGATCTTCTCTCTCTCATCTGATTATTTCGCATGCTGCTGCGCCATATTCCCAGACGCCTCGTTTCGGGGAGGGAACGTTCACGCAACGGGGACATGACGACTGGTAGGTGTCACGTTCCCGTCTACACGGGACCCTGGTGGATGTGAGGTGCCCGAGCGGCGCGGGACACCCTAGTACCACCGCCTCCTGCTTCCACAGCCCCCCTTAGGTGTAACCCCCCTGCTTCCGCAGCTCCTCAAAAAATATGCCAAGCTCAGAATGCTACCCGGCCGCTGGCGAGCATGCGGAGTGCTACCCAGCCGCTAGAGGTCTACCGCCTGCGCAGAGCTCTATCGCGGACAACTCGTGTGTCTCGCGACGGATGGGCTCAGATCAGAAGGATGGCAGGCGGAGTGCGACCCGGCTGTCGGGAAGTTGGCCCATCCGCCAGGCATGCGGATAGATCAAGGCGCCGGACGAGAAGTGTGACAGAGACAGCGCCCCGCGAGGTCCTGGGCGGGACCTCGCGGGGCGCTGGGGTTCGGCGTCGTAGTAGCCGCTACGGCACCGACGCTGCGCATGAACATGAACAGCGGATACCGAGGTGATCCTACACGGCAGCCGACGAACTGCCAAGTGGCATCGGTGCACGTCGCGCCGCGCCACCTCTTGGAGTGACCCCGTGCGGTGGGAGACGAAGCCGACGGCTCAGCGCCGTCCTGCCATCCCACGGAACGGTTCGTACTAGAGCGATATCCCGCTGGTAGACATACACCGCTGAGAGATGAAGCGAATAGTTCAGAAGCAAGTATACATTTCTCAAACTGCTCTACTCACCGTTGACATTCTGTCGAGGGTCCGGTAGAAGAGGATGTGGAACTCGGTCATGCGGCCGTGGACCATGATCGCAAGAACACACCGACTACAGAGTGGAGGTGATTTGAATGTTTCTAAGTCGGATTGAAAGAGTACTCCGATCCGCACTGCACAGATGGGCAGCGGCCCTGCGACTGTGCCTTGTCGTTGGCGTAGTAGCCGCTACTCGACGACGGTGGCCTGCTTGGTCGACGCCCCGACACTGCTCATGATCATGAGCTAGCGGATACCCCGCGGTGGGGGGCAGCGCAGTGCCCCCCACCGCACCTAACGACAGGCGCGTTGGTTCCTCGTCATCGGCTTTCCTCAATCGGAGCTGTCATCGACAGGTCACTAGCCGAATCTTTTTGAGGAGCGCCCGGCGCGCCCGATCACATCAACGAGGTCGCCGAGGGCGAACGAGCCTCCGATCGGAGCTCTGGGCCCCTGGTAGAGCCGCTGTCGGCGGCCGCACAGCTAGGAGGAATCGTGAAATGAAGACGAGCTGGGATGCGCTGGCGCAAAGCCAGCGCCAGCAACTTTCGGCCGAGCTGCGTAGCGAACGCACGCTAGCCGGTCTCACCCAGAAGAAAGTCGCCCAAGCGATGGACTGCTCCGTGTCCAAGATGCGTCGCATCGAATCGGGCACAGTTCGTATCAAGACCACGGATCTGCGGGCTCTGCTCTCTTACTACAACGTCGTAGGCGAACAGCGAACGGAAGAACTCGTCGACTTGGTGCGGGCGACCAGAACAAGAACAGGACGACCTCGGCGACAGCTGCAGGCCGCGAACGGAGGCCGACAATGATGCACCAGATGCCGTACAGGCGGCGAGGACCCGGACGGCTGGTCTGGCCGGTGATCTGGCTGCTGCTCATCATTTACGTGATTGGTAACCCCACCGAGGCAGCGGCCAACACGCAGGACCTGATCGTGTGGCTACAGGGCGGAGCGGAAGCCATTGTCAGCTTCTTCGACCAGGTCGGAAATGGTCAGTGATGCACGGAGAACTGACGGAGAGGAGACGTCTGGGGCCCACTCGGCGAGGCCGGATCTGACGTCGATGCTGCGGGGTGACGCCAGATCGCCCCGGTAGAGAAGCCGTCCGCTCGCCGGTCGGAGAGGCGTGGAGCCCCCGCTAGAAGGGATCTTGTCATAGATCGATCTTCGCGGCGGAGGCTCCACGTGCCCCTACCGTCACCGAACTGGCGACGCTGGAGACGACGTCGACTCGCGCCCAAGACCGCTTCCTACCAGCACTCGGTACGCTCGGCATTCCTCCGATCCGCCGGAACAGTCGACAGCACCGATTCCTGCGGCACTGACCTAGATTTTTCACCGGGATGACGGCCGTGTCCCCCGAACTACAGCCTTGTCATTTTGATCATGTTTTCCTGTTCGCGGGTAGGGTCGGGGTCCGACTGTCGCGTCGGTGCGCCGGGTTCCA
>Ga0136640_10000732_pt1 | contig 12728 bp, 10 predicted proteins | sample AntDrymUQ8642106_2_FD_105498 | JGI IMG/M metagenome (GOLD analysis project Ga0136640, IMG submission 105498) | Polar desert sand microbial communities from Dry Valleys, Antarctica - metaG UQ864 (21.06) | ecosystem: Environmental > Terrestrial > Soil > Desert | place: Antarctica: Dry Valley...
ACGAAGACCACGAAGACCACGAAGACTCCCGAGACCACGAAGACTCCCGAGACCACGAAGACTCCCAAGACGACGAAGACTCCCAAGACGACGAAGACCGAGCCGACCGAGACCGGCGAGATCACGACTCCGACCAAGACGCCGAAGACCAAGCCACCCAAGGATTAACTCGATCCGCAGGTTTCGGCCCCTCGATCCGCAGGTTTCGGCCCCTCGATCGGCAGGTTTCGGCCCCTCGATCGGAGTCGTCACGGTCAGTCGGAGGGTCCCCCGATTGCTGCGGGGTCGGCAGAAGTCGGTGCCCTACACTGATGCCGTGCCTCGCGGAGATGGTCGACTCAACCACGACCTCGACCCCCACGACCGCGGACCGCAGGACGCGTGCGGTGTCTTCGGCGTCTGGGCGCCCGGTGACGAGGTCGCCAAGCTGACCTACTACGGGCTGTACGCGCTGCAGCACCGCGGTCAGGAGTCAGCCGGCATCGCGGTCAGCAACGGCACCCAGATCCTGGTCTACAAGGACATGGGGCTGGTCAGCCAGGTCTTCGACGAACCGACGCTGGAGTCCCTGCAGGGTGGCCTCGCGATCGGGCACGCGCGCTACTCCACCACCGGCGCGAGTGTGTGGCAGAACGCCCAACCCACCTTCCGGTCCAGCGCTGCCGGGTCGGTCGCGCTTGCCCACAACGGAAATCTCACCAACACCGCTGAGCTCGTGGAGCTCCTGGACTCCCGGCGTGCCGAGTCCGGCCAGCTCGACCTCGGCGGACGCATCACCGAGATCGCGACAAGCGACACCGCGGTGATGGCCTCGCTGCTCGCGTCGTACCCCGACCGCTCGGTGGAGGAGGCGGCGCTCAAGGTGCTGCCGCGGTTGCGGGGCGCGTTCTCGATGGTGTTCATGGATCAGGGCACGTTGTACGCCGCCCGCGACCCCCAGGGGATCCGTCCACTGGTGCTCGGGCGCCTCGAGCGTGGCTGGGTGATCGCCAGTGAGACCGCGGCCCTGGACATCGTCGGTGCTTCCTACATCCGCGAGATCGAGCCTGGTGAGTTCGTCGCGGTGGACGAGCACGGGTTGCGCACCGAACGTTTCGCCGAGCCGGTCCCCAAGGGTTGCCTCTTCGAGTTCGTCTACCTCGCCCGTCCCGACACCCGTATCTCCGACCGCCGGGTGTTCTCGGTACGCGCCGAGATCGGCCGGCAGCTCGCCCGCCAAGACCCGGTCGAGGCCGATCTCGTCATCCCGGTCCCGGAGTCCGGCACGCCCGCGGCGATCGGATACGCCGAGCAGAGCGGCATTGCGTTCGGGCACGGGCTGGTCAAGAACGCCTACGTCGGACGTACCTTCATCCAGCCGAGCCAGACCATCCGCCAGCTCGGCATCCGGCTCAAGCTCAATCCGCTGCGTGACGTGATCGACGGCAAGCGGCTGGTGGTCGTGGACGACTCGATAGTGCGCGGCAACACCCAACGGGCGCTCGTACGGATGCTGCGCGAGGCCGGTGCCGCGGAGGTGCACGTGCGCATCTCCAGCCCGCCGATCAAGTGGCCGTGCTTCTACGGGATCGACTTCAGCAGCCCCGCCGAGCTGATCGCCAACGGCATCTCGGTCGAGGAGATCCGTCGCTCGATCGGCGCCGACACCCTCGCGTACGTCTCCCTCGAAGCTCTGATCGCGGCCACCGACGTACCCAAGGACAACCTGTGCAGGGCGTGCTTCGACGGGATCTACCCGGTGCCGCTCGCCGGTGAGGAGTCCGTCGTCGCAGACCTCCTCGAGCCCGTCGCCCCCGACTACGCCGCTGGTGCGCCCGCACGATGACGACGTACGAGGGCGCCGGGGTGTCGATATCGGCCGGCGACCGGGCTGTCGAGCTGATGCGTGAGTGGGTTGACAAGGCGCGCCGTCCCGAGGTGGTCGGCAGCATCGGCGGGTTCGCGGGCTTGTTCGACATCTCAGCGCTCAAGAAGTACGAACGCCCGCTGCTCGCGACATCGGCGGACGGCGTCGGCACCAAGGTCGCCATCGCCCAGCGCATGGGTGTTCACGACACCATCGGGTTCGATCTCGTCGGCATGCTCGTCGACGACCTCGTCGTGTGCGGTGCGGAGCCGCTGTTCCTCACCGACTACATCGCCTGTGGCTCCGTCGTCCCCGAACGGGTCGCCGACATCGTCAAGGGCATCGCGCAGGCCTGTGCCGAGACCGGCTGCGCGCTCCTCGGTGGTGAGACGGCCGAGCACCCGGGCCTGCTTGCGCCCGAGGCGTACGACGTGGCCGGTTCGACCACCGGTGTCGTGGAGGCGGAGTGCCTCCTCGGCGCGCACCGGGTCCAGGCCGGTGACGTCGTGATCGCCATGGAATCGTCTGGACTGCACGCCAACGGCTTCTCGCTGGTGCGCCACGTCTTCGACAGCGCCGGGTGGGAGCTCGACCGCGAGGTGCCCGAGCTCGGCGGAGCGCTCGGCGATGAACTCCTGACCCCGACCCGGCTGTACGCCAGACCCTGTCTCGCCCTTGCCGCGGCAACCCAGACGCACGCGATGTCGCACGTCACCGGCGGCGGCCTGGCGGCCAACCTCGCCCGCGTCCTCCCACCCACGGTCACCGTGCGGGTCGACCGCGCAACCTGGTCACCCGCGCCGATCTTCGCGTTGGTGGCTGCTGTCGGTGGTGTCTCACGGGACGTGATGGAGCAGACGCTCAACATGGGAGTCGGCATGCTCGCGGTGGTGGCGCCGGCCGACGCGAGCTACGCGATCAGCCTGTTGGGCGACCACAGCGTGTCCGCGTGGGTGTGTGGCGAGGTGGTCGCCGCGACAGCAGATGCTCCCGGAGACGTCCTCATGTGCGGCGATCACGCCTGATCGGTTCGGACCGTGGCAACCGTCGTCTCGGCGCGCGAGTCAATGTGCGTTTCCTTGGCCGCCCCAGGTAGCCTTGCCTCACGACCTACTGACATTACGAGACTGTGCGAGGGGGCTGAGCCTATGGGGCGCGGCCGTGCAAAAGCCAAGCAGACCAAGGTCGCTCGTGACCTGAAGTACCGCACGCTGGAGACCGATTTCAGCCAGTTGCAGCGCGAACTTCACGGCGAGCCGTCCGACGTCTCCTCAGCTGCCTCTGATGAGGACTCCAGCGATCCGAGCTCTGACTACGCTGACTACGGCGATGGTTCATCGGCCCGCTGAGCGCGGCGCCACATCGACCGCAGTCGCGTGACCTCACGCATGCGTTGCTCGGCCAGCCTGTTGGCTGCCACCGACGGTGCCACCGACTCGGCCGCGGCTCGGTCCAGCACGTCCAGAGTGGTGTCGTAGATCATCGTGGCGCGCGCCTTGGCGCGGTCGAAGGAGAACCCTTCGAGCTCGTCGGCGACCTGGATCAGCCCGCCGGCGTTGACGCAGTAGTCGGGCGCGTACACGATGCCACGCTCGGTCAACGACTTCTCGATGCCGGCGTGCGCAAGCTGGTTGTTGGCTGCGCCACACACGAACGCGGCGGACAGCGTCTCCGCCACCTCATCGCTGAGCGCCCCGCCGAGCGCACACGGTGCGTACACGTCGAGTGCGTAGCCCACCAGGGCGTCAGTGGAGGTCGCGATGTCCACACCGGGGTAGAGGCCGCGCACGATCTCGATCGCGTCGGGATCGACGTCGGTGACGACGACCTGCGCGCCCTCGTCGACGAGGTGTCCGACGAGGTGCCGCCCCACCTTGCCGACACCGGCGACGCCAACAGTCCGTCCGGTCAGCGACGGCCCGCCCCATACGTGCTGCGCCGACGCGCGCATGCCTTGGTAGACGCCGTACGCGGTCAGCACCGAGGAGTCACCGGCACCACCGTGCGCGGTGGTACGTCCGGTGACGTAGTCGCACTCACGGGCGATGACGTCCATGTCGGCGGAGTAGGTCCCGACGTCGCAGGCGGTGAGGTAACGCCCGCCGAGGGACTGCACGAACCGGCCGTAGGCGCGCAGGAGGGGCTCGGTCTTGTCGCGGCGGGGGTCGCCGATGATGACAGCCTTGCCGCCGCCGAGGTCCAGACCGGCGATCGCGGCCTTGTACGCCATGGTGGTCGACAGGTTGAGCACGTCCTCGATCGCGGCCTGCTCGGTCGCGTACGGGTAGAAGCGGGTGCCGCCGAGAGCGGGACCGAGTGCGGTGGAGTAGATGGCCACGATGGCCTTGAGACCGGAGTCTGGATCGTGGCAGAAGACGACCTGTTCGTGCCCGTGGCCGAACGGGGAGCTCCCGGGCGCGAGGGTGGTGACGTCAGGGTCGGTCACAGTAGTGCCTTCCTCGTGGGCGGCACCGCGGGGGTGGTGCGGAACCGTATTGCCAGCCTAGCCCCCGCCCCATGGCTGTCCACCAATGTTGTGAATAGACTGCGGCGGCCTGGATCGGGGTGCCACAATCCGAACATGAGTGCTCGCTCGCATGACAACGCCGCCGAACGGCTCCTGACACCTGCAGAGGTCGCCGTGCTGTTCCGCGTGGACCCCAAGACCGTGACCCGCTGGGCGCAGGCAGGCAAGCTCAGCTCGATCAGGACCCTCGGTGGCCATCGTCGATTCCGCGAGTCCGAGGTGCGCTCATTGCTGGAAGGCTCGAGCACGAGCGCGACCCCCGACAATGCGCAGTCGGCGCCCGACACGCACACCCAAGCCGTCTGAGCCGTTCAGAGCGGCGGAGCGGTGACGGCGGTGTCGCCGATCAGCAGGGTAGGCGTGATCCCCGGGACGACCGAGACCGTGACCGGCGTGCCGATCGGGTGGCGTACGGCGTGCGGCTGCCAGGACCGCAGCGTGCTGCCCGACCCGAGCACCACCGTGTGCAGGACGAACGCCCCGTGATACTCGACCGCGACCACCCGCGCCGCTGAGTCGGGGTCGACCGCGAGCGCCACCTCGTGCGGACGCAGGACGACGTCGACGTCCCAGCCGGTGGTCCAGCCGGGCACTGTCGAGACAACGCCGATCTCGCAGGTGAGCAACGCGTTGCGTACGCGGGCAGGCAGGAAGTCCGCCTCACCCATGAAGGAGGCGACGAAGCGGGTGGCCGGAGACTCGAAGACGCGTTCGGGGGTATCCGCCTGCTCGATCTCGCCGTCGCGCATCACGACGACTCGGTCCCCCACGGTGAGCGCCTCGGTCTGGTCGTGGGTGACGAGCATCGCTGTCGTGCCGGCCTCGCGGAGCACTGCAACGGTGTCCGCGCGGACCTTCGTGCGCAGGTTGTCGTCGAGGTTGGAGAACGGTTCGTCCAGGAGTACGACGGCCGGCTTTGGCGCGAGGGCGCGGGCGAGGGCGACGCGTTGCTGCTCGCCGCCAGACAGCTCGTGCGGGTAGCGCGAGGCGAGGTGTCCCAGCCGCACCATGTCCAGAACCTCACCGACGCGGCGGCTGCGCTCCGCGCGTGGCAGCTTGTCGAGGCCGAAGGCGATGTTCTTGGCGACCGTGAGGTGCGGGAACAGCGCATGGTCCTGGAACACCAGACCGACGCGGCGACGCTCCGGTGGCTGCCAGTGACGGCGGTCTGCGACGACCTCGTCGACGATGCAGATGGTCCCCTCGTCGGGACGCTCCAAGCCGGCGACAAGCCGCAGGGTGGTGGACTTGCCACATCCCGACGGGCCGATCAGAGTGAGCAGCTCGCCCGGTCCTGCTTCGAGCCGCAGGGCGCGCGCAGCCACCACACCGCCGTACCTCTTGGTGACGTCCTTCAGGACCAGCGCCGGTCTGGTCGATCCCGGGGGTGAAGGGGGGACCTGCGTCATCAGGTCAGCCGCTGCCACGTCAGCCGACTTCGTGCGCGGTGTCGATCAGCCGGACGTGGCGGAAGAGGAAGAACACCGGAACAGTCGCCACCGCGACGATCACCAGCGCCGGCAGAGCCGCCTTCTCCCAGAAGTTCTCCGACGCCAGCTCGTAGACCCACACCGACACCGTAGTGAAACCGAAGGGTCGAAGTAGCAGGACTATCGGAAGCTCCTTGATCGCGTCGATCATCACCAGCACCAGGGCTACCGCCACGCCAGGGCGTACGAGCGGCACATGCACCTGGCGGAGGATCCGGCGCGGCTTGGCTCCGAGGCTCATCGCCGACATCGTCATCGTCGGGGACACCTTGGCGAAGCTGGCGTCGACGGCCTGGTACGCCGGAGCCAGGAACCGCACGACGTAGGCGTAGAGGATGCCGACGACCGAACCGGTGACGAGCAGGCCAGTGCCGCCGGCGACGCCGAGTGCCTCCAAGGTCCGGTCGAGCGCGACGAAGGCGAGCAACACGCCGATGCCGACGACGGCGCCCGGGACGGCGTACCCGAACGTGGTGAGCTGGGCCGCCGCGCGGACGAACCAGCCCCCACCGAGCCGAAGACCGTGGCCCATCATCAGCGACAGCAGCACGCAGACGGCGGCGGTGACCAGTGCCACCACGACACTGTTGGTGAGGTAGTCGGCGAATCGCGGGTCCCACAGACTCGCCGGATCTGTGATCGCGTCGCCGACGGCCCAGAACAAGAGCTGCAGGACGGGAACGGCGAACCCGGCGCCGAGCACGGCCATGCACACGGCGGTCGCGCCCGCGGCACGCCGACCGCTCAGCTGCTCGGGCTGCAGGCCATGGCCGCGGCCGGGACGCTGGTGGTAGCGCGCCCGGCCGCGCAGCAATCGCTCACCGGCGAGGACGGCAACGGCGAACAACAGCACGAGAGCTGACAGCTGGGTGGCCGAGCCGAAGTCGAAGCTGCCCTTCCAGACGAGGTACACCCCGACGGACACCGTCCGCACGTTGAAGTACTGCACGGTCGCGAAGTCGGTCAGCGTCTCCATCATCACCAGGGCGAGGGCCGCCGCCAACGACGGGCGGGCGAGCGGCAGCAGCACGCGCCACAGGACGCGCGACCTGCTCGCGCCGAGGGTTCGCGCGGCATCGTACGTCCCCGGCGCCTGCTCGACGAGCGCGGCCCGGGTCAGCAGGTACACGTACGGGTACAGCGTCAGTGACATGACGAGGATCGCGCCGGGCAGCGAGGCCACGTCCGGGATCCAAACGTCGGTGCCGAACACCGAGCGCAGCATCTGCTGGACCGGCCCGGAGACGTCGAAGGCCGACAGGAACACGAACCCCAGGATGTACGCTGGCATCGCCAGCGGGAGCACCAGCAGCCAGGCGAGGGCGTCGCGCAGCGGGAACCGGTAGGCGGTGACCAGCCACGCGAGTCCACCGCCGATCACCAGCGTGCCGACACCGACGCCGACCATCAGCAACAGCGTGGTGAGCACCATCGCCCCCAGGCCGCGCGGCAGGTCCGGCGACGCCGCCTGTCTCACCGCGTCGATCACGACAGCAACCACCGGTGTGGCGACCAGTACCGCGATGCCCACCGTGAACAGCGACCACCAGGGTCGCCCTGAGTACGCCGCCGGCGAGGGTCGTACCGCGGACGCTCTCTCGCGGACCAGGACGGCGGGTCGGCTCACTGGTAGCCGGCCTCGGCCAACAGGTCGACCGCGTCCGCATTCAGGTCACCGTACGCCTCGGCGTTCAGCGGCATCCGCTCGAACTTTCCGAATCCGGCGATCACTGGCTCTGGCTCGGTGTCGCGGTTGACCGGGTACTCGTGGTTGGCGTCGACGAAGTCGCTCTGCCCGGTCGTCGCCAACCACTCGATGAGCTGCTGGGCTTCTGCGGGGGCGTCGGACGACGCCACGAAACCGGCGCCGGAGATGTTGACGTGGGTGCCGGCGCCGTCCTGGCTAGCCCAGAACAGCTCGACGTTGAGGTCAGGGTCGGCCTCGAGCTCGCGCGCCAGGTAGTAGTGGTTGTTGATCCCCACGTCGCACACGCCGGCGTCGATGGCTTCGAGCAGCAAGATGTCGTTGCTCATGATCTCGACGTCGTTGTCCACCCACCCCTGCACGATCTCGAGCGTCCTGTCACGCCCGTACAGGTCAATCAGGCTGGCGACGAGGGACTGGGTGTACGAGGCGGTCGAGTCGCGCATGCACAGCCGGTCCTGCCACTTCGGGTCGGCCAGGGCGGCGTAGGTATCGGTGGTGTCGAGCTCGGACGGATCGACGGTGTCGGGGTTGTACGTCACTGTCCGAGCACGCATCGCCAGCCCGAACCAGCGACCGTCAGGGTCGCGCAGGTCCTTGGGGACCGCCTTGTCGAGGGTGGGCGAGCGCACCGCGGCGAGCTCGCCGCGCTCGGCGGCGTTCCACAGGCCGCCGGCGTCCACCGTCATGAAGACGTCGGCCGGTGTCTCGTCACCCTCGGCGTCGAGCCGCTCGAGCAGCTCGGCGTCGTCGCCGTAGATGAACTCGACGCTGACGCCCGTCTCGGCCTCGAACGCAGCGAACGCCTCCTCGAGGTCGTAGTGACGTGCGGAGTAGATCTGCAGGTCCGCCTCATCTCCGCCCCCGCCGAGGACACCGCAGGCTGAGACGGCAGTGGCGAGGACAGCGGTTGCCGCGACGAGGCAGGTTCGACGCACGGTGCTTCTCCTTGGGACGGCTGAGGCAAGTTAGGGGAGTCTAACCTCGCTCTGGTCACTTGCATAGGCAAGGGTTACCTAATATGTTGCAGCGGTGCACCCGTCCCCCGCCGAGACCGCCTCGGTAGCTTTCGTCGCCCGGCTCGCCGCCTTCGGCGACCGGCCCGCCCTGGTCACCCCCGACGCCGTGGTGTCGTACACCTCGTTGGCGGCGCGGGTCGAGGCCTTCGCCGCCAGGTTGGGTGACGCCCGTCGGCTGGTGCTGGTCGCCGGCGCCAACGAGGTCGAGCCGATCGTCGCGTACCTCGCGGCGCTGTCGTCCGGCCATCCGGTGATCTTGGTGCCGGGGGACAGCGAGACCAACCTCGCGGCGGTCGAGGAGGCGTACGACCCCGATGTCGTCGTCCGCGACGGGCAGATGAACGAGCGACGCGAGCTCACCGCGCATCACCTGCACCCCGGTCTTGCCCTGTTGCTCTCCACATCCGGCTCCACGGGATCACCGAAGCTGGTCCGGCTGTCGGCACAGAACGTCCAGTCCAACGCCGAGTCGATCGCCTCGTACCTGTCGATCCGGCCGTCGGACGTCGCCGCGACCACGCTGCCGATGCACTACTGCTACGGGCTGTCGGTGATCAACAGCCACCTGCTCGCCGGTGCCTCGCTGATGCTGACATCGCTGTCGGTCGTCGACCCGTGCTTCTGGGAGCAGTTCCGCGCGGCCGGTGGCACGACGCTCGCCGGGGTGCCGTACACCTTCGACCTGCTCGACCGGGTCGGCTTCGCGGACATGGACCTGCCGTCGCTGCGCTATCTCACGCAGGCCGGAGGGCAGATGGCGCCCGCACAGATCGAGCGCTACGCCGCGCTGGGGCGGCGCAAGGACTTCGAGCTCTTCGTGATGTACGGCCAGACCGAGGCCACCGCACGGATGGGCTACCTGCCGCCGGACCTGGCCTCGTCCTGCCCCACCGCCATCGGTCTGCCGATCCCCGGCGGGTCGTTCTCGCTCGCGCCGTTGCCGGAGATGCCGTTGGAGCGCTCCCGACCCGAGGCTCCCACCGATGTCGGCGAGCTCGTCTACACCGGCGACAACGTGATGCTCGGGTACGCCGATTCGCCGACGGACCTGGCACTGGGACGCGTGGTGACCTCGTTGCGTACCGGCGACGTGGCCAGGCGGCGGCCCGACGGGCTCTACGAGATCATCGGTCGCCGCAACCGGTTCGCGAAGATCTTCGGCATGCGCATCGATCTCGACCAGGTCGAACGCGTCTTCGGCGTGGCAGGCGTCACGGCGTACTGCACAGGCGGTGACAGCGAGCTCATCGTCGCCGTCGAGTCCGACCACCACGCATCTGACATCGAGACGGTTGCCAAGCGGCAGCTCGGCCTGCCCGCAGGCGCGGTGCGGGTCTGCTTCCTGGCGGAGGTGCCTCGACTCGCGACAGGAAAACCCGACTACCGTTCGATCACTGCGCTTGCCGACGCGATGCGGCCGCTGGCCGGGCCGACCCCTGCGAGCAGCTTGACCGGCGTCGGCGACACGGATCGGGTCTCGCTGCGGCAGCTGTACGCCGAGCTGCTCGACCGCCCGGACGCCACCTGTGCGGACTCGTTCGTCACGCTCGACGGTGACTCACTGTCGTACGTCGAGATGTCGATCCGTCTTGGGGAGGTGCTCGGACACCTGCCGGCCGACTGGCACGTGACACCCATCGGGTCGCTCGCGTCGTCGACCCGCCGCCGCCCGCGGGGTTTTCGCTCACTAGAGACCAACGTGCTGCTCCGGGCGGTGGCGATCATCGTCATCGTGGCGACGCACGGCAACCTGTTCACGATCACTGGTGGAGCACACCTGCTGCTCGCCGTCGCCGGCTTCAACTTCGGCCGCTTCCACCTCAGCTCGGCGCCACGTCGAGAGCGAGTACGCCACGCCGCGACGTCGGTCCTGCGCATCGCCGTCCCGAGCATGGCGTGGATCGGCCTCGTCGCCCTGCTCGGCTCGACGTACACGTTGACCAATGCGCTCCTGCTCAACGGCGTCATCGGGCCGCCCGGTTGGACCGAGCCGGCGTGGCACTACTGGTTCATCGAGGCGATCGTCTACACCATGCTCGCGATGACCGCGCTGATCGCTGTTCCCTGGGTCGACCGGCTCGAGCGCCGGTGGTCCTTCTGGCTGCCGCTCGCCATGGTCGGGATCGGCCTTCTCGCCCGGTACGAGCTGATCAGCCTGCGCGGTGGTGACGTCATCCACCGGGCGCACATCATCTTCTGGTTGTTCGCGCTCGGCTGGGCGGCCGCCAAGGCCACGTCCACCTGGCAACGCGTCGCGCTGTCTGTGCTCACGATCGCCACGGTGCCCGGCTTCTTCGACGATTCGCCCCGCGAGCTCTTCGTCATCGTCGCGCTGCTGCTGCTGGTGTGGGTACGCAGCATCCGAGTGCCGTCGTACGTCGCCGGCCCCGCTGGCGTCCTCGCCTCGGCCTCGCTGTACATCTATCTCTCGCACTGGCAGATCTACCCGCACCTGGAGGACCGCTACCCGGTGCTCGCCGTGGCGGCGTCCCTCGCCGGCGGTGTCATCCTCTGGCAGGTCGTCACCAGGGCGCGCGGGTGGTTCCCCGCTTCGCTCGGAAGGACACGACACCTCACGTCTGACCGGGCTCGCTAGACGCTCGCGTACCGCTTCTGCGCGCGTTCCTTCGCCTTCGCCGCCTCGACCTCGCGGTCCTTCGGCGGTGCGGAGGTGACGAGGTCGTCGAGCAGGTGGGACGTGATGTGCGCGATCTCCTGGACCGCTCGGTCGAAGGCCTCGGCGTTGGCTTGCGACGGCTTCGTCGTACCGCTGACCTTGCGCACGTACTGCAGTGCAGCCGCCTGCACCTCGTCGTGGGTAGCGGCAGGCTCGAAGTTGTGGAGGGTACGAATGTTTCTGCACATGCATCCCACGGTAGGCCGCGCTGGAGTCCACGCAAAGCCTTTCGCGATTCGAACGACCGATGTACCTTGACCAAAGTCGTCTCGATCCGGGGGGCGTCGACAAAGGGGAACCATGACGAGCACCAGCCACCCCCAGTCTTCCGAAGAGCACGTGGTCAACGAGTTCGGCTACCGCCAAGAGCTGCGCCGCACCCTTCGCCTCTTCTCGGTGTTCGCCGTCGCGTTCTCGATCATCTCGATCACGACCGGCATCTTCCTCAACTACTCCTTCGCCTACATGCAGCTCGGACCGGTAAGCATCTGGACCTGGCCGGTCGCCGCAGTCGGACAAACGCTGGTGGTACTCGTCCTGGCCGAGCTTGCGACCCGTATCCCGCTCGCCGGCGCGAACTACCAGTGGGCCTCGCGTCTGGTCGGCCCGACCTACGGGTGGTTCGTGGGTGCGCTCGGCGTGCTCAACCTCGCCGTGGGGTTGCCGGGCATCATGCTCCTCGCCGCTTCCCCGCTGCTGGCGTTCACGCTCGGCAACGACGCCCCCACCCCGCGGCTCACACTGTTCCTGGCGCTCCTCATCCTCACCATCGCCTACCTGGTCAACGCCATCAGCGTGCAGGTCGCGGCTCGGGTCAACAACGTCGCCGTCTTCACCGAGATCCTCGGCACGGTCGTCCTCGCCGTGGCGCTCTTCGTCCTGTGGGTGGCTGACTACAAGGAGACCGATCACGGCATTGGCTTCCTCGGCCAGTCGGCGCACCCGCCGGGACAGTCGTTGTGGTACTCGGTCGTGCTCGCCTCGCTGCTCGGCATCTACACGATCGTCGCGTTCGAGACCGCTGCCGACATGTCAGAAGAAGCGGTCGACGCGCAACGTTCGGTGCCGCGGGCGATGATCGGTGCCGTCGTCATCTCCGCGGTGCTCGGGATGATCGTGCTCATCGGGTTCACCATCGCCGTCCCCAACGACGCCGTGATCGCCGAATTTGGCCTGCCCGGCGTGTTCCAGTACTGGATCGGCGCCGAGCTGGCCAGGACCTTCGTCGGGATCGTGGTCTTCTCGATGTTCGCCCTCACGGTGGTCGGCGGTGCGGCTAGTGCCCGACTGCTGTACGCCATGGCGCGTGACAACATGCTTCCCGGTTCCAAAGCGCTCGCGAAGGTGAATCCACGGACCTTGACGCCGCTCCCGGCGCTGCTCGTGTCCTACCTGCTCTGCGTCTCCGTCATGCTGTACGGCTACAACAGCGGGAACGCCTTCGGGACGCTCGTGGGCGCCACC
>Ga0136640_10000733_pt1 | contig 12719 bp, 11 predicted proteins | sample AntDrymUQ8642106_2_FD_105498 | JGI IMG/M metagenome (GOLD analysis project Ga0136640, IMG submission 105498) | Polar desert sand microbial communities from Dry Valleys, Antarctica - metaG UQ864 (21.06) | ecosystem: Environmental > Terrestrial > Soil > Desert | place: Antarctica: Dry Valley...
GAAACAGCCGTACGAGCGCGTCACCGCAGGCCGCGGCGTACTCCGCCGGCTTGAACACGACGGCGTTGCCGCACAGGATGGCCGGCACGAGGTACCAGGACGGCACGGCGACCGGGAAGTTGCCCGCCGTGATGATCGCGGCGACGCCGACCGGCATGCGAAAGGTGAACAACTGCTTGTCGGGCATCTCCGACGGGACCGTCTGGCCATACAGGCGCCGGCCCTCGCCGAGGAAGAAGTCGCAGGTGTCGACGATCTCCTGGACCTCGCCGAGCGCCTCGGGGTACGGCTTGCCGATCTCGTCGCAGACGAGGCGCGCGAGGGCCTGGAGGTTGGCCTCGACGAGCCGGCCGGCGTTGGCGATCACGCGGCCGCGGGCGGGCGCGGGCAGTGTCCTCCATTGCAGCTGCGCCGCACGCGCGACCCGGGCGGCGTCCACGAGCGTAGCGGCGTCGCCGAGGGCGACCGTTGCCACCGTCTCGGCCGTCTTGGCGGGATTGGTCGAGCGCAGCGTGCCGCCCGGCGCATCGTCGCCCGGACGGCCGTCGACGATGGAGGCGACGCGCACGGGCATCACCCGAGCTCGGACTTCAGCCGGTAGATCGCGGGGATGGCGATGGGATCGGCGCCACCCAGGACGGCCAGGTAGAGGGACACGAGGTCGCCGAGATGGACGAGCGACATCAGCCGCTCGAGTCGGGTCTCTCCCTGTGCGGTGATGCGGTGCGCGCCGCCGATGATCTCGGCGGTGAGGTCGAAGCGGCGCTGCACGCGCTCGTGGGTGCCGGCGGGGTCCTCGAGGAAGACGGCGGTGAACGGGCCGCTGGCGGCCCAGCCCTCGATCTCGTTGTGGTCGAGCTCGGGGAGCTCGCTCCAAAACGCGGGCCGGTTGGCGTTCTCGTTGACCTGGCACTTCCAGCGGTAGGCCACCGGCGCGGTCAGCCCCGCGCCGCACACGATCGGCACGGCGTCCTCGAGCGCCAGGGCGAGCGCCTTGGGTGACGAGTCCTGCGGTCCCTCAGGGCCCCACGCGACGCTCAGGGACTCCACCAGGGCCGCCGCCGCCTCCACCTCGTCGCGCAGCGACGGCGCGACGCCCGCCAGCGCGGCCACCTCGAGCGCGACGACCGTCGCGTAGCCCACCGCCGCGCGCGGCTGGAAGCCGCCCGGCAGCGGGATCACCGGAACCTTCTCCGCCCGAGCGCGCTCGACCAGCACGCCGCCGGTGCTCGAGACGATGCGCCGCGCGCCCGCCGCGGTCGCCGCGTCCCAGCAGGAGAGCGTCTCCTCCGTGGCGCCGGAGTAGCTCGACAACAGCACCGTCCAGTGCGCGTCGACCCAGCCGGGCAGGGTGTAGTCGCGCACCGCGACGATGGGGCGCGTCGCGCGATCACCGATCGCGGCCTGGGCCAGCAGCGCCCCGACCCCGGAACCGCCCATGCCCGCGATCACCAGGCCCGCCGACTGCTGACCATCCAAGCCGGCCGACTCCACCCGCCACAGCGCGTCGCGCAGGTGCACGCCGAGATCGAGGATCTCCGCCGCCTGGCCGCCGGAATCGACGGCGGCGACCGCGGCGGCGTCGAGCGCCGTCATCAGAACTGCAGCGCTCCGTCGGGCAGCGAAACGCCCGCAAAGACACGGGCGCCGTTGGTCACGACGTTGCCCGCGCCGATCGACACGTCCTGGCCCAGCATGGCCAGGTTCTGGACCCGCGAGTGGTCGCCCACGCGCGCGCCGGGTCCGACCACGCAGTCCCGCAGCACGCAGTCTGCCCCGATGCTGGCGCCGTCGAGGACCACGGCGCGCTCGACGACCGAGCGCTGGCCGATCGTCACGCCGTCTCCCAGCACCACCCGACCGCCGACGTGCGCACCCTCGGCGATCCGGCAGTCGGCGCCGACGACCGCCGGCGCCACCACGCCGTCGACCGCACCCGGCCGGACCTTCGTCGCGACGACACCGTCGAGGATGTCGAACGTTCCCTGCAGATAGCGCTCCGGCGTCCCGATGTCCAGCCAGTAGTCCTCCGACACGCGGGCATGCAGGCCGGCACCCACCAACCGTGGAAACCCGTCGCGCTCGATCGACGCCTTGCGGCCGGGTTCGAGCAGCTCGAGGACGGAGCGTTCGAGCACATACGCACCCGCCGAGATCGTGTTGACGGCGATCGCCGCGTCGGCCGGCGGCTTCTCGAGAAACTCCACCACGCGGCCCTCGGCGTCCGTGCGCACCAACCCGTAGGCGCTGGGATCGGGCACAGACACCAGGGCGAGCGTGCCCGACGCGCCCGTGCGCGCGTGCTGCTCGATCTGCCGGGTCAGATCGATGTCGGTGAGCACGTCGCCGTTGAGCATCAGGAAACGCTCGTCGAGCAGGTCCTCCGCGAACTTCAGCGCCCCGCCCGTTCCCAGCGGCTGCGGCTCGTCCACGTAGCGGATGCGCGTTCCGTAGCGCTCGCCGTCGCCGAGCACGTCGCGCACCCCGGAGGCGAGGAAGCCGCAGGACATGATCACGTCGTCCACGCCATGGGAGGCCAGCCACTCCAGCATGAAGGCGATGAAGGGCCGATCGACAAGTCGGACCACCGGCTTCGGCACGGTGCTGGTGAGCGGCCGCAGGCGCGTGCCCTCTCCCCCGGCCAGGATCAGCGCCTGCAACGTCAGCTCACCCGCCGGGGCGATGGCCGGCCGATGCCCTCGTAGAGCAGGCCCGCCCCTCGCACGGCGACCGGGTCGAGGAAGTTGCGCCCGTCCACCACGAGCCTCCCGTCCATCGCGCCCGCCACCGCCGCGAAGTCGAGCTCGCCGAACTCGGACCACTCCGTGACCAGCACCACGGCGTCAGCGCCCGCGACGGCCGCGAGCGCCGACTCAGCGAAGGTCACGCCCGGGATCAGCTTTCGCGCCTCCTCCTCGGCGACGGGGTCGTAGACCGAGATGGCGGCCCCGTCGGCGAGCAGCCGCGCGCTGAGGACCAGCGAGCTCGCCTCGCGCATGTCATCCGTGTTCGGCTTGAAGGCCAGCCCGAGCAGTGCGATCTTCTTCTGAGTCAAGGGACCGAGGTGCTTCTGCAGCTTCTGCACGACGCGGCGCTTCTGCAGCTCGTTGACCTCGATCACCGCGTTGAGCAGTTGGAAGTGATAGCCGGTGTTGCCGGCCATCTGCTTGAGAGCGGTCACATCCTTGGGAAAACACGAGCCCCCGAAGCCGATGCCCGCTTGCAGGAACTTCGGGCCGATGCGGGGGTCGAGGCCCATGCCCCTGGCGACCTCGACGACGTCGGCGCCCGTCTCGTCGCAGACGTTGGCGATCTCGTTGATGAACGAGATCTTGGTGGCCAGGAAGGCGTTGGAGGCGAGCTTGGTCATCTCCGCGGAGCGGATGTCCGTGCGGACCAGCGGTGCGTCGAGCGGCGCGTAGAGGTCGACGACGGCCTGGCCGGCCCAGTCGCCGTCGTCGCCGACGACGACGCGGTCCGGATCCAGGAAGTCGGCTACCGCGGAGCCCTCCTTGAGGAACTCCGGACAGGAGACGTAGCAGAAGCCCGCCTTGCCGGTCTCGGCGAAGCGCCGCTGGATGTGGGCGCCCGTGCCGCAGGGGACGGTGGACTTCATCACCAGCGCGTGGTCGTCGGAGGCGGGCATCGCGTCGACCACCGAGTACACCGCCGAGAGGTCGGCGTCGCCCGAGTAGGTCGGGGGCGTGCCGACGGCGACGAAGAGCAGGCGCGCATGGGCCAGGGCGTCGCCGATGTCGGTCGAGAAGTGCAGGCGCTCGCGGTTGGCGGCGACGAGCTCTTTCAGGCCCGGCTCCCAGATCGGGATCTCTCCCGCTTCGAGGCGCCCGATCTTGTCCGCGTCGATGTCGATGCACCAGACGTCGTTGCCGACCTCGGCGAACCCCGCCGCGGTGACCAGACCGACGTAACCGGTACCGATGACCCCGATGGGCTCGCGTTCCGCGCTCATGAGGCGCGACACGCTAGTGGCCTCGCTACGGCCGTCCCGTCAGCTTCCGAGGCGCGTGAGCGACCGGGCGATCGCCACCATGCGGGTCTTGCTCTGGGTGCGCGCGAGCGTGTTGTGGACGTAGTAGACGCCTCTGCGGGTGCGCCAGGCGACCAGGCGGACCTTCTTGCCGTCGTAGTAGACGAGCAGCTCGCGGCCATCCGCGTCGACGGTGTCGTGCGGGCCCGCGAGCACCGGGGGGTTCCTCCAGGTCATGCCCTGGATGCCGTAGTACTCGCCGGGCGGCCCGACGGCCACCACCATGCGGTAGGCCTCGTAGGAGCGCCTGCGGACCTTCATGCGGTAGATGCGCGCGGTTTCGTCGAGATAGCGGCCCGTGCTGACGCCGAGCTTGGGGAAGTAGAACGGGAAGTCCAGGCGCCGCGAGGCGCTGATGGCCATCGTCTCGCCCGCTGACGCGACGGAGCTCAGTCCCGCGGGGATGTCCTCCGCAGAGGACTTCTTCTTGCCCTTGGGCTTGGAGGCCGGCGGCGCAGCCGACGGCTCCTTCTCCGTCTCGGTGGTCACCGTCTTGGGGTTCATGAACGAGTCCACCGTGTCGGCGATCGCGTCGTCGGACGCCATGAGATAGGCGCCGTCGTCCTCGAGGCGCCCGAGGCCGAAGGTGACCTGCTGGACCGGCTTGTCGGCCACCGCGAGGCCGAGCCGCGCCAGGGACAGCAGCGCGGTCTTGCTTTCGATCAGCTGGTCGTCGGTGACGGTGTAGCGCCCGGCGATCCGCGCCAGCGTCTTGCGCTTGGAGAAGCCGATGCGCCTGCGCACGCCGGGCTGGCGCAGCAGCTGGCGGATGAAGTCCTGCTGGCGCGCCCCGCGGATCAGGTCGTTGTCCTCGTAGCGGTAGCGCACGTAGTCCAGGGCGTCGGACCCGCAGATCTTCTGGTAGCCCGGATCGATGTCGATCGTCGCGTAGCCGCCCGGGCCGCCGACGTCGTTGAAGTAGTCGCGGTCCACGTCGACGTAGGTGCAGCCGAGGTAGTCGACCATCCGCCGGAACCCCGTGAAGTTCACCTGGACGACGTGGTTGATCTTGAACGGCTCGCCCGGTTGGGAGAGCAGGCTCTTGACAGTCTTGAGCGTCAGGTTGGTTCCGCCGTTGTCGAAGGCGGCGTTGATCTTGTCCTGGAGCTGATAGCCGGGGATGGTGACCTTGAGGTCGCGCGGGATCGACATCAGCGTGATCGCGCTCTTGGACGCGTTCAGGCGAGCGAGGATGATCGTGTCCGAGCGCCTGCCCCCGCCGGCGTCGGCGCCGAGCCGCCCGTCGGTGCCGAGGATCATGATCGTCTGCGGCTTGCCCGCCTCGCTCGGCGTGATGTCGGGCAGGTTGATGCCGTTCTGGCCGCCGCCGGCCTTGATGAAGGCCGACTGAAGGTCGTCGAGCTGCAGCAGGCCGGCCGCACCGACGGCGCCGGCGGTGATCAGCACGATCACGAGCGCGGCGAGGGCGGCGCGGCGGTTCAGCGAGCGCCCGGGCCGCGGCGGCAGCGCGTCGTCGACGATCATCCGGTCTCGCTTCGCTCGCCACCGCGTCGGGCTCCGCCCGAGCTCCGGCCACCTTCCACGGCGCGCAGCCCGCGGTCTGCGCCCCGGGCCAGCTCCGGGACCGCGTGCATGAACTCCACGAGCGCCTGCTTGTAGCGGGCCAGCGACGGGATCGACACCCACTCCTCCGGGCCGTGGTGGCCGCCGCCGACGGGACCGAACTCGACCGCCGGGACCCCGGCCTCGATGAACGAGATGGCGTCGGAGGCCCCGTCGCGGCCGACGCCCATCGCCCCGCTCTGCCCGGCGCGGCGCACCGCGGCGCACAGCGCCGTCACGTAGGGATTCAGGCGGGACACGTGGGCGGGCGGGCGGATGAAGGTCTTGATCACCTCGACGCCTCCGATGGCGCGGATCTGCTCGAGGATCGCACCGGGCTCCTGGCCGGGCAGGTAGCGGATGTCGACCGCCATCACGGCCTCGTCGGGGACCTTGTTGACGGCGTCGCCCGCGTTCAGGCGGCCGAGGTTGATCGACGGGCGGTCGAACATTTCAGTGGACTCTGCGGCGAACGGCATGGTCTCGATTCGCCGGAAGACGTCGATGGCCTTCAGGATCGCGTTGTCGCCCAGCCACGGCGTGGAGCCGTGGGCGGCGCGCCCGTGGACCGCAAGGCGAATCATCAGGACGCCCTTGGCCTGCACGCCGACATGGAGGTCGGTCGGCTCGCCCGTGATCGCGAAGTCGCCCGTCAGCCCGCGCGCGACGAGGTCGTCGGTGGCGTGGCGGTCGAAGTCCTCGGACTCCTCGTCGGGGGCGCAGACGAAGCGCACGCGCGCTCCGCGGAGGTCCTTGAGCTCGCGCAGCGCGCACATGATCGCCGCGAGGCCGCCCTTCATGTCGTAGGCGCCGCGGCCGATCAGCCGCTCGCCCTCCACCCGCGGGACGAACTGCTCGGCGAAGCCCGGCACGACGTCGATGTGGCCGTGCAGGATGACGGTGGGGCTGGGTGAAGCCGGATCTCCGACGGTCGCCGTCAGCACCGGCAGGCCGTTGTAGTCGGTGGCCTGGACGTCGAGCTCCACCGAGTCCATCCAGCCTTTGACGAATCCCGCCGCCGAGCGGATCCCGTCGGGCGTCGAGGTGTCATAGGTGATGAGGCGCTCGGCCAGTGCCCGCTCGTCCATGCGAAGCAGGCAGGCTAGCGACGGGTCCGGCCGCTAGCTTCCGGCGTCGCCCTTGAGGATCTTCAGGAACGCCTCGGCCCGGCGTTTGTCGCGCTCGGCCACGTGGCGCTGGTGCGACCCCTCGTCGGCGTCGGACATCTCCTCCTCGGCGCGCTTGAGCTTGTCCTCCCACTCCGACGCGTCGAGGTCCTCCGGCTTGCCCGCCTCGTCGACCAGGATCAGCACCCTCGAGTCGCGCTGGACCTGCAGGTAGCCCTCGCCCTGGGCGAGAGTGACGAAGTCGCTCTCACTCGAGTACAGGCGCAGCTCGGTCGGATCCAGCATCGCCAGCATCGGCTGGTGGTTGGCCAGGATGCCGATGGACCCGATGGCCGTGCGCGTGGAGATCTGCACGACCTCCTCGCTGAAGACCTCGCCCTCCGGGGTGAGGACCTCGACCGGGAACTTGGTGCTGGGCGGCATCAGCTCTCGTCGTCGCTGTCGTCAGGCTTCGGCTTGGACTTCGTTTCGTCGGAGTCGTCGGAGGACTCGGCCTTGGTCTCGTCGTCGTCGCCGGAGTCGTCGTTCTTGTCGTCGGACTTCTCGTCGGACTTCTCGTCGGACTTGTTGTACCCCTCCAGGACGTCGTCGATCGACCCCTTGAGCAGGAACTGGCCCTCCGGGATGTCGTCGTGCTTGCCGTCCAGCACCTCGCGGAACGAGCGCACGGTCTCCGCGATCGGCACGTAGATGCCGGGCGTGCCCGTGAACTGCTCGGCGACGAAGAACGGCTGCGACAGGAAGCGCTCGATCTTGCGGGCGCGCTGAACCGTGATCTTGTCCTCGTCGGAGAGCTCGTCGATGCCGAGGATGGCGATGATGTCCTGCAGCTCGCTGTAGCGCTGCAGCACCTCCTTGACCTCGTTGGCGACAGCGAGGTGCTCCTCGCCGACGACGTCGGCCTTGAGGATCGTCGACGTCGAGTCCAGCGGGTCCACCGCCGGATAGATGCCCTTCTCCGAGATGGAGCGCGAGAGGACGGTGGTCGCGTTGAGATGGGCGAAGGTCGAGGCCGGCGCCGGGTCGGTCAGGTCGTCGGCCGGCACGTAGATGGCTTGGACCGAGGTCACCGAGCCGTTGCGCGTCGAGGTGATGCGCTCCTGCAGCTGGCCCATCTCGGACTCGAGCGTGGGCTGGTAGCCCACCTGCGACGGCATGCGGCCGAGCAGCGCGGACACCTCGGAGCCGGCCTGCACGAAGCGGAAGATGTTGTCGATGAAGAGCAGCACGTCCTGGCCCTCTTCGTCGCGGAAGTACTCCGCCATGGTGAGGCCCGAGAGCGCGACGCGCATGCGCGCGCCGGGCGGCTCGTTCATCTGGCCGAAGACGAGCATCGTCTTGTCGAGGACGCCCGACTCCTTCATCTCCAGCCACAGGTCGTTGCCCTCGCGCGAGCGCTCGCCCACGCCGCAGAACGCCGACAGCCCGCCGTGCTCCTGGGCGAGGTTGTTGATCAGCTCCTGGATGATGACCGTCTTGCCCACGCCGGCGCCGCCCAGCAGGCCGACCTTGCCGCCCTTGGCGTAGGGCGCGAGCAGGTCGATGACCTTGATGCCGGTCTCGAACATCTCCGAGGTCGGCGTGAGGTCCGTCGCGTCGGGCGCCGGCCGGTGGATCGGCCAGCGCTGCTCGACCTCGATGTCGCCCGCCTCGTCGATCGTCTCGCCGAGCAGGTTGAAGATGCGGCCGAGGGTGACCTTGCCCACGGGCACGGTGATCGGCCCGCCGGTGTCGCGCACCTCCATGCCGCGCGCGAGGCCGTCGGTGGAGTCCATCGCCACCGCGCGGACGCGGTCGTCGCCGAGATGCTGCTGGACCTCGCAGATCAGCGTGGTGACCTCGCCGTCCTCGCCGTCGCCGAGCCGGTCGACCTCGATCGCGTTGTAGATCTGCGGAAGCCCGTCCGGGAAGACGGCCTCGAGCACGACGCCCTGGATCTCCTCGATGCGGCCGACCTTCTGCCCGCCGCTGCCCTGAGCCCCGTTGCTCTCGGCCTCGGTGCTCTCGTCGTCTCGCTCTTCGGGACTGGCTTCCATTTCTTCTCCTTAGGTCAGCGACTCTGCGCCGGCGACGACTTCCAAGATCTCCTGGGTGATGTCGGCCTGTCGCTCGCGGTTCAGCTGCAAGGTCAGGTCATCGATGAGCTCCGACGCGTTCTCGGACGCGCTGCGCATCGCGGTCATCCGCGCGCCGTGCTCGGAGGCCGTGGACTCCAACAGGGCGCGGAAGATCGTGATCTCCACGTAGTCGGGAATCAGGCGCTCGAGGATCTCGCCGGGCTCCGGCTCGTACTCCGTCAGGGCCGTGTGCTCGGGCTCGGGCTCGCCCTCGAGGTCCTCCTCCATCTCCTCCGCCTCGGCCACCGTGGCCTGCTGCATCGGAAGCAGCACCTCTGACGTGGGGTGCTGGGTCATGGGTGACTCATAGGCGTTGTAGAACACCTCGACGCGGTCGATCTCGCCGTCGATGTAAGCGGCGATGACGTCGTCGGCGATCTCCCGCGCGTTGGCGTAGGACGGCCGGTCGGTGTGCCCGGTGTAGGCCTCCTTGGGCTCGTGCCCGCGGAAGTTCAGCGAGGACGCCCCGCGGCGGCCCGAGACGTAGAAGACCAGATCACGGTTCTCGCGCTGGTGCTCGGCCGTCGAGCGCATCGCCAGGCGGATGATCTGCGAGTTGAAGCCCCCGGCGAGGCCGCGGTCGCCGCTCATCACGATGATGCCGACGGTCTTGGGGTCCTCCCGGTCCTCCAGGATGGGCAGGTCCGGCACGTTCTGCGCCGCCGCGGCGGCCTGCTTGGTCATGCGGCGGATCGCCGAGGCGTACGGGCGCAGGTCGTCGATGCGCTGCTCCGCGCGGCGCAGGCGGGCGGCGGCGACCATCTCCATCGCCCGCGTGATCTTCTGGACGTTCTTGACGGACCCGATCCGCTGCTTGACCTCCTTCTGGGGCATTTAGGAGCTCTCGCTCTCCTCGTCGGAGCCGGAGTCGGAGTCGGAGTCGGAGTCCTTCTTGTCCTTGCGGCCCCGGGACGTGGCCGCGTCCTCGGCCTCGTCGGACAGCGGGTTGCCCTCCTCGTCGAGGTCGTAGCCGAAGTCCTCGGCGAACTGCTTGATGACCTTGTCGAGCTCCTTCTGCACGTCGTCGCTCCACTCGCCGTCGGCGATCTTCTTCAGCGTGTCCTGGGCGCCAGAGCGCACGCGATCGACGAGCTCCTCCTGGAACGCCTCGACGCGGTCGGCGTCGATGCGGTCCAGGTGGCCCTGGGTCGTGGCGTAGATGGCGGCGACCTGCTCCTCGACGGCCAGTGGCGAGCCCTCGTCCTGGTTGAGCGTCTGCACCAGGCGCTCGCCGCGGGCCAGCGTGCGCTGGGTCTCGGGATCGAGGTCGGACCCGAACTGGGCGAACGCCTCGAGGTCGCGGTACTGCGACAGCTCGAGCTTCAAGCGGCCGGCGACCTTCTTCATCGGCGAGATCTGCGCGTTGCCGCCTACGCGGGACACCGAGATGCCCACGTTGATGGCCGGGCGCACGCCGGCGTAGAAGAGCTTGGGCTCCAGGAAGATCTGGCCGTCGGTGATCGAGATGACGTTCGTCGGGATGTAGGCCGCCACGTCGCCGGCCTGCGTCTCGATGATCGGCAGCGAGGTCAGCGAGCCGCCGCCGAGCTCGTCGTTGAGCTTGCAGGCGCGCTCGAGCAGGCGGGAGTGCAGGTAGAAGACGTCACCGGGGTAGGCCTCGCGCCCCGGCGGGCGGCGCAGCAGCAGCGACATCTGCCGGTAGGCGTAGGCGTGCTTGGTGAGGTCGTCGTAGATCGTAAGGGCGTGCTTGCCCTCGTAGAGGAAGTGCTCGGCCATCGCGCAGCCCGCGTAGGGAGCGAGGAACTTGATCGGCGCGGCCTCGTCGGCCGGCGCGGCGACGATGATCGTCGTGTCCAGGGCGCCGGCGTCCTCGAGCGTCTTGGCCAGCGCCACGACCGTGGCCATGCGCTGGCCGATCGCGACGTAGACCGAGATCACGTCGGCGTCCTTGTTGTTGATGATCGTGTCGACTGCGATCGTCGTCTTGCCCGTCTGGCGGTCGCCGATGATCAGCTCGCGCTGGCCGCGGCCGATCGGGATCATCGAGTCGACGGCCTTCAGGCCGGTCTGCATGGGCTGGGTGACCGGCTGGCGCTGGACGACGCCGGGAGCCTTGAGCTCGGCCGGCGCGGTCTTCTCCGTCTTGATCTCGCCCTTGCCGTCGAGCGGCTGGCCGAGCGGGTCCACGATGCGGCCGAGCAGCTCGTCGCCGACCGGGACCTCGAGCAGGCGGTTGGTGCGCTTGACGGTGTCGCCCTCGACGATCTTCGTCCAGTCGCCGAAGAGCACGGTCCCGACGTTGTCGGACTCGAGGTTGAGCGCCAGGCCCGTCACGTCGTGGGGGAACTCGAGCATCTCGAAGGACTGGGCGTTCTCGAGGCCGTGCACGCGGGCGATGCCGTCGGCGACGGACAGGACGGTGCCGACCTCGGCCAGGTCGGCCTTGTCGGTCTCCATGCCCTCGATGCGGCTCTTGAGGATCGAGGTGATCTCGTCGGGGTTGATCTTCATGGGTTCTCCTTAAGTCGCGCGGGCGACTTCCTTGCGCAGTTGATCGAGCCGGCGCCGCACGGAGGCGTCGAGCACGGTGTTGCCGACCCGGACCACCAGGCCGCCGAGGACGTCGGGGTCGACGTCGGTGGTGAGCTCGACCTTGCGGCCGGTCTGCTCGCCGATCTGCTCGCCGATCTGCTCGACGGTCTTCTCGTCGAGCTCGACCGCCGAGGTGATGCGTACCGGCAGGTGCTTGTTCTCCTCGTCCCACAGCGCGTCGAGCTCGCGCCGGATCTTGAACAGGACCGGCATCCGGTGGTTCTCGATGAGCAGCTCGAGGAAGTTCTCCACCAGGTCGTCCGTGTCGGAGATCGCCTTGTGCAGCCCGTCGATCTTCTCCTCCGTGCTCAGCGAGGGGGAGAAGAAGAACACCTGCAGGTCGTGGTTGTCGCCGATCGCGTCGGCGATCTCGCCGAGCTGGTCGCGCACGTCGTCGAGCCTGCCGGCGTCCTGCGCCGCCTCGAACAGCGAGCGCGCGTAGACCGGGCCGATCTCCTCCATCTAGTCGGACACTCCGGCCTTGTCCGCGCCGAGCGAGGTGAAGTCGAGCTCGGCGAGCGCGTCCTCGACGAGCTTGCGCTGATCGTCCTCGTCAAGCGACTTGCGGGTGACCTTCTCCGTGGCGAGCACGGTGAGATCGGCGACCTCGGAGCGGATTCCGGCCACCGCGCGCTTGGTCTCCGACGCGATCTCCTTCTGGGTCTGCGCCATCATCTCCTCGCGCTTGCGCTTGGACTGCGCGACGGCCTCCGCCTCCTGGTGCTCGGCCGACTTGCGCGCACGGGCGACGATCTCGTCGGCCTGCGTGCGAGCCTCGCTCAAGCGCTCGCGGTACTCCGCGAGCAGCTCGTTGGCCTGGGAGCGCGTGCGATCGGCGGTGTCGATCGCGTCCTCGATCGCCTTCTGGCGCTTGTCCAGCGCCTCCGCGATGCGCGGGAAGGCGTACTTGGACAGCACGTACATCGAGAGCGCGAACACGAGCAGCGTCCAGATCATCAGCCCGGCATCGGGCGAGACCAGGAAGCTGTCGCTGGCTGCGGTGACGACCATCGGCTTACAGGAAGAAGGCGATCAGGCCCGCCACGAGGCCGTAGAAGAAGCACGCCTCGGTGAGAGCGAAGCCGAGCCACTGGATGGAGGTGATCTCGTCGCGCATCTCCGGCTGGCGGGTGACCGACTCGATCACCTTGCCGAAGATGATGCCGATGCCGACACCGGCGCCCACGGCGCCGAGGCCGCCGCCGACGCCGAGCGCGATGGCCTTGCCGGCAGCGGCGCCGTCGGTCTCAGCCGCGAAGAGGACGTTGAGGATGGTGGCAAGCAACGGGACTGCTCCTTTGATCAGTGACC
>Ga0136640_10000734_pt1 | contig 12716 bp, 10 predicted proteins | sample AntDrymUQ8642106_2_FD_105498 | JGI IMG/M metagenome (GOLD analysis project Ga0136640, IMG submission 105498) | Polar desert sand microbial communities from Dry Valleys, Antarctica - metaG UQ864 (21.06) | ecosystem: Environmental > Terrestrial > Soil > Desert | place: Antarctica: Dry Valley...
ATACGCCGCAAATCTGAAACTGTTTGTTGACAATCAACGAATTAAAATTCAAAGCGCAGCGAAAAACACTTCTCTTATTTATAGTCGCGGGAAACTTGCCGGATTGATTTCCGTGCCTATTTTATTTCCCTGTTTTCTTCTCGGACTAAAGCAGACGGCGGAAGCAAATAATTCGGCATTCGTTTCAGCAATCGTTAAAGAAAGAAAAAGCCTTTGGAGTTTAATTTTGTCGAGTAAAAAGCATTATTGTTGAAATGAACGCAGAATTGTCGAGCAATAATCATTTTCGATTTGCCATAGTGAGTTCGTGCCAGGAGATTTGGGGCGGATGCGAGGAGCTTTGGGCGGGCGCAGCAAGTCTTTTATCTAAGTCAGGTCATCGCGTTAAAGCATACAAAACCAACGTTGATATAAAACACAAACAAATCACTAAACTTGAGTTAAATAGTTGTCCGGTAGCTGATCTTAATAATATCCCCGTTTCATCAAAGATTATGAACCGCTTTTTGCCATCCGGCAGACAGTCTTCTCAAAGAGAAGCGAGTCAGCGGCTTCTACAAAAAAGCCTTAACTCTTTTCAACCGCATTTGTGCGTCATTTCTCAAGGGGTGAACTTCGATGGCATTCATTTTGCTGAAGTATGTCGAAAACTGAATTTTCCATATGTAATAATATCTCACAAAGCGGTAGATTTTTATTTTCCGCCGGATGAGTATCGTTCAACCGTGCGCTTGAGTTATCAGGCAGCCGTCAAATGCTTTTTCGTTTCGCAGCACAATTTAGATTTGACGCAGCAGCAGATTGGCACCGAATTGCCAAATGCACGGATTGTGTTCAATCCGTTTGCCGTGCCGTTTGAAACGAATTTTGTTTCCTGGGCGCAAAGTGACAAAATTAAATTGGCTTGCGTTGCCAGGTTATTTTTGCTCGATAAGGGACAGGATAATTTGCTGCGGGTGTTGTCGCTTGAGAAATGGAAACAGCGGGATGTTGAGGTGACGTTCTTCGGTGAAGGAACGGATAAGCAGGCTCTTGTAGATATGGCTCGGCTGCTCGATGTGCAAAACATCGAATTTGCCGGTCACGTCCAGGATATAACCGGAATATGGAAAGACTTTCACGCTCTGGTGCTGCCGTCGCGCAGCGAAGGACTGCCGCTCGCGCTGGTCGAAGCGATGTTGTGCGGACGATTGGCGATTGTCACTAACGCGGGAGGAAGTGCTGAAATTGTAGAGGACGACATCACCGGTTTTATCGCCCGCGCCCCGACCGCGGAGGCTTTTGACGAAGCTCTCGAACGCGCTTGGACGAGGCGGGGCGAATGGGAGCAAATCGGCAGACGCGCGGCGGAAAGTATAAGAAAAATCGTCCCGTTTGATCCGGCGGCGCAATTTGCAAATATGCTTTTACAGATTGCGAGCGAACAAAAATTAGCTTCAAATTTTTCTTTATCCTGATGCACCAGAAATTAGTTTCCGTAATTATACCGACCTATAACCGCGCCCACCTGGTCGTCGAAGCCATCGAGAGCGTCAAAGCCCAAAGCTATCCGGCAATTCAGATAATCGTCGCCGATGACGGCTCGCAAGACGACACGGCGCGGAGCGTTGCCAAGTTTGAAAACGTCGAATACTACTATCAGGAAAACAAAGGGCAGGCGGCGGCGCGGAATTTAGGATTACGTTATGCTAAAGGTGAATATATCGCTTCGCTCGATTCGGATGACCGCTGGCACGAAAACTTTCTCAAGGTCGCCGTCGCCGCTCTAGAGCAGTATGAAGCGGATTTCGTTTTTCTCAATTGGACGGAAATTTTTGAAGCCAAACAATCTTCCAGTGATTGGGAACGAAGCAAAAGATGGCAAAAGTATTTCAAAAACCGGGACGGGGAATGGTCATTGCTAAATGCCGAAGAAGTCCGGGAACTTTTCCTCAAAACCTGTCCGGCGCCTTCTTCGGCATTATTGATTCGACGTTCCTCGTTCGGTTCGGGTTGGAATGAGGAGATGAAAATTGCCGACGACTTGTTTCTGATTTTAGAGATGGTGCTGATGAAACCGTGTCGCGCGGCATTTACTTTATCTCCGTATTGGACAAAGCACGTTCACAGCAGCAACATTTATCACGGCAGAGAAAAGTTAGAGGTAATCAAAGAATTGGGATTGCACGACGAGGTTTTAATCGCCCGGCGTTTTCAGGAACAATTAACTCTTGTGGAAAAAGCCATCCTGCAGAGAAAGCTGGCGACTCATCATTTTAACTTTGGGCGTTTGAATTGGCAGCGCGACGGTTACTCCAAGGAATCTTTGCAATCCATCGCCACTGCTTTCACGCTCGCGCCGGTGAGCAGCACTTTTTATGTGATGCAATTATCTTTCTACCACTTGAAAAATCGTATCCGCATCGCCCGAAATAAATAAATACAATCCCGCGTAATTACGCGGGATTACGAGTTGCTGAAATATTATTTTAACTTCCGAAGTCAGCCGGAAAATTCAATTGCAAATGTTACACGATATTCCCGTCGCCCGCCCTTCGTTTATCGGCAATGAAAAAAAATATGTAGATGACTGTATGAAATCGGGATGGATTTCATCGGCAGGCAAATATGTCGAGCTGTTCGAGACCGCCTTTGCCGAATTCTGCGGCGTAAAACACGCGATTGCCTGCTGTAACGGCACGGTCGCTTTACATCTCGCGCTGCTCGCGCTCGGCGTGCAGCCGGGCGACGAAGTGATTGTGCCGACCTTAACTTTTGTCGCAACTCCGAATGCGGTTACTTATTGCGGCGCACAGCCCGTTTTCGTTGATTCGGAGCCGGAAACCTGGAATCTTGACCCGAATCAAGTCGAAGCCAAAGTCACGCCGCGCACAAAAGGCATCATCGCCGTTCACTTATATGGACATCCCGCGAAAATGCGCGAGTTAAAAGACATCGCGCGCCGTCATAAATTGTTTTTACTCGAAGACGCGGCGGAAGCTCACGGAGCGATGTGCGACGGGCGGATGGTCGGTTCGCTCGGCGATGCCGCCGCCTTTAGTTTTTACGCCAACAAAATTATTACCACCGGCGAAGGCGGAATGGTCGTCACCGATGACGACACGCTGGCGGAACGTGCGCGGTTATTGCGCGGTCAGGGTATGGATCCGAACCGCCGCTACTGGCATCCGATTGTCGGATATAACTACCGGATGATGAATTTGCCGGCGGCGATTGGACTGGCGCAGCTCGAAAAGATAAACGAGCAGCTCGATTCGAGATCGCGCATCGCGGAGCTTTATCGTGAGCGTCTGCGGGAAACGAACGGTCTGACGTGGCAGACTGAGCAGCCGTGGGCGCGGCACGTTTATTGGATGTTCAACGTCATTCTGAAACCGGAGATTTGGCAGAGCCGCGATGTTGTCATCGAGATGCTCGGCAAACAGGGAATTGAAACCAGACCCGTCTTTTATCCGGCGCATTCCTTCCCGCCCTACATAAATTCCGCCGGCGGCGAGGCGTTTCCGGTTGCCGAAAATCTGTCCGGCAACGGAATCAGCTTGCCGACGTGGGCTGGCTTAACCGAAGACGACATAGATTATGTATGCCGCGCTCTGCAAAAATGTGGGGAAAAAGTTTAATAGTCGGACAATGATGATAAAATATGTCTCGCATCTCAAATGTTGAAGTTGTAAAGCAAGAGGTTATTTCATCGGCTTATGGCATTACCTGAAACGGCAAATCAAAAAATGTTTTCGATCATCATGGCAACTTATAACTGTGGTCGGAAGGTTGAAAATACTTTACGGTCAATTCTTTCTCAAAACGAAGAATTGTTCGAGTTAATCGTCTTTGACGGTGCTTCGACGGACGACACGCTCGATTGTATAAAGAAATATGAAAGCGGCTTGACTCTTATTTCCGAAAAAGATGACGGAGTCTACGATGCGTTTAATAAAGGGATAGAGATAGCGACGGGAAAATACATCTACTTTATCGGCGCGGGCGATTGCCTGCGACCGGGCGTTTTAGAACAGGTTAAAGAGTTTTTGCCGCAGGAAACTCCGACCTTTGTTTATGGCAATCATTATTTGATGAAAAAGAAAATTTACGCCGGTAAAAAATATCGCAACTCGGACTTTATATTCGGTAATATCTGTCATCAAGCCATATTTTATCACCGGGCTGTATTCGATATTATCGGAAAATACGATTCGCAATATAAAGTTTTTGCCGATTGGTTTTTTAACTTAAAATGTTTCACTAATCAGGAAATAAGCAAGCACTACATTCCGTGCCTCATCGCCGATTTCGAGGAAGGCGGCTTAAGCTCCGAACTTAATAATGATCCGCCATTTAAGAAAGACTTTCCGCGCCTCGTTAAACAGCAATTAGGCATTCCGTCATATCTCAAGTGCAAAGCGTTTATGATAAATCCCGCCGTCTACTCTTTCACTTACAGCACAGGTTACGCATTGCTGGGACATTTGATTTTTTTCGCAAGACCTTACGTTCACGGTTACAGATACTTGAAAAAAGCTATCAGGAATAAGAGTTAGATTTATTCCGAGCAAAAGAGCGTCGTCAAAACGATTATACGCCTTTGAGGGCGTTCAATTTTTCCTTAGCGACTTCCGCCTGAAGAATATCGAACGACGGGCTAACGGCTAAAGCCTGTTCCAGATACTCCGCGCCCTTTTGATTATCGCCGTTTGACGACGCAATCATACCCGCGTGGTAAAGCAAACGAGGGTCGCGCGTGCCTAAGCGCAATGCTTCGTCAATCGCGGTCTTCGCCTCGGCAAATCTGCCTTTTTTGTAGAGACACCAGGCGAGAACGTCGGCGGTGTAAATATCATTCCGCGCCGCGCGTTCACGCTCGGCGGCGGCTAAGGCTTCATCCAGACGAATGTCGTGGTCAGCCCAGAATAATGCCATCTGACGCGAATAAGTCGCGCCGGCTGTTCCCATTTTTTCGATGAACTCGACCTGGGCATATTGTTGTTTCGCTTCTTCCGTCCGATTAAGTTTCGCGTATAAATCTCCGAGCGCGGCGGCATACTCAGGCAGCGGAACACGCTCGACCGCCCGTTTATAAAATGTTATCGCGTTGTCGGTATCGCCCGCCGCGTATCGGGCGCGTCCCTTCGCGGCGAGAGCCAGATGATAATCGGGAAACGAATACAAAGCGAAATCGTATTCGCGTTCGGCTTCTTTTAATCTGCCGTCGTTCATCAATTCGTCGCCCAGATGAACGCGGCACCACGCGACGCTCTCTGGATTTTTTGCATTGGCGGATTCGGCAGCCATTTTCATCGCCTCAATCGCGCCTTTCGTATCACCGTGAAGCGAGCGCAAATACGAAATTCTCGAATAAGAAGCCGTGTCGGGTCGCAGGTCAACCATCATCTGCGCGGCATCAACGGCGCGCCCGTAATCGCCTAACTCGACGAGCGCGTCCACCATCGCGCCGTAGACATCGTGGTTTCGCGGATTCATCGCCTGTGCGCGCTGAGCGGCTTGTAACGCTTCCGAAAAGCGATGGTAATTAAGCAGCAGTGCCGCCTGAAGTTTTATTCCGTCATAATTGTCAGGAGCGACTCTGAAAGAATGTTTGAGCGATTCTTCGGCGCGGGCGTTCAAGCTGAAATCCCCGGTTTCGCGGGCTTTCTGCATAAAAGCGGCGGCTAACATATTGAAGCCTTTCGGATCGGCGGGATGTTTTTCTATAACTCCTTGAGCCGCGCTGATACTGCGATCAGCCATCGTCGCTTGATTGGTTGCTACGGGTAGTAAAAGTGCCGCCTCAGGAGAAGCCGCGGGCTTGGAAACCGCCATAATTATCACGGTCAAAATGATTCCAATGGTGATTCCCGCAAAAATTATTAATAAAAGTTGTCTACGCATATCTTTTGGATACGATAGACACGAATTCGTGGGCGGCGTTTGAAGTCAAACATCGCCCACGAATTCGTGTCTTATCTTGATTTCTTGAAATTAAAGAAGGCTAACAGAAAAACATTAGCCTTCTTTTGTTTCCACGCTGACGGTCATCGTTATAACCGTCTTTTAAGCTGAGTCATTACGGTCTCGGCGTAGGACTCGGCGAAGGACAAGGAGCGTCCGGCATACTGGAACACTCGCGCCCGCGGAACGGGTTGGTGTAACCGTCAACCGGCGATGCCAGATACGGGAACGACGTGCGGAACGGTCTTTCGTTCTGCGTAACGCCGTCTCCGAGTGCGTTGTTCGGAAATGAGTTACAATTCGTGCCGCCCGCGCAAGAGCCGGGGGGAAGCAAAACGCCCGCCGCGACGCGCAGCGTGATGTCAACTACGTCATCAATCGGACGACGACCGTTCGGGTAGCCCGCCAGATCGTTGGCGATTACGCCGAGTCGGTTCGCGCTGCCCGGTGCCGTCGCCGGAATTGCGGTGTTCAGACGCATATACTCCGCCGGAAACGATCCGGGAGGTGCCGTCGGGTCATTCGGGTCAGGCTGGAACGGGAAGCGATTCAACCCCGGAACGCCGGTCAGATACACGCGGATAAGGTCAATACGATTCGCAGTCGGAGCATCATTAACCGCCGGATAAAAGAAGTTAATGAGATTCACCGGCTCGACCGGACGTGCCGCCGTGCCGCGTATGAAATCAAGGCGGGTTCCGTCAGTCGCCGGAAGTTCCGCATTGAATCGGTCTTTATCGTTTTCCGCAACAGTCGTGGAAGTTCCCATCGGAATAAACAATTCGTTGACGAGCGGGTTGCCTAAACGAGAAATCTGCACGCAGCCTGCGGTTGGCGCCACGCCGAGCGGCATAGCAGCCGTGCCGCAATCAGCCGCATTCTCCGTTCTTGTGCCGTTGATGTTCAGCACTCTGGTTCCCGGACGGCTGGCTGTCGAGTAGACACCGAGGATCGCGGTCGGATCGTTCGGTCCCGTCGGCAGTGCGCCGGTTTGCGTCAGCAATTGAGTCGGAACTTGGATGGCAATCGTATGGACGTTTGAACCCGCGAGGCTATCAACGCCGTTAGAGGTCGGGAGCGGATTCCGATGCTGCATATTGAACGGGCGCAGACCGACGAGGTCGAAGATCGAGCCGAGGTCAATGTAAAAAGATTCGTCGCGCTGCCCGGCGAAAAGTCTGATGGCGTTGGCGCCGGTTCCAATCGTAGTGATCGAAGCCTCGGCGAGGTTCGTTTCGTAATTCGGTGTCGAGCGCACGCCGACATTGACCGGCGGCGTTGGCAAATTGTTACCAAGCGAGAAGGTCGTAAAGGTCGGTGTGGCGCGGTCGCCCTGTCGAATCAGAGCCGTCACGTCCATAAACTGTTTGACGTTCCAATCGGGGTCGGTCAAACTGTTGATGACTGCTTCTCCGTTGCCGTCGAAGTCGCCGTTGTAAAGAAACGAGTCGCCGTTTCCGACTACTGTTCTGAAGCGAAATTGGATGGCAAGGTCGAGCCGACCGTCGCCGTTGTTGTCAAACCGGATTTGATAAAGCACAGCGTCGTCGAACTTAAAAAAGTTCGGACCGCCCGCCGGTGCTTGATCCGGGATGAAGTTGGCTAATATCGTCACCGAGTTCGGTCTATCGGGACTGACATACGCATAAACGTCCGTGCCGTCCGCCGACGGGTCAAGAGCAATAAACGGAGCTTCACGGTGACTGGATGCTTGCGTCACCGGCGCGACGTAAAATCCGCCTAGCAGCAGCGACATAGTTGTGACGATAGCAACCGCCATCGTCAGAAAAGTCTGTGTTGTTTTTTGCATTTACTAATTCTCCTCGAGTGTATTCTATGTTTAAAGTGATTGAGCCTCGACTTGATTCTCTCGAAGGTTATCACAGCCGAGCCGGGTGAAATCTGCCAATTGTAAAATTGGTTTTTTCGAGCAATAAATTTTACTTTCAATACCAATCAAATAAGACAGTTAGGACATTCTAAACTAAACCGGAACGAATGACAAAAGAGTCTTTTTAATTTTAAGTTACAAACTTTACGTTTGAACAAAGTCTTTAGACACGTATTCGCACGCTGACAAAATTTGGATTCATATCTTGAAAAATTTGCTTCTCGAAAAGAAATTTATATTGAAATTGTATTAGAATTTGGTGTAAAGTCTGTCAGCTATCATACCCTTTCAAGGTGTTCAAAATTGAAAGACAATTAGATTTTGCGATAAACCCTGGAGTTTGAATCATAATGTCTTTGAGTAAATCTCTCTCGATACGTCCGCTCGAACCGGCGGATGCCGCCGCCGTCTCCGTCTTTATGCGCTCGCAATCATCCGAGTATCTGCGCTTCTTCCACGCCTTCGGCGCGGATGAATCCGCCATTGCCGAAATGTTGGCGGCATCGAAAACGGATGTTTTCTCAGGAGTCTTTTGGCAAGCCGATCTGGTTGGCGTTTTTATGCTGCGGGGCTGGGATGCCGGATACGAAGTTCCGTCCTTTGGAGTTTTGATTGACGAGAAACATCGCGGCGGCGCGTTTATGCGTTTGACTTTGGATACCGCAAAATTAATTTGCCGGTTGTCGGGAGCGAAGCGGTTAATGGCAAAGATTCACCCGGACAATGTATCGCCCAGGGGCGCGAGATGGCTGGGACTGCATCAAACGGATGTTGAGGAATCAACCGGCAATATCATTTATCATCTGGAGCTTTGAACCTCGGTCGGGAATTATGCGCTTACTTAAACTGGGGATTTATCATCACTCGTATCTGCGGGATTTTTACGCCAAGCGACCCGAACTCAAAAGGCAGCCGTATGCCGTCCAGCATCGCGCTTTGATAGACGATTGCTTCGGCTCTTCCGATTTTTGGACCGCCGCCTTAACCAAATTAAATTACGAAACGACCGACATTATCGCCAACGCGGAATTTACGCAGACGAGTTGGGCGAGCGAGAACAACGTCAATTTTGACGGGAACGATTGGCTCTTTGAAATCGCCGCGGCGCAAATAAAAAGTTTTCGTCCCGATGTGTTGCTGGTGGCGGATTATTCAATTTTTACCGCCGCTTTTCTGAGAAATCTGCGTGGCGAATGTCCTTCGATTCGGCTCGTTTTGGGTTGGTGCGGTGCGCCTTACAATGATTCGTCCGTTTTCCGCGAATGGGACGTTGCTCTCTCGTGCGTTCCCGAAATGGTCGCCGATTTTCGCGCCGGAGGCATTCGCAGTCATCACGTCAATCACGCTTTTGCGCCGCGTATCTTGAAACAAATTAAGGTGAAGTCGCAGCCGGGCGTTGACTTTGCGTTTATCGGCTCGATTTTGAAACAGAAGCAATTTCATATCGAGCGCGAGCGGCTGCTTCTTCAGCTTGTCAAATCCACAAACCTGCAAATTTGGTCGGAGACAAAACGCCCGTCTTTCAAACAACGGCGTAATGTTTTCGCTCGCGGCAAAGCGCATAAGATTGTTCACGCCGCACGCGGCGCGGGCATCTCGCCGAAATTACTGAACGCGCTGCCGATAGTGCGAAAAATCGCCGGATGGAAGTCGCTGCCGACCCTTGAACAATACGTTGATAAACGCATCGTGCGGCGAACGCACGCGCCTCTGTTTGGAATCGAGATGTTTCAGCAACTTCTTGACTCGCGCGTTGTTTTCAACAATCATATAGACATCTCGCCCGTCAGCGCGTCGAATATGCGTTTGTTTGAAACGACGGGTGTCGGAGCGTGTTTGATGACCGACTGGAGAGAAAATCTGTCCGAGTTATTTGAACCCGACAAAGAAGTTTTGACTTATCGCTCGGCGGAAGAATGCGTTGAAAAAGTTAATTACATACTCGAACACGAAGACGAGCGGCGTGAACTCGCGGCAGCCGGTCAACGCCGCGCTTTACGCGAACACACATTCGATAATCGAGCCGCCCGGATTGACGAAATCATCCGCAGCACCTTAAATTCCGCACCATAAATGCGACGGGACTTTATCAATATAAACAGAGTAAAGAGAAATTTTAACGCCAAGGCGCGAAGGCGCGAGGGCGCAAAGATTTTTAATTTTTAAATGCGAAAAACCGAAGATTGAAAATGTTTATTTTCTTTGCGCCCTCGCGCCTTGGCGTTAAAAAATCGAGAAAGTCCTGTAATCACCGCACCCGCAAACTGATGAAGCCTATCATAAAGGTCGAAAATTTAAGCAAACAATATAAAATAGGAATTCGTCCCGCGACCTACACGACGCTGCGGGAAGCCGTCTCTCAAATCGCGCGTTCGCCTTTAAAAATGTTTCCCGGCAGAAATCGGAGCGAACCGGATTTATTTTGGGCTTTACGAAACGTCAGCTTTGAAGTCGAGCCGGGCGAGATTATCGGCATCATCGGACGCAACGGCGCGGGCAAATCAACTCTTTTGAAAATCCTCGCGCAAGTCACCGAACCGACCGGCGGACGAATCGAATTATACGGCAAGGCGAACAGCCTTTTAGAAGTCGGCACCGGCTTTCATCCCGAATTAACGGGGCGCGAAAACATCTTTGTGAACGGCGCGATACTGGGTTTGAAAAATTACGAAATCAAACGATTGTTCGACGAGATTGTCCAATTCGCCGAAGTTGAAAAATTTCTCGACACCGCCGTCAAACACTATTCCAGCGGAATGTATATGCGCCTGGCTTTTTCGGTCGCCGCGCATCTGAATCCCGATATTTTAATTATTGACGAAGTTTTATCGGTCGGCGACCAGCAGTTCCAAAAAAAATGTCTCGGCAAAGTGCAGGATGTGGCGCGGGCGGGGCGGACGGTTCTGTTCGTCAGTCATAATATGGCTGCCGTCGAAAATTTATGCGGGCGGGCGGTCGTTTTAGAACAGGGCAAAGTCATCTTCACGGGCGAACAAACCCGCGCCATCGCTCATTATCTGGAAAGCGTCAGCACAAATTTCGACTCGAACTTGAAAGGACGCGCCGACCGCACGGGTTCGGGCGAAGTGCGCGTGACCGCGGTCGAGATTAAAGATTTGGACGGCAATCCGCTTTACAACGCGATGTCGGGTCAGGACGTTGACATTTATTTTCACTTCGAGACGCTGGAAAACTATCAAAGGTCTAACGTCATTATGAACTTTATGGTGCGAACTTATTTCGACGTGCCGGTGTTTTTGCAGCACAACCGGCTGACCGGCGACAGTTGGGATTCGCTGCCCGCAGCCGGAGCGTTTGTCTGCCGCATCCGCCGTCTGCCCTTGCCGCCCGCGAGTTACCGTTTGGGCTTGAGCGTGATGTGCGACGGCGAATATCTCGATAGAATTGACGACGCGAGCGAGTTAAACGTCATTGAAGGAGATTTTTACGGGACGGGCGAAGTTCCGCCGCTGACGCACGGCTGTTGTCTGGTTGACGCGGAATGGCGGCTTTCTTAAATTACGAATTTCAAATTACGAATTACGAATTGAAGAAGAGATTCCGACATTCGTAATTCGTAATTTGAAATTCGTAATTCTAAACATTTCGGAAATGAGAAATTTTTTGAATGCTCTTGGACGGCGAGCGCGGCGTTTTCCCGCGCCGTCTGAGCCAGCCGCGTTTGTTGAAGTCGAGCGCGCCGAACGAATTTTTTATTTGGAGTATTTGCGCGAAGGAATGACCGTGTTCGATGTCGGCGCGAACGTCGGCGAATTGACGCTGCTCTTTTCGCGCTTTGTCGGCGACGGCGGCAGCGTTCACGCTTTTGAAGCGAGCGGCGCGACATTCGAGCGGCTCGAAATCGTGCGCGGCGCAACCGGCGGGCGCAACGTGGTCTTGAATCATCTGGCGTTGTCGGATAAAAACGGAGTCGTTCGATTGTACGTCTACGACGATGCGCTTTCGAGTTTTAATTCGCAGGCGGCGCGTCCGCTGAAAAACTACGGATTGGACTTCGAGCCGGTCGGCATTGAAGAAACGCCCGCGACGACGGTGGACGATTACTGCGAAAGCAACCGAATCGAAAAAATTGATTTATTGAAGATTGATGTCGAAGGCGCGGAATTTCAAGTGATGCGCGGAGCGCGTCGGATGCTGCAATCAAGGCGCATCCGGTGTCTGACGTTCGAGTTCGGTCAAACTACTTTTGATATGGGCAACCGTCCCGAAGAGATTGAAATTTTCTTGAAAGAGATGAATTATAAAATTTATAACGTGGTCAAAGGCGATTCGATTTTCCCCGGACGCGAGAGCGTCGAAACCGCTCGATACTCGATGCACGTCGCAATGCCCGATTTAAAATCAAAGTAAATGATTCGTCTGAAACCCGCTTTGGAAACCACGCCGCGCCAATGCCCGAACTGTCATTCGACGCTCGCGGCAATTGATTTTTTAATCGTCGGAATGCGTAATCTCGCCGACTTTCGCTGCCCGCAGTGCAACCGCGAATTTTACGGCGACTTGCCATCGGGACAGGCTTTATACACGCCGATTTTGCTGGATAAAAAATCGTGCGCGGTTGATGACGATTACAATGCCGCCTGGTTTTCCGATTGGCTGGTTGATTCTTACAAGCGGCGAACGGATGAGCCGCTCGGCTTTGAAGCGCGAAAATTTTCAGAAGTCAAAAACAAAGTTCTCCTGCTCAATTGTCTCGACGCTTTATACGGTCATTCGCTGCTCAAACTGCTCAACGCGCAGCACTACATAGATTATCAGCCGGACGTGAGCTTAATCGTGCTGCTGCCGCCGTTTCTCGAATGGCTGCTGCCCGACGGCGCGGCGGAGGCGTGGGTCGTTGACTTACCGCTGCGGCGCG